>Ga0194132_10000198_pt1 | contig 119826 bp, 141 predicted proteins | sample TA2KigOf80mmetaG_FD_148612 | JGI IMG/M metagenome (GOLD analysis project Ga0194132, IMG submission 148612) | Freshwater microbial communities from Lake Tanganyika, Tanzania - TA2015054 Kigoma Offshore 80m | ecosystem: Environmental > Aquatic > Freshwater > Lake | place: Tanzania: Lake... | reverse complement strand
TCCGCCTCGCGCAGAATCTTCACCATCTGCTCTTCCGTAAACCGACTCTTCTTCATGGGGGCTTCCTTTCCGTCGGAAGCCATTCTCTCTCAAGAATCAGTCGGTCCGAGAATCGGCCAGCAGGTCAGATGTTCCCGACGAACGTGTTCGCCGCCGTGCTCGGCTACAAGCCACGCGAGTTCTTCGAAGCGCCGCAGGGCCACGACGCGGTGCCCGACGTCATGGGACGATTCCGCGGTCACCAAGGCAAGTAGCCGCGAGCCCGCGCGATGAAGTCGCCCGAGGAGTTCGACGCGTTCCTGCGCGAGCAGATCGTGCCGCGCATGCGGGCGATCGAGGACGAGCGGCGCAAGGTGCAGGCGCGGCGCGATGCCCTCGCGGTGCCGGCCGCGTGGAAAGTCGCAGGCTCCGTCGCGGGCTTCGCGCTCGCGATCTTCGCGAAGCAGTTCGCCCTGCTGATCGTGCTCGCTGCGCTTCCGTGGGTCGTCGAGGCCGCGCGCAAGCTGAAGGTTCCCGACACGGCATCGCCGCTCGTGCGCAGCCAGATCCTCGAGCCGGTGGTGCGCTTCTGGGATCCGAGCTTCGACTACAAGCAGCGCGGGCACATCGCGCAGGCCGAGTTCGACGCGAGCCGCCTGTTCGCGGGCGAGAGCTTCAATCGCTACGCGGGCGAAGACCTCGTCACCGGCAAACACGGTGCGACCGCGTTCCGCTTCTGCGAGCTGCATGTGAAGCACGTCGAGAAGACGAAGAACGGCACGCGCACGCGCGTCGTGTTCGACGGCATCTTCTTCGTCGCCGACTTCAACAAGTCGTTCCGCAGCCAAACCGTCGTGCTGCCCGACACCGCCGAGCGCGCGCTCGGCACCTTCGGACGCGCGTTCCAGTCCCTCGCGAGCGGCGCGAGCGGCATGCAACTCGTCGAGCTCGAAGACCCCGCCTTCGAGCGCGCCTTCACCGTGCGCAGCACCGACCCGACCGAGGCGCGCTACCTGCTCTCGCCGAGCTTGATGCAGCGCATCGCCGCATTCGGCGCGAACACCGGCTCGAAGCTCCGCCTCGGCTTCCTCGGTGGCCGCGTCTACGTCGCGATCCCGCTGCCCGGCGACTTCCTCGCCATCAACGCTCACAAGCCGCTCATGCTCGACGACATTCGCAAGTGGGCGGGCGAGCTGCTGTTCGCGACGAGCATCGTCGACGAGCTGGACCTGAACACGCGCATCTGGGCGAAGAAGCCCGCGGCGTAGCAGGCCGCCCCGCCGCGCGTCGCGGCCAGCCCGGCCATCCGCAATTGCGCGTATCCCCGCGGCCTCCTCGTCCGTCGTGTCATCGTGGGGCGTTTCGCAAGGAGGCGCGCGGTGAGGTTCGTCATCTTGATGAGCAGCGACGACGAAGCGTGGGCCGCGCTCTCGAGCGCCGAGCAATCCCGCGTGATGGCGGCGCACGAGGCGTGCGAGCGCGAGCTGCGTGCGGGGAAGCACTTCCTCGCGAGCTGGCGGCTGCGCCCCGCCGACGAAGCGCGCTCGGTCGTGCGCGAGCCCGATGGCTCGTACTGCGCGAAGTCCTCGGCGGAGCTGTGTGCTCAGCTCGGCGGCGCCTACCTGATCGAAGTCGCGAGCCGCGACGACGCGGAAGCGTGGGCGAGGCGGCTGCGCTTCATCCCCGGTGTGAACGAAGTGCGCGAGGTGTGGGAGTGAGCGGCGCGCCGAACGAGCGTCTCGGCGAGTGGCTCCGCATCGCGCCGCGCTCCGGCGGCGGGTTCGAGGCCACGCTCCAGGATCACTTCGGCGAAGCGCAGCACGGCGACCTCCTCGCGCGCTGCGCGCTGGCGGTGCTCGCGCACGACGAGAACGCGCGGCTCGCCTCGCTGCGCGCGGATTGGCTGGCGCCGCTTCCGCCTGACGAGCCGCTCGCGCTCCGCGTCGAGCCCCTGCTCCGCGAGAGAACGTGCAGCGAAGTTCGCGTTGCTGGCGACTCCCCGCTGTGCCGCGCCACCGCGTGGCTCGCTCCCGCGGCGAGTGGCGTGAGTTATCAGGACGCGGCGTTGCCTTCGGGCCTGCCCGATCCCGAGTCGCTGCCGGCCACGGTCGAGTACGCGCGCAAGGAGGGCTGGCCCGAGGCGTATGCCGCTGGCGCCGTCGAGTACCGGCGCGTCAGCGCACTGCGCCCCGATCGCGCGCGCGGTGAATCGAGCGACCACGTGACGTGGCTGAAGCTGCGCGCGCCGCTGCCGCGCGCTGCCCACCTCGAGCAGGCAGCGCTCGTATTCCTCGCCACTTACTACGCGCACTGGGAGTTCGAGCGCCGCATCGGCGAGCGATTCGACTACGCCGCGCTGTGTTTTCGCACGCACGCCGTGCGCCTCCAGCGCGCGCTGCGACCCGAGGGCTGGTTCCTCTTGCGCGCGAGCTCGCGCGTCGCCTCGGACGGGCGCGCGGTGGGAACGCGCGAGCTGTTCGCGCGCGATGGCGCGCTGGTCGCGACCGTGACGAGCGAGGCGCTCGTGGGGGAGATGCGCTGATGGCGGACGAGCTTCCCGGCGCGCTGCGCGACGAGCTGCGTGCGGCCTGGCACCGCTACGTCGACCTCACTGCGCCGCTGCGTCCCGCGCTACACGGCTACTGCCGGCGGCTCACGGGCAATCTCTGGGACGCGGAGGACCTCGTGCAGGACACGCTGCTGCGCGCGTTCGCGACGCTCGGCAGCATCCATCACGAGATCGCGAACCCGCGCGGGTACTTGTTACGGGTCGCCTCGAACTCGTGGATCGACGCGGCACGGCGGCGCGAGCTCGAAGCGCGCGAGGCGGCGCTCGCAGCGCCTGAGCCCTCCGCAAAGCCTCGCGTGGACGAGCTGCGCGATGCGAGCGCAGCGCTGCTCCAGCGCCTCGCGCCGCAGGAGCGTGCAGCGCTCGTGCTCAAGGAAGCGTTCGAGCTGAGCCTCGAAGAGATTGCGGCCACTCTGAACACCAGCGTCGGCGCAGTGAAGGCTGCGCTGCATCGCGGGCGCGAGCGTCTTCGCGACGAAGCGCCGCCGCGAAGGCCGCGCACCTCGCGCGAGCTCGTCGACGCGTTCGTCGCCGCCTACAACGCCGCCGACCTGGAGGCGCTCCTGGCGTTGATGCAGGACGGCGGCCAGGTCGAGAACGTCGGCTGCGGGCTCGAGTACGGCAGCGACAACTTCCGCACGCGCCAGAGCTGGTTCCACGCAGCGCTGCAAGGTCACGCCGAGTGGCCCGCGGAGTTGCAGTACGAGGCGCCGCGCATGCAGCTCGCGCTCGTCGGCGGCGAGCCCGTTGCGCTGGGCTTCGTCACGCGCCGCGGTCGCGAGGCGCTGGAGCAGGTGATGCGTATCGACGAGCACGAGAGTCGCATCGCGCGCCTGCGCGGCTACGCGTTCTGCCCGGAGACCATGCGCGCGATCGGAGAGGAATTAGGGATCCGGGTGCGAACCGGGCTGTATCGGTACCCGACGCCGGCAGCGGGGGAGCACTACTAGCCGCGCGTCAGAGCAGCTCCGCGATCGCCCTCACCACGCGATCCGGCTGCGCGGGCGCGCTCGCGGGCACACCCGCACGCGCGTGGTCGACCCACACGCTGGGGATGCCTGCGCGCTTCGCGCCGAAGATGTCGGAGCGCAGGTCGTTGCCGGTCATCAGCGCCTCGGTCGGCTCGGCGCGCAGTGCGGCGAGCGCGCGCTGGAAGACGCGCGGGTCGGGCTTGCCGAAACCGAGCTCGCCCTCTACGAAGATCGCGTCGAAGAGCGGCGCCACCTCGAAGCGCACGATCTTCTCGCGCTGAAACACCGCGCCGCCGTTCGTCACGAGCGCCAGCGCATGCCCGCGCGCGCGCAGCTCGACGAGCGCCTCGCGCGCGCCGGGGAAGAAGTGCATGCGCTCGCTGCGCGTGCGCGTGAAGGCGTCGCCGAGCGCGTGCGCGAGCGCGAGATCGCGCAACGCGAGGCGGCGGAACGCGGCCTCGGCGACGGCGCGGCGCGCCCACGGCATCGCGAGGCGCCCGCGCTTCTCGCGCACCGGGTCGTCCCAGAACGAATCGCGCGCAGCGAGCACCGCGGCGTGCAGCATTGCGCTCGCGACGCCGGCGCGAGGCGCGTACGCGTCGCACAGCTCTGCCCACAAGTTCTCGTCCCCCGCGCTCTCGCGCAGGATGGTGTCGTCGAGATCGAAGAGCAGCGCGCGCGGGAGACTCACGTGCGCGAGCCCGCGAACGCTGACGGCTGCTGCCACGCGGCGAAGCGATCGAGAAGGCGCGCGGCGTCGCTGTCGACCTGCGTGAGCGCGCGGTGCTCGTGCGAGAGGAAGCCCTGCGCGACGGCGCGGTCGAGCATCGCGAGCAGCGGGTCCCAGTAGCCGCTCACGTTCACGAGGCCGCACGGCTTCGCGAACAGACCGAGCTGCGTCCACGTGAGCACCTCGGTGATTTCGTCGAGCGTGCCCATGCCGCCGGGCAGCGCGAGAAACGCGTCGGCGCGGCGCATCATCTCGCCTTTGCGCTCGAACATGTCGCGCACCACGACGCGCTCCGTGAGCCGCACGTGCGCGACTTCGCGGTCGACGAGCGACGCGGGAATCACGCCCACGACGCTCGCACCGCCCGCGAGCGCGGCGTCGGTGACGACGCCCATCAGACCGAGCGCGCCGCCGCCTGTCACGAGTCCGAGGCCGCGCGCGGCGACGAGCGCACCGAACGCGCGCGCCGCCTCCGCGTAGGCGGCGCTCGCGCCTTCGCGCGCGCCGCAGAACACGCACACCCACTTCATCGCTCGCTCTCCAGCTCTCGCGTGAACTTCCGCACCGCGTCCGCGAGCGACGCGATCACCGCCCCGTCGTCGCGCCCCGACTTCTTGCGCACGTGAAACGCGTGGTCCGCGTCGTCCTCGAGATGCAGCCGCGCGCGCGAGCCGAGCGCCGCCACGACGGGGCGCAGCAGCGCGAGCTCGGCGAGCGCGTCGCGCGTGCCCTGCGCGAACAGCATCGGCTGCGCGACTTCGCGCAGATGCGCGGCGCGCTCCGTGCCGGGCTTGCCGGCGGGGTGCAGCGGGAAGCCGAGGAACACGATGCCGCGCGCAGTCGCGAGCGCGCCCTTCGCGGCGACCTGCGAAGTCATGCGCCCGCCGAGCGACTTCCCGCCCGCGAACAGCGGCAGCGCGCCCGCGCGGCGCTGCGCTTCTGCGAACGCGTCGCGCACGGCGGCGTGCAGCAGCGGCGGCGCGTCGATGCGCTTCTCGCCGCGCTGCATCCACGGGAACTGAAAGCGCAGCGTCGCGACGCCGCGCTCCGCGAGCGCCGCGGCGATCGCCTCCATGAACGCGTGCCGCATGCCGGCGCCCGCGCCATGCGCCAATAACAAGTACGTCTCGGCGCGCTCCGGGCGCAGCTCGAGCGCCTCGAGCTCGCCGATGCGCAGCGGGCTAGCGGCGCTCACGAGCGGCGATGCGTTTCCAAGCAAAGACGAGGGCGCTGGCGGCGAGCAGGAGTGCGGGAACGAGATGAGACGGCTCGAGACCATGAAGCCAACTCGCGGCGGGACTCGCTCCGTGGCCCGGATGCGCGATCGCCGCGTTCGCCAGCAACGAGCAGGCAACTCCGAGAGTCCGTGACGCCATCGCCGCCTCCACTTCCTTTTGCCGGCTCGTGCGCCGGAAAGCGAACTCTAACCGCACGCCGCGCAACCCGCGGCGAGGCGGCGCGTTGAAGGAGGCATCGAGTTCGAAACCATCCCAACCAACCCAACGAGACCCAGGAGCCCACCGTGAAGCCTCTTCACCTGACCGCCGCAGCCTTCGCCAGCCTCTTCCTCGCCAGTGCCGCCTTCGCCGATCACGGCGACGCGATCGAGGAGCACCTCGACAAGAAGGGGGATCGCATCGAAGAGCGTCTCGATCGCAAGGGCGATCGCATCGACCGCCGCCTCGATCGACGCGCTGACGCCGCCGAAGCGAACGGCCGCGAGCTGCGCGCCGAGCGCCTCGACCGCAAGGGCGACCGCATCGACCGCCGCCTCGATCGACGCGGCGAGCACATCGATCGCCGCCTCGACCGCAAGGGCGCGCGCATCGACCGCCGGCTGGATCGACGCGGTCGCTGAGCCCAGCACCTCGCAGCTTCTCACTGCACGCGCCCCGGTGGAGGTGATCTCCACCGGGGCGTCGTGTTGTTAGACGCGGCTCTCCCGATCCAGCACGTAGTAGATCTGCGGCAGCCCGTTCACCGTGACGCGGTGGTCGAAGCGCATGCCGAGGCGCTGCATCACGCGCTCGCTCGCCTTGTTCTCGGTGTCGGTGCCCGCCCAGACGCGCGCGTGGCCGCGCTCGAACGCGAGGGCGAGCACGGCGCGCGAGGCTTCGTCCGTGAAGCCGCGGCCCCAGTGCTCGGGCAGAAGGCCGTAGATCAGCTCGAGCTCGCCGTTCTTCGTGGGGCGCGCGCCGGCGAAGCCGATCAGCTCGCTCGCGCCGCAAACGGCGACGCCGAAGATGCCGACGCCGTGATCGCGAAAGGCGGCTTCGCTCTGCGCGAGCACGTCCTCGACTTCGGCGGGCGTGCAGATCACCGAGTCCCACAGATATCGGCGCACGTACGGGTCGCGGAAGATCGCGAGCAGGCGCGCGTGGTCGGCGCGCGCGATGGGGCGAAGCTCGAGGCGCTCTGTGGTCAGCATGCGCGCAGATTAGGCCGCGGCGCGCGCGAGCCGATACGCCGCGCATGCTCGAAGCGCTGCTCGTGCTCGCCTTCGTCGCGCTGCTCGGCGGCGCTGCGCTGGCGTGGAGCCTCGCCGGCATCGAGTCGCTGCTCGTCGCCGCGCTCTGGCTCATCGGCGCGGGCCTCGTGCTCGGTTTGCCGACGGGCTTCTGGTACCACGTCGAGCTGCGCCGCGTACTCGTCGCCGCAGGCGAGCTACCGCCGCGCTGGTGGCTGCACCCAACGCGCCTTCACGGCGCGATCCCGCCCGAGCGCTGGTGGCGGGTGATGAGCTGGTGCTATGCGGGCGCGCTCGGCTGGCTGATCTCGTTCGCGGGCTGCTGCGTGTTCGCGCTGGCGGCGGCCAAGCTGCTCGTCACGGAGTAACGCAATCCCGCGGGTGTCAGTCGCGCACGGCCAACTCGTGCACGAGGCGGCGCAGGAACTCGAGCCCGTCATAGAACTGCGCGACGCCGAGGCGCTCGTCGCGGCCGTGGGCGCGGTAGTCGTCGATGTCGTCGAACAGGCCCGAGACACCGTACGCAGGGATGCCGGCGAGGCGGAAGTAGGTGGAGTCGGTCGCGCCGGTGCCCATCGTCGGAATGACAGGCACGCCGGGCCACATCGCGTTCGAGATGCGCGTCACCGTGGCGAGGAACTTCGCGTCGACGCGCGCGGGCGCACTCGACTCGCGCTTGCGGGTTGCGGTGACTTCGATGCTCGCATCGGCGACCGCAGCCACGAGCGCGCGTTCCACGTCCGCCTGTTCGTGGCCCGGTAGCGCGCGGCAGTTCACCAGCGCGCGCGCCTCCTGCGGCAGCGCGTTCGGTGCATGGCCGCCGCTGATCTGCGTCGCGACGCACGTCGTGCGCAGCGTCGCGTTGTAGGTCGGATGCGCGGCGAGCTGGTTCGCCGCGGCGTCGTCGCGCGGATTCTTCGCGATCGCGGCCATCGCGCGCGCGTTCGCGCCGCTCTCGATGCGCGCGAGGCGCTCGAAGTACGCGCGCGTCACCTCGTTCAGCTGCGCAGGGAACGCGAGCGCGTCGACGCGCCCGAGCGCCGCGGCGAGGCGATAGATCGCGTTGCCCGGCGCGGGACGCGAGCTGTGGCCGCCTTTGTCGCGCGCGACGAGCTCGAAGTTCATGCTCGTCTTCTCCGCGGCCTGCAGCGCGAACTTCGCTTCCACGACGTCGAGATGCGCGAGCAGCAGCAGCGGCTTCTGCTTCGGCTCGCCGCGCGCACGCAGCCGCGCAACGAGGTTGCCTTTGCGCTCTGGCCCGAGCACGTGCACGTCGCGCTCGGGCACGCCCGCGGCGCGCAGCCGCTTCGCCATCGCCTCGGCCGCGCGCGTCGTCGAGCCCGTGCTCTGCGTCGTGTCGGTCTCGATCAGCTGCTCGTAGATCTCGCGCGCCAGCTGCTCGCGCGCGCTCAGCTCGCGCGCCTCGGCGCTCGCAGTGATTAGGGCGATCGCCAGCGCGACGGCTTGCGTGCGCCTCACCGCGCGAACTTCCCGCCCGCCGCGGCCCAGCGCTTCATCACCTCCTCGCCCTCCTTCGGGTTGTAGAGATCTTCCTGCAGGCTGAAGAGCCCGTTCCCCGCGTACTCGAGGATCGTCACGCAGCCGAAGCGGTAGACCTCGCTGCCGCCCTTCGGATCGGGCATCACCTGCCACGGGTAGTAGACGACGCGGTTGCCCTCGATCGCGTGCCACGCGACCGGGAACGTCATCATCGGCACCGGCTTCATCACGCGTGTGATCGCCGCACGAATTGCCTCGCGCCCTCGAAACGTGCCGAGGTGATGCTCGATCCAGACGCCGTCCTCGCTGTGCAGATCGGCCCACGCGCTCCAGTCACCCGAGTCGCCGACTGCGATGAAGTTCTTGTAGGCGGCTTCGACTTCGGAACGGGGGAAGGCGGGCATCGAGAACCTCCGTGCGAGTCGTGCCATCATCGCACGCCTCACACGGAGACCGAGATGAAGCTCGAGACGATCATCGTGGAACGCAGCGACGACGGCATCGTGACCGTCACGCTGAACCGGCCCGAGAAGAAGAACGCGATCAACGGGAAGATGTGGGACGAGCTGCTCGCCACCTTCCGCGAAGTGCGCGCGAGCGCGACGGATCGCGTGATGGTGCTGACCGGCGCGGGCGATGCGTTCTGCGGCGGCGCGGACCTGACGGCGGGTGGCAGCGACCCGCGCCACCAGCTCGACCGCATGCATCACTTCGGTTCCATCGGGCTCGCGCTGCACGAGATCACGAAGCCGTGCATCGCGAAGGTGAACGGCGTGGCGGTGGGCGCCGGGCTCAACATCGCGCTCGGCTGCGACCTGATCGTGGCCGGCGAGAGCGCGCGCTTCTCGGAAATCTTCGCGCAGCGCGGCCTCTCGATCGATCTCGGCGGTTCGTGGCTGCTGCCGCGCCTCGTGGGCATTCACAAGGCGAAGGAGCTGGCGCTGCTCGCGGAGATCGTGTCCGCGAAGGAAGCGGAGCGGATCGGCATCGTAAACCGCGTCGTGCCCGACGCCGAGCTCGACAAGTTCGTGGGTGAGTGGGCCGCGAAGCTCGCCGCCGGGCCGCCGATCGCGCTGCAGATGACGAAGCGCATGATCACGAGCGGGCTCACGATGAGCATGGGCGAGTCCTTGCACTGGGAGGCGATGGCGCAGACCGTCACCGGCGGCACGCAGGACACCGCCGAGGCGATGCGCGCGTTCGTGGAGAAGCGCAAGCCGCAGTTCAAGGGGCGCTAGCCCGAGTGAGCGCGAGCGGGTTGCGGGAGATGGCGCGGGCGCAGAGCACGGCGGATGCAGTCGGCGACGCTGCGCGTCGCGGCTGATCCGCTGTCGGGCTGCGTTCGGGTAGATGCGAGAGTTGGAGGTTGCAGATGAGCACGCCGAGCTTCGTCCGCACGCCTGACGCGAGCTTTCGCGACCTCCCGGGCTACGCCTTCGCGCCGCACTGGCTCGACTGGCGCGGGCTGCGCGTGCATCACCTCGACGAGGGGCCGCGCGGCGCGCCCGTGATGTTGTTATTGCACGGCGAGCCGAGCTGGTCGTACCTCTATCGCAACGTGATCCCTCGGCTCGTGGCGGCGGGTTACCGCTGCGTCGCGCCCGACCTCGTCGGCTTCGGCAAGAGCGACAAGGTCACGGACGACACCTGGTACGTGATCGAGCGCCACTGCGAGATGATGCGCTTCGTGATCGAAGCGCTCGATCTGCAGCGCATCACGCTCGTGTGCCAAGACTGGGGTGGACCGATCGGGCTCCGGCAGGCCGTCGACATGCCCGAGCGCTTCGAGCGTCTCGTCGTCGCGAATACGTGGCTGCACCACGAGGGCTTCGAGTACTCGCCGGGGATTCGCGGCTGGCGCGCGGCGGCGACCGATCCCGCGCGGCTCGGCGGCGACATGCCGACGGGCCGCATCGTCGCGGGCTCGATGCGCCGCCCCGGACACGATCTCGCGGCGCTCACGCGTGCCTACGACGCGCCGTTCAGCGGCGCCGCGAGCAAAGCCGGGGCGCGGCGCTTCCCGTTCTGCATCCCTTTCGGCGAGCCCGAGGCGGGAAACGCACGCGATCAGCAGCGTTGCTTCGATGCGCTGCGTGCCTATCCGCGGCCCGTGCACTTCGCCTTCGGCGATGCTGACGAAGTGTTCACGTGGAGCTGGGCGGAGCGCTGGCACTCGCTCGTGCCCGGCTCCACGCTCGATCGCATCGCGGGCGCGGGGCACTTCGTGCAGGAGGACGCGAGCGCGGACCTCGCGAGTGTGATCCTGCGGCGCGCGGGCAAGGCCGCTTAGATGCTCACGCTCGCGCAGCTCGCGCTGGTGGTGCGCGACTACGACGAGGCGATCGCGTGGTTCTCGCGCGCGCTCGGCTTCGCGCTCGTGGAGGACACGCCGCTCGGCGGCGAGAAGCGCTGGGTGGTGATGCGCCCGCCCGGCCCCGGCGGCGCAGACTTGTTACTGGCGCGCGCGGTGAACCCCGAGCAGGCGAGCCGCATCGGCAACCAGACGGGCGGCCGCGTGTTCTTGTTCCTCAACACCGACGACTTCTGGCGCGATCACGACGCTTTCGTCGCCCGCGGCGTGAAGTTCGTGGTGGCGCCGCACGACGAGGCGTACGGAACGGCGGCGGTGTTCGAGGACTTGTACGGCAACCGCTGGGACTTGATCGGGCGCCGCGCGTGAGCGGATTCGCGCTCAGCGCGATGGCGCGTGACGGCGCGGGCTGGATCGGCAGCTGGTCGCCGGGCATCGGCGACCCCACCGCCGCGGGTTGGCTCGCGACGCTCGGCTACTTCGCCGCGGCGTGGAGTTGTTACGGAGCGGCTCAGCGCATCGGGCCCGCGCTCCTGAGCGCGCAAATGCTGCGGCGCGAGAGTCGCATCTGGCAGATGCTCGCCGCGCTGCTCGCGGCGCTCGGCGTGAACAAGCAGCTCGACCTACAGAGCGCTCTCACCGAGCTGGGCCGCATCGCGGCGCGCAGCGGCGGGTGGTACGGCGAGCGGCGCGGCGTGCAGTTCGTGTTCATCGCCTGCATCGCGCTCGCCGGCGCCGCTGCTGCGATTGCTGCGCTCTGGACGGCGCGCCGGACATCCCCTCCGGTGCGCCTCGCCGTCGCCGGCGCACTCGCCATCCTCGCCTTCGTCGTCGTGCGCGCCGCGTCGTTTCATCATTTCGACATCGCGACGTCTCGTGAAGTACTCGGCCTGCGCGTCGGCTCGCTCGTCGAGCTCGCGGGAATCGCGGTCGTGCTCACCACAGCGGGCTGGCGGCAGCGTCAGCTGCGCGGCTGAACCCGCTCGCCCGCGCCGCCGCTAGCGCGTCGACTTCACTCGGCTGCGCCTCGCTGCGCGCTCCGCTTGCAGCGGTGCGATCACGAATGCACTCGCGTCGGTGAGCGAATGTGCGAGCGCGTTTGCTGCGAGGTCGTTCGTCCAGAGAAAGAACAGCGTGAGCACGGCGCTCGTGAGCGTGAGGGACACGACGGCGCCAGCTCCCCAGAACGGCCCGTGGAGAATCGCGAACACGAGCGTCGAAACGACCGCGGCCACGAGCGGACTCGCCCCGAGCTCCGCGAGCTCGGCGAGTGCGACGGCGCGGAACAGCGTCTCTTCGACGACGCCCGCCGTAATGACTGCGAAGACACGGTAGGCGAGCGGAAGTGCGAGCAGCCTCTCGATGCCTGCGCCAAAGCCGCCGAGGCCGAGCGCGGAGACGACGCGCAGGCTGAGCGGCACGGCGATCCAGCGCAGCAACGCGAAGAGCAGCGCCGCTCGAACGAGCGAGGCCGGAGCGAGGTTCGAGAGACCGAGCGCAGCGAGAGGCAGCTGTTGCCACGCGAGCGCGATCGCGAGCGCCGCGGCGCACAGAACCCAGAGCAGCGCGTTGCCGAGAATTCCCGCGCGCAGGCCGTAGGGCGCGCCGAGCACGCGGCTCGCCGGGCTCACGAGCAGCGTCGTGCCGCCGTAGACGAGCGCGAGCACGAGCCAGGGCGCAGTCGACTCCATGCGCGAACTCCTCGCGACGGCATTGCGCGCGTGCCACCGTCGCGCGCTCGAGGCGAGGAGCTTCTCACATGTTCGAGCTCACGGGGCGCGTCGCGCTCGTCACCGGCGCGGGGCAGAACCAGGGCGCGGGCATCGCACGCGCTCTCGCGAAGCAGGGCGCAGCGGTTGCGGTGAACGATCTGCGCCCCGAGCGCGCCGAGGCGGTGGCGGGGGAGATTCGCGCCGCGGGCGCGCGCGCGATCGCAGCGCCGTTCGACGTGACGAGCTTCGAGGCCGTAACAACTGGCGTCGCGCGCGTCGCGAGCGAGATCGGTGCGATCGACACGCTCGTGAACAATGCCGGCATCCCCGACGGCATCGGCGTCGCGCAGTTCCGCACCACGCAGCCCGAGGCGTGGCGCCCCTACATCGACGTGAACATCTACGGCGTGATGAACTGCATTCGCGCCGTGCTCGACGGCATGCGCGAGCGGCGCTTCGGGCGAATCGTCACGATTGCCTCGGGCGCGGGGCAAGCGGGCCTCGCGATGGGCGTCTCCGCCTACGCCGCGGGCAAGGGCGGGCAGATCGCGTTCATGCGCCACATCGCGCTCGAGAACGCGAGCGCCGGCATCACCGCGAACACGCTCGCGCTCGGCCTGATGTCGAACGCGGGCGGCAGCGACGTGACGGCGGCGCTCGCGAAGACGGTGCCGGTCGGCCGCCTCGGCACGCCGGACGACGTCGGCGCCGCGTGCGTCTTCCTCGCATCGATCGAAGCAAGCTGGCTCACCGGCCAAACGATCGGGCTCAACGGGGTAAATCTGACGTCTTAGGTCTGCCGAGATGCAGGTGTGAAGCGACCACGAGGTTCACGGTTTCCCTTGTTTACTTCGCATTCGCCTCCGAAGACTCCGGCGAATGCTGCGCGCTTCGCTTGCAGCCTCGGCCGACCCGCTCTGGAGGATCGTTCGTCTCCGAGGTCGTCCCAGCATTCGCTGCGGCGCGTCAGCCAGCCAGGCCTGCTTGGCATTCCCACCCGCTCGCGGCAGCCGGGCTCACTCCCGGATCCACCCCGGGAGGCAGCCGCTCGTGCGGCATTCTTCTTCGAGGCCGGTTGTTAGGTAGTCGCGGGCGGCGGTGAGCTGTCGCTCGATCTCTGCGAACTCTTCGTCGACTTGGTCGCACGGGACGGTTTCGCGCAGCCCCGTGCGTTCGTTCTCGCGATTGACGCCGTAGCCCCTGTTGCACCACTTGACGGCCTGCAGGGCGTGGGCGCGCGCCATCTCGAGGTCCGCGACGCTCTGCACGGCGTCGCTCTTCTTCTTGCGCCAACTCGCTTCGGCTGCGGCAGTCGTTGCGGCTGCCGCAGGAGAGGCGCGGCGCGGTGCGGTGATCGAGCCGGGGCGAGCAGACGCGAGCGGCGCCGAGGCCGCTTCGACTTTCTGGAACGAACCGTCCTTCGCGGCGTGCGGCGCTGCGTGCGGACACTTCGACGCATCGCTCGTGAAGCGCACTTCGCCGTTGGGTCCCTTGCAGCGGAAGATCTCTGCCTCGGCGCTCGCGGCGTACAGGAGCCAGAGCAAGCTCGCGAGAAGGACGGCCCGCATCACGATCACTCCCTCCATGCCGCGGGCACGCCCGCTCGATTCGCCTCGTCTTCGAGCGCCTCGAGCTCGGCGGCGATCTCGGCGCGGCGCCGCGCGAGGTCTGCAGCGCGCACTTGGTCGAGCAGCACGCCGTTCGAGAGGTGTCGATCGAGCGCGGCGAGGTCGCGGCGCAGGCCACCGAAGCGCTCGCGCCACTCCTCGGCGTTTCCGCCTGCGCGGACGTGCTCGTTCGGGAAGAGCGTGATCACGCTCTCGCCGGGGTTGATCTGGAACGTGAAGTTGTTGAAAAAGCTCCCGCCGAGCAGGCCCACGTTCATCAAGTCGCTGAGCGAGCCGCGCACGTTCTCCACGCGCACGTCGCCCACTTCGACGCTCGACAGCGTGACGACCGGCGACTCGATCGTGCCGTTCGCCGTCGTGTAGACCTCGCGCGGCGTATCGGAGGTGACGTGAATGCCTGCGGCGTCGGCCACGTGCGCCGGCACGACGACATCGCTCGCGCCCGTGTCGACCAGGAACGGAGCGGTGACCGCGTCGTTGATGCGCACGTACACGAGCATCGCGTTGCCTTGCTTCTCGAACTTGATCTGGGCGCCGCTGCGAAACCCGCGCGTGCGCGAGGCGGCGAACTCGCCGGGCGCGCTCGCCACCGTCGCCGCCGGCGTGCGGCGCGGCGACTCGCTGCGCGCAGTGCGCTCCGCTTCGGCGCGCGCGTGCGCGGGCACCTGCGAGAGGTTCTGCGTGAAGTGCACCCGACCCTCGCCGTCGACCCAGCGATAAATCTCCGCGCTCGCGAGGGTCGCGAAGCTCGCGGCGAGCGCAGCAGTGGCGATGTGCGCACGGAAACGCATCGCAGCGACATCGGCCCCGTTGCGCGCGCGCTTGAGGTTGCGCAGCGCGAGTGCAGCCCGTGCGCAACGGGCGCGCAGGCTCGGTTTCGTCGCCGAAGCGGCGGGGCTAGCTTCGCCGCCGTGTTCAACCTCGGCTTCGGCGAAATGGCGCTGATCCTCGTGATCGCACTGCTGGTGTTCGGGCCCAACAAGCTGCCCGAGCTCGCGCGCAATCTCGGCAAGAGCCTCGGCGAGTTTCGGCGCGCCTCGAACGATCTGCGCCGCTCGATCATGGAGGCGGATCAGCCGCCGCCGCCGCCCGCGCCGCCGCGCGGCCCGGCAGACGAAGTCGCCGCGGCGCCGCTCCCGGCGAGCACGACCACGGAGGTCCCGACGCCTCCGCTCACGACGCCCGCGCCAGAGAAGGGCAACGGGCCGAGCGCCTAACACATGGACGACAAGGCGCTGCCGCTGACCGAGCACCTCGCGGAGCTGCGTGGGCGCATCGGCAAGATCCTGCTCGCGTGGGTGCTCGCGACCACGGCAGCGTGGTTCTACAGCGAAGAGATCTTCCGCGCGCTGCTCGAGCCCGCGATCACCGCGCTCGGTCCCGACGGCGGCAAGCTGCAGGCGATCTCGCCCGCCGAGATCTTCTTCACGTACCTGAAGACCGCGCTTCTCGTGGGCTTCGTAGCCGCGGCGCCGGTGGTGTTCTGGCAGATCTGGGCCTTCATCGCGCCGGGCCTCTACCCCTCCGAGAAGAAGGCGGCCTTGCCCTTCGTCGCCGTCTCCACCGCCCTCTTCGCGGGCGGTGCGCTGTTCGCGCACCAGCTCGTGTTCCCCAAAGTGTTCTCGTTCTTCGCGAGCTTCCGCTCCGACTTCGTCGACCCTTCGTGGGCGATGCGCGAGGTGTTCTCCCTGACAACCCAGCTGATCCTCGCCTTCGGCGTGTGCTTCGAGATGCCTGTCGTGGTGTTCTTCCTCGCGCTTTCCGGAATCGTGACGCCGCGGCAGCTGTTCGGCTGGACCAAGTACGCCGTGCTCGTCTCGTTCGTGATTGCGGCCGTGCTGACGCCGACGCCCGATGTCGTGACGCAGACGCTGCTCGCGGGCCCGCTCATCGCGCTTTACTTGCTCGGTGTCGCGGTGGCGTGGGTGGTGACGCCGCGGGCGAAGAGCGAAGAGAAGAGCGCGGTGGCGGCGCGTTAACGCGAGGCGCGCAGCCGCGCCGAAATGAGCTGATCGAAGTCCGTCCGAAGCCGATCGATCGTGTCGCTCCCTGGAACGCCTTGCATGAAGGTGCCGTGGTAGTAGCGGTGGGCCCAGCGCTCGCTGCCCCGCGGATCGCTCGCGCTCCGCTGCAGCTGCCGGAGACTCAGAGCGTCCACCCAAACGGTCTCAGGGTTCAATCGGACCGCACCGTTCTTCTGCTCGAGATGCTTACCCAGGACTTTCCTCAAACCATGGATCGTCTGCTTGACTGCATTCAGGCGAGCATCGGTCTTCGCTGCCGCTGTTGCCCGGCTCGTAACCTCTCGCTCTTCCGCCAGCTCTTGTAGACGCACGGGACGCCCGCCTCGCTCGATCAGCGACGCGAGAAACTCAGCCTGACGTGGCGCGCGGCTCGACAGTGCGATCTCGCGTCCGTCTGCGAGCTGAATGCGCGGCTGGCCGAACGTGAAGATGCGAACATCGAAGGGCCACCGGTCCGATCGGGCGTACTGCGAGGGGGGCCGCATGCGATGGAAGCGAGCAAGATCCGCTGCGGTTTCGACTTCTTCGTCGAGTAAGAAGCACCTGTCGATGAGGTCGCGGATGATCTCTCCCGGCCACATGAAGAAGTGTCGGTAGCGGTAGGAGTGGCCAATTCGCATTGCCGCGATCAGCGCCGCATCGCCCTTCAGAGCGTCCCTCTCGCGATAGTGCATGTGCGCACGAAAGAGCAGCGACGCCCATTCGAGTTGACGATTCCCGAGGTCGCGCGCGAACTCGGCGCCGCGATTGAGCGCTTCCCACGCGGCTTCGCGCTCGCCTGCGTGGTGCAACATCAACGCGCAGCCGACCCTGCACACGCCCTGGAAGTAGGGGACGCCCTTCACATCTGCAGACTGAATCGACTGACCACAGTCGCTGACCACGCCGGCACCCTGATCTTCGAGAAAACGAATCCAGGCGAGCATCCCGCGCCGATAGCTCTCGTCGATCGGAAGGGCAGTTGCAAGCAACGGCGTCAGCGCTTCGAGATGGGCGCGAGCGCCTGCCAGATCGCCAGCGCTACACGCAATCGACGCACCATGGCAGCGCAGAACGCCGTCCCAAATGTGCACCGCGTTCATCTCTGACGCCTTCAACCCCGCGTGTATGGCTCCGTGGCCTGCGGCGATCTCGCCGGTGTGGAGGTAGTGCGTCGCATCCACCAAGTGCTCCAGCACCAAAAGCTGTGGTGAGGATGGGCCAACTCGTCGGGCTGCGTGAAACCGTTCGCGCGTGAGGGAAGCGCCAGCCAGGTCACCCCGCCACGTCGCGTTCGTAACAAGAGCGAACGCCAGGCGCCCGCTGATCTCCGCGGTGGGATCCTCCTCGACCAGCTTCTCGGCGCGCGTTCTCCAATCTTCGATTCGAGGATGATTCGGCTGTCGGAATGCGAGGCCCATCAGGACGCCGCACACGATCGGAGCCCGGATGAGTCTCGGAAGGCGATCGAGCCCCTGCTCGCGATCGGGTGTCATCCACGAGAGCACTTCGTCCAACCCCTGCAGATCGCGATAGACGAAGATCTCAGCCTCGCAGAGCGCAGCGAGCGACCTCCATGCGCCGAGGTCGTCGTGCTGTGCTCGCGACAAATCGAACGCTCGCCGGAAGCGATCTCTCGCCAGAGCAGGCGCTCGCGTGAGAACGGCGATACCGCCCCAATAGGACAAGGCGAGGTCCTCGAGGAGTACTTCCTCTGGGATGGTCGAGACCCACCGTTCGATCGCATCGAATCGCCCCTGAGCGGCGAGTGGCCCCGCTTCCATCGTCAGAAGTTCCGACACCTCGGCCCAACGTCGCCGGCGAATTGCGCCCGCGACTCGATCTGTCTTCGCCACCCCGTCGTCGCCTCTCTACAGCGGCCCCATTTCGACTGTATCGCGATGCCGCCGACAACTACCCGAACTTCTACCTGAGAGCGTCATAGGGTGGCGCTGCGCGAAGCGCTGTGCTTCGAAGCAAACAACGAAGGACTATGACCTATGACCTCTGCCTCTTTCTGGCGACGAAGTGCGTCGGTCTCAATTGCCGGCGCGATCCTCTGGGTTGGCGTTCCTGCGAGCGCGGTCGAAGGCTGGCAGTCGACCGGATCGATGAGCGAGACGCGCCTCTTGGACTCCTGGCACGGCGGTGTCGCAGTCACGCTCAGTGATGGAAGGGTGTTCGTTGCCGGAGGACGAGACATCGGGCCCAACGGGACGATCGCAAGAGCCTCCGCCGAGATCTTCAACCCTTCATCGGGCACGTGGAGCTCAGCAGGCTCCATGTCGGTCCCTCGATGGGATCACACAGCCACGCTTCTCACGGATGGGCGCATTCTGCTGGCGGGTGGGAACTCTGCGTCCGGTTATGCGGAAGGGCACACAGCAAGCGCCGAGATTTTCGACCCGAGCGTCGAGGGATTCACATCTACGGGGTCGATGTCGGTTCCCCGGATGAATCACACGGCCGTTGTCCTTTCCGACGGACGCGTGCTGATATCTGGTGGCCGAAGCAGCAACTTTAACTACCTCGCCTCCGCGGAGATCTTCGATCCCGCGACCGGAGCATTCTCTCCCGCAGCATCCCCACCGGAAGCGAAGACTGGAGGCTTCGGCGTCCTGCTCGCAGACGGCCGCGTGCTGGTGACCGGCGGGATCGTTCCTTACGTCAGCACCAATACTGCGGCAGTCTACGACCCGGTTTCGAATTCGTGGATGTCTGTCGGCCCGATGACGACGATCCGGACCTATCACACCGCGACCCGGCTCGGGGATGGGCGCGTGCTGATCGTTGGGGGGGAGCGGATTCGCTGAGTCGGCGGCGCAGTCCAGCAGCGAGTTCTTCGACCCGTCCACCAATTCGTTCGTGGCTGCAGCATCCATGGCAGATGCGCGCGCGGGCCACGCGGCCGTCCTGCGCCCCGACGGACGCCTTCTTGTGGCGGGCGGCTTCGAGGGGACAGTGGTGAAGTCATCTGTGGAGATCTTCGATTCGAGCTTGGGTGTGTGGTCATCGATGGCTTCGATGGCGGAACCGCGAGCGGCTCTCTACGGCGCGGCACTGCATGATGGGCGAGTACTTGTGGCCGGGGGCTCCTCCCCTTCGGCACCTTTTTCGGCTCTCGCGAGCGCGGAGATCTTCGGTTCGACCGCACCCCCTCTCGAGCAACTCTGCCCTTGCGCGGGGCCATCAGGGTCGACGCTTCCGTGGAAGAACCACGGTCAGTACGTCTCATGCGTATCCCGGGCGTCCCAGACGTTCGTCACAAGCGGACTGATTACGGCGACGCAGAGGGCTGCCCTCGTTGCAGCCTCTGCGAGCTCATCGTGCGGGCGCTGATCTAGCGAGCCGGGCGGCGCGTGCGACCGCGCCGCCCGGCTGTGCGGCCTCAGTCCCTACAATCGCAGCACGCGCGCCACGATCTCGTCCCTCGCGCGCACCGCATCCACGCGCATCGCGCACTCGATCTCGGCGCCGAGCGCTAGCGCGGGCGGCACTTCGATCGTGCGCAGCACTCCGCGCTGAATCGTGGGCACGATGTGCAGGCGCTCGAAGCCGAGCGTGCTCTCGTCGACGAGCGAGAGAACCGTCAGCGGATCGTGCAGGAACGCGGCGTTGTCGGGCGCGAGCGTGCCGCCCATTCCCGTGAACAGCTCGATCTGCCGCGGCGTCCAGCGTGAGATCAGGCGCGCGAGGATGCGCGGCACCGCGCGCGGCGAGGCGGCGAACGCGGCACGCTGCGCCTCGGTCATCCACACCTGAAGCGTCACGTCGGCCGTAACGAGCCGCGTGTTGAAGCCGGCGCCGAGCACCATCACCGCGGACTCGGGGTCGCTGCACAGGTTGTAGTCGATGCCGGGCGGCACGACTTTCTCGCCGATCGCGACGCGGCGGATGTGGCCGCCCATGATCGTGAGCCGCGCGACGCGCTTCGGCAGCTTCGGGTCGAGCGCGAGCGCGTGGGCGAGGTTCGTGAGCGGGCCGACGAACACCAGCTCGAGGCCCGGCTCCTCGCGCGCGGCGCGCACGATGCGCTCTGGCGCGGGCTCCGCGCTGATCGCGACCGCGGGGCCGTCGCCGTAGCTCTCCATGTCGATCGGATACTCGCGGCGCCGCACGAGCGGCTGCGCGACGCCCGCGCACAGATCGATCTCGCTGCGGCCCGCCTCTGCGAGCAGACGCCCCGCACCCCAAGCGCGGGCGCGCGTGTCGCCGGAGACCGTGGTGATCGCGACGACGCGCAGCCGCTCGGGCGCCGAGAGCAGCAGCGTGAGCGCGACGGCGTCGTCGACGTCGCCGGAGATGTCGGTGTCGAAGAGAACGGGGGTCGGCTGCATGTGACGGACGGTGCGGGAGTGGGCGCGGCGCGTCGAGGCGGTCCGAAGCGGGGACGTTCCGAAAGAAAGTAAAGCTGGCTTTCTTTACTTACTTGCGGAACGTCCCCGGGCTTGGGCGCCCCTGGGGCTTGGGCGCCCCCTAGAGCAGCGCCAGCGTCGCCTCTCGCCGGCGCGCGGCGGTGGCTTCGGGCGTCTCCGGCTCGCGGCGCTCGTCGGGCTCGATGCGGAAGATCGCTTCGCCCTTCTTCACGACGCTGCCGTCTTTGCCCGCCATCAGGCTCTTCACCACGGTGCCGCTGAACGGCGCGAGCACCTTGTTGAACATCTTCATCACCTCGATCACGAACAGCGGCTGGCCCGCCTCGAAGTGCCCGCCCTCTTCGACGAGCGGCGGTAGGTGCGGCGCCTCGCGCGCGTAGAACGTGCCGCCCATCGGCGTGACGATCTCGTCGCTCGCGGCCGCCGGCGGCGGCGCGAGCGCGCGCGCGAGCTCGGCCGCGTGCTTCGCGTCGAGGAACTGCGGCGGTAACACGGGCTGCAGCTGGTCGTCGACCGTGATGCCGAGGAACCCGGACTTCGCGCCGGCGCGCGGCACGAGCAGTAACAACTCGCTACCGAGCTGGAAGCCGCGGTGCGAAGCGATGCAGCGGCGCCAGAGCGCTTCGTCGCCGCCGCACAGCTTCTTGTTGGGCTTGCCCGCGAACAGAGCGTCGAGCTCCTTGGCGCCCGCGGCGCCGGTGCGCGCCTCGACTTCGGCGTAGAACGCGCGCGCGGCGTCGAGGATCTCGGCGTCGTGCTCCCAGATCTGCTCCGCGGGCGGCTTGTCGGCACGCGCTTCGAGATCGAGGAAGTGGTAGAGCTCCTCGAGGAAGCGGACGGGGTTCGCGACGAAGCGCGGCCTACCGTTCTCGACCGCCCACAGCTCGCCGTCGAAGCGTCCGAGGAAGCCGCCGAGCACGTGCGCGTTCGCGAACAAGCGCGCGAGAGGGCGCTTCAGCAGCGTCTCCTTCGCGTCGAGCGCGGCGCGCGCCTCTTTGTCCGACTTCTTCGCGATCGCATCGAAGGCGAGGTCGAGGTCGATGTCGTCGACGGTCTTGCGCAGCGCGCCGACGGCGCCGAGGTACGAGGTCATGAAGCGCGTGGTCGGCTCGGCCATCACGCCGCGGCCGAGGAACCACTGGATCAGGCCGTAGTGCACCTCGAGGTTCGTCTGCACGTCGTCGCCGCGCAGCTCGGTGCGGCGCAGAATCTCGGCCATGCGCTCGTAGTTCTCGCGCCGCGAGTCGCCGGCGCACAGGAGCAGCGCGATGTTCGAGTCGTACGCGCCCGCGACGTTGTAGTAGACGAACGAGCGCGTGTCGGGATTGCGCAGGCCGATGCCCTGGTCGAAGCGAATCTCGCCGCTCGTCGGCGGCGACCAGATCTTGATCAGGCCGCCCGCGTGCGGCTGCAGCGCCGCGTTCGTCGCGTTGATGCGCACTTCGAGGCCCGAGAGATTGCGGACGACGCGCTCGGGCTTCGGTACGCGCGGGCCGTGCGCGGCGAGCAGCGCCATCGCCTCGATCAGCTCGTCGACGTAGAAGAACTCGGTCTTCTTCTTCGGATTCGTGAACTTGAGCCGGTACGCGAGCTCCGTGACCACGTGCTCCACCTGGATGCGCGTGTTCATCTCCATGAAGAAGTGATTGAAGCCTTCGATGATGCACTCGAAGGTCGAAACCGAGTTGAGGCCGGTCGCGGCGCCGAACTTCTCGCTCTCGGCCTCCATGCGCGCGAGGTACTCGAGATCGCCCTGCAGCGTCTTCTTCGTCGCGCCCTTCGCGCTCTTCAGCTCGTGCTCGAGCAGCTCCTTGGTCAGCGACACCTCGACCAGCTTCTGCTCGTGCATCTGCACCGAGCAGTCGCGCCCGCCGAGCGAGAGGCACCACTCGCCGTTGCCGATCAGCTGAATCTCGTTGTGGCGCGTCTTCTCGATGTTGAGCTCGATCAAGAAGTTCCGGTTCGAGCCCTTCTCGATCACCTTCGACTCGGCGCACACGTCCATCACGGCCGCCGCCACTTCTTCGGGCTTCGCGACCACGCGCTGGCCTTTGCCGCCGCCGCCGCCGATGTACTTGAAGCGAATGCGGTGCTTCGGGAACTCGGCCCAGATCTCGGCGCACTGCGCCTCGGCCTGCGCCTGCAAGTCCGCGATCGTCACGAGCTCAGCGGTCCGCGCGTAGCCCGCCTGCAGTAACTGCTCCGCGTTCTCGTGGAGCGACTGCTTCGCGTCGTACTTGAACCCGAGGCGGTGCTTCTTCGCAGCGGCTTCGAGCCCCGCGCGGTTCTTCGCCTTCGCGACGAGCGCGCGCGCCGACACGTCGTCGATGCCCGGGATCACCGCGTTGCCGAGGCCGCGCGCGAGCTTCTTTGCCTCGTCCTTCGCGCCGGCGCGCTTCAGCACGCTCGACGCGGGGCCCATGAAGCCGACGCCGGCCGCCTCGATCGCTTCCACGAACTCCGCGTCCTCGGCCATGAAGCCGTAACCCGCGAAGATGTGCGTGTATCCGTGATCCATCGCGATCGCGACGATCTCGCGGATGCGCTTCTGCTTCTGCTCCTGGCCCGCGCCCATGTAGTCCTGAACGCGGTGGACGTTGTTCGGGAACTTGAACGCGCGCAGCTCAGGCGCGAGGCAGCGCGGGTAGACGACCGAGTCCTTCTCCGACAGGAGCATTCCGTACTCGCGCACGCCGATCTGGTCGAAGACCTGGAACGCTTCCATGCGCACGGGCCCGCGGCACACCACGAGCACCTTCAAGTGCGTGAGCGAAAGCGAGCGCAGCCACTCGCTCTCCGACTGATCGAAGCGCCCGCGGACGAGATTCTGATCCAGCACTATTCGAACTCCCGCTGGACGCCGCCCATCGGCGACGGCTGGTAGGTGCGCATCAGGAAGGCGAGGTGCTCGCCGAGCACGCGGCGCGTCGTGCCGGGCAGCACGATGCGCGACACGCTGCCGAGCGCGAGCGCTTCCTTCGGGTTCATCAGCTCGCGCTCGTAGCGCTCGTTGATCTTCAGCAGCGCCGCGTCGCGCGTGCGCTTCGCCTCGGCCTCGGACGCGCCGCTCGCGAGCGCCTTGCGGTACGCGTCGTCGAGGGCGCGAATCTCGTCCTTGAACACGAACTCGCGCCCGCCGCCGGGGCCCATCACGGCGATGCGCGCGTGCGGCATCGCGAACACGGCGTCGGCGCCGATGAAGTGCGAGTTGTATGCGGCGTACGCGCCGCCGAACGCGTTGCGAATGATCAGCGTCATCGAGGGCACGCGAACGTCGACGATCGCGTCGAGCAAGCGGCGGCCTTCGAGGATGATCCCGCGCGACTCCTGCTCGCGGCCCGGCGTGAAGCCCGACACGTCCTCGAGGAAGATCAGCGGGATGTTGTAGACGTTGCAGAAGCGGATGAAGCGGGTGGCCTTGCGCGCCGCGTCGACGTCGATCTGCCCGCTGCCCACCGCCGAGTTGTTCGCGACGAAGCCGGCCACGTGGCCGCCCATGCGCCCGAACGCGGTGATCATGTTGCGCGCGCGCAGCGGCTGCAGCTCGAAGTACTCGCCGTGGTCGACGATCTGCTGCAGGAACAGCGTCACGTCGAGCGGCGCGTTCATGCCGGCCGGCGAGTCGAACGTCTTGCGGAAGAGAATGTCCTCTTCGAGCGTGAAGCGATCGATCGGATCGCTCGTGGGCGAGAACGGCGCGCCCTCGCGGTTGTTGTTCGGTAGGTACGAGAGCAGGCGCAGCGCCGTGCGCAGCGAGCCCACTTCGTCGGTGGTCACGAGATCGCACACGCCGTTCAGCGCGTGCACGCCGGGGCCGCCGAGCGCGTCGGCGGTGATGTCCTCGCCGAGGGAGCTCTTCACCACGCCCGGGCCGGTCAGGCCGATGAACGTGTCCGCGCACTGGATCATGAACGAGCCTTGGCGCGGCAGATAGGCGCCGCCGCCGGCGTTGTATCCGAACATCAAGCTGATCGTGGGCACGATGCCGGAGATGCGGCGCAGCGCGGCGAAGGCCTCGCTGTAGCCGTCGAGCCCGCCGACGCCCGCAGGCACGAAGGCGCCCGCGGAGTCGTTCATGCCGATCAGCGGGATGCCGCGCTCGGCTGCCATGGTGATCAGCCGCGCGAGCTTGGCGCCGTTGGTGGAGTCCATCGAGCCGGCGCGCAGGGTGAAGTCGTGGCCGTAGACCGCGACGTCGCGCTCGCCGATGCGCAGGATGCCCGTCACCAGCGAGGCGCCGTCGAGCGCGCGGCCCCAGTTCTGCCACATCAGGTTCGGCTCGCTCTTCGTGAGCACCTTGATGCGCTCGAACACGGTCATGCGGTTCTTCGCGTGCTGCACGCGCACGCGCGCGAGGCCACCGCCGCGCAAGGGCCGCACGGTGAGCTCGCGGCCGAGCGCGAGCGCCTCCTCGTAGAGCGCTGCCGACGGGTGCGGCGAGCTGTTGTCGGCGGCCGCTGCTGCAGGCGGCGCGAGCGGGTTCTCTAGGCTGAACTTCGCGAGGGGCGCATCCATCGCTTCTTCTTTCGAGCTGGCGCCTCGCCCTGCGCTTCCGCTGCATTCGAGCGAACCAGCGCGCTGATTCCGGGGCAGGCGGGGTTGTTAGAGAGCGGAGATCTCGCCGAGGCGCGCGTTCAACCCCTCGCGATACTCCCGGATGTTCACGGGATTGCGCGCGACACCGCTCTCCATCGCTGCGAGCGCGACGGCCGGCGCCACATACGTGAGCACGCGCGGGTCGAACGGCTTCGGGATGATCGACTTGCGCCCGAACGCGAGGTCTTCGCCCGGATACGCGCGTCGCACGACTTCCGGCACGCCCTCCCCACGCCGCGCGAGCTCCGCCAGCGCGTGCACCGCGGCGAGCTTCATCGGCTCGTTGATGCGGCGCGCGCGCACGTCGAGCGCACCGCGGAAGATGAAGGGGAAGCCGAGCACGTTGTTGACTTGGTTGTGGTAGTCGCTGCGGCCGGTCGCCGTGATCGCGTCGGGCCTGACAGCTTCCACTTCCGGCGGCGTGATCTCCGGATCCGGGTTCGCCATCGCGAACACGATCGGCTCCGGCGCCATCTTCTTCACCATGTCCTGCGTCACGAGGCCCGCCTGGGAGAGGCCGACGAACACGTCTGCGCCGTCGAGCGCGTCGGCGAGCGTGCGCTTGTTCGTCTCCGCCGCGAACTCTTCCTTCTGCGGGGTCATGCCGTCCTTGCGGCCCTTGTAGATCACGCCCTTCGTATCGAGCAGCAGGATGTTCTCGCCGCGCACGCCGAGATCCCTGTAGAGCTTCGCGCACGCGATGCCGGAGGCGCCGGCGCCAGAGAACACGACGCGCATGTCTTCGAGCTTGCGCTTCGTGAGCAGCGCCGCGTTCAGCAGCGCGGCGCCCGAGATGATCGCGGTGCCGTGCTGGTCGTCGTGGAAGACGGGAATGTCTAGCGTCTCGACGAGGCGGCGCTCGATCTCGAAGCACTCGGGCGCGCGGATGTCTTCGAGGTTTATGCCGCCGAAGGTCGGCGCGATCATCTGGCAGAAGCGCACGATCTCGTCGGTATCGAGCGAGTCGACCTCGATGTCGAACACGTCGATGTCGGCGAAGCGCTTGAAGAGCACGCCCTTGCCTTCCATCACGGGCTTGCTGGCGAGGGCGCCGAGATTCCCGAGGCCGAGGATCGCGGTGCCGTTGGAGATGACCGCGACCAGATTGGCGCGCGCGGTGTAGCGGTAGGCGTCGTCGGGGTTCTTCGCGATCTCGAGCACCGGCGCGGCGACACCGGGGCTGTAAGCGAGGGAGAGATCGGCCGCGGTCCGCGTGGCCTTGGTGGGGACGACTTTGATCTTCCCCGGGCGCCCATCCTCGTGGTAGCGGAGCGCCTTCTCGGTCTCGTACGACAAAGCAATGACCTCAGGTCAGAAAGGGGGGAGGCGAAGGCAGTCGAGCATAGCCCGAGAAAGGGCGCGCTGACCCGGGGGAACGGCCCCGAAAGCGGGGCGCGGGGGCCCATCCGTGCCAGGCACGGAATGACGGGGCTCAGCCCTTCAGCAGCTCGCGTGCGATCACGACGCGCTGGATCTGGTTCGTGCCTTCGTAGATCTGCATCAGCTTCGCATCGCGCATCAGCTTCTCGACGGGGTACTCCTTCGTGTAGCCGTTGCCGCCGAACACCTGGACGGCGTCCGTCGACGCACGCATCGCGGTGTCGGTGGCGAAGCACTTCGCGAACGAGCTGAGCTTCGAGGCGGGGGCGCCGCGGTCGAGCGCCCAGGCGGACTGGTAAGTGAGCAGACGCGCGGCCTCGAGGTCCTTCGCCATGTCGGCAAGCAAGAACTGCACGGCCTGGAAGCCGCCGATCGGGGCGCCGAACGCTTTGCGCTCCTTGGCGTAGGCGACGCTCTCGTCGAGTGCGCGCCGCGTGATGCCGTTCGCGAGCGCGCCGATCGACGGGCGCGTGGTGTCGAGCGTCTTCATCGCGGTGCGGAAGCCCTCGCCTTCCTCGCCGAGGCGGTTCGCGGCGGGCACGCGCGCGCCGTCGAAGTGGAGCACGCGCGTGTCGCTCGCACGCTGCCCCATCTTGTCCTCCTTCTTGCCCGCCGTGACCCCCGGCGTCTTCGCCTCCATCACGAATGCGCACACGCCGTCGTGGCGCTTCGAGCCCTCGAGCCGCGCGAACACGGTGAACACGTCCGCAACGCCGCCGTTCGTGATCCAGCACTTCGTGCCGTTCAGCACGTAGTGATCGCCGTCGCGGCGCGCGGTGAGCGCCAGGCCCGCGACATCGGAGCCGGCACCGGGCTCCGAGAGGCAGAACGCGACCATCTCGAAGCGCTGCGTGAAGCGCCCGAGCCACTCACGCTTCTGCGCGTCGCTGCCCGCCACGAGGATCGGCGTGAGGCCGAGATCGTTGGCCATGATCGATGTGGTCATGCCCGCGCACGCCCAAGACAGCTCCTCGACCACGATCGAGGCGTCGAGCGCGCTGAGGCCGACGCCGCCGTACTCCGCCGGGATGTAGACGTGCGAGAGCCCGAGCTCCCACGCCTTGCGCATGATCCCCATCGGCATCTCGCCGCTCTGGTCGTGCGCCGCGGCGAGGGGCTTCATCTCGGTCTCCGCGAAGCGGCGCGCGGTGTCCTGGAGGGCGAGCTGTTCGTCGGAGAGAGCGAAGTCCATGCACGGGCCTTTCGGGCGCGGCGCGGACGCGCACCGCGAAGAATCGTTACGGGGGTGTCTGACGCTGCGTAACGATTCTCGCCGACGGGCGCGAGGCCGTTTCGCGCGCTTCAGGCCGCCGTCGCGACGAAGCCCATGCGCGCGGAGAGCTCTCGCGCGGCTGCGAGCACGTTCGGCATCACGTCGCTGTGGATGCGAGCCTCACTCGCGCGGAAGGCCGGGGCGGAGACGGAGATCGCGGCGACGACGGCGCCCGTCGCGTCGTGCACTGGCGCGGCGACGCAGCAGAGGCCCGGTGCGCACTCTTCGAGGTCGAGCGCCCAGCCTTGGGAGGCGACGGCGCGCAGGTGCTCGAAGAACTTGTCGCGGTCCGTGATCGTGGCCGGCGTGTGGGCGACGAGCTTGCCCGCCTTCACGCGCTCCTTGTCGAGCTGCGCGAGCGCCGCGGCGCTGCGAGACGCGAGCAGCACCTTGCCGAGCGCGGTGCAATGCGCCGCGAGCCGCTCGCCCGTGCGCAGGGACGTGGCGACGAGCTGCTTCGGCTGCTCGCCATCGAGGTGGACGACCTCGTAGCTCGAGAGCACGGCGATGTGCGCCGACTCGTGCGTGTCCTCGGCGAGCCGCGCGAGCACTGGGCGACCGAAGCGCAGCAGCGAGCGCGTCTCACTGAACGCCTGGCCGAGCGCGAGGCAGCTGCGGCCCAACCGATACTGCTCGGTCTCGGCGCACTGCTCGACGTAGCCCTGCTGCTGCAGCGTCGCGAGCAGCCGGAACACGTTGTTCTTGTGCAGCTTCAGCCGATCCGAGAGCTCGGTTACGCCGAGCTCACAGGTGCTTCCGCCGAACTCTTCGAGGAGACGGAAGGCATTCGCCACCGTCTGAATGACGTAGTCGCTCTTCGACCGTCGCATGGAAGGGGGGATCTCCGCGTCGGGTCTGCGGCCCAGACACCGGGCCAGATGGATGGGGCTAGGACCGGTTCTTGACCTTCTCCCAGTCCGCGAGGAACTGTTCGAGTCCGCTGTTCGTGAGCGGGTGCTTCACGAGCTGCTCGATCACCTTCGTCGGCATCGTGACGACGTGCGCGCCGATCTCGGCGGCCTGCACCACGTGGATCGGATGACGAACGCTCGCGACCAGCACCTGCGTCGCAAAGCCGTAGTTCCTGTAGATCGTGCAGATCGAGCGGATCAGGCCCATCCCGTCTTGCGAGATGTCGTCGAGCCGGCCGACGAACGGCGACGCGTACGTCGCACCCGCCTTCGCGGCCATCAGCGCCTGCGTCGGGCTGAAGATCAGCGTGCAGTTCGTCTGCACGCCCTGGTCCGAGAGGCGGCGGATCGCCTTCAGCCCTTCGAGCGTCATCGGCACCTTGATCACGATGTTCGGCGCGATGCGCTGCAGCTTCGCCGCCTCGGAGAGCATGCCGTCGCAGTCGAGCGCCGTGACCTCTGCGCTCACCGGGCCGTCCACGATCTTGGTGATGTCGCGCAGGATCTCCAGCGGGTCGCCGCTCTCCTTCGAGAGCAGGCTCGGGTTCGTCGTCACGCCGTCGAGCAGGCCGAGCGCCGCGGCTTCGCGGATCTCCTTCACGCTCGCGGTGTCGATGAAGAACTTCATGAAGGACGTCCTCGCTGTGAACGCGCGCCGCCGTGCAAGTGGGGAGTTCGTCGCCGGTGATGGCTGAACGTGGAGGGGAACCGCGCCGCTTGCTTCAGCTCTGCAACGCGCGGCATTTAACCGGCGCGCGAAATTCGTGTCAAGCGATCTCGTGCGGCTCCGACGAAAAAAACTGCGCGAAAGTTATTATGGAATCGCGAGCTCGCCGCGAAACGCCGCGAGCGCGCGTTTCACGGCGGATGCCCGATCGCCGCCACCGCGCCGCCGCCGACTTCGAAGCCACGGTCCCACTCCGCGCGGCGAAGCGCTGCTCGCTACGCCGCGCCCGCGGGGCGATCGCTCTCGAGCGTTTCGCCCTCGGACGCGAACATCTCGAAGATCAACAGGCCCACGCCGATCACGATGAACGAATCGGCGAAGTTGAAATCGGGCCAAGAGCGCCCACCCCACAGCACGACGTGCAAGAAGTCGACCACTTCGCCGTGGCGGAGGCGATCGAGAAGGTTTCCTGACGCGCCTCCGAGCAGCAGGCCGAGCGCGCATGCGGCGAGGCGCTCGTTCGGCTTCAGCTGACGGAACATCGAGATCACGAGCCCGAGCGCGAAGATCGTCATGCCGGGAAAGAAGTACGTGCGGAACCAGTCGGGCGCGTTCGCGAGCATGCTGAACGCGGCGCCGGGATTGCGAACGTGCGTGAGGTAGAAGAAGCCCTCGATCACGGGCGCCAGCTCGTAGCGCGCGAGGTGGTCGATCACGAGCTGCTTCGAGCCCACGTCGAGAGCGAACGCGACTGCGAGCGCGCTGAAGAAGAACTTGTGCTTCGCCTGCATCGCCGAGCACCGTAGCCCCGCGCGAGTGCGCGCGCGTCAATCCTCGAGCCAGCGGCGGAAGCGCTCGAGTAGGCCTGCGTCGTCGTCCGCGCGCCTGCGCCGCGGCGGAGGCGTTTCGCGGGTGGGTTCGGGGCGCGGCTCGTCCTCGCGCGCACTCGCGGCGAGCGGAGCGCCCTGCCAGGCGGGGCAGGTCTCGAGCGGCTCGGTGCCGCGCAGGAAGAACTCGCTGCGGCGGGCTGGGCAGTCTTCGAGCGCGACGGCGCCGCTCGCGGGATCGATCTCGATCTCCGCGATGTCGTCGGGCACGCGGAACACGCCCGCCACCTCGCCGCCAGTCGCCTCTTTCACGAAGCGGGCCCAGATCGGCACCGCGATGCGCGCGGACGCCTGCCCGAGCGAGCGCGGCTCGTCGAAGCCGACCCACAGCACGACCACCATTTCGGGCGTGTAGCCCGCGAACCAGGCGTCGCGTTCGTCGTTGCTCGTGCCGGTCTTGCCCGCGATCGGGCCCGTGACGCCCGCACTCCGAATGCCCGCCGCCGTTCCGCGATCGACGACGCCCTGTAGCAGGCTCGTCATCAAGTACGCGGTGCCCGGATCGAGCACGCGCTCGAACGACTGCGGCTGGCGCTCGAGCGTCTGGCCCTCGGCGTCGATCACGTCCTCGAACGTGCGGACGCGCGGGCGAATCCCGCCGCTCGCGAACGTCGCGTACGCGCGCGCCAGCTCGAGCGGCGTCACGTCGGCGGCGCCGAGCGCGAGGCTCGGCACCTTCGGCAACGGGCCGCTCACGCCGAGGCGCTGCGCCATCTCGCGCACGCGCTCGATCCCGAGCTGCTGCGCGAGGCGCGCCGCCGCAACGTTGTAGGAGTTTTCGAATGCGGTGCGGACGGGCACCGTGCCGTGGAACTGGCGATCAAAGTTCTGCGGCGCCCAGTTGCCGCGCCATACCGGCACGATCAGCGCGGAGTCATCGAGCGTGCTCGCGAGCGTGATCGCGGGCGTGCCGTTCGCCGGCTCGAGCGCGGCGGCGTAGACGAACGCCTTGAACACGCTGCCCGCGGGGCGGCGCGCCTGCGTGCAGCGATCGAATTGACTCGCCGTGTAGTCGCGCCCGCCAACCAGCGCGAGCACCTGACCGGTCTCGGGGCGCAGCGCGACGAGGCACGCCTCGAGCCGCCGCCCATCCTTAGGAGCGAGTGCCTTCGACGACTTCTCGAGTCGCGCGAGCTCCTCCGTGATCACGCGCGCCGCGGTGCGCTGCAGGCGCAGATCGAGCGTCGAGTAGATGCGCAGGCCCTCGGCCGCGAGCGTCTCCTCGCCATAGAAGTTGGGCAGCTCGCGGCGCAGCGCGTCGAGGAAGAAGCGCGCGTCGCGCAGGTCCGGCGTGATCGTGGCGACGCGCAGCGGCTCGGCGGTCGCCTCGGCGAACGCTTCCTGCGTGATCTTCCCCTGTCGCAGCATCAAGCGCAGCACGAGGTCGCGACGCGCGGTCGCGGCGTCGGGCGAGCGGTGCGGCGAGAGGCGATTCGGGCTCTGGATCAGGCCCGCGATCGTGGCGGCCTCGGCGAGCGAGAGGTCCGCGACGGGCTTCCCGAAGTAGAAGCGCGCCGCCTCGCCGACCCCGTGAATCTGCGTCGCACCTCGCTGCCCGAGGTAGATCTCGTTGAGATAGGCCTCGAGGATCGCGTCCTTCTCGTACCGGTACTCGACGATCAGGGCCATCGCGGCTTCTTGCAGCTTGCGCTTCAGCCGCCGGTCGGGCGTGAGGAAGAAGTTCTTCACCAGCTGCTGCGTGAGCGTCGAGCCGCCCTGCACGAGGCTGCGCGCTCGCAGGTTCGCCGCCATCGCGCCGCCGATGCGCCAGAAATCGAGCCCGAAGTGGTCGTAGAAGCGCTGATCCTCGACGGCCATGACCGCGAGGGTGAGCTGCTCCGGGAGCTGATCGAGATGCACCAGCTCGCGCTGCTCGCGGTCGGGGCCGTAGTACGCGCCGACGCTCTCGGGCTCGAGCACGAGCGTGGTGAGCTCGCGCTTCGTCCGGAGGTTGCGAATCGACTCGATGCTGCGCGGCGAGAGCGCGCCCGCGACGAGGCGTGCGGGCTGCGCGCGGCTCGGGTGCTCGAAGGCGCGCAGGTGGATGCGGAGCTCGCGCTCGCTCCAGCGGTAGCGCCCGAGCGGGAGCGAATCGCCCGTGGCCTCGCGGTAGCCGAGGCGCGCCAGCGTGCCGCGCAGGTCGAGCAGCCCGGGATCGAGGCCGGGCATCAGCACGATCGGCGCCGACATCACGCGCGACGGCACCCGAAACAGCTTCCCGTCGAAGCGCTCGCGCACGATGCGGTCGAGCGTGAGCAGCTGGCGCCCGACGATGCCGCCCGCCGCGGCGGACGCGAGGAACAGCAGCACCGCCGCCGTGCGCCGCACCCACCAGCGCGCCCCGCGGCTGCTGCCGCCGTGATTCCTGCGAGCTGCCACGCCGCGCCGTCCCCCGAATTCAGGCTGACACACAGCGACGCCCGCAGTCAGTGACGAGTTCGCCCCCTCGAGTAGCCATCGGTGCCAGGCACGAAAGGCCAACCGCGCATCGCCGGTGGCCATCCGTGCCTGGCACCGATGGCTACGGGCGTTGCAACTCCCCCGCGCATCGCAGAGATTCCGTCGCCATGGCGAAGCTTTGGGGCGGGCGATTCTCGCAGGACCTCGATCCGACGGTGGAGCGCTTCAGCGCGTCCATCGCGTTCGATCGCGCGCTCGCCCGCTACGACATCCGCGGCTCGATCGCGCATGCGCGCATGCTCGGCGCGGTCGGCATCGTCACCGCCGCGGAGTCGGCGCAGCTGATCGCGGGCCTCGAGGACGTGCTGCGCGAGATCGAGCGCGGCGAGTTCCCCTTCGACGCGAAGCTGGAAGACATCCACATGAACGTGGAGTCGAGGCTGCGCGACAAGCTCGGCGCCGTCGCGGGCAAGCTGCACACGGGGCGCAGTCGCAACGACCAGGTCGCGACCGACCTCGCGCTGTACCTGCGCGACGCCGCGCTCGCGGCTCGGCGCGGCATCGCTTCGCTGCGCGGCGTGCTGATCGAGCGCGCGCGCGAGCACGTCGAGACCGTGCTGCCCGGCTACACGCACCTCCAGCGCGCTCAGCCCGTGCGCCTCGCGCATCACTGGCTCGCGTACGAGGAGCTGCTCACGCGCGATGCCGGGCGCTTCGCCGACATGCGCGCGCGCATCTCGCGCTCGCCGCTCGGCGCCGGCGCGATCGCGGGCACCACGCTGCCGCTCGATCGCGCGATGACTGCGCGCGAGCTCGGCTTCGATGGCCCGAGTGCGAACAGCATGGACTCCGTCGCCGCGCGCGATCACGCGCTCGAGTTCCTCGCCGCCGCCGCGATCGCGATGGTGAACCTCTCGCGCATGTCGGAGGAGCTCGTGCTTTGGTCGACGACGGAGTTCGGCTTCGTCGAGCTCGCAGATGCGTACTCGACCGGCTCGAGCCTGATGCCGCAGAAGAAGAACTCGGACGTGCAGGAGCTGGTGCGCGGAAAGGCCGGCCGCGCGGTCGGCAACCTCGTCGCGCTGCTGACGACCGTGAAGGGCCTGCCGCTCACCTACAACCGCGACCTGCAGGAAGACAAGGAGCCGCTCTTCGACAGCGCGCGCACGCTGGGCGACTCGCTCGAAGTGACCGCCGGCGCGCTCGCGACGCTGCGGGTCAACGCGGACAAGATGCTCGCGGCGGCGCAGGATCCGATGCTGCTCGCGACGGATCTCGCCGAGGCGCTCGTGCGCCAGGGCGTGCCTTTCCGCGAGGCGCACGAGGCGGTGGGCAAAGTCGTCGCGCACTGCGTCGCCGCGAAGCGCGATCTGCGCGCGCTCTCGCGCGACGAGCTGCGCCAATTCCACGCCGCGTTCCCGTCCGGCAGCGGCGAGCTGCTCGCGCTCGAGCGCGCGCTGGAAGAGCGCGCACTTCCGGGCGGAACTGCGCGCGCGCGCGTGCTCGAGGCGCTCGCGGCGGCGGACCAGCGGCTCGCGGCCGAGAGCGCGGCGCTGGAGGAACTGGCGTGAGGCGCGCGGCGTCCATGTTGTTAGGGATCGCGCTCGTGTGCGGCGCGCTCGCGTGCGGGAAGTACGGACCGCCGGTGCGGCGTGCGCCGGAGCCGCCGGCGCAGAACGAAGAGGCGAGGCCATGAAGCTGCGATTCACGAAGATGCATGGCGCCGGCAACGATCTCGTCGTGCTCGACGGCCTGCGCGAGGCGCTGCCCGCGTTCGAGCCGCACGTCCGCAAGCTCGGCGACCGGCGCTTCGGCATCGGCTTCGATCAGCTGCTCGTGCTGAAGCCGACGAAGAACGCCGACGTGCGCATGGAGATCTACGACGCCGACGGCTCGCAGGTGGAGATGTGCGGCAATGGCATCCGCTGCGTGCTGAAGTACCTGCGCGATGCGGGGCACACCACGAAGGACGCGGTCACGGTCGAGACGCTCGGCGGCATCGTGACGCCGCGCTGGGATGGCGACCTCGTGCGCGTCGACATGGGCCCGCCGATCCTCGCGCCCGCGAAGATCCCGACGAAGCTCGGCGACGCCGCGAGCCCGGGCCCGCTCGTCGACGCCGAGCTGCGCGCGGAAGGGCAGGTCCTGCGCGCCACGTGCGTCTCGATGGGCAACCCGCACTGCGTGCTCTTCGTCGACGACGTGGAGACCGCGCCCGTGACGACGCTCGGTCCGAAGATCGAGCACCACGAGGCGTTCCCGAATCGCGTGAACGTCGAGTTCGTGCAGCCCCTCTCGCGCACGAAGCTGAAGCAGCGCACTTGGGAACGCGGCACCGGCGAAACGCTCGCGTGCGGCAGCGGCGCGTGCGCGGTCGGCGTCGCGTCGATGCTGCGCGGCATCGCCAGTCGCCGCGTCGAGATCGAGCTGCGCGGCGGCACGCTCGCGATCGAGTGGGAAGGCCCGGGCAAGAGCGTGTTCATGACGGGCCCGGCGGCGACGGTGTTCACCGGCGAGATCGAGCTCTAGGAGATTCCGATGTTCCGAGGCGTGTACACGGCACTCGTTACGCCGTTCAAGAGCGGCGCGGTGGACGAAGCCGCGCTGGTGAAGCACGTCGAGGACCAGATCGCGGCGGGCGTCGACGGCGTCGTGCCGTGCGGCTCGACGGGTGAAGCCGCGACGCTCTCGCACGAAGAGCACAAGCGCGTGGTCGAGCTCGTGGTGCGCACCGTCGCGTGGCGCGTGCGCGTGATCGCCGGCACCGGCTCGAACGCGACCGCCGAGGCGATCGAGCTCACCGCGCACGCGAAGCAGGCGGGCGCCGACGGCGCGCTGCTGATCTCGCCGTACTACAACAAGCCCACGCCCGACGGCGTCGTCGCGCACTACGCCGCGGTCGCGAACGCGACGCAGTTCCCGCTCGTCGCGTACAACGTGCCGGGCCGCACGGGCTCGAACGTGCAGCCCGACACGATCGCGCGGCTCGCCGAGATCGAGCACGTGGTGGGCGTGAAGGAGAGCAGCGGCGATCTCCACCAGATCTCGCAGGTGATCGCGCGCGTGCCGAGCGACTTCGCGGTGCTCGCGGGCGACGACTGGGCGACCCTGCCGCAGCTCGCGATCGGCGGCGCGGGCGTGATCTCGACCTGCTCGAACCTCGTGCCGCGCGAGATGTGCGAGCTGGTGCATGCCTTCCGGCGCGGCGATCTCGCGCGCGCGCGCGAGCTGCACTACCGGCTGCTTCCCCTGTGCGACTCCCTCTTCTGCGAGACGAATCCGATCCCGATCAAGGCCGCGCTCGCGATGCGCGGCAAGCTCGAGGAGGAGCTGCGCCTTCCGCTCGTGAAGATGACCGCGCCCAACAAGAAGCGGCTCGAGCTCGCGATGAAAGAGTTCGGCGGCCTGCTGTGAGCTCGCGCGGTCGGGTTCTCTTGCTCGGCGCGATGGGGCGCATGGGAGAACGGGTACGCGCGGCGCTCGCGGACGACGCTTCGCTGGCGCTCGGCGCCGCGCTCGAATCGCCCGCGCATCCCGCGCTCGGGAGTGAGCTGGCGCCGGGAGTGAAGCTGAGCGCGGACCTGACAGCAGCGCTCGGGATCGCCGACGTCGCGATCGCGTTCGCGACTCCGAGTGCGACGCTCGCGCTCCTCCGCGCGGCAGCGGAGCGCGCGCTGCCGTGCGTCGTCGGCACCACGGGCTTCAGCGCAGACGAGCGGCTCGAGATCGACGCGCTCGCGAGGCGCGCGCCGATCCTTCTCGCCGCGAACTTCTCCGTCGCCGTAAACGTGCTGCAGCACCTGACGCGCGAGACTGCGCGCCTGCTCGGCGACGACTACGACGCCGAGATCGTGGAGCTGCACCACACCGCGAAGGTCGACGCCCCGAGCGGCACCGCGCTCGAGCTGGCGCGCGCGATCGAGCAGGGCCGCGGCGCAGACCACGGCCGCGTGCTCGCGCGCGAGGGCCACACCGGAGCGCGGCCGCGCGGCCCGATCGGGATGCAGACGCTGCGCGGCGGCGACAACCCCGGCGAGCACACCGTGATGTTCGTGGGTCGCGGCGAGCGCCTCGAGCTCGTGCACCGCGCCGCGACTCGCGACCACTTCGCGCGCGGCGCCGTGCGCGCCGCCGCGTGGCTGCGCGCGAAGCCCGCGGGCCTGTACGAGATGAAGCAGGTGATCGGGCTCGCGTAGCGCGCGAGCTGCGGCTCCGTTGCCGGCGCGTGAGCCCGTCCGCGACCTCTTCGCACGCCCGAGTAACACACCCTCGTGTCATGATCCGAAACCTGCGGAGCCCCCATGCCTAGCTACAGCTTCGAGCGCCTCTCCCCCCAAGACAACTCGTTCCTGCTCTGGGAAACGCCGTACGTGCACATGCACGTCTCGTCGACACTGGTCTTAGACGCGGGTCCGCTGCGCACGGAAGAAGGCGGCGTCGACTGGGTCCGCCTCAATCGCAGCGCAGTGCGCTGAAGCGGCGCGGACACCTGCGCCATCCGGCCGATGCTGCGAAAGCGGACCGGAGCTCCCAACACCGTATTGCGTACTCCGTGCGAAGTCCGCGCGCGAAGAGCTTCGCCGCCTCGCGGGAGTCTGCGCTCCCCATTTTGCGGTGTGAGCTTCGCGTTTGCGAGGCCATGCTCTCAAAGGTCGTGTCGTTCTCAACTCCGAAGGCCCCGCAGCATCACCTGCTGCGGGGCCTTCTTGTTGGGTGCGCCGAGCTTCAGCGCGACTGCTCAGCAGTCGTAGTAGAGCTCGAACTCGTGGGGATGCGGGCGCAGGCGGACGGGGTCGATGTCGTTGTCGCGCTTGTAGGCGATCCACGACTCGATCAGGTCCATGCTGAACACGCCGCCCTGGAGCAGGAAGTCGTGATCGGCTTCGAGCTCACGCACGGCTTCGTCGAGCGAGCCGGGCATGGTCGGAACACCCTTCGCTTCCTCGGCGGAGAGCGCGTAGATGTTCTTGTCGAGCGGATCGCCGGGGTGGATCTTGTTGATCACGCCGTCGATGCCCGCCATCAGCATCGCTGCGAACGCGATGTACGGATTGCAGGCCGGATCCGGGTACCGGACTTCCACGCGCTTCGCCTTCGGGCTCTGCGAGTAGGTCGGGATGCGGCACGACGCGGAGCGGTTGCGCGAGGAGTAAGCGAGGTTCACCGGGGCCTCGTAGCCCGGCACGAGCCGCTTGTACGAGTTCGTGGTCGGGTTGGTGAACGCGGCCAGCGCGCGCGAGTGCTTCAGGATGCCGCCGATGTACCAGAGCGCGATGTCGGAGAGCCCGGCGTAGCCATTGCCCGCGAAGAGCGGCTTGCCGTCCTTCCACAGCGACTGGTGCGTGTGCATGCCCGAGCCGTTGTCCTTGAACAGCGGCTTCGGCATGAACGTCGCGGTCATGCCGTGCCGCTTCGCGACGTTCTTCACCACGTACTTGTACTTCATCAGCTTGTCGGCCATGACGGTCAGCGTGTCGAACTTCATGTCGATCTCGGCCTGACCCGCCGTCGCCACTTCGTGGTGCTGGGTCTCGATCACGATGCCCATCTTCTCCATCTCGAGACACATCTCGGTCCGGATGTCTTGCTGGGTGTCGTGCGGCGGCACCGGGAAGTAGCCCTCCTTGTGCCGGATCTTGTATCCGAGGTTTCCGCCGTCCTCGTCGCGCGCGCTGTTCCACGCCGCTTCGACGGAGTCGATCTCGTAATAACCGTGGTTCGCGCCCGAGCCGAACTTCGCGTTGTCGAACACGAAGAACTCGGCCTCTGGGCCCATGAACGCGGTGTCCGCGATGCCGGTCTGCTTGAGATACAGCTCGGCCTTCTTCGCGATGTGGCGCGGGTCGCGGCCGTAGGGCTCGCGCGTGAGCGGATCGACCACGTCGCAGATCAGCACGAGCGTCGGGTGCGCCATGAACGGATCGATGAACGCGGTGTTCGGGTCGGGGATCATGAGCATGTCGCTCTCGTTGATCGCCTTCCAACCGCGGATCGACGAGCCGTCGAAGCCGTAACCGTCCTCGAAGGTCGACTCTTCGAGCTGCGAGATCGGGTGCGAGCAGTGCTGCCACAGGCCGGGCGAGTCGATGATGCGGCAGTCGACCATCACGACGTTGTTCTTCTTGGCGTACTCGAGAACCTGCTTGGGAGTCATGGTCCGGGGTCTTTCCTTTGAGCTCGCAGTGCGAGCGATGCACGCGGGCGGCGAATCCGCGCCGCGGGAAACTCTGCGGGGCTAGAGCGCTTCGTCGCCGCGCTCGTTGGTGCGGATGCGCACGGCCTGCTCGATGGGCATGACGAAGATCTTGCCGTCGCCGATGCGGCCCGTGTTCGCGGCGCCCGCGATCGCTTCGACGACCTTGTCGGCCATGTCGTCCGAGACCGCGATCTCGAGCTTGACCTTGGGCAGGAAGTCCACCACGTACTCGGCGCCGCGATACAGCTCGGTGTGACCCTTCTGGCGACCGAAGCCCTTCACCTCGGTGACCGTCATGCCCTGGACGCCGATCTCGTGAAGGGCCTCCTTCACCTCGTCCAGCTTGAACGGCTTGATCACCGCCTCGATCTTCTTCATGGCGTCTCCTGGGTGGCCCGGAAGCGCCGGACCCTATCACGGATCATCCGGCGCGAGCAGGGCGAAGTGGCTGTGAGCACCGTCGGAGAGAGCAACTCGCGTGCCACGCGCGAAACGCTGCGATGGCGCGCGAGCGAGCCCGAGTGTGCCGAAGCGTGCTCATGTCGTGAGCAGCGCGTGCTGAAGTCGTGGGCACGAGCGCATGCGCCGCGTGCTGTGCGTGCACGGGGGCGGTGGAACGCGGCTTGCTCTAAGCGCGGGCGGGAGGCCAACCCCGATGGCAACTGCACACGCCCCGATCCCTGCACTGCATCGTGCCGAGCCCGCAGGGCTCGACGAGTTCTTCGAGAAGTTCTTCGACACCGCCGCCGCCAAACGCGGGACCGCACCCAATCTCACGGAGTGGGTCGACCTCGCCGAGGGCTGGCGCATCGTGCGTGCGCTGCGCGAAGCCCGCGGCAACCGCGCCGCCGCCGCGCGCGCCCTCGGCATCGGGCGCCGCACGCTCTACACGAAGATGGAGAAGCTCGGCATCGCCCCGAAGTTCTCGATCTGGTAGCGGCGCCGCCACTGGCCACGCGCGTCGAGCTTCCAGTCGGGGACGTTCCGCAAGGAAAGCAACTTCGGGCAAGTTGACTTACTTGCGGAACGTCCCCGAAAAGCGAATCGGGCGCGGACCCCGCGAGGGATCCGCGCCCGTCCACTGCTCTGATGGGGACCAGCCTCAGAGCGCGTAGATCAGCTCGATGCCGGCGGTGACCTGACTGTCGTCGTCGAAAGCGCCGTCGTCGCCGAAGTAAAACGTGCCGCTCTCGGTGAGCGCGTCGTAGCGGACCTCGCCGCGCACGGTGAGGCCGCCGCCGAGGGCGTGGTCGAGTGTGCCCGTGAGGCCCCAGATGCCGAAGTCGCTTCCGCCGTCGGGATCGAGGTTCAGGTACTCGACGCGCCCTGCCACGCCCGTGCTGTCGGTGACCGCGAAGCGCGCCGCGGCGGCGACGCCGAGGCCCACGAGATCGCCGGCGCCGAAGTCGCTCTTCACGTAGTCGAAGTTCACGTAGCTCGCGAAGCGCTCGTTCGGCGTCCAGCGCCCGATGAAGTCGAGGATGACCTCGTTGTCGTCCGAGTCGCTCGAGAACGAGGACGGCGAGTCGCCCCAGGTGCCGGCGAACGATCCGGAGAACGTCTCGCCGCCGCCGCTCAGACCGAACAAGATCGCCTTGTTGTTATTGCGATCGACGTTCAGCGCGGGTAAGTTCCGCGTCTCGTCGACGAAGCCGAGCGACGCGGTCACGGGCCCGAGCGGCGTCGAGGCGAGAATGCCGGTGTGATTGATCGGCTGCAGGAAGTTGTAGACGTTGCCGCGCGTGATGTTCCAGTTGCCGTTCGCCTGGGCGACTTCCGCGCCGATCAGCGTCGCGAACTTGCCGGCCTGAATCGTCACGCCCTCGCCGATCGGCGCGAGGTACGTCACGTAGCCCTGGTACAGGTCGAAATCGTTGCCGGCATTCCCGTCGACGTTGTTGCCGGAGAGAATCGACGCGGTCTTGCCGTACACGAAGTCGGCCTTGAAGCCCGCGCGCGCATCTTCAGACGCGTCGCGCGAGATCGTGAGCCACAGCTGGTCGAGCGAGAAGCTGTTGCTGTCGGGGTGGAGCAGGTCGACCGGCGCGTTCGAGCCGCCGAGCGAATCTCCGTCGGGGTCGTTGAAGTTGTAGAAGTACGACGCCGCGACGAAGCCGCTCACGTTGATCGTGTCGAAGAACGATCCGCCCTCCGCGGCGACGTCGGGGAGCGCTGCAGCTGCAGGCGCTGCGGCCTTCGCCGCCGCCAGCTCCTCGCCCTGAGCGACGAGCTTCGCTTCGAGCTGCTCGATGCGCGCCTGCATCGCGGCGAAGCGCGCGTCGACGTCGGTCTCGGCTTTGGCGCCGAGCGCATAACAAACCACGGTGAGCACAGCGAAAACGAACCGGGACATGGTCAGAAGCCTCCTTGTGAATGCGGAGGCCGAGAGCAAGCCGCATGCCTTGCGCGCGCTGCGGCGCACAGCGGTCGCGGCGCGGCCCATTGAGCCGATTCCTGCACGCTCGCGTGCTCTTGCCGCGAGCGCGCGCTGACTACGCGCGCGTCAGCTCGGCATGCGCATCGAGCCACGCGTACGTGCGCGGGCACAGCGCACTCGCGCGCGGGCGCGCCTCGCGCAGCGGCGCGAAGTCGGCGGCGGTATCGATGTCGAAGCCCGGCGCGAGCACTTCGCTCGCGAGACCGAGGCGCGCAGCTGCTGTGCGCGTGTCGTCGAGCACGGTGCTCGTGCTCATCGCGTGCGCAAACAGGCCCGGCGCGAAGCGGCGCAGCGCGACGAGGTTGTAGCCGCCGTCGCGATCGGGGCTGAGCGCGACGTCGACGCGCGCGAGCGCTGCGAGCGCGGCATCGAGCACCTCGGGCGCGAGCGCGGGGCTGTCGCTGCCGCGCAGCAGCACGCGCTGCGCGCCGCGCGCGAGCTCGCTCGCAGCGGCGTGCTCCATGCGCTGCGAGAGATCGGCGCCCTGCTGCGCGAACACGCGATACGCAGGCGCACGCGCGGAGAAGTCACGTGCGCGCTCCGCGGGCGTCACCGCGAGAGCGAGAGCGAGCCCGCGCCGCGGCGCCTCGCGCGCCGTCGCGTCCAGCACGTCGCCGAGCATCGCGTCGTAGAACGCCGCGGCCTGCTCCGGTGTGAGGGGCGGGCAGAGCCGCGTCTTCACCGCGCCGGGCTCGGGCCACTTCGCGAAGACGACGAGTGTGCCGGTCACGCGGCCGACCCGCTCGGCGCTGAGACATTCAGGCCGGGCCGAATTGTCTCACCGCGAACGGAAGCGCGACGACCTCGGCCTCGCCGCCGCTCGCGAGCGCCAGCTTGGTGCCCGGCTCGGCGAGTGGCGCCTGCACGAAGCCGAGCGCGATCGCGCCGAAGCGCGGGGAGTGCGCGGCGCTGGTGACGCTGCCGACTTCGCCCCGATCGTTCGTGAGTGCGCTGCGCGGCGCCGGCAGCGCGCGAGTCGTCAGGCGCAGGCCGACGAGGAGATGTGAGAGTCGGCCGCGGCTGCGCATGCGCGCGACGACTTCTTGGCCCGTGTAGCAGCCCTTGTCGACGGCGACTGCGAGGCCGTCGAGGCGCACTTCCGCCGGCAGCACGCTCTCGTCGAGCTCGCGCGCGAGCCACGGCGTGCCGGCCTCGATGCGAGCGAGCTCGAAGTCGGCGTCGCTCGCGAGCGCTGCGCCCGCGCCGATGAGCGCTGCGACCACGGCGGCTACGTCTGCGCGAGGCGCGAACAGCTGCAGCGCCTCGCCGTGCGTGAAGCCGAAGCGCGCGAGCACGCACGCTGCGCCTGCGATCTGCGCGTCGTTCGCGGCGTGGTCGTTCGCGGGGGCTTGCGCGCCGAGTCCAGTGATCAGGTCGACCGCGCCATCGCCCTCGACCGCGATGCGCGCCCAGCTCGCGGACTCGTCGCGCAGCGTCACGTCGTCCGCGATCACGAACTTCTCGAGCCGTGCGATCACGCCCGCGATCGCGGCGCTCTCGGTCTCGAGCCAGATCGCATCGCCGCGATTCAGGACGTGCATCTCGCCCACGATTCGGCCCTGCGGCGTCAGCAGCAGCCCGTGCGCGCCGCCGCCTGGCGCGAGCTTCTTCACGTTGCAGGTGAGCATGCCGTCGAGCCAGCGCTGCCGATCGTCGCCGCGCACCGTAATCACTCCGCGCGACGGCAGCTGAAACAGCCGCGAGCTCACCGGCGCTCCAGGCGCGTGATGCGCGCCTCGCTGCTCCCAGCGTCCGCGGGCAGCAGCGGGACTCCGTGCAGAGTCGCCGCGTACTCCGCCTGCTGCGTCGTCCACTCCTCGAAGCGCTCGCGCGCGATGTCGATGTCGCGCTCGCTGTCGATGTCGAGCCCGCTGCCGCCCACCTCGGTGACGATCAGCTGGAAGCGCGTCGCGAGCAGCTGCGAGCAGGCGCGGTTGATTCGCTCGAACGAGACGAACTGGCGCAGCGAGTCGGCGATGCCGCGCAGGCGCATGCGGTCGAACAGGCCTGCGAGGTGCATCACGGCGAAATACAGCACGAGGCTGATGCCGCCGCCCTCGAGCGTGAGGATGCGCCACGCGAGCGCCAGCGCGTGAAACAGCTCCTTCTGGTAGCGGTGCTCGTACATGTGCTCGATGTACCAGCGATGCCCGAGCCGACCGGGCCTAACAACGTGGAGGTTGCTCTGCCGCACGCGGCCGTTCGCGACGTTGAAGTACGCGAGCTCGATGCCCGGCTTGCCGCGATCGGGATAGAACGGCGCGAGCGAATCTTCGGTGACGAGGCCGAGGCCGTAATCGCAGCCCGCCGCGACCGCGCGCTGGATGAAGACCGAGATCTCTTGCGGAGTCGCGAAGGGGAGATCAGCCGACAGATAGAGCACGCGCTGATCGAGCTCGGCGTCGCCTTGCGGATCGCGACCTTCGGGCGGCGCGCCCGGCAGCAGGCGGCGGAAGGTTTGCCACGCGTTCTCGTAGAGGTTGCCGAACTGCGGAACGACGTAGACCGGCTTCGTGAGCGATGCGACCAGCTCGCGGTCCTCGCGCAGCGTCTTCTCGAGCCGCTCCGCGTTGCCGACGACCCAGACTTCACTCACCTCGGGAACCCGCATCAGCGTGCCGACCGTGCGCGAGACGAGCGCGCGCCCCGCGAGGTCGAGATAGACCTTCGCGTCGCCGTAGACGGCGCGCGACGCCTTGCCGTCGCCCGCCGTGACGATCGCGGGAACTCGCTGCACGGCTTCAGCTCTCTTCCAGCAAAAAGATCACCTGCATCGTCACGAGAAACTCGGTGATCTTGCCGTCCTCGACGCGCGCCTTCTCCTCGATCACCTGCAGCCCCGTGATGCCGCGCAGCGTCTTTTTCGCGCGCTCGAAGCCGCGCTCCACCGCATCCTGCCAGCTGAGCGGCGACGCGGACGTGATCGTGGATACCGATGCGATCGACATGACTTCGTCCCTGACAGTTCCTTACCAGTGAAGAGCCGTCTCCGGCGCCATCTCGAAGTGGAGCCGTAGACGCACGCGGTACTCCCGCAAGCCGCCCGCCTCCACCTTCACGCGCTTCTCCACCACGTCGAAGCCCGTGATGCCGCGCAGCGTCTCGTGCGCGCGCGCGATCACGCGGCGGGCCGCGTCCTCGAACGAGTCGGGCGACGAGCCGATAAGCTCATTGGTCTTGAAGATGGACATCGTTCACCAACCTCACGCGAAGGGCGACGCCGTCGTCCTCCCAGGCGCAGGTGCCGTCCTCGATGAGCAGGTCGAGATGGCCGACGACCTCGCTCATCACGAGGAAACTCTGGCGCGGATCGCGGAAGTACTTCGGGAAGATCTCGGCGCCGAGCTCGTAGGGCGTCATCACGCGCTGCCCGAGGCGGCGTGCGATCTGGAGCTTGCGGCGCTCGTGATGCAGCCGGTAGCCCGCGATCAGCTTCTTGTGGTCCCAGATCACGTCGCCGTGCGCGGGGTACGTCGCCTCCGCATGTAGCGCCTCCGCCTTCGCGAGCGAGCGCATGAAAGTGATTAGGCTCGGGCGGCGCTCTTGGCCCGGCGGCGGCACGTGCAAGAGCGGCACGGGCGAGATGTCGGTGAGCAGGTGGTCGCCGGAGAAGATCAGGCCGAGATCGCGCTCGATGAAGACGATGTGGTCGTCGCAGTGGCCCGGCGTCGCGACGACTTCGAGCGTGAACTCGCCGAGGTCGATGCGGTCGCCCTCGGCGAGCACGCCGTCGACCTCGATCGGCTCGGAGAGATCGGACGGCATCGCGCCGCTGGGCGCCTTCGCCTCCACGACTTCGTCGGGCATCCCGAAGCGCCGCATCCAGTGCGCGCCGTTTCCACCGCGCATCGCCGCGGGCGAGGAGCCCGTGCGCATGCGCTCCGCCTCGCCCGCGCTCGCGAACACCTGCGCGCCGGTGAGATCGCGCAGCCGCTTCGCCTGGCCGAAGTGATCGCCGTGCGCGTGCGTCACGAGGATGCGCTCGATCGACTCGAGCGCGAGGCCGAACTCCTTGAAGCCGCGCCGCATCGCCTCGAACGAGGCGTCCATGCGCATGCCCGTGTCGATCAGCGTGACGCCGCGGCGCGAGCCCTCGGGCGGCAGCACGACGTAGCTGTTGATCGCGCCGAGGCCCGTCCACTCGGGCGTGGGCGTGGGAATGCGCAGCACCCGCCCGAAGCGGTTCTTCTCGGCGTATCCGCGCGGCTGCGTCATGGGGAAACCAGAGTAGACGCGCGCCAAATGGCCCGAAAGCGCGGCGCCGCGGGCGGCTACTCGATGCGCGTGATGATCGCGCCGAGCCCGTGCGATTCGGCCACCACGACATCTCCCGCGCGCAGGAACGAGCCGCTCGCGCGCAGCTCCTCGATCCAGCGCTCTTTCACGTAGTCCGTCACGCCGCCCGCGAAGAACGAGAAGCTCACTGCCCACCAGGCCGCGTTCGCGGCCATGAAGCCCACGCCCGGCGTGCGGAACACGACGCCGCCCGGCGTTCCCGTAATCGCTGCGACGCCGCGCGCGAGACCAGGGCTCGGCGTGAGCCCGACTCGCCGCGACTCGTACGCGAAGCGGGGCTCGGCACCGAGCGCGTGCGTGCGGCGCACGAGATCCTCGGGACCCCAGATCATCTCGCCGCCGCGCGCGCGCTGGCGCTCGCCGCCGTTCACGTGCAGGCGGATCTCGCACGCGCGCACGAACGCGCGCCAGTCGCGCGGAATCACGAGGAACGGCCCGTCGGCAGGAAGCCCGGCTTCCCCTTCGCGTTCGGAAATCCGCCTCCCACTCCCGGCACCGAGAGATCGGCCTCGCGCGTGAGCTGTGCGCGCTCGGTGAAGTCGTTCGCGAGAAAGACGCCGGCGCGCGCGTTCGCGAGATCGACGGGAGTCATCAGGTCGCGATCGAACACGAGGCCGATCTCGACTTCGTAGTCGAGCAGCCAGCCCGGCTGCGCCGCGAGCGAGCCGCGCGGCGGAGTCGGCGCCGCGATCTTCGGAAACAAGAACGGCGCCGCGATGTCCACCTCCTCGCCGTGCTCCGCGTAGTTCGCGCCGCCCGCGACGTGATGCGTGCCCTCGATCACGGGCAGCAGCTCCGCGAATGCGAGCCGCGTTCGCGGCCCCTCGCGCAGCGCTGCGAGCTCCGCGTCGCTGCGCGAGCCGAGCGCCGCGAACGCATCGCCCGCGCCGAGCAGCGCCGCCTCGATCGCGTCCTCGCTCGCGCTCACCACGAGAAAGGCGGTGCGCACGCCGCCCTGCTGCGCGAACGCGATGGTGTGCGCCTCGCTTGCCGGCAGCAGCTCCGGCGGCGCGGCGTGAAGCGAATTCGCGAGAAGGAGGAGTGCCGCGAGTACGAGCTTTCTCATGCGCAGCATTGTGGAGGCTGCTGCTCCAAGATGAGAAGCGAATTCTCTCAGGCTCGGAGATGAGATGAGGCCCGCCCTCCGCTTTGGCGTTGCGTACGACTTCAGGAATCCCGAAGGCAGCGGCATCGCGAACGCCGACCTCTACGCGCGCGTGCTCGCGCAAGCGGAGCGCGTCGACGCGCTCGGCTTCGATCAGATCTGGCTCACCGAGCATCACTTCGTCGACGACGGCTACCTGCCCTCGTTCGCGCCCGTCGCCGGCGCGCTCGCCGCGCGCACGAAGCGCGTGCGCATCTCGTCCGACATCGTGCTGATGCCGTTCCAGCACCCGCTGCGCTTCGCTGAAGACCTCGCAGTGCTCGACAACCTCTCGGGCGGCCGCATCGAGCTCGGCATCGGCATGGGCTACGCGCCGCACGAGTTCGCGGCGTTCGGCATGGACCGCAAAGAGCGCGTATCGCGCACCGAGGAAGGCGTGCGCGTGCTGCAGCGCGCGTTCACAGGCGATGCGTTCGACTTCGACGGCAAACATTGGCAGTTCCGCGGCGCGCGCCTGCGACCGCGCCCCGTGCAGCCCGGCGGCCCGCCGCTCTGGCTCGCGGCGATGAGCGAGGCCGGCGCGAGGCGCTGCGCGCGGCTCGGGCTGAACCTGCTCCCGCAAGGCGACCGCCGCTTCGTGCTCGATCCGTGGCGCGCGGCCGTAACAACTTCAGGCGGCGACCCCGCCCGAAGGCGCGTCGGCATCATTCGCCCGTGGCTGATCACGACGGACCGCGCGCGAGACTGGCCCGCGATTCGCGAGGCCGAGCGTTACAAGGCGCGCATCTATGCCGACTGGATTCGCGAGAGCGGCGACAACGTCTCGTTCATGAGCGGCGAGGAGACCGCGATCCCGCAGACCTGGATCGTCGGCGACGCGGATGCGGTGTTCGAACAGCTCGCCGCCTACATCGCGAAGTTCGGCTTCACCGACGTCGTGACTTGGGCCGCGCCGCCCGGCGTCGCGCCGGAAGCGATGGACGCGAGCCTCGAGCGCTTCGCGCAGGACGTGATGCCTCGGCTCAAGGCGAAGTTCGCGCACTGAGGCGTGCAGCGGGGACAGACGTGCAACGGGGACGTACGTGCATCGCGCGATAGAACCGTGAGCGACGCGCGCGATCTCCCCGGCGTGTCGTTCCTCGACGCCTTCGCGTTCTCGAGCGCCCTCGTCGCGTGCGCTGCGGCCGCGCTCGCCGCGGCTTCATCCCGCGCGCTCGGCACCGCTCCCGCGGCCGAAGTTCTCGCGCTCGCGTTCTGCGGCACCGTCGCCGTGTACTGCGTCGACCGCGTGCGCGATCTCGCGCGCGATGCGCACACTTCGCCGCAGCGCTGTGCGCGTGCTGCGCTCTCGCGGCGGGCGTGATCGCCGGCGCGCGTGTCGTCGCCGTCGCGGGCGGGGCGGCGGCGCTCGGCTTCGCGCACCGCAGGCTGAAGCGCTTCGCGTGGGTGAAGCCGCTCTACCTGACCGGCTCGTGGACCGCCGTGACCGTGGGCCTGCCCGCAGCTGGCGTGAGCGTGCCGCTCGATCTCGCGCGGCTCGGCTTCACGCTCGCGATCGTCGCGAGCACGGTGCAGGCCAATGTCGTGCTCTCGAACCTGCGCGATGCCGAGGGCATCGCGGGCCGCGTCGGCGCACGCCCAGCTCGCGGGGTCGCGGGGGCGTTCTGCGCCGCCGCGCTCGGGCTCGCGCTGCTCGGGCCGAGCGAGCTGCGCGCGCTCGCGGCGCTGCCGCTCGCGATGTCAGTCGCGGTCGTCGCGTTCCGGAGCGGGGAGCGCTTCGGGGCGGTGGCGGTGGACGGCGCGCTGCTGGTCGGCGGGCTCGGCGCGTACGTGCTCGCCCCGGGTTGACTCCGCGGGCGCTGAGGGGGCAGCTCCGGGTCGCACGTCTCGAAGACACGCGGAGCAAGGAGTCCGCAGCGCGCCGACTCAGGCGGCGGTGGTGGAGCCGAGCGGGATCGAACCGCCAACCTCCGCGTTGCGAACGCGGCGCTCTCCCAGTTGAGCTACGGCCCCGGAAAGGCGCGACACGGTACGGACCGACCCCCCTGGCCGCAACGCCGAAAAACGCCGTTTCGGGCGTGATGAGTGTCCTTGCCAAGCGCAGGGGCCGAGGCGCAGGATGCGGCCATGCACATCGATGTCCGCCGCATCCTCGTGCCGATCGACTTCTCGGCCCACGCCGAGCCCGTGATCCGCTGGGCGCTTCATCTCGCCGAGGAGCACGGCTCGACCCTCGTGCTGCTGCACGCCTACCACCTGCCGGTCGAGTTCCAGCAGCTCGAGGGCGCCTATCTCCCGCAGGAGTTCTGGGCCTCGGTGAAGGCGGAGGCAGAGGCGAACCTCGAGCAGTTCGCGGCGCGCGTGCGCGAGGCGAAGGTTCCGGTCGAGGTGCTGGCGCGCGAGGGCTACCCCGCCACGGTGATCGAGGACGAGGCGGTGGCGCAGCGCGCCGACATGATCGTGATCGGCACGCGCGGGCGTTCGGGGCTGAAGCACCTGCTGCTCGGCTCGATCGCAGAGCGCGTCGTGCAGAAGGCGCCGTGCCAGGTCCTGACTGTGCGCCTGCCGGAGGGGAAGCACTGAGCGCGATTCGGGGACGTTCCGCAAGTAAGTAAAGAAAGTCCTGCTTTACTTTCTTGCGGAACGTCCCTGCTCCTCTCGGTTCGCGGGCGGGTACGGGCGTCCTGCTGACTGTGCGGCTGTCAGAAGAGAAGGGCTGAGTGCCAGTCGGGGACGAGCCAGCCGGGGACGTTCCGCAAGTAGGTAAAGAAAGTCCTGCTTTACTTTCTTGCGGAACGTCCCCGCTCCTCTCGGCTCGCGGAGTGTTCGCGGGCAGGCGCTGGTGTCCGGTCGCGTCCGCGTCCGCGCTATTCACCGCGCGCAATGACGCCCGAGATCACGCCCGCGCTGCTCGCCGCGATCTTCGCGATGGCGGTGCTGTACTCGTCGGTCGGGCACGGCGGCTCGTCGGGCTACATCGCGGTGATGTCGCTGTTCGCGCTCGCGCCGGCGTTCATCAAGCCCACCGCGCTCGCGCTGAACATCCTCGTCGCGAGCATCGGCAGCGTGCAGTTCTTTCGCGCGGGCTTCTTCTCCTTCGCGCTGTTCTGGCCGTTCGCCGTGCTCGCGGCGCCGCTCGCGTTCTTCGGGGGCGCCGCGGAGCTGCCGCCGCGCGCGTTCAAGCTGATCGTCGGCGCGGTGCTGCTCTTCGCGGCTACGCGCCTCGTCATCCCGCAGCGCGACGCCGAGGAGACGCGCCTGCCACCGCGCGCCGCGGCGATCGCGAGCGGCGGCGCGATCGGCGTGCTCGCGGGCCTAACAGGTACGGGCGGCGGCATCTTCCTCACGCCGCTGCTGCTGTTCTTCCGCTGGGCGAGCTTGCGCACCGCCGCCGCCGTGAGCGCGCCCTTCATCCTGGTGAACTCGATCGCCGGCCTCGCGGGCAACCTCACCGCGACGCGCGAGTTCCCGATCGGCGCCCTCGCGCTCGCCGGCGCCGCGGGAGCCGGCGGCGCGATCGGTTCTTACCTCGGCAGCAAGCGCTTGCCGTCGTCGCGGATCCGCCAGCTGCTCGCGCTGGTGCTCGTGATCGCGGGCCTGAAGCTGGTCTTCACGTGACGAAGCTTCCGCGCAGGCGGAATCCGCTAGCCGCCGCTCTTCGCTCCGAGCCCGCCCGCCGGGTGCAGCGCGTGGTACTCGGCGCGCGTGAGGCCGCGCGCGTGCTCGAGTGCGGCGGAGAGCGCGGCGACCACTAACAACTCGGCCGCCGCGCTCGCGCGCGGAGCGAGGCCGAGGCCGCCGCCTTCCTGCGCGACGCCCGCGTCGAGCACGACCGCAGCGAGCTGCGCGAGCGAGGAGCGCGGGGCGCCCGTGATCGCGACGAGCTGCGCGCCGAGCGCCTTCACCGCGCCGACGGCCGCGAGCAGCTCGCGCGTCTCGCCGCTGTTGCTGATCGCGATCACGACGTCGCCTCGCACGACTTGCCCGGCGCTGCCGTGCATCGTCTCGGTCGCGTGCAGGAACGACGCAGGGGTGCCCACCGAGGCGAGCAGCGCCGCCCCGTAGCGTGCGATGTGCTCGGGCTTGCCGATGCCCGTCACGTGCACCCGCCCGCCGCTCGCGCGCGCCGCGTCGATCAATCCGACCACGCGCTCGAACGCCGCCGCGTCGAGCCGCTTGCGCAGCCCGGCGAGCTCGCTGAGCGCAACGTCGTAGGCGACGAGCGCCTCGTTTGCCGGCAGCGCCTCGGGCGTGACCGCGAGCCCGCGTATCACCCAGCTCGGCAGCGCGGCGCCGTCGTAGCGCGCGAGCACGGCGTCGCGCGCGGCGATGGCGTCGTCGGGGAACGCGCCGAGCTTCTCGACGCATGCCGCGCCGCAGGCGTTGCCGAGCCGCGCGATGTCTTCCCAGCCGAGACCCGCGGCGAGCCCGACGAGTACGCCGCCGAGAAACGCGTCGCCCGCGCCCGTGGTGTCGACGACGCTCGCGACCGCGTACGCCGGCACGCGCAGCGCCTCGCGCGCGGTGGCGACGGCGCAGCCCGCCTCGCCGTCCGTAACGACCACGGCTTCGTTCCCGTAGCGCTCGCGGAGCTTCCTTGCGCTCGCGAGCGCGTCGCCGCTCGCCGTGAGCACGAGCTCGCGCGCCGCCGCGCTCGACGGCTTCAGGATCTTCGCGCGCCGCAGCAGCTGCTCCAGCTCGGCCTGCGTGCCGAGCTGCGGCACGGCGTCCGAAGGCGGGACGTCGAGGTCGACGAGCGTGGGCACGCCCGCCACCTCCGCGAGCCGGCACACCTCGTTCGCCGCAGCGAGCGGCAGCTGCGAGACCTCCGTCGTCGCGCGCAGCGCGCTCGCGATCGTGCGCTCGTGGTGGCGGCGCACGTGCGAGTAGGTCGTCTCGCTCGTCGCGCCGGGCGCCATGTAGATCGCGCGGCCGCCGGAGTCGTCGACGTAAATGTCGGCGAACGAGCTGGCCGAGCCGTCGAGCACGATGTCCTTCGCGATGCCGAAGCGATCCATCGCGTCGCGCAGGAAGCGCCCGTTCGCGTCGTCGGCCTGCTTGCCGAAGATGCCCACCGGCAGCCCGAGCACCGCGGCCCAGCCGAGGTGATTCAGCACGACGCCGCCGACGCGCAGCTCCGCGGTGCGCCCGTCCGCGCCGGCGCGCATGATGCCCTTCTGGTCGCTCGCGAGAATGCGCGGCACGCGGTGAATGCGGTCCGCGACCATGCTGCCGATGCCGACGGTCCGCTTGTTAGGCCGATCGCTCATGGGTCACCCAGGTTGGCTCGAGGACCTCCCGCGCGAGCGCGCGCACGCGGGCGAACGCGGCATCGAAGCGCGCCGCATCCTCCGCTCCGAGCGCGGGCGTGCCCGAAGCGACGGCATCGCTCGTGAGCACGCCCTGCGCGAGCAGCGCGCGCTTGAGGCACGCGATCGTGCGGCTCGCGCCGCCGGCCTTCGTCGCCGCGCGAAACTCGCTGAGCACGCGCTCCGCTGCGGCCATGCGCTCCGCGTCTCCCGCGCGGCACGCCTGCCACGCGTGCGCCCACTCGCGCGGCAGCGCGTTCGCGGGGCCCGACACGACGCCGATCGGGAGCCCGCCCGAGAGCCAGAAGCGCTGCCAGTAATCACTCAGCACGCCGGCGATTCCGGCGCGCGGGCGGAACACGTCGAAGATCGTCATCGCGTCGCCGACGTAGATGCCGAACTCGCCGCGCTCGCGGAACTGGCGCGCGGCCTGCGTGTAGTTGCCGAGCACCTTCCGCGGCGCACTCACCTTGATGCCGCGCACGAAGTCGAGCCGCGAGAGCGCCTTCACCTGCTTCGTGCGGATGTGCGTGCGGTGCGGATCAGCCGCGATCGCGGCGTTGTCGTAGAGATAGACCGGGACTCGCCGCGGGCTCGCGTCGAGCAGATCACCCACGTCGCGTGCGACGAACTGCACCGCGTCGCTGACGTCGCGAATCGCGAGCGGCGCGATCACGAGCGCATCGGCGCCGGCGGCGATTGCAGCGCTCGCGCTCGCGAGCGTCTCGGCGCGCGTCGCCGCGGTCACGCCCGCCCAGCACTCGACGCGCTCTCCCTCGGCGAGCTCCGTGCTCGCCTTCTTCACTTCCTCCGCGCAGATCGCGACGACGCGCCGCCCCGTCTCGGGACCGACGCGATCCCATTCGCCCGTCGTGCCGTTCGCGAACACGATGTCCGCGCCCCAGCCGCTCTGAATCACGAAGCGTACGAGCGCACGCTGATCCGCTTCGATCAGCTCGCCGCGCGCCGACAGCGCCGTAACAACTGGTACCGAGAGTCCTGGGCGCGGGCGCGTGTGCTCGAGGGAGCGCATGAGGCGCGACGCTAGCGGGAGACCGCGCGGGCAGGTCGAGCCCAGCGCAGGCGAGATGGAGTTGCCGTCACGGCTCGCGGCTGCCGTCGGCCGCGCGTTCGAATCCGTCTCAAGGCCCGAGCAGCCACGCCTCCGCGAACGCGTCCACCGCGGGCGTCGCGACCGCGGCGTTCGTCAGCTCGAGTGTGAACGTGAGCGCGGACGTCTCGATCTCGATCGTGCCTGGCAGGATCGCGCCGCCGCGGCTCGCCCAGGCGAGGAAGCGCACCTTGGTGCCGTCGGCGAGATCGACGCGCGCGACTTGGTAGGTGTCCTTGTCGACCCAGATCGCCGCGCCGCCGCCGCTCCCGCCGAGCACGTAGCAATCGCGCGCGCCGTCGTAGCCGAGCGCGATCAGCGCCGGTGAGCCGCCGAGCTCCCCGAGGCGCGCCAGCAGCTCGCCGCCGGTCGCGGCCTGCAGCGCCCAGAATGGCGGCGCGAGCGGATGCGCGTCTGCCAGGGGCTCGCCGTCGCGGGTCGCGCCGAGGCCGCTCGCGCGGCGCAGCTGCCGCTCGCTGAAGCCCTCGTCGTGGCGCAGCTCGATGCGCGCGCTGCCGCTCGGTGACGCCAGCAGCTCGCCGCGCGCAATCGGCGCAGCGGCGGGATTCGTGCGCACCGCGACGTCGAAGCGGAACGACTTGTTACGGCCCTGCGCGCGAGATGCATCCGCTGCGGCGCGCGCCACCGTCTCGGGCGCGGGGATGCGCGCCTCTGCGACGCCTGCGAGCGTGAACGCCAGCAGGAGCGAAGCGAGCGAGCGCCTCACTTCGCTCCCGCGAGCGTGCTGCGGCCCGCGTACTTCGCTCGCGCGCCGAGCTCGGCCTCGATGCGCAGCAAGCGGTTGTACTTCGCGATGCGGTCCGTGCGGCAGAGCGAGCCGGTCTTGATCTGACCCACGCCCGTCGCCACCGCGAGGTCCGCGATCGTGGTGTCTTCCGTCTCGCCCGAGCGGTGCGACGAGATCGCCCCGTAGCCGGCCTGCTTCGCGATCGCGATCGCCTCGAGCGTCTCCGAGAGCGTCCCGATCTGGTTCACCTTGATCAGGATCGCGTTCGCGACGCGCTTCTCGATGCCCTCGCGCAGGATCTTCGGATTCGTCACGAACAGGTCGTCGCCCACGAGCTGCACGCGATCGCCGAGCCGAGTCGTCAGGCGCGCCCAGCCGTCCCAGTCCTGCTCGGCGAGGCCGTCCTCGATCGACACGATCGGATAGCGCGCGCACCAGTCGGCCCAGAATTCGACCATCTCCTCGCTCGACTTCTTCGCGCCCTCGCCCGCGAGGTCGTAGATGCCGCCCTCGTAGAGCTCACTCGTCGCGGGATCGAGCGCGATCGCGACCTGCTCGCCGGGCCGGTAGCCCGCGGCCTCGATCGCGCGCATCACGAGCTCCATCGCCTCGACGTTGCTCTTGAGATCGGGAGCGAAGCCGCCCTCGTCGCCGACCGCCGTCGAATAGCCCTTGTCGTGCAGCACGGCGCGCAGCTTGTGGAAGATCTCGGCGCCCCAGCGCAGCGCTTCGCGAAAGCTCGGCGCTCCGACGGGGTAGAGCATGAACTCCTGCAGGTCGACGTTGTTGTCGGCGTGCGCGCCGCCGTTCACGACGTTCATCATCGGCGCGGGCAAGAGCGTGGCCTTGCTGCCGCCGATCCAGCGATAAAGCGGCGCGCCGGCCGCCGCAGCCGCTGCGTGCGCCGCCGCGAGCGAGACGCCGAGCAGCGCGTTGGCGCCGAGCCGCGACTTCGTCTCCGTGCCATCGAGCGCGCACAGCGCCGCATCGAGCGCGCGCTGCTCCGCGAGCCCGCCGAGCGCCGCGCCGCGCAGCTTGCGCGCCACTTCGCCGTTCACGTTCGCGACGGCGCGCGTCACACCCTTGCCGAGGTAACGCGCGGGATCTTTGTCGCGCAGCTCGAGCGCTTCGCGCGAGCCGGTCGACGCGCCGGACGGAACCGCGGCGCGGCCCACGTGTCCGCTCGAAGTCGTTACTTCCACCGAGAGCGTGGGGTTGCCCCGCGAGTCGAGAATCTCGAACGCGGCGATCTTCGCGATCGCGAGCGCGCTGCGATTCGCCGCCGGCTTCCCCTTCGCAGTTCGCTTCGCCGCCTTCTTCTTCGCCGCCCGCCGCTTCGCCATCGACCTCGCACCCTCCGCTTGGCGCGCAACCTAACCTGCTCGCTTCGGCGCTACTACGGGCCCTTCGCTCGTTTCCACGAGCGTCGCCTCGACGCCGAACGCCTCGCGCATCAGCTCGGGGCGCAGCACCTCGCGCGCCGTGCCGCTCGCGAGCACGCGGCCGCTCGCGAGCAGCGCGATGCGGTCCGCCACGCGCGCTGCGCCGGCAAGATCGTGCGACACGAGCAGCGCCGCCTTGCCTTCGCGCGCGAGGTCGCGCAGCAGCGCTTCGAGCGCGAGGCGGTGCGCGAGGTCGAGGTGCGCGGTGGGCTCGTCGAGCAGCAGCACGCGCGGCTCCTGCGCGAGCGCGCGCGCGATCGTGACGAGCTGGCGCTCGCCGCCCGAGAGCTCGTCGATGCCGCGTGCTGCGAGCGCCGCGATGCCGAGGCGCTCCAGGCACGCGCTCGCGATGCGGCGGTCCTCGCGCGACTCGAAGCCGAACGCGCCGAGATGCGGCGCGCGGCCCATCAGCACGATCTCGAACGCGCTGAACGGGAAGGGCACGTGCGTGTCCTGCGGCACGAGCGCAACGCTGCGCGCGATCTCGGCGCGGGGCAGCTCCGCGAGCGCACGGCCAGCGAGCACAACGCGCCCCGCGCTCGGCACGGCGAGACCCGTCGCCACGCGCAGCAGCGTCGTCTTGCCCGCGCCGTTGCGCCCCGCGAGCACGAGCACCTCGCCGAACGCGAGCGCGAGCGACGCGCCGTCGAGCACGCGCCGAGCGCCGCGCAGCGCCGTGACGGAGTCGAGCGCGAGCGCCGCGGTCACGAGCTGAGCCCCGCGCGCTTCCGTAACAACACGAGGAAGAGCGGCCCGCCGACCAGCGCCGTGATGGCGCCCACGGGAAGCTCGGGCCCGCCGAGCGCGGTGCGCGCGAGCGCATCGCACGCGACGAGGAACGCCGCGCCGCCGAGCGCGGAGGCCGGCAACAGCAGCCGATGGTCCGCGCCGAAGAGCAGCCGCAGCGCGTGCGGAACGATCAGGCCGACGAAGCCGACGAGGCCCGCGACCGCAACCGCGGCGCCCACCAAGAGCGAGGTCGTCAGCAGCAGCGCGAGCTTCACGCGCGCGGGCTCGAAGCCGAGCAGCGCGGCGGTGTCGTCGCCCAGCGCGAGCGCATTGAGCGCGCGCGCGAACGGCAGCGCGCCGGCGAGGCCGAGCGCGAGGAAGGCGGCGATCCAGCCCGCGAGCGCGGGCCGCGCGTCGGAGAGGTTGCCGATCAGGTAGAGGAAGATCTTCGAGCCCTCGGCGAGCCCGGCGATCGAGGCGAGGAACACGATCGCGGCGGAGGCGAGCGCGTTGAACACGACGCCGATCAGAAGCAGACGCGTCGGATCGAGCCGGCCGCGCGGGCCGGCGGTCGCGAGCAATGACAACACGGTGGCGACCGCTCCGGCGAACGCGGCGACGGGTGCGGCGCTCGCTGCGACGCCGAGGGCCGCACCGAGCGAAATCACGACAATGGAGCCGAGCGCGGCGCCGCCCGAGACGCCGAGGATGAACGGGTCCGCGAGCGGGTTGCGCAGCAGCGCTTGGAACGCTGCGCCCGCGGTCGCGAGCGAGGCGCCGACACCGGCGGCGAGCAGCACGCGCGGGAGCCGCACGCGCACGACGATGTCGCGCGCGACGTCGTCCGCGCCTCCCCGCAGCGCGGCGAGCACCTCGCCGAGCGCGAGCCCCGACGGGCCGACCGCGACGCCGAGCGCGAGCGCGAAGAACAGCAGCAGCGCGAGACCTGCGAGCACGCGCGCAAGGCGCGCGAGGGTCAGCGAGTCGCTCACGGCGCGGCTGCGGTTTGCGGATGCAGCGCAGCCTCGATCAGCGCGAGCGCGCGATCGAGGTACGGCCCGGGCAGCGTGACGGCGCCCGCCGGCAACGAGACCACGCGCGCGCGCAGCGAAGGCCAGCGCGCCCAGAACTCGGCGGCAGGCTCGGGCTCGTCGGTGGAATCGAGGATCACTTCGGGCTTGGCCGCGAGCAGCCACTCGCGCGAGCCGCGCGGCCAGGTGCCAGGCAGCTCGGTGGCGATGTTGTCAGCGCCGGCGGCGCGCAGCATGTCGTCCACGAATGTGCCCGCGCCCGCGACGAAGAGCGGGTCGCGTTGCAGCACGAGCAGCGCGCGCACACGCGGCCGGCGCGCGCTCGCAGCCTCGGCGCGCTCGCGTGCGGCGCGCAGCTGCGCCACGCGCGCTGCGGCCTCGCGCTCGCGCCCGAGCTCACTCCCGACGGCGCGGATCGTCGCGAGCACTTCGTCGTAGCTCGTGGGGTCGGCGACGAATCGGCGAATCCCCAGCGCGGCGAGCTGCTCCTGAAAGCTGCGCTGCTCGGCGCTCGGCACGAGCATCACGAGATCGGGCCGCAGCGCGACGACCGCCTCGAGGCTCGAGTCATAGAGCCCGCCGACGCGTGTGAGGTCGCGAGCCGCGGGCTCTTGCCGCGCGGAGAAGTCGTCCACGCCCACGAGCTGCGCGCGCGCTCCGAGCGCAAGCGCCATCGCAGTGAGCGACGGATTCAGCGAGACGACGCGCTGCGCTGGCTCCGCGCGCGCAGCGAACGCGAGCGAGAAGCAGAGCGCGGCGAGAGTGATGGCGCGTCGAGGCACGGAGCGCCGGATAGCACGCCGGAGCGCCGCGGCACCGCGGCGCTCCGGCGCTCCGTTCTCGCTACTGCTGCTTCAGCGTCGTCTCGCCCTGCAGCGCGACGTACGGGCGCAGCTTGGCGAGGCTCGCTTCGCCGATGCCCTTGACCGCGAGCAGATCCTCGACGCGCTTGAAGCCGCCTTGCTTCGCGCGCGCGGCGACGATCTCGCGGGCGCGCGCTTCGCCGATGCCCGGCAGCAGCGACAGCTGCTCCGGCGAGGCGGTGTTCACGTTGACGACGCCCGAGAGCTTCGCCGCGGCGAACGTGGGGGCCGAGGTGGTGAGGAGGACAAGTCCGAGAGCGAGGGCCGAGAGAAGGGCGCGGATGCGCCCGATGTTGCGGGTCATTGCGTGTTGCTTCCGCGGGACCGCGGGGAGAGACCTGGGACACGCGCGCCGAGGCGCGCGCGAGCTCAGCTTTCGCGGCCGACGGCGTAGTCCGCCGCGGCGAGGAGGGCGTTCTTGCTCGGGCCGTCGGGGAACGGCGCGATGGCTTCGGCGGCGCGCGCGATGTGCTCGCGCGCGCGGCGATTCGTGTCGGCGATGCCGTGGTGGCGCTCGATCAGCTCGACCACCGGCGCGAGCTCGCCGCGCCCCAACGCCTGGTCGATCGCGGTGATGCCCTCGGCCTGCAGCTCCGCCGCGCGGCGCGCCGCCGTCTTCAGCACCGCGGCGACGGCATCGCGCTCGGTCGCGGTCGCGCGCTTCAGCGTGAGCAGGAGCGGCAGGGTGACCTTGCCTTCGCGCACGTCGGTGTACGGGCTCTTGCCGAGCTCGGCTTCGCTGGCCGAGTAGTCGAGCGCGTCGTCGCGCAGCTGGAAGGCGAGGCCGAACTCGCGGCCGTACTGCGCGAGGCGGCGGCGCTCGGCGCGCGTCACGCCCGCGAGAATCGCGCCGGCCTCGGCTGCGGCGGCGATCAGCGACGCGCTCTTGCGATCGATCACCGCGTAGTAGTGCGCCTCGGTCACGTCGGGATCGAAGCTGCGCTCGAGCTGCAGCAGCTCGCCTTCGGACATGCGCCGGATCGTGTCGGCGAAGATCGAGAGAATGTCCAAGTTGCCATCTTCGACGATCATCGAAGACGCGCGCGCATAGAAGTAATCGCCCACGAGCACGGCGCGGCGGTTGCCCCAGATCGCACGCGCGGCCTCCTTGCCGCGGCGCAGCGTCGCGAGGTCGACCACGTCGTCGTGCAGCAGCGTCGCGGTGTGGAGCAGCTCGATCGCGGCGGCGATCTGCACGCGGCGCGGGCCGTCGTAGCCGCACAGCTCGGCGGCGAGCATCACGAGCAGCGGGCGTAGGCGCTTGCCGCCGCTCGACAGCACGTGATCGCCGATCTCGCCGATCAGCGCGTGATCGCCGGCGATCGCTTCGCGCATCGTGCGCTCGACTTGCTCGAGCACGGGCGCGCTTCGCTTCAGCGCGGCGGAGAGGGCAGCGGGCGTTGCAACTCGCTCAGTCATTAGGCTTTCGAGCCTACCCTGCGCCGCTCGCGGCGCGCAATGGGAGAAGCAGGAAAAAACGAGCAAAAACGAGTAGTTAACTAGAAGTCACGGGGCGTGAACGAGCTGCGTTCACGCGGCCGCTCGGAGCTTGCTTTCGGAGGCTGCGCGCGCAGCCACGCCACGGCTGCCGCGATGTCCGCGACGCCGATCGCCTCCGCGCCGCCGACACTCGTGGCGGCGAGCTGTGCGGGAACGAGCACGCGGCGAAAGCCGAGCCGCGCGGCCTCGCGCAGGCGCTGCTCGATGCGGCCGACGCGGCGCACCTCGCCGCCGAGGCCGACCTCGCCGCACGCGGCAACGTCGGCGGGCAGCGGCAGATCGAGGCGGCTCGAAGCGATCGCGAGCGCGACCGCGAGATCCGCGGCGGGCTCCGTGATGCGCATGCCGCCGACCACGTTCACGAACACGTCGCGCGAGAGCAGGTCGACGTCGGTGCGGCGATCGAGCACGGCGAGCAGCAGCGCAACGCGGCCGTCGTCGACGCCGAGACACGTGCGGCGCGCGGTGCCGTAGCCCGCGGGCGCAACGAGCGCCTGCACTTCCAACAACAACGGGCGCGTGCCCTCGATCACGGGCATGACGCACGAGCCCGGCGCGCCGGCTTGGCGCTCCGCGAGGAACAGCTCGCTCGGATTCTCGACCGCGACGAGCCCCTTCTCCTCGTGCGTGAACACGCCGAGCTCGTCGGTCGCACCGAAGCGGTTCTTCGTGGCCCGCAAGATTCGATAGGGGTGGCCGCGATCGCCCTCGAAGGTGAGCACGACGTCGACGAGGTGCTCGAGCACGCGCGGGCCGGCGAGCGCGCCGTCTTTCGTCACGTGGCCGACGAGCACGAGCGGCACGCCCTGCGCCTTCGCCGTGGCGGCGAGCAGCGCCGCGCTCTCGCGCACCTGCGCGACGGAGCCCGGTGCCGACGGCACGCGCTCGGTGCGCAGCGTCTGCACCGAATCCACGAGCACGAGCTTCGGTCGCGCGTCCTGCCACGGCGCCGCGAGCGCCTCGACGCGGGTCTCCGCGAGCGCGAGCAGCGACTTCGGCACCGCGCCGAGCCGCCCCGCGCGCATCCGCACCTGCTCGAGGCTCTCCTCGCCGCTGACGTAGAGCACCGCGCCGTGCGCCGCTGCGACGTTGGCCGCGAGCTGTAGGCACAGCGTGCTCTTCCCGATCCCCGGCTCGCCGCCTAACAACACGACGCTGCCCGGCACGAGCCCGCCGCCGAGCACGCGATCCAGCTCCGCGATGCCCGTGACGACTCGCGGCGCCGCTTCGGCGTCCACATCCGCAAGCGGACGCGCGCAGCCCGACGTCGCTTCCGGCGCCGCGACGAGGCTCGAAGCGGGCGCGCTCTCCGCGCCGCCCACCGACTCCTCGACGAGCGTCTCCCATGCTCCGCAGCCAGGACAGCGCCCGAGCATTCGAGGCTGCTGCGTCCCGCACTCCGAGCAAACGAACACCGAACGTGCGCGCGCCATTCTTTCTCACTTCCGCGGGACCGGGAGGGCCGACCGTAGCGGGGGCGTGCGGCGGCGGTGCGCTCTTCGATCAAATCGAGGCGCACTTCTCTCCTTGTCGACTTCGCAAACCGCTCCGCCGGCGAGCCGCGCTACATCGAGCGTTCGGATGCGGAGGTCATGTGGGCTTCATCTACGACTTCTACGAGCGCAAGGTCTTTCCCCGCGCGCTCGACGCGATCATGAAGAACATGGGCGAGATGCGCGGCGAGGCCCTCGCCGGCGCACACGGCGATGTGCTGGAGATCGGCTTCGGCACGGGGCTGAATCTCAGGTACTACCCAGCGGGCGTTTCGCGCGTCACCACGGTGGACCCGATGGACGCGCTGCCGGAGCGCGTGCGGGCGCGCATCGCGGCGGCGCCGTTTCCGGTGGACGTGCATCACCTGCGCGCCGACGGGCGGCTCCCGTTTGACGACGCGCGCTTCGACTCGTGCGCGATCACGTGGACGCTGTGCACGATTCCGGACCCCGTGGCCGCGCTGCGCGAGGCGCACCGCGTGCTGAAGCCCGGCGCGACGCTGCACTTCATCGAGCATGGGCGCAGCGACGACGAGAAGACCGCGCGCTGGCAGGACCGCTGGAACCCGATTCACCGCGTGCTCGCGTGCGGCTGCAACGTGAACCGCCGCATCGACGCCGTGGTGCGCGAGGGCGGCTTCACGCTCGCGAGGCTCGACCGGTTCCTCGCGCCCGATGCGCCGCGCATGTTCGGGGAGATGTACCGAGGCGTGGGCGTGCGCTGAGCTGCCGCGGGCTAGATGCCCGCGCCGAAGTCCACCTCGACGTCCTGCCGGCCTGCCTGGCCAGCGACGAGGTTCGCGACCGCGGGCGCGCGCAGTGCGGGCATCGGGCCGGTGCCGCAGCGCAGGTTCGCAGGCACGGACTCGTCCATGCGCCTCGGGTAGTCGAGCTTCAGCGCGGCCATGATCGCGACGAAGTCGTCCTCGCTGCGCGCGAGGCCGAGGCGCGGGTTCCAGCGTTTTTCCTCGGCGACGGTCGTGACGGTGCGGCCGCGGTAGTCGTGGCCGGGGTAGAGCAGCGTCGCGTCCGGCAGGGTGAGGATGCGCTCGCGCACGGAGCGGAAGAGCGTGCGCGCGTCGCCCTGCTGGAAGTCGGTGCGGCCGCAGCCGCGGATCAAGAGCGCGTCGCCGGTGAAGGCCATGCCGGCGGCGGCGCAGGTGTAGGTGGTGCAGCCGCTCGTGTGCCCCGGCGTCGCGATCGCGCGCAGCTCGAGCCCGCCCACGCGCACCGCCGCGCCGTCCGCGAGCGCGAGGTCCGCGCACCCGACACCCGCGGCGGCGCCCACCCCGGCGCGCGAACCGAGCTTTTCGCGCAGCGCGTCGGCCCCCGTGATGTGGTCCGCGTGGACATGCGTCTCGAGCGTGAAGCGCAGCGCGAGACCGAGCTCGCGTACCAGCGTTGCGTCGCGCTCGGAGTGCTCGCGGACCGGGTCGATCAGCACGGCTTCCCGCGTCGTCTCGTCCGCCAGCAAGTAGGTGTAGGTCGAGGTCTCGGGATCGAAGAGTTGCCGGAAGATCATCGATCGTCTCCGCGTCGGTAGACGCAACGCCCCGCAAGCCAGGTTTCAGCGATCGCGCCGCTCGCATCGAGCAGCGCGAAGTCGGCGCGAGCACCTTCACGCAGCGTGCCTCGCTCGCGCTCGATGCCGAGCAGCCGCGCGGGCGCGAGCGTGGCGGCGCGCACCGCTTCGAGGCGCGACATCGCGCCGAATGCCTCGGCGTTCGCGACGGCGCGGTCGAGGCTGAGGCGCGAGCCCGCGAGCGTGCCGTCGGCGAGGCGCAGCGCGACGCCGTCGTCGTGAACGGCGCCCGCATCGAATGACGCAAGCGCGTTCGCATTCTGATCTGCGGCCGGCACGGCCACATTGTCCGTGATCAGCGCGAGCCGATCCCGCTTTGCGCGTGCCGCCGCTCGCACGGCGCTCGGGTGCACGTGCACGCCGTCGCAAATGAGGTCGCAGCTGAGCGCGTCGCTCGCGAGCGCGGTGCCGATCAGGCCGGGCGCGCGCTGGTGGAACGCGCCCATCGCGTTGAACAGGTGGGTCGCGTGGCGCGCGCCCTGTGCGATCGCGCGCTCGCACTGCTCGGCGCTCGCCAGCGTGTGGCCGAGCGACGCCGCGATGCCGCGCCGCGCGAGCTCGGCGAGGAGGAGGTCCGCGCCCTCGGCTTCAGGTGCCAGCGTGACGAGGGGTACGAGGCCCGCGGCGCGGTCGAACAGCGCGGCATCCTCGGCGCGATAGGGGCGGATGCCCGAACGCGGCTGCGCGCCCGCTGCCTCGGGGCGAATCCACGGACCTTCGAGGTGGAGCCCGAGCACCGAGGCCGCTTCCGCTGCGTTCGCGAGCTGCGCTGCCGCGGCCGCCCACGCCTCGACGTACGCGCTCAGCTCGCGCGCGGGCCAAGTGACCGTCGTTGCGAGAAAGCCGGTGACGCCGGTCGCCAGGAGCTCGCGGCCCGCGGCTTCGAGCGCGGCGCGTGCTGCGCGTGGCAGCGTGAAGATGAGCGCACCGTGGTAGTGCACGTCGAGAAACCCCGGGGCGAGCGCGAGGCCGGGGAGCGCGACGCGGCGCGCCGACTCCGGCGTCCGCACACCCGCCGCGAGCCGCGCGGCGATGCGCCCGTTCTCGACGAGCAGCACGCCGCCGCTCGGGGCGGCGGCCTCGGGATCCAGCAGCACGTCGGGTTCGAGCGCGAGCATCGCCCGAGTCTCGGTTCACCGGCAGACCGCGCGCAACGGGCGGCGCATCAAGCCCCCGCGCAGCGAGGCCGATTCATCCGGGATGGCCGAGCTCGGCGCCGACACCGAAACCGACCTTCATCAGCTCGACGTGAAGCTGAAGACGCTGCGCATGGAGTACGAGCAGTACTTCCTCGGCGCGCGCAAGCGCGAGCCGAGCCTTCTGCGCGGCGAGGTCAACAAGATCGTCGCTTATTATGCCAACGCGCCGATCCGCAACACCGCGCTGCGCTTTCTCTTCAACAACCTGCGCGCCCGCTACTTCACGCATAAGCGCCTCTGGGACGAGACGTGCCGCAAGATCGAAGAGGGCACGTACGAGCGGCACCTGTTCAAGGCCGACCTCCACGAGCGCGAGCGCGCGGAGAAGCAACACAAGAAGCCCGGCAAGGCGGCGGCTGGCGCTCAGCTCGCGACCGGCGCGGAGAGCGGTGAGGACGCGCTCTTCACCGAGTACGCGAAGGCGCGCAGCAGCACCGGCCAAGGCGCAGCGGGCCTGACCAGGGACAAGTTCTCCGCACTGCTCCGCCAGCAGGAAGAAACGATCCGCGCGAAGTTCGGCGCCGCGAAGGTGAGCTTCCGCGTCGTGGTGGAAGAAGGCCGCGCCAAGCTCAAGGCCACGCCGGTGAAGTAGTTCCGCGCGCGCTCAGCGCCACTTCGCGAAAGCGTCAGCCGGGCGCCACGCCTCCAGCAGCGCTCGGAACTCCTCGGCGTCATCAGCTTCGCGAGCAGGAAGCCCTTTGCTTCGTCGCACTCGACCTCGCGCAGCACGCTCAGCACACCGGGGCGGTCCACGCCCTCCGCGACGACGCGTTTGCCGAGCTCGTGCGCCATGCGGATCAGGGCGCGCAGCACGCGCGCGGCGTCGGGGTTCGAGTCGATGTCCTTCACCAGCGCGCGGTCGAGCTTCACGATGTTGACGGGGAAGCGGACCAGCGAAGCCAGCGTCGAGTAGCCGCTCCCGAAGTCGTCGAGTGAGAGCGTGAGTCCGATCGCGCCGAGGTCGCGCAGCGGCGCGATCGCGTTCTCGCCCTCGATCATCAGGCTCTCCGTGATCTCGAGCTCGAGGCGGCGCGGATCGAGGGAGCTGCGCATCAGGGCGTCGTACACCACGCGCTCGATGTCGCCGTGCACGAGCTGCACGCGCGAGACGTTCACCGCGATCGACGGCGGATCGAGCAGGCTCTGCGCCCAGCGCGCGGCTTCCTCGCAGGCGCTGTCGAGCACCCAGCGCCCGAGCTTGTGGATGATTCCCGACTCTTCCGCGACGGGGATGAACTCCATCGGATGCACTTGCCCAAGCAGCGCGTTGGTCCAGCGCGTGAGCACTTCCGCGCCCGCGATGTGACCCGTCGCGAGATCGAACTTCGGCTGGAACGCCAGCGAAAGCTCGCCGCGCTGGTCGGCCGTATTGAGCTGCTCGAGCACGATCTTGCTGCGCGTCGTCGCGGCGTGAAGGTCCGCGCGGAAGAAGCAGTAGATGCTGCTGCGATCGGACTTCGCGCCGTACATCGCTGCATCGGCGGCGGTGAGCAGCGCGTCGGTGGTCGCGCCGTCGCGCGGATGCAGCGCAATGCCGACGCTCACGCCGACTCGCGCCTCGTTGCCATCGAGGTCGATCGGCTGGCTGAGTCGTTCGTGGATGCGCCGCGCGCAGTCGGCGGCGTCGTCCGCGCTGCGCAGCCCCGTGAGCAGCACGGCGAACTCGTCGCCGCCGAAGCGCGATGCGCTCGCCTGCGGGCGCGCCACTTCGTCGCTACTGCGCACGCACTCGATCAGGCGCTGCCCGATCACCCGTAACAACTCATCACCGGCGGCGTGACCGAGGCGGTCGTTGATCTGCTTGAAGCCGTCGAGATCTAGGAACAAGAGTGCGACGGCGTCGGGGCTGTCGGAGAAGCGGCGCATCGCGGCGGAGAGACGCTTCTCGAACAGGCGGCGGTTCGGAAGCCCGGTGAGGCCGTCGTAGAAGGCAATGCGGCGCGCGCTCTCCTCGGCGCGGCGCTCCTGCGTGACGTCGCGCACCGTGATCGTGACGAGCGGTGCGTTGCCGCGCGCCGTGACCGAGACGAAGTGCTTCAAGAAGCGTGTGCTGCGCTCTCCCGGCAGGCTCGCGAGAAGCCCGTCGGATGCGAGGTGGCCCTCGACTGCATCGCGCAGACCGAGGAAGAACTTCTGGCGATCGGGCGCGGGCACGCACTCCGCGATCATGTCTTCGAGGCGCTCGGGAAGCGGGTCGCGCAGCTCGAGCACCGCCGCTGCAGCGGGGCTGACGCGCACCATGTCGGTGTCGACGTCCCACTCCCAGTAGCCAATGCCCGCGAGCGCCTGCGAAGCCTCGATGCGGCGCAGCCGGCTCTCGATCTCGTAGCTCGGCGCACGCGGCGGCGATGGCGGCGCTTCGAGATGGAAGGCGATGCGCGTGGCGAGTAGCTCCCGGTCGACCGGCTTGCTCACGAAGTCCGTGATGCCGGCTTCGCGCGCGCCGCGCGGGAGCAGTGCGTCCGCTGTGATCGCGATGATCGGCGTGTCGGGCGCGGTCGCCCTCACCTCGCGACAGAGCCCCAGCGCGTCGCCGGGCAAAGCGAGGTCGATCAGCACGACGCGGGGCTTTTCGAGCGCCGCCATCTCGGGCGCTTCGTGGGACAGGGTCCCGAACGCAGTCAGCCCGACGCCCTCCGCGATGCGCGACAACGCTCGGACGAGCGCCGGGTCGGGCACGATCAGGGGGGCTGTCCCCCCCCCCCCCGCTCGACTGTCTTCCGCTTCGCGCACCGACCCCCCGCCGCCAGCTTCCGGCGAGAGTCTTTTCGGGCGTCAGGGGAAAGCGCCTTAGTCCCGCTGCGGGCTAATCGCGAGGGGATTCGAGCAGGTCAGCCCTTGAACTTGTCCGTGGCGGCCACCCGCGCGACGGCGCGCGAGTAGGCCTCCTGAAGCTCCTGGTAGGCCGCCTCACCCTCAGACGAGCCGCGCATCTCTTCGAGCTGCTTGCGGGCGCGGTCGCGCGCGATCTCGGCGCGCGAGCGGTCGATCTCGTGGGCGAACTCGCAGCTGCTGACGAGCACGCTGGCTGCGCCTTCGTGCACCTCGGCGAAGCCGCGTCCGACCGCGGCGTAGAGCGTCTCGGCACCGGCTTGGATCTGCATCGCGCCCGGGCGGAGCGCGGTCATGAACGGTTCGTGGCCGGACAGCACGCCGAACTCGCCCTCGCTGCCGGGGAGCACGACGGAGTCGACGGCCTTGTCGAAGGCCTCGCCCTCGGGCGTCACGACTGTGAGATGAAACGGCATCGCTGGCTCCGCGGGCAATTGTTAGGCGAGCGTCTTCGCCTTCTCGCGCGCCGACTCGATCGTGCCCACCATGAAGAACGCCTGCTCCGGCAGGTCGTCGCACTTGCCGTCGAGGATCTCCTTGAACGAGCGAATCGTGTCCTCGAGCCGCACGTAGACGCCCGGCGTGCCGGTGAAGCCTTCGGCGACGTGGAACGGCTGCGAGAGGAAGCGCTCGATCTTGCGCGCGCGCGCCACCGTGAGGCGGTCGTCTTCGCTGAGCTCGTCCATGCCGAGGATCGCGATGATGTCCTGCAGGTCCTTGTACTTCTGCAGCGTCTGCTGCACGCCGCGCGCGACGCGGTAGTGCTCCTCGCCGACCACGAGCGGGTCGAGAATCCGGCTCGTCGAGTCGAGCGGATCCACCGCGGGGTAGATGCCCTTCTCGGAGATCGCGCGCGAGAGAACGGTCGTCGCATCGAGATGGGTGAACGCGGTCGCGGGCGCGGGATCCGTCAGGTCGTCCGCGGGCACGTAGATCGCCTGCACCGACGTGATCGAGCCCTTCGTCGTCGAGGTGATGCGCTCCTGCAGAGCGCCCATGTCCGTCGCGAGCGTCGGCTGGTAACCGACGGCGCTCGGGATGCGGCCGAGCAGCGCCGACACTTCCGAGCCGGCCTGCGTGAAGCGGAAGATGTTGTCGATGAAGAGCAGTACGTCCTTGCCCTCTTCGTCGCGGAAGTACTCGGCGCACGTCAGCGCCGAGAGGCCGACGCGGGCGCGCGCGCCCGGCGGCTCGTTCATCTGGCCGTACACGAGCGCGGCCTTGTCGAGCACCGTCGAGCCGTCGGCCAGCTTCGAGTCCATCATCTCGTGCCAGAGGTCGTTGCCCTCGCGCGTGCGCTCACCCACGCCGCCGAACACCGAGTAGCCGCCGTGCTGCTTCGCGATGTTGTTGATGAGCTCGAGGATGACGACGGTCTTGCCGACGCCGGCGCCGCCGAACAGACCGACCTTGCCGCCGCGCGGGTAGGGCGCGATCAGGTCGATCACCTTGATGCCGGTCTCGAGCGGCTCGACCGCCATCGACTGATCGATGAACTCCGGCACCGGGCGGTGAATCGGCCACTGCGCGGTCGCCTTCACCGGGCCGCGCTCGTCCACGGGCTCGCCGATCACGTTGGTGATGCGGCCGAGCGTGCCGGGGCCGACGGGGACCTTGATCATGTCGCCCGTGTTCACCACGGCTTGGTCGCGGCGCAGGCCGTCCGTCGTGTCCATCGCGATCGCGCGCACCGAGTTCTCACCGAGGTGCTGCGCGACTTCGAGCACGAGGTTGTTCTCGCGCGCGTCGATGTTCGGGTTCGTCGTGCGCAGCGCGGTCAGAATCTCGGGCAGCGCGCCCGGCGGGAACTCGACGTCCACCACCGGACCCATCACCTGCGTCACCTTGCCGTTCGTGCCTGCGGTCGCCATCGCTGGTTTCCTTCTTCGCGGTTCTGAGCCGCTCGCGACGTGCGCGAGCGCGAGTTGTTATTTGAGCGCCTCGGCGCCGGACACGATCTCCATCAGCTCCTTGGTGATCGCGGCCTGGCGCGCGCGGTTGTACTGGAGCGTGAGGCTCCCGATCAGCTCTTCCGTGTTGCGCGTCGCGTTCTCCATCGCGGCCATGCGCGCGGCGTGCTCGCCGGCCTGGTTCTCGAGCAGCGCGCGGTAGAGCGTGAACTCGAGCGCCTGCGGCACGAGCGTCTCGAGCAGCTTGTTCGCATCGGGCTCGATCTCGAACGGCAGCGCCGCGCCGCCGGCGCTCGCGATGTCCTCGGCGGGCGCGAGGGGAAGCAGCGGATCCGCGTGCGGCGTCTGCGTGAGCGCGGAGACGAACTCGGCGTAGACGAGCGTCGCGCCGTCGATCTCGCCGCTCTCGTATCGCTTCGCGAGATGCTCCGCGAGCTCCGTTGCGTGCTTGATGCCGATCGTGCCGAGGCCGCTCCAGACGCGCTGAATCGCGCCGAGCCTTCGGCGGCGGAAGAACTCGTCCGCCTTCTTGCCCACGGGCGTGATCACCACGGTCAGACCTCGCCCCACGAGCTCGCGCGCCGTGGCCTGCGCGCGCTTCAGCACGTTCGCGTTGAACGCGCCGCACAGCCCGCGGTCCGAGGTCACGACGATCAGCTCGTGCACCTGATTGCGCGCGTGCGGCTTCAGCAGCGGATGCTCCGCGTCCTTGTGGCGCCGTCCGATCTCGCCGAGCACGGCGTACATGCGCTTCGCGTACGGGCGCGCCGCGAGGATCGCGTCCTGCGCGCGCCGCAGCTTCGCCGCCGACACCATGCGCATCGCGCTCGTGATCTGCTTCGTCTTCTGGACGGTGCGGATCCGGCGGCGGATTTCTTTGGTACTGGGCATCTGACCCTCGGCCGCTCGACCCTAGTTAGTCAGCCTTCGCGCTCGGCTGGAACACCAGCGTGAACGCGTCGAGCGCGGCGCTCAGCGCCTTCTCGTCGTCGCCGCCGATTTGGGCGCTCTGGCGAATCTTCTCGATCAGCGCGGCGTGGTTCGCGCGCATGTACGCGAGCATCTCGCTCTCGTAACGGCGCACGTCGCCGACCGCGAGGTCGCGCACCCAGCTCTTGCGGCCGCCCTGCGGCGACGCGGCGAAGATCGAGATCACCTGCTCGATCGCGCTGAGCGGCTTGTGCTGCGGCTGCTTCAGAATCTCCGTTTGGCGCTCGCCGTTCGCGAGCTGCTCCTGCGTCGCCTTGTCGAGGTCGCTGCCGAACTGCGCGAACGCCGCCATCTCGCGGTACTGCGCGAGCGCGCCCTTCAGCGTGCCGGCGACCTTCTTCATCGCCTTGATCTGCGCTGCGCCGCCCACGCGCGACACCGAGATGCCGACGTTGATGGCGGGGCGAACGCCGGAGTTGAAGAGGTCCGTCTCGAGGAAGATCTGGCCGTCCGTGATCGAGATGACGTTCGTCGGGATGTACGCCGACACGTCGTTGGCCTGCGTCTCGATGATCGGCAGCGCCGTCAGCGAGCCGCCGCCCAGCTCGTCGTTCAGCTTCGCCGCGCGTTCGAGCAGGCGCGAGTGCAGGTAGAAGACGTCTCCGGGATACGCCTCGCGGCCCGGCGGGCGCCGCAACAACAGCGAGAGCTGGCGGTAGGCGACGGCCTGCTTCGTGAGATCGTCGTAGATGATCAGCGCGTGCTTGCCGTTGTCGCGGAACCACTCGCCCATCGTGCAGCCCGTGTAGGGCGAGATGAACTGCAGTGGCGCCGGCTCGCTCGCCGTCGCGGCGACGACGATCGTGTAGTCCATCGCGCCGAACTGCGTGAGCTTGTCCACCACCTGCGCGACGGTCGACTGCTTCTGGCCGATGGCGACGTAGATGCAGAAGACATCGCCGCCCTTCTGGTTGATGATCGTGTCGAGGGCGATCGTGGTCTTGCCCGTCTGGCGGTCGCCGATGATGAGCTCGCGCTGGCCGCGGCCGATCGGAACCATCGCGTCGATCGCCTTGATGCCCGTCTGCAGCGGCTGCGTGACGCTCTTGCGCGTCACGATGCCCGGCGCCTTCAGCTCGACGCGGCGCGACTCCGTCGACTGGATCGGGCCCTTGCCGTCGATCGGGTTGCCGAGCGCGTCGACCACGCGCCCCAACAAGCCCATGCCCACCGGCACTTCGACGATGCGGCCCGTGCGGCGCACCAGGTCGCCCTCGCGCACGTGGTTCGCCTCGCCCATCACGGCGATGCCGACGTTGTCCTCTTCGAGGTTCAGCACCATCCCCGAGACGTTGCCCGGGAACGACACGAGCTCGCCGGCCATCGCGGACTGGAGGCCGTAGACGCGCGCGATGCCGTCGCCGATCGAGAGCACGGTGCCAGTCTCGGCGACGTCGATCTGACGGCCGTAGTCCTTGATCTCGCGCTTCAGGATGTCGGTGATTTCGCCGGGACGAAGATCCATCGCTTGGCTCCGTGTCTCTGTCTGCTGCGTTGAGCTCGTAGGGCTAGCTACCGAGCAGCGTGCTGCGCAGCTGGGTGAGCTGCGTGCGCAGGCTGCCGTCGTAAACCGTGTCGCCGATCTGCGCGACGAGTCCGCCGACGAGCGCCGGGTCGACCTCGACCTCGAGCTCGACCGTCGTGCCGGCGCGCGCCGAGAGCGCGCGAGCGAGGCGCGCCTGCTGGTCCGCGCTGAGCGGCTGCGCGCTCTTCACGCGCGCCTTCTTCTTGCCCGCGGCCTCGTCGGCGAGGCGCACGAACTCGGCCTCGATCTGATCGAACGCGACGAGGCGGCGCTGATCGATCAGATACGAGTAGAAGCGGCGCAAGAGCGAGCTCGCGCCGAGCTTCTCCGCGACACCCTCGAGCACGCGGCGGCGCTCGGCGGCGGAGTGCAGGGGCTGGAGCAGCACGTCGCGCAGCTCCGGGCTCGCCTCGAGGAGCGCGCCGAGGCCGCGCAGCTCCGCGCGCACGGCGGCGACGGAGCCGTCCTCGCTCGCGATCGAGAAGAGCGCGCGTGCGTAGCGGCGCGGTGCGGTCACCGAGGCCATCAGTGCGCTCCTCCGGCGCCAGGGCCCGACTCGACCTTCGCGATGAACTCGTCGACGAGGCGGCTGCGGTCCGCGTCGGTGGTCTGCTCGCGCAGGATCGTGCCCGCAAGCGTGACCGCGAGCTCCGCCGCTTCCTTGCGCAGGGACTCGCGCGCGGCGCGCAGCTCGCGCTCCACGACGCCCGATGCGCTCTGGCGAATGCGCGATGCGGTGGCTTCGGCGTCGGCGAGAATCGCGGCCTTCTCGACCTGAGCGCCCTTGCGGGTCGCCTCGATGATCTCCACGATGTCCGCGTCGAGGCGCGCGGCCTTTGTGTTCCACTCGGCGAGCTTCGCCTCGGCGTCCCGTAACAACTGCTCGGAAGTCGCGATGTTCTTCGCGATCGTGTCGCGGCGGCTGCCGAGGTAGTCCTGGACCGGCTTGCGCGCGAAGTAGACGAGCACGCCGCCGAGGATCAGCAGATTCACCCACTCGAAGATCAGATCCTTCGTGTGGTCGGCGTGCTCTTCCGACGCGGCGAAGCCCGCGAGCGGCGCGAGTGCGAGCAGCAACGCGAGCGCGAGCTTCTTCACGCGAGCGGCCTCCCGAGCACCTTGCTCGCGACTTCGCCCGCGAGCCGCTCGGTCTCGCTGCGCAGCGCCCTGCGCGCGTTCTCGAGTGCGCTCGCGACGCCGGCGCGCGCCTGCGCCACTTCGCGCTCGGCCGCGCTGCGCGCGTCCGCGCTGATGCGCGCCTGCTCGCCGCGCGCGCTCTCGAGCGCCCCGCGGCGCACGCCTTCGGCTTCGCGGCGCGCGGCGGCGACCGCCGTCTCGTAGCGCCCTAACACGTCGTCCGCTTGCTTCGTGATCGCACTCGCGCGGCTGCGTGCGCCCTCGATCTTCTCGCCGCGCTGCTCGAGCGTCTTCAAGAGCGGCTGGAAGATCAGCCTGTTCAGCGGAAACACGATCACCACGAACAGCACGACGAGCTGGAGCCACGTGCTCTTCCACGGACTCGCGGCGATCTCGCCGCCGTGCGTGCCGTAGAGCGCGTCCTCGATCAGGTCTGGGAAGATGCTCAGATCGCCGGCGGCGAACGCGGGCGCCGCGGCGAGTGCGATCCCGAGGGCCGCGAGCGCGACGATCGTGCGCGAGGTCATGGGCTGTGTCCGTGCTCCGCTGGCCGACCGAGCTGGACGCGGATCACGACGCCCGACCGAGGCCTGCCCGAAACGATTTCATCTGCGACGGGCCGCGAAGTCGGCATGGGCAGCGATTGCGGCGCCCTGCGAACGTCACGTCCCGAAAGCGAATCCGGCCCGGAGTGACCCGGGCCGGGGCGGCGCGGAAATTCGCAGATCGGAGCCGAGTTTCAAGGAGATTTTGGCGCTGCCGCGAGCGCTTGCGCGCCCGTGAGACAACGGCCGGCGATACGCCCGCCGTCGGCGATCGCGAGCCGCGGCGACGTGACGTTGCCCTCGAGCTGCGCGCCGGGCAGCAGCTCCACGCGGCGCCGCGCGATCACGTCTCCGACGAGTACGCCCGCGAGCACGAGCTCGGCGACCTCGATGCGCGCGTTCACGCGCCCGCCCGCGCCAACGACGAGCGAGCCCGCGTGGGCGAGCACGGCGCCCGCGAGCTGACCGTCGACGCGCAGGGTGCCCTCGAACGACAGTACGCCGTCGAAGCTCGTGCCCGGACCGAGGCGCGGAGAATCGTCCAGGTCGCGATTCACAGACGCTTTCCGTCGAGGATCAGCGCGGTGAGGCGCGAGAACTCGTCCGGGCTCGAGAAATCGATCGAGATGTTCCCGCGTCGACCGTCGAGCTGGATGCGGACGCGCGTCATCAAATGGGACTCGAGCTGGTCGATCAACGCACGCAGGTTCGGGTCGACCGCGGCAGGCGCGCGCGTGCGAGGCGACGCCGAAGCGGGCGCCGCGCGAGGGCCCGCGAGCTCCCGGGCGAGCTCCTCGGCGGCGCGCACCGAGAGCTGCTCGTGGAGAATGCGGTCGCGCAGCCAGTGGCGCCGCTCGGGATTCGCAAGCTGGAGCAGCGCCTTCGCGTGGCCGACGCTGAGCCGCCCGCTCTCGACGTCCTCCTGCGCCTCCTTCGAGAGATCGAGAAGGCGCAGGTGATTCGCGATCGTCGAGCGCTCGAGGCCGACCTGTTCGCCGATCTGCTCCTGCGTGCGGCCTGCGTCTGCCAGCGCGCGAAACGCGAGCGCGAGCTCGATCGGATTGAGATCGCGCCGCTGCACGTTCTCGACCAGGGCCACTTCGAGTAGAGCCTGGGGCGTGATGTTCTGGATCGTCGCCGGAATCGTGGCGCGACCGGCGCGCTGTGATGCACGCCAACGCCGCTCGCCCACGACGAGCTCGTACTTGCGCGGGGAGCCCGCAGGCGCCTCACGCACGAGCACGGGCTGTAGGACGCCGTGACGGCGAATCGAGTCCGCGAGCGCATCCAGATCGGCCTCGGCGAACACGCGGCGCGGCTGCTGGGGATTGGGCGCGATGGCGTCGATCGGAAGCTCGATCGCGGCCGCGCGCAGCTCACTCGCGCCCATCGGCGCCGCTCTCGTCTGCGGAGCACCGGGAAGCAGCGCATCGAGGCCGCGCCCGAGTGCGCCTTTTCGAATCACCATGAGAACTCCTTCGAGCGGGACCGGGTGAGAAATCAGGCGCCGAGCGCTGGGGGCTTGCGGCTCGGGCGCGGATGGCGCCGTAACAACTCTTCGGCGAGCTGGAGGTAGGCGACGGCGCCTCGCGAGCTGATGTCGTACAGCAGGATGGGCTTGCCGTGACTCGGCGCCTCGCTGAGGCGCACGTTGCGCGGAATCACCGTCGAGAACACTCCGCCGAGCGTCGCGGTGCCGAAGTGCGTGCGCACGTCGTTCTCGACTTGCTGCGACAGATTCGCTCGCCGATCGACCATCGTGAGCAGAATGCCCTCGCGTTCGAGCGCGGCGTTGAAGCTGGCTCGCACGCGCTCGATCGTCCCTAACAACCGCGCCAGGCCCTCGAGCGCGTAGTACTCGCACTGCAGCGGAACGAGCACTGCGTTCGCCGCGACCAGCGCGTTCAGCGTGAGCAGCCCGAGCGACGGCGGGCAGTCGATCAAGATGAAGTCGTAGTGCGGAAGAAGCTGCGCGAGCGCCTCGCGGAGCAGCGACTCGCGCGCCTCCACCGAGACCAGCTCGATCTCGGCGCCTGCGAGATCGGGACCTGCGGGTAAGACATGCAGGTGCGAAAGCGCGGTCGGTTGAAGCGCCCCCGCCGCAGTCGACGTACCCGCAAGCACGTCGTAAAGCTGAACCCGCGGGGCATTTATCCCCAGCCCACTGCTCGCGTTTCCCTGCGGGTCTAAATCCACGAGGAGGACGGGGCGTTCCGCCGCGGCCAGGCTGGCGGCGAGGTTTACAGCGGTCGTTGTCTTTCCAACGCCGCCCTTCTGATTCACGACCGCAATCACGCGGGCGAGGCGGGGGTCGGAGTCTTCGATTGCCAGAGTCACCCCCACCCCCGTTCCTCGCGGCGACTCTATCAGAGGGAGCGCCAATTCGTTCCACGTGGAACGCAGCCGATCAGACTCGAACCCGAACTACTGCCCTGGGGCCAGCCCCCACGTCGTACCAGCGCACCTCGGCTTCCGGGGGCGCGGATGCTGCGGTCGCCGCGCTGGCGAAGCCGATCACGCTCCCTCCTGACGGAACTAAGGCTCGCCCCTGCTCGAGCCATGCTGGCAGCGGGAGCACAGCTCGCGAGATGGCGACGTCGTAGAGCGCGCCGACGCGTTCAGCGTGCTCGTCGAGACGGTCGGCCTCCACCTTCGTCGTCAGGCCAAGGGCTCTGATCGCTGCGTTCAAGAAGGCCCTTCGCTTCTGGGTCGGCTCGAGCAGAGTCCCCTGGAGGTCGGGCCGCGCGATCGCCAGGACGATCCCGGGTAGGCCGGCGCCCGAACCAACATCGATCCACCGACCAGCACTCGGCAGATAGGGAAGCGCCGGGAAGGCGTCGGCGAGATGCTCGGAGCAAAAATCCGCGAGAGAACGAGCCGCGGTCAGGTTGATGCGGGCTCCCCATTCGAGGAGGAGCTCCGCGAAGACCGCCAAACGCGGGAGCGCCACTTCCAGGTCGACGTCCCAGTGGGTGGCGGCTGGCGTGAGTAGGCGAGCGAGCTCTGCGCGGGTGCGTTCCACGTGGAACGCTCGGGCTCAGCCGTTCGCTGCGTCAGCAGCGGCCTTTGCGTCCGCGTACTCGGGGGCAGCCGCAGGAACGACGAGCACTTGGCGATAGCGACCATCACCGATGCTCATCGTGGCGATTCCGTCCGCGCCCCTCAGTGCCATGTGGATCACGCGCCGATCCCGCCCACTCATCGGATCCAGCGCGACGCTCCGGCCCGTCTCCTGCGCACGCTTTGCCGCCCGGTCTGCCACGCGCTGAAGGAGCTCGTCTCGCTTGTCTCGCGCCCCACCCTCGACATCGACCACGACGCGTTTGGGCTCGTCCTGGCCGATGCTCGCCGCTTGACTCGCGAGCAGCTGCAGCGCTTCAGGCGCACGGGCGTCGCCAGCCGTCAGGCCCCTCACGGCGTCGCCCGTGATCTCGAAAATCTGATAGCCGTCCTGCTCGGACGCGCTCACCTCGAAGGAGCCAAGCTCCATCCGCTCGACGATCCCGAGCAGGTACTGCCCGACCGGCCCAACCTCGCCGCGCGCGGTCCCTACCGATGGGCTCGACGCAGCAGCCGGAGCCGGTGCCTCCTCGCTGCGCTCCCTCCGCTCCGGCCGCCGATCTGGGCGCTCCCGCCTCTCGCCACGATCCCGTCCGCCCCTGCCGCGGTCGCTGGGCCGCTCTTCTCGCTCAGAGCGGCGCTCCGTCGGCGCGGGCGCGTCGGTGGGGACCGCGACGACGAGCGTCCGCGACCCAAGGCCCGACACCTGGCTGAGCACGCTCATGCGCAGCTCCGACTCAGACCGACCGAAGTACGCCACGGCGCGAGCGATCGCCTCCGTCGAGGAGTCTCCGACAAATTCCTTCGCTTCGATCTTCGGATCGTACATGCGTTCCTCTCGGCTATGCCGTCTGCGGTTTGCTGCGGTTCGTCCACTGCTGCTGCGCAATTCCGAGCAGCGTGCTCACGAGCCAGTACACGCCCAGGCCCGACGCGAACTGATAGAACATCACGGTCATCATCACAGGCATCAGGATCTGCATCATGCGCGCTTGCGCGGGATCCATTCCCGGCGTCGGCGTCAACCGCTGCTGCGCCCACATCGCGAAGCCGAGCAGCAGGGGTAGAGCACGAATGTGAAGGTCGATCCCCGGGATCACAAACAGGCTCTCCGGCTGCGATAGATCGTTGATCCAGCCGAAGAACGGTTGCTGGCGCAGCTGAATCGAGCTCTGCAGCGCGAAGTAGAAGCCGACGAACACCGGCAGCTGAAGGAGCATCGGCAGGCATCCACCGAAGGCGGAAAACGGGCTGACGCCGGCTTGCTGATAGACCGCCATCATCGCTTCTTGCTGCTTCATCCGATCGTCGGGGAAGCGATCTTGCGCAGCCTTCAGCTTCGGAGCGAGGTCGGCCATGCGCTTCATCGACCGCATCTGGCCCACCATCAGCGGCGCCATGGCGACGCGAAGGATGAACGTCAGCACGACGATCGCTAGCCCGTAGTTCGGCACGCCTTGATGGACCAGCGTGAGCGCGGCCGTGAAGAACCGCGTGAGGCTCGGCGCCCAGCCCTTCTGGATCGCCTCGTCCAAGTGGGCACCGAACGCCTCGAGACGCTCCGGCTCCTTCGGGCCGATGTAGAGCCGGTACTCCCGCGCGAGTCGCGTTCCCGGCGGAAGGCTCACCGGCACGAACGAGACCTCGAGCCGTCCTTCTCGCCCGGGCTCCGTCGCCACGAAGCGAGCTCGAGCCTCCGTCGGTTTGTCGGGAAGCAGTGCGGCCACGAAGTAGCGCGTCTCGACACCCGCCCAGTCCAGCTCGAACACGTCCCCGGGCGTAGGAACCACATCCAGGCTGCCCTCGGCGGGCCCCCCGCCCATCCCGAGCATTGAAGGAAGCGGCGCAATCGCGAAGCGTTCGACGCCATCCGTCGCGAATGCCGCCAGGTTGTACTCGTTGAACTCCGTGCCGTTTCCGCGGCGAGCAGGCCAGACCACACCGAAGTCCGGCGTGATCGGCTGCTGACTTCGGTTCTCCACCTCGATCGTGAGGCGCGCGCCGAACCCCTCCGGCTCGAACCGGTAGGTCTTCCGCACGAATGCGCCCTCGACTTCGGCGCTGAACTCGACCACGTCCTCCGACGGACGAACCACGTCGTAGTCGACCGACTCAGCGCCGGGTGCCCCGAGACCCTCCAGCGGTGTGAGAAGAGAAGGACCGCCGCTCACGAGGCCGATTCGGGGCCTGCCGGGGAGCGACGCGTCGTCGAAGTCTGCGAGCACCCACTCAGTCAGCGCGCCTCCCCGAGATGTCAGCTTCGCCGTGTAACCGGGCCGCTGAACGTCGATCACTCGCTCTTGCCGTGGTTGCGGCGGCTGAGTGGCGCTCTCTGGCGATCGCACGTCCGTCGTCGCCTGCAATTCCTGAGTGGGCTCCGCAGACTCCGCCTCGGCAGGGGGTGTCTCTTCGACAACCGGCGGCCGCTTACCGCGATCCGGGTACTTCTGGCTCAGATACGACTGCCAACCGAAGAAGAGTGCGGCCGTCGCGAGCAGCGCGATCACCGTGTTACGGTCCACGGCGATCTCCCGCGGGGACCGGATCGTACCCACCGCGGTGGAAGGGATGGCAGCGGCTGACCCGCCGGAGTGCCAGCAACAGGCCCCGCAGGGCCCCGTGCTCGCGCAGTGCCTCGACGGCGTAGTGCGAGCAAGACGGTGCGAACCGGCAGGCGCCTCCGAGGACCGGCGAGAGCGCCACCTGATACACGCGAACCGCTGCGATCAAGACCGCTACGACGCCTCGCTCCGCCGTCATCGCTGCGCCCGCGCAATCGTCGCGTCGAGCTCGTGCCACAGCTCGGTCGTGGTTCGGGACGCCGCTCCGGGCCGCGCCACCACGACGATGTCAGCGCTGTGCGCGAATGCGCTCCGCCGCAGGCGAAACCACTCGCGAACCGCGCGCTTTACACGCGTGCGCTCCACTGCGTTCCCGATGCGCTTGCCCACGACGAGCCCGAGCCGCGGTCCCAGCTCGCGAGGCACAACCTCGAGAGAAACGCTCTCAGCGCCGTATCGGCGGCCAACTCGGCGGATCCGCGCGTAGTCCCGGCTGCTGCGGATCCGATCAGCTCGCCGAAAACGCTGAGAACCCGTCGCACCACGCGGGGCTTCGTCGATCACAGCGAACTCCGAACGAGAGGTCGCGCGCTACTTCGAGCTGATCGTCGGGACCAGACGCTTGCGCCCTTTGGCGCGGCGGCGACTAAGAACCGTTCTGCCACCCTTCGTGCTCATTCGCTCACGAAAGCCGTGCGTGCGCTTTCGTCGGATACGACTCGGCTGGAAAGTGCGCTTCATACGAGGTTCCTGCTGCGGCCGAGGGGAAGCCGCAAAGAGAGCGCAGCAGGCTACCCACCCGCGGAAGTTGGTGTCAATGCCGCGCTGCGAATCTCCAGATTGCGGCGCACTCTTCAAACCTCGATGGTAAAGTCCCGAACGGGGTGACGAGCGCCTTTCTCCGACGGAAAACCTACGCGACGCGCTTGCGAGAAAAACGAGCTGACCCGACCAGTTCTCGCGAGTTTGTCCGTTTGTCGAGCGCTCTGATTACTTCTGAAACAATCACTCGATCACGAGGGAAGAGATGAAGATCTCAATCGACAAAGTCGAGCTGCAGCGCGGCTTGGGCCGAATCCAAGCGATCGTCGAAAAGCGCAACTCGATGCCGATCCTCGCGAACGTGCTCCTCACGGCGTCCGGAAAAGGCGATGCGGGAAAGCTCGAGCTTGCGGCAACTGATCTCGAGGTAGGGGTTCGAGGCTCCCATGCCGCGCAGGTGACGAAGCCCGGTGCGATCACAGTCTCGGCGCGAAAGCTCTACGACATCGTGCGAGAGCTTCCGGAAGAGCGCGTGCAGCTCGACGCGAGCACGCAGTCCTACGTCGAGCTTCGCTGCGGTCGCGCGCGCTTCAACCTCGCGGGTGCCGCGGCGGAGGAGTATCCGACGCTGCCGGAGTTCTCCCCGGGGCAGATGGTTCGACTTCAGGCCGCGGTCCTGAGCCAGATGATCGAGCGTACGATGTACGCCGCTTCGCTCGACGAGACGCGATACAACCTCAACGGCGTGTACTTCGAAGTTCTCGCAGCCGATGGGAAGCTGCGAATGGTGGCGACGGATGGTCACCGCCTCGCACTCGTTGATCGCTTGATCGGCGCGCAAGCGACCGGTCTCGCGAGCGGCGTGATCATTCCACGCAAGGGCCTCGCCGAGCTCAAGCGTCTCGTGGATGAGGAAGACGCAGACGAAGTCGAGCTCGGTTTCGAAGGAAACAACGGCCTGGCTCGGAAGGGCGACGTCACCCTGGTGATGCGGCTGATCGAGGGCGAATTCCCTAATTACAAGCAGGTCATCCCGAAGTCCTCGGACCGCAAGCTCACTCTCGAAGCGGAGCCTCTCGTGCGCGCCTTGCGCCGCGTTGCGCTGCTATCCGCCGAGCGCAGCCGAGCGATCAAGCTCGACATCAGCGAGGGCAAGCTCACGATCTCGTCCAGCAGCCCGGACCTGGGCGAGGCTCAAGAAGAGATCGACATCGACTTCGCGGGATCTGCCGTGACGATCGGCTTCAACGCGAAGTATCTGCTCGATTGCCTCGGGGCCCTGAACGCAAAGGAAATCCAGCTCGCGTTCCGGGACGGGGACAAGCCGGTCGAGATCCGTCCGTCTGACGACGCGGACTCCCTGGCGGTCGTCATGCCGATGCGGCTTTGAGGGCTTTGCGCGGCCTTCCCGCGGCCTGAAAACCGAGCATCTCCCGGCAGTTATCTCGCATTTTCCCCTTTTGCGGTGAGGCCTCGTCCGATAGGCTCCACCGACTTCGCCAGCCCCTCCATCGCGGCGGAGTTTGCTAGCGCGAGCGCCCCATTCGGCCGCCGCGCGAATGAGTGCCAGTGAGCTACGACGCCAGTTCGATCGAGGTGCTCGAAGGCCTCGAGCCCGTGCGCAAACGCCCCGCGATGTACATCGGGACCACCGGTCCCGATGGCCTTCATCACCTCGTCTACGAGGTGGTCGACAACTCGATCGACGAGGCTCTCGCCGGGTTCTGCCGCGAGATCGAAGTCACGGTTCACGACGACGGCTCGGTAACGGTGTGCGACGACGGCCGCGGGATTCCCGTCGACGAGCACCCCGTCGAGAAGCGCCCAGCCGCCGAGATCGTGCTCACGAAACTGCACGCGGGCGGCAAGTTCAACGAGAGCACCTACAAGGTTTCTGGCGGACTCCACGGCGTGGGCGTGTCGGTCGTGAACGCGCTCTCGGACTGGCTCGAGGTCGAGATCAAGCGCGACGGGAAGGTGTGGGCAGAGCGCTTCGAGCGCGGCGTGCCCGCGTCCGAATTCCGCGAGATCGGAACCACGGACAAGACCGGCACGAAGGTCACGTTCCATCCCGATCCGCAGATCTTCCCGATCACCGATTTCTCGTTCGACACGCTCTCGCAGCGACTGCGCGAGCTCGCGTTCCTCAACGCGGGCGTGCGCATTCAGATCAAGGACGAGCGCAGCGGCAAGGAGCACGACTTCTGCTTCGAGGGCGGCATCGTCTCGTTCGTCGAACACCTGTCGCGCGCACGCCAGCCGCTCCACGCGCCGCCGATCTACGTCTCGGGCGATCGCGTCGTCGAAGGTCACACGCGCAAGATTCCGGTCAGCGTCGAGATCGCGCTCCAGTACAACGACTCGTACAACGAGGCGGTCTTCTCCTTCGCGAACAACATCAACACGGTCGAAGGCGGCTCGCACCTGATCGGGTTTCGCACGGCCCTGACGCGCGCGATCGCGCGCTACGTCGCGCTGCAAAACAAGAACGGCAAAGGCGGCGCGGACGAAACGCTCAGCGGCGACGACGTGCGCGAGGGCCTGACGGCCGTCATCAGCGTGAAGCTGCCGCAGCCCGAGTTCGAGGGGCAGACCAAGGCGAAGCTCGGCACCAGCGAAGTGCGCGGGCTCGTCGAGGGTCTCTTCTACGAGCGGCTGCTCGAGTACTTCGAAGAGAATCCGAGCGTCGCGAAGCTGATCGTCGCGAAGGTGATCGACGCGGCGCGCGCGCGCGCGGCGGCGCGCAAAGCGCGCGATCTCGCGCGGCGCAAAGGCGCGCTCAGCGACTTCAGCCTCCCGGGGAAGCTCGCGGATTGTCAGGAGCGCGATCCGGCGAAGAGCGAGCTCTTCATCGTCGAGGGCAACTCCGCCGGCGGCACCGCGAAGCAGGGCCGCGATCGCAGCTTCCAGGCGATTCTCCCGCTGCGCGGGAAAATCCTGAACGTCGAGCGCGCGCGGCTCGATCGCATGCTCGCGAACGCGGAGATTCAGGCGCTGATCGCGGCGCTCGGCTGCGGTCTCGGCGACGAGTTCGACGGCAGCAAGGCCCGCTACCACCGCGTGATCATCATGACGGACGCCGACGTCGACGGGTCGCACATCCGCACGCTGCTGTTGACGTTCTTCTATCGCCAAATGCGCGATCTCATCGATCGCGGCTACGTCTACATCGCGCAGCCTCCGCTCTTCAAAGTGAAGAAGGGCAAGAGCGAGCGGTACGTGAAGGACGAGGCGGCGCTCGAGGCGTATCTGCAGGGCCTCGCGCTCGAGAGCGTGCGCATCGCCGCCGGTGACGACGGCCGCGAGCTCACACCCGACGCCGTGCGGCGCCTTCTCACCGCCGCGAGCGAGTACCGCAAGGGCGTGGACCACCTCGCGCTGCGGCGGCTCGATCCGCGCGTTGCGGACGCGGCGCTGCAAGCCGGGCTCAACATGGAGTCGGATCTCGCGAGCGTCGCCGCGCTCGAGCGCGCCGTACCGCGCGTTCAGGCGAAGCTCGCGGAGCTGTATCCCGACGCGCTGGGGGGCTTTGCGCTCGCGGCGCTGGCGGACGCGGAGCACGGCAGCGCGAGGCTCGTCGCCACGACCCGCCGCTCCGGTGTCGCGACGGTCACGACGATCGACGGCGAGTTGTTACGGAGCGCGGACCTCGTGCGACTCGCGGCGCTGGCGGCCGCGATGCGCGCGGAAGGCGCCGAGCCTTATCGCATCCTCGGCGGCGAAACCGACGGCAGCGAAGCGGGGGCACCGGAGCGCTTCGCGACGGGCACCGCGCTCTTGAAGCGCGTGCTCGAGCTCGGCGAACGCGGGCTCTCGATCCAGCGCTACAAGGGCCTCGGCGAGATGAATCCCGAGCAGCTCTCCGAGACGACGATGCAGCCGGAGAAGCGCACGCTGCTGCAGGTGAAGATCGAGGACGCCGTCGAGGCGGATCTCGTGTTCACGAGCCTGATGGGCGACGAAGTCGAGCCGCGCCGCGAGTTCATCGAAGCGAACGCGCTGCGCGTTCAGAACCTGGACGTGTGAGCGGGGAGAGGCAACGCATCGCCAGATCGCGGCTCGGGAAGCGCAAGCGGCCCAGCGCCGCGCGAGCGGCGCAGGCCGCGCGCAGTGAGCCGAAGGCGAACGGAGAGTCGTAGAGAATGGCCGACGAGAAGCGACCCGAGGACGACACCGCCGCGCCGCCGCCGCAGGGTCCGGGCGCGCCCGCGCAGCCGGTGAACATCGAGGACGAGGTCCGCACCTCGTTCCTCGACTACTCGATGTCGGTGATCGTGAGCCGCGCACTGCCCGACGTGCGCGACGGACTCAAGCCCGTGCACCGCCGGATCCTGTACGCGATGCACGACGAGGGCCTGCAGCCGAATCGCCCGTACTCGAAGAGCGCGGGCGTCGTCGGCGAAGTGATCAAGCACTACCACCCGCACAGCGATGCGCCGATCTACGAAGCGATGGCGCGCATGGCCCAGCCGTGGTCGCTCCGGTACACGCTCGTGGACGGCCAAGGCAACTTCGGCTCGATCGACGGGGATCCGCCGGCCGCGTATCGCTACACGGAAGCGCGACTGCGCGCGATCGCGACGGAGTTGTTACGGGACATCGATCGCGAGACGGTCGACTTCCAGCCGAACTTCGACGGCAACCGCGTCGAGCCGCGCGTTCTGCCCGCGCGCTTCCCGAATCTCCTCGCGAACGGCTCGCAGGGCATCGCGGTCGGGATGGCGACGAACATCCCGCCGCACAACCTCGGCGAGCTGATCGACGCGGTCACGCTCGTCGCGAAGAGCCCCGACTGCACGATCGACGAGCTGCTCGAGAGGATTCCGGGACCGGACTTCCCGACCGGCGCGCTGATCTGCGGTCGCGACGGAATTCGCCAGGCGTACCTCACCGGCCGCGGCTCGATCACCGTGAGCGCGAAGGCCGAGATCGAGGAGACCAAGCGCGGCGGCAAGCTGATCGTCGTCAGCGAGATTCCGTACCTGCTGAACAAGTCCGCGCTTGAAGTGCGGATCGCGGAGCTCGTCAAGGAAGGGCAGATCGACGGCATCAGCGATCTGCGCGACGAGAGCGATCGCCACGGCATTCGCCTCGTCATCGAGCTGAAGAAGGAAGCGCCCGAAGAGGTGATCCTGAATCAGCTCTACAAGATGACGCCGCTGCAGACGACGTTCGGCGTGAACATGCTCGCGCTCGTCGGCGGCCGGCCGCGCCTGCTCTCGCTCAAGGAGGCGATCCAGCACTTCCTCGACTTCCGCCGCGAAGTGGTGGCTCGCCGCGCCGCGTACGACCTCGCGCAGGCCGAAGCGCGCGCGCACATCTTGGAAGGCTTCGCGATCGCGCTCGATCACCTCGACGAGGTGATCGCCGTGATTCGCGCCGCGGCCGACGCGAATCAGGCGCGCGCGCAGCTGATGGCGCGCTTCGGTCTCAGCGAGCGGCAGGCGCAGGCGATCCTCGACATGCGGCTGCGCTCGCTGACCGCGCTCGAGCGCCAGCAAGTGCTCGACGAGCTCGCGCAGGTGCGCGCGACGATCGACGAGCTGCGCGCGCTGCTCGCGAGCGACGAGAAGATCCTCGCCGTGATCCTCGAGGAGCTCGCCGAGATCAAGGAGAAGTACGCCGACGAGCGCCGCACGCAGATCACCGAAGCGGTCGAGGGCCTCGAAGCGGAGGACCTGATCGTCGAGGAGGACATGGTCGTGACCGTGTCCCACGCGGGCTACGTGAAGCGCAATCCGGTCACCGAGTACCGCGCGCAGCGCCGCGGCGGGAAGGGCCTGATCGGGATGCAGACGAAGGAGGAAGACTTCGTCGAGCACCTGTTCGTGGCGTCCACGCACTCGACGGTGCTGTTCTTCACGAACCGCGGGCGCGTGTACTGGAAGAAGGTCTGGGAGCTGCCGCAGCGCGGTCGCGCCGCGCGCGGCAAGGCGCTCGTGAACCTGCTTTCGCTGCAAGAGGGCGAGAAGGTCCAGGCCGCCCTGACGATTCGCGACTTCGCGGCGCAGGCGAGCCAGTTCATCGTGCTCGTGACGCGCCAGGGCACGATCAAGAAGACCGAGGTCGACGCGTTCTCGAACCCGCGCCGCGCAGGCATCATCGCGATCAACCTCGACGACACGGACGAGCTGATCGCCGCGAAGCTCACCACCGGCACGAGCGAGATCATCCTCGCGAGCAAAGACGGCAAGGCGATTCGCTTCCCCGAGGAGCAGGTGCGCGGCATGGGCCGCAACGCCACGGGTGTGCGCGGGATGGACCTGCGCGACGGCGACGAGCTCGTCGGCATGGAGATCCTCACGCCGGGCGCCACCGTCTTGACCGTCACCGAGAACGGCTTCGGCAAGCGCACGCCGCTCGACGACTACCGCGTCCAGAACCGCGGTGGCCTCGGCATCATCACGATCCGCACCTCGGACCGAAACGGGAAGGTGATCGGCATCGCGCAGGTGGTGGACGACGACCAGGTCATGCTCGTGACGGACGGCGGCCAAGTGCTGCGCTGCAAAGTGAAGAGCATCTCGACCATGGGCCGCGCGACGCAAGGCGTGCGCGTGATGGACCTCGGCGCCGGCGAGAAGCTCGTCGGGATGGCGCGCCTCGCGGAAGACGACTCGGCCGCGGGCGACGCGTAGTGCCTCGCCCGCAGCGAGCGGTGAAGCGCAAGCGCGCAGCGAAGAAGCCCGCGCGCGCATTCTCGCTCGCACGCTCGCAGCAGCTGATGGCGCGTGCCGAGCGCGTGATTCCCGGCGGCGTGAATTCGCCCGTGCGCGCGTACCGCGGCGTCGGCGGCACGCCGCCGTTTCTCGTGAGCGGCAAGGGCGCGTACGTCCGCGACGCCGACGGCAACGCGTACGTCGACTACGTCGGCTCGTGGGGTCCGCTGATCCTCGGTCACTGCGACGCCGCGGTGCTGCGCGCGGTGGCGCGCGCGGCGAAGCGCGGCACCAGCTTCGGCGCGCCGACCGAGGCGGAGATCGAGATCGCGGAGCTGATCTGCGAGGCGCTGCCGTCGGTCGAGCAGGTGCGCTTCGTGTCGAGCGGCACCGAGGCCACGATGAGCGCGATCCGCCTCGCGCGCGCGGCGACGGCGCGCAAGCTCGTGCTGAAGTTCGACGGCTGTTACCACGGCCATACCGACGCGCTGCTCGTCGGGGCGGGCAGCGGCGTCGCGACGCTCGGCATCCCGGGCTCGCCCGGCGTTCCCGAAGAGTTCGCGCGCCTAACAATTCAGGCGCCCTACAACGATCTCGCGGCGGTGAAGCAGGCCTTCGCCGCGCACGGCCGTGAGATCGCCTGCGTTCTGATCGAGCCCGTCGCGGGCAACATGGGCTGCGTGCCGCCGCGCCCCGGCTTCCTCGCGGGCCTGCGCACGCTCTGCGACGAGCACGGCGCGCTGCTCATCTTCGACGAAGTGATGACCGGCTTCCGCGTGGCGTGGGGCGGCGCGCAGCTGCTCTACGGCATCACGCCCGACCTCACCTGTCTCGGCAAAGTCGTGGGCGGCGGCCTCCCCGCAGCGGCGTATGGCGGGCGGCGCGCGCTCATGTCGCAGATGGCGCCGAGCGGCCCCGTCTACCAAGCGGGCACGCTCTCGGGCAATCCCGTCGCGGTTGCGGCTGGCCTCGAGACCCTGCGCCGGCTCCAGAAGCGCGGCGTGTACGAGAAGCTGGGCGCGCTTGCCTCAGACCTCGCGAACGGGCTGGCGGAACGCGCTGCCGCGAGAGGCCTGCCGCTCACGACCGCCGCGGTCGGCGGCATGTTCGGCTTCTTCTTTCACCCCGGGCCGGTCGCGAGCTTCGACGACGCCAAGCAGTCCGACCTGCCGCGCTTCAAGGCGTTCTTCCACGCCATGCTCGCGCGCGGCGTCTACCTCGCGCCTTCGGCCTACGAGGCCGGCTTCGTCTCGCTCGCGCACGGCCCGCGCGAGATTCGCGCCACGCTCGCGGCGGCCGAGGTCGCGTTCGCAGAGGCTGCGCGCGCGGGGTGACGAACGCGCGCAAAACCCCGGTTTCGGAGCGTTTCGCGCGCGAAAATCCGTGGAGTCGCCCGAAGGGGTCCGCTAGCGTGCGCGCCGCTTTCGATTCGGCGGTGCAGGTTTGCGGCGCCGGCGGAGGCGAGTCGTGAAGAACGGGCTCGATGGACGCGCAGGGAAGGCCTATCAGCGGGCCGTCGAAGCGGTCCTCGCGATCCCGATCGGGATCGGCATCGGGTACTTCGTCGACGGTCGGCTCGATTCGAGCCCCGTCGGCATGGTGGTCGGCGCCGCTTTCGGTTTCGCAGCGTTCGTTCGGCGACTCGTGTCGATGCGCAGCTTGGTGGATGACGCGTCCGGGACAGACGGCTCGAACGAGAAGTGACGGGCCGAGAGCGAGCGAAGAGTCGTGAGCGAGACCGCAGCAAACGAGCCGATTCGAGAGATGCGAGTGCTCGCCTGGCACTTCGCGTTCGTCGCTGCGGGAGCGCTCGCCGCGTTCGCGTTCGCGACGCCGGCGTTCGCGCTCTCCCTTCTACTCGGCGCTGCGCTGCAGACGATGAACTTCCGCGGCCTGTTCGGCCTCGCGCAGGCCGCCTTCGCGAACGAGGCGCGCGCCGCGAGCGGCTTCGCACTGCGGCTTCCACTGCTCGGTGCGCTCTTGTTCTTCGCGATCCGCGCCGGCGTGGATGCAGCGGGCCTGCTCGTCGGCCTCTCGACGCTCGTACCGGCGGTCGTCGTCGCGGCCTGGCAGGCGCGCCCGCGCGCCGCCGCCGACGTCAGCGGGCTCCCGGCGCTGGCGCCCGACGATCCGAGCTGGGATCAATACAGCCCTTGGCTCGCGCGCGAGCGTGAGACCGAACGCTCCGAGGACTCGCTGTGACGCTTCCGAAGCTGATTGCGGATGCAACGCACCTGCCGATCGTCGTGGTCGGCTCGCTGCTCGTCGTGGTCGTGCTCTTGGCGATGGGCCTCTTGGTGCGCTCGCGCCTCGCGCGTGCCGATGGCGGCCTGCTCCCGGACGAAGGCCTCAGCGTGCGCAATCTCGCGGAGCTGCTCGTCGAGATGCTGTCGGGCCTCGCCGAACAGAACATGGGCCCGCACTGGCGGCGCTACTTCCCGATCATCGGCTCGATCTTCTTCTTCATCCTCACCGCGAACCTGATCGGCCTGATTCCTGGCCTCGTCGCCGGCCAGGGCGACGCCGATGGCGGCGCGACGCGCAGCGCTAACGTCACCTGGGCGTGGGCCGCGATCTCGTTCCTCGCTCATCAGTACGTCGGCATCAAAGAGCACGGCTTCTCGTACGTCAACCACTTCCTCGGGCCGAGCCTGTTCGACCTCCACATCGGCGGAAAGCACATCCACGTGCGGGCGCTCGCTCCGCTGTATGCGCCGATCGAGCTGCTCTCGCACCTCTCGCGGCTCTTCACGCTCGCGGTGCGGCTGCTCGCCAACATGTTCGCCGACCACCTCGTCGTGTCGGTGTGGATCACGCTGACATCCCTCGTGATCCCGGCGGTGTTCATGGGCCTGGGCGTGATGGTCGCGTTCCTGCAGGCCTACGTGTTCTCGTTGCTCTCGATGATCTACATCGGCTTGGCCCTCGAGGAAGCCCACTAGGCGCGGCCCACTCGGCGGATTTGCCATTAACAAGGAAGGAAACGTCATGCGAAAGATCGGAAAGGTCGCCCTCTGGACCCTCGCCGCGCTCTTCGTCCCGATGGCCGCGCTGGCCCAGGACGCGGGCGCCAGCGACAGCTCGTGGGGCTACGCGCTCGGCGCGGGTCTCGCCATCGGCCTCGCGGGGCTCGGCTGTGGCATCGGCCAGGGCCTCACGGCGGGCAACACCACCGCCGGCATCGCCCGAAACCCGGGCGCCGCGGGCAGCATGTTCACGAACTACATCCTCGGGATGGTTCTGATCGAGTCGATCGCGATCTACGGCCTCGTGATCGGCTTCCTGCTGCAGGGCAAGATCCAATAAGGATCGCCCCAGCGGAGTGAACGAAGGCCGCGCGCCCGCAAGGTCGCGCGGCCTTCTTGCGTTCTTGCGGCGCGCCGCCGGCAGCGCCCCGTGCGAGAGGGCCACGAAGCTCGAGCGGCTACTCGCTGAGACGCCCGAACGCGGCTCGCGAAGCGCAAGCCCGCCAGCGGCGCAACGCGCCGCAGCGGGCGCGCAGTGAGCCGCAGGCGAACGGAGAGTCGTAAAGGTGTGGAGCCGCCAGGCGCACACACGACGCGAGTCTCACCCCTAGTTGTTATGCCCGCGTCGCTTGTCGAGGTGCGCGCCCGGCGGCTCCGGCGCGGCTTCGCCCCCGGTCCCGAATAGAGGGGCTCTTCCGCGCAACGCCGAGGCGTCGGCGTTGCGAGAGGCAATGCCCGTGCCACTCTGCGCCGATGCACGCCGGCCCCGAAATCCCCGTGTTCTCGCGGAGTTATCAGGGTCCGATCGCGCCGAAGCGCCGCGCGCGTGAACGCCCGTCGGTGGCGCGCGCGTGAACCGCGGCGTGCTGATCGTCTTCGAGGGCACCGACGGCAGCGGCAAGTCGACGCAGCTGCCGCGCCTCGCCGCGCGACTCGAAGCGGCGGGCCACCGCGTCGTGCGTACGCGCGAGCCCTACGACTGCGGCGCAGGCCGCGCGATCCGCGAGATGGCGCGCTCGGGCCGGCGCGTCGCGCCCGAGCAGGAGCTCGCGTGGTTCTTCGAGCAGCGCCGCGCACACGTGCGCGAAGTCGTGCGCCCCGCGCTCGCACGCGGCGAGATCGTGCTGAGCGACCGCTACTTCATCTCGACCGCGGCTTATCAAGGCGCGCGCGGCCTCGATGCCGCGGCGATTCTCGCCGCGAGCGAGCGAGAGTTTCCGCCGCCGGACCTCGTGCTCTGGCTCGATCTTCCCGTCGACGAAGGCCTCGAGCGCACGCACGCGCGCGGCGAGCCCCACGAGCCCGCGTTCGAGGAGCGCGCATTTCTCGAGAGCGTACGCGCCGCAATGGCGTCGCTCGCGCGCAGCTACATCGCGCGCCTCGACGCGCGGGGTAGCGCGGACGAGGTAGAGGCGCGCATCGCCGCCGCGGTCCGCGAGCGCGTCGGCCTTTGAGCGTTGACGCCGCGGCGTCGCGCGTGAGACGCTCGCCGCGCGCATTCTCGCTGGCGCCCGCGGAGCTCGCTGTGCGCATCCTTCCGCTCACTCTCGTGCTCGCGCTCGCCGCGCACGTCGCGGCGCAGGAGGCCCCGGCGGAGCGCGAGGGCGAAGTGGAAGAGATCGTCGTCTCGATCACGAAGCGCGACGAGTCGCTGCACGACGTCGCGGCGTCGGTGACCGCATTCTCCGACGAGACGATCGCGCTCGCGAATCTCGAGAGCGCCTCCGATCTCGTCACGCTGATTCCGAACGTGGTCACGAAGGGCGAGAGCCGCACCGGGAACTTCTCGATTCGCGGCGTCTCCGAGTCGTTCAGCTCGCAGTCGCCGGTCGCGTACCACGTGAACGGCCTCTTCAAGCTCGGCCTCGACTCGTTGTTGGGGCAGTACTACGACCTCGACGCGATCGAGCTGGTGCGCGGGCCGTCGGGCACGGTCTACGGCCGCAACGCCACCGCGGGTGCGATCAACTTCGTCTGGAAGAAGCCGCACGCGGAGTACGAGGCGCTCGGGGACGCGCTGCTCGGCAACTACCGCCACGTGCAGGTGCGCGCCGTCGTGAACGCGCCGCTCTTCGGCGAAGGCGAAGAGCGGCTGATGGCGCGACTCGCCGTCCAGCGCCAGGTGCGCGACGGCTACATGAACGATCTCGAGCGCCCGCGGCGCCGCGACGATCCGCACAACGCGGACGAGTGGTACTCGCGCCTCACGCTGCGCTCGCTGCCGAGCGAGAACGTCGAGCTGATCGTGCGCGGCTTCTTCAACCAGTCGGACGCGGATCCCTACGTGTCGCGCCCGCTGGTGGGCGACTACACGACGGGCTTTCTCGACACGCGCATGTTCGACGACGACGGCGTGCTCGAGTCGCGCAACTTCGGCGTCGTCGACTTCGATCCCTACCAGGGCTACGCCGCGTTCGTTGCCGACATGCGCAGCGAGCTGCCGTTCGGCATCGGCATCGGGGTGTGCTCCGGCGGAGCGATGCCGCCGTCGCCGGGTTGCAACGACCCGCCGTTGCAATCCCGGCCGGCGAGAACCTGCTGCTTCTGATCGCACGCGCGTACGGGTTCTCAGGGACTCGCGCGCAGCGCCTCGCGCAGGCGACGGATCTCGTTCTGTTCCAAGGCGAGCCCGGCCTCGGCATCCCGGCGATTCTCGGGGAGGTCGCGCCGAACGCGCAGATCGGCGTCGCGGCGCAGCCGATCCCTGACGACCCGCTGCAGGTGCGCTCGAGCGCGTGGCGCCGGCATCGCACGAGCCTGCGCGTGTATGGCATCGACGGCGCGGCGAGCTGGGACTTCAGCGCCGGCGCGCTCGGCGAGCTGCGCCTCGACGCGCTGTTCGGCTGGGAGCACGGGCGCTTCAACCAGTCTGTCGACGCCGACGGCAGCGAGCTCCCGCTGATCGACGTGTTCCGACCGCATCGGAACGATCTCGCGTCCGGTGAGCTGCGCCTCAGCTCGCAAGGGGATGGCGCGGTCGACTGGATCGCGGGCCTCTTCTACTTCCGGAGCGAGACCGAGCGCAGCTTCGACGAGATCGTGCTGCCGTTCGGCACGATCGTGAGCGAGCTGTCGGGCGTCGCGGTCGGCTTCGCGCCGTTCACGAGCGTCACCGTGCGCCCCCTCGAGTTGTCAGGCAGCGAGCCGCGCATCGACCTCGAGCTGTTCGGCGGTTGGCGCTGGAACCGCGATTCCCAGCGTCTCGACTTCGAGAACCTCGCGAGCCCGGCTGGACCGAGCGGCCCGCAGACGGGACGCGCCGTGTTCAAGGAGCACACCTGGGAGCTCGGCGTGCGCTGGTTCCCGAGCGAGGACCACACCGTCTACGCGAAGTTCGCGCGCGGCTACAAGAGCGGGAACCTCGAGGCCGACAACCAGACGGGAGTGATCCGCGACGTCGACCCGGAGCTGATCCGCGCATGGGAGCTCGGCTTGAAGTCGTCGCTCGCGGATGGGCGTGTGCAGCTCGCGCTCACGGGCTTCTGGTCCGAGTACACGGACCTGCAGGTGCCGCAGACGGTCGGCCTCACGCAGTTCACGCAGAACGCAGCGGCCGCGACGATTCGCGGCATCGAGCTCGAGCTCGTCGCGCGCCCCGTCGAGGCGCTCACGCTACAGGCGAGCGCCGGCTTCCTCGACGCGCGCTTCGACGAGTTCTGCAGCGACGACGCCGCGCAGGTGCTCCCCGTCTCGGATCCCGGCTGCCCCGCGCCCGACCCGCTCTTCCCGTGGCGTGGCGAGAGCAACCTCGCGGGCCATCGCCTCGAAGACGCGCCGAAGTGGAAGGCGAGCCTCTTTGCCAGCTATCAGGTCGAGCTCGGCGCGCGCGGCACGCTCACGCCCGTCGTGAAGCTCGCCTACACGAGCGACTACTTCCTGCGCCCGTACGCGCTCGCCAGCGACCGAGTCGACGCATTCACGCGCACCGACGTGCGCCTCGTGTGGCGCAGCGCGAGCGAGCGCCTCACGCTCGAAGTGTTCGCCGAGAACCTCGAGAACGAGATCGTCTACGCGCGCAACACGACGACGGGCGAGTTCTCAGGCTCGTTCCCCGCATCGATCGGCCTGCTTCCGCCGCGTACGTACGGCGTGCGCGTGGGCTTTGCGTGGCGAAACGAGTGAGGCGCGCGCCGCGCACGCCACTCGATCGCATGCGCGCGCTCTGCCTCGCGCTGCCCGAAGCGCGCGAGAAGCTCACCTGGGACGTGCCCACGTTACGCGTGCGCGAGAAGATGTTCGCGCTGTGCGGCAGCGAGGACGCGCGGCTCACGGCGTGGCTGAAGGCGCCGCCCGGCGCGCAGGAGTCGCTCGTCGCTTACGACCCGCGCCGCTACTTCGTGCCGCCGTACGTCGGACGTGCCGGCTGGGTCGGCGTCTACCTCGACGGCCGCGTGCCGTGGGCGCAGGTCGCCGCGCTCGTGGAGCAGAGCTGGCGGCTCGTCGCGCCGCGGAAGCTCGTGGCGAAGTTGCCCGTGCGCGATGAGGACTAACTGCGAACGCGCGAAGAATCCCTCACAACCCAGGGCGCGACGTCGAGTGGCGGGGTTGGGAGCGGATTTCCGCTCGCCTGTGAGACGAAGGCGAGAACAGCGAGACGCGATGCTGCGTGCTGGTCTTTCGCGATCCGATTCCGAAAGTACATCGGGATGATCTGCCCGCTCTTCAGCTCGATGCCGATGTTGTCGTAGCCGTCCCAAGCGAGGCGCCGCACGTCGGCCGCATCGATCGTCATTCCGAAGGTCGCGCCCCACCCCGGCCAGCGGCTCCACCATGCGGGAGGCACGTACTCGAGGCGGGCTGTCGTGATGCGGAGCGTCCAGGGAGCGAGCGCACCGAGGCCTTGGGAAAACGCGAGATACGAATTGGCGGCAAGCAAAACGACGAGACCCGCGCGGAAGGCCAGGTCGAGCAACGTGAACGCGAGATGGCTCGAGGCGAGCGACTCGGTGAGGTTGAAGCGAACGAGGAGCGGGACATACGCCAGCGCGCCGACGAGGGCCGCCGCGCCCATCCAGCGGCGCGGCGGCATCGTCGCCTCGAACGGCAACGGCGCGCGCTCGTCGGTCATCGCGCTCCCGCCGTTACGCCTTCGCGCTGGGCCGCGCCTTCGTCGCCTCGAACCAGCGCAGCACGTTCGTGTTGTTAGGGGCGATCGGCTGGCCGACGGTCGCGCCGAAAGCGGCGAGCGCGTAGAGCGCGACATCCGCCAGCGAGAAGCGCCCGGGCACGATCGTGTCGCGGCCGGCGAGCTGCGCGTCGAGCCACTTGTAGCCCTCCTGCGCGATCGCCTTGAGAGCCGGCGCCGCCTCGGGCGCGGTGTACATGCGCGACTTGAAGATCGGCAGGCCCTCGGCGAAGCGGAAGCCGTCCGTCATGGGCTGAATGATCTTCCACTCGACGCGCCGCACCCACATGCGCGTCTCCGCGCGGTCCGCGGCGTTGGCGCCGATCAGCGCCGGCGTCGGCTTCGTCTCCTCGATCAGCTCGCAGATCGCGATCGTCTCCGCGATCACGCGCCCGTCTTCGAGCTCGACCGCCGGCATGCCGCCCGCCGGGTTCTTCGCGAGAAACGGCGCCTGCCGGTTCTCGCCCTTCATGATGTCGATCTTCACCACGTCCTTGAACGCGAACCCCTTCTCCGCCGCAAACATGCGGACCATGTGCGGGTTCGGCCCGATCGAGTCGTAGAGCTTCATGACTGAGTTCCTCGGTGATTGTTAGGGGGTCGCGCCGCCTGCCTTTAGAAGTCGACGCGCTTCGTGAAGCCGCCGTCGATCACGAGGTTCACGCCCGTGGTGAAGCCCGAGCGAGGGCTCGCGAGGAACGCGACGGCATCGGCGATCTCCTGCGCGGTGCCCATGCGGCCGGCTGGGATGCCGGCGACGGTGGCGTCGTACATGGGCTTGCGGTGCGTCTTGATCATGTCCCAGGAGCCGCCCTCGATCATGATCGGGCCCGGTGAGACCGTGTTCACGCGAATGCCCTTCGGCGCCAGCGCCTGCGCGAGGCCGCTGCCGTGCCGGATCAGCGCGGCCTTGATCGCATTGTACGACGTCGGCCCGATGAACGTCTCGATCGCCGCGGTGGTGCTGATGAAGATCACCGCGCCCTTCGACTTCTCGAGGTGCGGGAGTGCGGTGTTCACGCTGTGAACGGCGCCCAGCAGATCGACCTCGAAGTTTGCGCGGAAGGCCTTCTCGTCCATGCCGTTCCCGCCGCTCGGGTTGTGCACGAAGATGTCGATGCCGCCCATCGCCGCCGCCGCCTCGTTGATGAACGCGACCAGCGCGTCGCTCTTTCCCACGTCGGCAGCCTTCGCGAACACCTTGCCGCCGCGCTGCTCGAGCGCCTTCTTCGCGGCCTCGACCGACTCCGCGCTGCGCGAGCAGATCGCGACTTCCGCGCCCTCCGCGACCAGCGTCTCCGCAATCGCGCGCCCGATGCCCTTGGTCGCGCCCGTAACGATCGCCTTCTTGCCCTTGAGGCCGAGATCCATCGCAGTTCTCCTTCATCGAGATTGGGGAAGAAGCGAGCGTATCACGGGTGATAGGCTGGTCCGCCGGCGCGTGAAGGAGAGCGAGTGGCGAATCTCGGATACGACTGGACGGGGCGCGTGGCGGTGATCACGGGCGCGGGCTCGGGCATCGGCCTCGCAGCGGCGCGGCGCGTGCTCGCGCTCGGCGGGCGCGTGGTCGCGGTCGATCTCGAAGAGAAGGGCCTCGCACAGCTCGAAGGCGCGAACGTGCGCAAGCTCGCGGGCGACGTCACGCAGGAGAGCACGAACGCCGCGGCGGTGGCGCTCGCACAGGAGCTCGGCGGCCTCCACGCGCTCGTGCTGAACGCGGGCCTGCCCGCGAACGGCGCGATCGACCAGCTCGACATGGCGACCTTCGACCGCGTGATCGCCGTGAACCTGCGCGCCGCAGTGCTCGGCGTGCGCGCCGCGCTGCCCGCGCTGCGCAAAGCCGACGCACCCGCGGTCGCCGTGACCGCGTCGGTCTCCGGCCTCGGCGGCGACCCGGGCCTGTGGGCCTACAACGCCGCGAAGGGCGGCGTCGTCAACTTCGTGCGCTCGGCGGCACTCGAGCTCGGCAAGCAAGGAATCCGCATCAACGCGGTTTGCCCCGGTCCGACGCACACCGGCATGACGAAGGAGATTCGGCAGCTGCAGCCCGTGCACGACGAGCTGCGCCGCCACATCCCGCTCGGCCGCTGGGGCGAGGCGGAAGAGATCGCCGCGGTGCTCGTGTTCCTCTGCTCGCCCGCGGCGTCCTTCGTGAACGGCGCGATCGTGCCGGTCGACGGCGGCGTGTTCGCGGGCACGGCGCAGTTCACGCCGTGGGGGAGTGGGCTCTAGGCGTTTCGATCGGCCGCACGCTGATCCTGATCGGCGCCGCGCTCGTCGCGCTCGGGCTGCTGGTCTCACTCGCGCCGCACATCCCGCTGCTCGGCAAGCTTCCCGGCGACGTCCGCTTCGAGCGCGACGGCTTAGCGCTCTACTTCCCGATCACGAGCTGCATCCTGCTGAGCGCGATCGTCACGCTCGTGATGCAGCTGATCGAGCGGATGAAATGATCTCGGGGACCACGCATGGCCTCGAGCTTCGATTCGAGCGGATCGGCGGGTGGACCTTGCCTGTCGTCGCGTTCGCTCGGAGCGCTCGAACGCTCTCCGCGTTCGCCAGCGCGCTGATTGGAAACTCGGTCACGACATCGAAGCCCGGGGCGAACCGAACCAAGAGCTGGAAACTCGCGGTTGCGGGCGTCGTCAAGGCGCAGCGCGGGCCGGCGCCTTGGATCAGCGAGCAGCGCATCGCGATCTCACTCGGCTTCACATTCCACGCCGCGTCGCATGGAAACCGACCGCTCGACATCGAGAACTTCCTCAAGCCGACGCTCGACGCCATCGCCGCTGGCTTGTTTGCTGCGAACGAGATCCGCCTCGAGGAAGTCACGCGGTGGCACTTCGACGACTCGGGTTTTCGCGACCTCTACGCGCACCGGTTGCCCGATGTCGCAACGGCGGCTCACGAAGGAGCGGCGGTCTTCGTGTGCGCAGAGCGCTGAGAGCGATCGCGACCATCCAGCGGATCAATTGAGGCCGGCCGGTCGCACTTCATTTCGTCCGCTCCAGCCCCGGCGCGAAGACGCGGGAGCGCGCGAGGAACTTCTCCGCGTCGGTCATCGGGGAGACTCCTTCGCGTTGCGATGGCGCGCGGTCTTCAGCCAGCGCGCGAGATCACGTCGCTCGAACGCGCTCGCTTCCCAGTCTTGCGCGAGTGCGCGGCTGCGCGCGCGCGGCGCGCGCACGTAGACGAACGCGGGCGCGCTCTCGCCGCTCGCGAGCGTGACGCGCACGGGCTGGCGCGTGTACTCCGCGCCCTCCCAGCGATCGAGCTTCGCGAGCAGCGCAGGCGCGATGCCGCGCACGAGCACGCCCGTAACGACTCCGCGCGCATCGGGGACGAGTCCGGGGTAGCTCGCGCCGCGAAGCGCCACGCGCGCGAAGCCGGCGAGCGTCGCCGGCTCGGTCGCGAACGCGCGGCGCGAGTGCAGGCGGCGCACCGGCGCGAGCATCAGCGTGCCGTAGCTGAAGAGCGCGGCGCTCACCGCGGCGTCAGGCGGAAGATCGTGGGCTCGCCGCGGATCAGCGTCGCGAGCGTGTCGCTGAAGCCGTACTTCGCGCGGAAGTCCGCGGTCACGCGCTCGATCTCGGCGGCGTCGGTCACGCGCGTCGCGGTCAGCGCGAGATGCGCATCGCCCACGCGCAGCGTCACCGCACCGTCGCGCAGTGCGTTCGCCACCCACTGCCCACCGCCACCGCGCACGTAGCCCTGACCGTTCGAGACGCACAACCAAATCGTCGTGTCGCGCGCGGCGCCGCCTTCGTCCGTCGTCGCGATCACGACCGTGTCGGCGCTCGCGTGCGCGCTCCAGTCGAGGGCGGGCGCTGAAGCAGCGGCGAAGGTGAGGAGCACTGCGGCGGTGAGCGAGGCGAGGCGGGTCATGGGAGTTCTCCGCGGGCGAGTTGTTACGGGCGATCGCTGTGTCCGAGCTCGCGGCCCGGCGCCACGCGGTCTCGGATGCGGCGCTTCAGCTCCGCGAGCTCCGGGAAGCCGCCGTCGCGCACGCGGCACGCGATCAGCTCCTCCGCGACGCGCACCTGAAACACGCCGCCATCGCCCGGCACGAGCGCGATTTCTCCGAGCTCGTCCGCGAACGTCGTCAGCAGCTCCTGCGCCATCCACGCCGCGCGCGTTAGGAACCTGCACTTCGCGCAGTACGTGATGCTGACGCGCGGCTTCATGCGACGAGGCTCCACGCCGAGGCGAGGATCATCCAGAGCGTCGCGAAGTAGGCGTACCCGTACGCGAGCGTGCGATGCGGCATGGCGCCGCGCAGGTAGAACACGGTGTGCAGCACCCGCGCGAGCGCGAAGCCAGGCAGGCAGAGCCATGCGCCGAGCGCGCTCGGCTGCGTCGCGGCGTAGATCGCGCCGACCACGAAGAACGGGAGGATGTTCTCGAGGTCGTTGCGGTGCGCGCGCCGATAGCGCTCGACGTCGGGATCGCGCTCGCGCTTCTCCGCCATGCCCTGCGTCGCGTAGTCCTCGGGCGACGCGAACACGCGCTTCGCGAGCCGCTGGCGGCTCGTGAGGAGCGCCAGCACGAGCATCTTCAGCGCGAGCGCGAGCACCGAGAGCGCCCACAGCTTCCAGGCGAGCGTCGTGAACGGCATCGTGTGCCTCGTCAGCGGACCTTGGCGATCACGCGGTCCGCATAGCCTTTCAGCGCATCGATCTTGGTTTGCAGGGGCATGGTGTCGGGCTCGTAGGCGTTGCGGAAGCCGACGATCGCGTCCGTCACGCCTTGGTCCTCGAGCTTCTTGATCCCGCCGACCGAGTAGGCGTTCAGCGAGATCGCATGAATCTCGAACGGCTTCTTGTCCGTGCCGTGCTCGCGGCGCAGCGCTTGGATGCGCGCGATCGCGCCATCGAGGTCGGCCGCCTCGCCGCCGCCGCCGTGCATCCAGCCGTCGCCGAGCTTCGCCGCGCGTTTGTAGGCGGCGTCCGTGTGGCCCCCGATCAGGAACGGGATCGGCTTGGTCGGCGCGGGACAGAGCTTGATCGGCTCCACGTCGAAGACTTCGCCGTGGTACTCGAAGAACTCGCCCGTGGAGAGGCCGCGGATGATCTCGATGCACTCGTCGAGGCGTTTGCCGCGGCCCTCCCACGGCGTGTTCATCACGCGGAAGTCGTCGGGCCACGGCGAGAGGCCGACGCCGAAGCCGAAGCGGTTGTCGCTCAGCACCGCGACCGAAGTGGCCTGCTTCGCGGTGAGCACGGGGTGCCGAAGCGGCAGCTTCACGACGAAGGTGGTGAAGCGCAGCCGCTGCGTGATCGCGCTCAGCGCGCCCATCAGCACGAACGGCTCGATGAAGGGCTTGCCTTCCAGGAACTCGCGTCCGCCCGTCGCGGTGTACGGGTACTTCGAGTCTGAATGCTTCGGGTACATGATCGACTCGGGCACCGTGAACGAGTCGAAGCCGCAGCGCTCGGCTTCGACGGCGAGCGTTAGCAGCTGTTTGGGCTCGCACATCGATTCGGCGAACGTGAAGCGCATGGGTGGCCTCCGGCGGTGATATGAGTAGACCGTTGCTACTCGATTCCGCGGCGCGCCGCGAGGCGGAGGAGACGAGATGCCGCTCATGATCCTCTACGGCGGGGAGCTCGTGTTCATGTTCCTCGGTGCGCGCATGGCGCGCTGGATGTGGCGCTCGCGCGAGCGCGTGCTCACGCTTTGGCGCGAGCGCAACGTGGCGCCGCCCGGCGAGCCCGAGCTGACGCCCGATCCGACGCCGCAGCGCGCGCCGCTCCCGCGCGGCGAAGTCATCGCGCTGGCGCGTCCTCGCGAGCTCGAGCGCGCGGCTTGACTACCTCGCGCTGAACTTCTTCTCGCGCAGCAGCTCACACGTCTGCAGCAAGTACTCCGCGTAGAACTCGCTGCGCCCGCGGCGCTGCGCTTCGAGGTGCTCGACGTTGGCGCGCCACGCGTTCACCGCCTCGATCGAATCGAACTCGGAGATCGTCACGCGCTCGCCATCGTCCGCGGTGAAGGTCTTGATCGCGCGGAACCCGGGCTGCTGCTGCGCGAGCGCGACCATGCGGTTCGCCACGGTTTCGTAGCCTGGCGGATTCTCGCCGCGCAGGCGGTTGCGGAAGATCACGAGGACCACGACAGACTCCTTGTTACGAGCGGGCAGCGAGGATCGCCCTCGCCAGCGCGGGCACGTCGGGCAGGCGCGCGCAGTCGACGGGTGGCCAGTCGTCGTGCGGATCGAGCAGCAGCGCGTGCACGCCGGCGGCGCGCGCGCCGACGACGTCCGCGGCGTAGAGATCGCCGACGTGCAGCGTGTTGTCAGGAGACGCGCCGGACCCGGCGAGCGCATGCGCGAAGATGCGCGGATCCGGCTTCTCGAAGCCGACGACGTGCGAGTCGATCACGACGTCGAGCAGCCCGCGCAAGCCGGCGCGCGTGAGCCCACGCTCGACGGTGCCGTCGGCGTTGCTCACCACGACGAGGCGCAGGCCTGCGGCGCGCAGCGCGGCGAGCGCGTCCGCGACGCCGGGCAGGGGCACGTTCCAGAGCTCATCCGACGCGCCGGGGCGATAGATCCGCGCGCTCGCGGCCTCGGCGATGCGCGCGCGTTCGGGCGGCGGCAGCGCGCGGCCCGCGGGCAGGTGATCGAGCACGTTCCGCAGAAACGAGAAGTGCGTGTCCGCGCCCTGCTGCGACGCGCCGCCCGAGAGCCACTGCGAGAGCGCGGGGCGCGCGGCGGCTTCAGCGCGCGCGATCTCGCTCGACTCCGCGCGCACGCCGTGTGCTGCGAACTCGTGCGCCACGATCGTGAAGTCGATCGAGATCAGCGTGTTGCCGGCGTCGAGGAAGAGCGTGTCGAGCGCGGCGAGGGGCAAGCGCGCGGGCACTCGAGTCCCCTACCGCCGCGCCACGATCACTTCGACTCTGCCGCGCTCGCCGACGAAGCCCGCTGCGAACCAGCCCGTGAGCGACGTGATCGCCCAGCCGCCGAGTGCGGACCAGAAGCTCGCGATGTGGAATCCGTCGAGGAGCCACGCCACGAGCCCGAGCATCGCGGCGTTGATCACGAGCAGGAACAGGCCGAGCGAAACGAGTGTGAACGGGAACGTGAGCACGACCGCGAGGGGTCGCACGATCGCGTTCACGATGCCGAGCAAGAGCGCGGCAGCGGCGAGCGTTCCGGGCGAGTCGAAAGACAGCCCGTCCAATAACAAGTCGGCGAGCCACAGACCGAGGGCCGAGATCGCCCAGCGCAGCAGGAAGCCCTTCATCACGTCTCCGATCGGCGCGAGGCGCAGCATACGGCGCGGGCGGTGGCGCGCTGCCCCGGTGCTGGGGCGCAAATCGTGGCGTCGCGGTTCTTGCGCTGGGGTGTGCAGGTGACGGAGCTTTTCGCCGAAGCCAACCATCGCGGAGGCTCCCATGACGAGAGGTCGCAAGCTCTTGGTCGGCGCTGCGGTCGCGCTCATCGCGATTCAGCTGATTCCGATCCCGCGCACGAATCCGCCGGCGACGGCGCCGCTCGCCGCGCCGCCCGAGCTGCAGGCCGTGCTCGACCGCGCGTGCATGAACTGCCACTCGCACGCGACGAAGTGGCCCTGGTACGCGTACGTCGCGCCGGCCTCGTGGCTCGTCGTGTACGACACGCTCGAGGGCCGCGAGCACCTGAATCTCTCGACCTGGGGTGAGCGCTCCGCCAAGAAGCAGGCGGAGAACGCGCGCGAGATGTGGGAAGAGGTGGAAGACGGCGAGATGCCGCTGCCGCCGTACTTGCTGCTGCATCCCGAAGCGAAGCTCAGCGACGCGGACAAGGCCGTGCTGCGCGCGTGGAGCCAGAGCTTCGGCGCGAGCTCAGGCGATGGAGGCGGCGAGGAACACGAGGCGCATCACGACTGACGCAGCGCCTTCAGCACCTCGGCTTCCGTGGGGAAGCGGCCCGCCTTCTTCTTCGAGAACAAGAGCGCGCCGTCCGCGGTGACTTCGAAGACGCCGCCATCGCCCCGAATCAGCGTGGGCTTCGTCCCCGTCTCGCGCTCGATCGCGGCCGCCAGCCTGGTGGCCTCACCGAGATAGTTTCAACGAACGCAGTACTCGATCTCGATCTTCACGCGCCGCCTCGAGTTGTTATTGCCAGAGGCTAGCGCTCCCAGCCGCGCCCGCGCCGGCCACCGCCGTGCTCTTCGCGCGCGCGTTCGCGTCCGCCGCCGTCGTCGCTGCGCGCTTCGCGCTGGGGCTCGGGGCGCGCGCTCTCTTCGCGCCGCGCGCGCTCGAAGCCGTCGTCGCGCGGTCGCTCGTCGCGGCGCGCATTGCGCGCGGCTTGCTCGATCGCCGCGCGCTCCGCGTGCGCGCGTGCTTGCTGCGCGCGCATCTCGCGCGCGGCTTCGCGCTGCGCGGCGATCTGCGCCTCGTCGCGCCCACCCTCACGGCGCGACTCGACCTCGCGCGCCCGTTGCTCACGCCGCGCACGCTCGAAGGCGCCATCGTCGGCGACGCGCCCGGCCCAGCCCGGCGGGGCCGCGTCGACGTGCTCGCCGCGGTCGCGGCCACGTCCGCGCTCGCGGCGCTCTTCGCGCGGCTCGCGCTGGGGCTCGTCGCGCCGCTCTTCTTGGCGCTCGCGGCCGCGACCCATGTCGGGCTCACCGCGCTCGCGGCGGCCCTCGCCGCTCTCATCCGGCGGACCTTGCTGCGGGCGCTCGCGTCCCTCCCAGCCGTTGTGGCCGCCACGTTCGCCGCGCTCTCGGGGTTCGCCGCGGTCGCCGCGGGGATCGCGGTCGCCGCGGGGATCGCGGTCGCCCGGCGGGCCGCCGGGCGTCGGGCTGCCGTGCGGGCCGTCGCGCCGGTCGTGCCCGTCGCGATCCCGCCAGTCTCGATCCCGGTCGCGGCGATCGTGGTCGCCGCGATCTCGGTCGCGCCAATCGCGGTCGTCGCGCCGCCGGTCGCGATCGCGGTGGTCGCGATGATCGCGTCGGTCGTTGTCCCAGTCGTAGCGCGGGCGCCGGCCGTGCACGTAGTAGTTGTTATTCACGTAGTACACGGGCCGCGGCCAGTAGCGCGAGTCGCAGCGCTCCCAGCGCCGGTTCCAGTAGCGCGAGCGATTCCAGTAGCCCGAGTGCCAGCGGTAGAAGTACCCGTCGTAGAAGTAGTAGTCGGGATGCCCGAACACGCTGTAGAGGCCGAGGCCCGAGTCGAAGATCAGCGTGACGCCGCTGTTGTAGGAGTGCCGGTAGCCGTGGCGCGGCGAGCGCGGCGGGTAGTCGTAATCGTCGTCGTAGTAGCCGCCGCCCTGGCCGTACGAGTCGCCCGTGACGACGCACGCCGAGAGCGCGCCGGTGGCGCCAATCAGAAGAGCACTGAGAGCCAGCTTGCGAACCGAGCCGCGCATGGTCGCGACCTCCTGCTGCGCGTAGAGACGCGCCGGAGGGCGGAGCCTATTCAACGGCGGCTCCTGCCCTGTGCGCGCCGTCACGTTGCCGCAAAGTTGCAGGTCAGGCCGGGCGCAGGCACTCGCCGTCGGTCCGGAGCTGGGGGCAGCGGGCGGCGAGGGCGCGCAGGAAGCCCGCCCGGTCGAGGGGCGAGATCATGATGCGCCGCTTCCCATACTGGATGAGGAGCCGGTCGAGTGAGCAGGCGGGGCTCGAGAGCGGGTTCGTGCTGGGCTCGACGCTCCGAATCTCGGCGAACGGAACGCGCCAGCGGAACGGGCCGCTGACGATCCGCAGCTCGCTCGCTTCGATCGCGTAGCGCGTGCTGTAGAGCACCCACGGCCCGAGGCCGAGCGCGAGGATCGTCGCGAGCACGACCCAGAAGCCGAGCGGCTCTCGCTGCGAGACCCACAGCGCGGGGAGCAGCGCCGCGAGCCCGACCGCGCTCGCGATCCAGATCACCGCGACGAGCCAGCCGTCGCGCTTCGAGACGAACACGTCACTCGGCGACTGCATTGCGAACTCCTGACCGCGGACTCGGCGCGTTCCACCACCACACCGTGTAGGCGGCGAGCAGCGCGAGCGCAGCGCTCATCGCAACGACGACGGCGGCGCCGATGAACGCGCGGATGTCGACCAGCCGCGCGCTCGGCGGAGCGACGATCGCCGCCGCGATCGTCGCGAGCGGGCCGATCCCGCCGAACGCGACGAGCGGCGCGAGGCGGCGCACGGTCGCCGCACGCATCCAAGTCGGCGGCAGCTCGCCGCGCGGGGTACGCGCCAGCCAGCCGCGCAGCCACCACGCGAGCAGCAGCGCACCGACGGCGGTGCTCACGTGCTGAAGCAAGTTGAAGCCGCGCACGGGGAAGCCGAGCAGCTCGAACAGCACGAGGTTCAGCGGCGCCACGAGGTTCACGCCCGCTTGGTGCTCATGTGTGAACGAGTCCCACGCCACGTGGGTGAACGCACCGAGCGCGACCGAAGCACAGATCGCGGCGAGTGACGCCTGCGTGCCGCGGCGCGGAATGCGCGCGGCGAAGGCGGCCGGCAGGAGATCGATCCACGCCGCGCGCAGCCAGCGCCGGAACGCGAAGTAGATCGCGCTGCCGACTGGCAGGCTGAAGGTGAGAACACTGAGGAAGGTGTGCGTGTGCCAGCGCAGATCGCCGCCGCCGACGAAGTAGGGGAAGTCGGGCGTCATGCTGCCGATCACGAGCGCGGAGAGCACGGTCCACGGCAGCGCGCGCTTCAGCGGGACGGCAGCAGCGGCGTGCGACAGCGTGAACGGCATGTGGTGGGGATAACCTCGCGCGACCCGAAGTTCTCGGCTGTTCGCGGAGCGCAGTTGACCCACGGCGAAGGCGCAGGGGACGATGCGGGGGTGACCGCGCCGCGCACACTCGCAGACATCGATTGGGCTCGCTGGACCGGCGTGCCGTGCACGCTCGTGTTCGTCGTGCGCGGCGGAGAGGTGCTGCTGATCCGCAAGAAGCGCGGCCTCGGCGCGGGCAAGGTGAACGGCCCAGGCGGCAAGATCGACGCCGGCGAAACACCCCTCGCCGGGGCGGCGCGCGAAGTGCGCGAGGAGGTGCGCGCCGCGCCGCTCGGCCTCGAAGCTGCCGGCCGCGCGCGCTTTCAGTTCGCGGAAGGCTATGCGACCGACGTGCACGTCTTCCGCGCGAGCGGCCTCGAGGGCACGCCCGCGGCGACGCCCGAGGCCGACCCGTTCTGGGCGCGACTCGACGCGATCCCGTACGCCGAGATGTGGGAGGACGACGCGCTCTGGCTCCCGCACCTCCTCGCCGGCCGCGCGTTCGCAGGGCGCTTTCTCTTCGACGGCGACGAGCTGCTCGATTGGGCGATCGAGCTCCACTGAGAATCGCCCCTCTCGGGTCTGACCCCGAAAGGGACGATTCCGCCATTTCACGGCAGCTCACCCCACGCGATCCAGTGCCGGTCCGACACCACCTCCAGCGCGAAGTGACCGAGGCCGGCAGCGGCAAGCTGCGCGCGGACTTCAGGTTCGCGGTAGGCGGCGCACAGCGAGGCGTAGAAGTCGCGCTGCAGCACGTCGGGCTCGTGGCTCGCTTCGCGCGCAACGAGCGCGCGCGCTTCCGCTTCGCTCGTGGGCCGTAACAAGTCGCCTACGAACACGCGCGCGCCGCGTGCGCCGAAGCGCTTCGAGCTCTCCCACAGCGCCGCGGGCTCGCGCAGGTGGTGCAGCAGCGAGCTCGAGTAGACGAGCGCGTAGTCGCGCGCGGGCGGCGCGTCGTCGGGCAGGTACGCGCGCGCGAAGCGAACGCGCGCCGCGAGGCCGCGCCTCGCGGCGCCTTCGCGTGCGAGCGCGAGCATTGCCTCGGCTCCGTCCACGCCGTCGATCGCGAGCTGCGGCAGCGCCGCCCCCACGCGGAACGTGATGTCGCCTGGCCCGCAGCCGAGATCGAGCGCACGCCCGCGCAGCTCGGCCGCGTGCGTGCGCTGGCACAGCAGCGCGACGAAGCGGTCGTGCGGCGCGGCGAAGTCCGCGCGCGCATAGGCGAGCGCCTGCGCGGCGTCGTCCATCAGCTCCGGCTCGGGAACGCGCTCCATCGCGAATCGTCAGTGAGCAGGGCCGCCCGAGGCGAAGAACACGAGCAGCGTGATCTCCTCCTCGATCTCGAAGAACGAGTGCTGCGAAGTCGCGCGCACGTAGAGCAGCGAGCCGGGGCCGACCTTGCGCTCTTCGCCGCCCAAGCGCATGCGGCCCTTGCCGCGCACCACGAGGTAGACCTCGTCCTCGTCGTGTGGCGACTGCAGATCCTTCGCGCCGGTGGGCAGCGTGTAGATGCCGCACGAGAGCGCAGGCACGCGCAGGAACTCGCGATACGGGCGTCCCGTCGCCTGCTGGTTCTCGATCTCTCGTTCGAGCTCGAACGCCTTCCAGTCGTCGCCCGCCACGGCGCTCCTCCTCTGTGCGCGCAGCGTATCGCGGGCTCCGCCGGACTCCGCTCTCGCCTCGCGCGCTCAGCGCAGCGCCACGCCGTGCTTCTCGAGCAGGCGATACACCGCGGCGCGGCTTCGCCCTAACAACGCGGCCGCGCGGGCGAGGTTGCCGCGAGCGCTACTCAGCGCGGCGAGCAGCTCGTCGCGTTCGCGCGCCTGCTCGGCTTCGCGCAGCGCCGCCACGTTCGGGCGTACTTCAGCGAGCGCGGCGGCGGCGCGCGAGCGCGTGACGGGCTGCCCGTTCGGCACGTAGCCCGCGACGCACTCGAGCGCGCGGCGCAGATCCGCTGCGCTGGCGAGCCACGGCGCGCGGCGCAGCGTGGCGACCGCACCCGCAGTGAGCGTCAGCGCCTCGCGCCGGCGATCACGCGCGACTTCGCGCGCGATGTCGTGGGCGAGCGCCGCAAAGTCTTCGGCGCGCTCGCGCAGCGGCGGCACCACGAGCGCGAAGCGGCGCAGCTCCGCGAACAGTGCGCCGTCGGCGTTCGCGATCGGCGCCGCGCTGCGCGCGCTCGCGAGCACGCGCACGCCGTCGGGCACGTGCTCGAGCCAGCCGCGCCACTCTTGCTGCACCACGAGCGCCGCGCTGTCGAGCTCGGGCACGAACAGCGTGGCGCCGCCGAGCAGCGAGCCTGCGCGAGGCGGCAGCCCGTGCAGCGCGACGAAGGACGCGTGCGGCGTGCGCTGCGCGTGCAGCCAGAGCGCGGCGCGCGTGCGGCCGGAGCCGGGCTCGCCCGCGATCAGCACGGGGCAGCTCAGCGCTGCGGCGCTCGCAAGCTGCTCGCGCAGCCGGCGCGTCGCGAGGGCGCTGCCTACGAAGGCATCGCAGCTGCGCGGCTCGGGAAGCGAGAGCGTTCGGACGGAACGAGGGGTTTCTTCGCGGCGGAACGGGAGCTCGTGCACGGGATCCTCCGAGTGATTAGGGGAGCCCGAGCCTATGCGCGCCGCCGCCGGCAAAGAACGTCAAAGCGCGCTGAAGAGCGCCGAACTTTCCGCGCGGCTCATCCTCTCACGCCGCATGCTGCGAGCTGGGCGAGCGCAGCCTCGGGCGTGAGCTTCCGAGAGGCCGCGCGCGCGGCCGCGGGGAGCCACTCCTCGAGCGCGATCTCGCGCGCTGCGTGATTGCCGCGCTCGGTGTGCTGCTCGACGACGCGCGCGAGCGCCTTCGCCGCGAAGCGATCCGACACGCGCGCGAGCGCGGGCCAGAGCCGGCGGTGCACGAGCGTGCGCTTGCCGGCGACGAGCTTGCAGAAGACCACGTCGGGCGACTCCGCGAGCGCGCACTCGATCGCGTAAATCTCGTGCGCGCGCGGGTGCGCCCACCAGCTGCCGCGGATGGGCTCGCCCGCGATCCACGCCGCGAGCGAAGGCACGTCGCCGCGCGCCGACATCAGCACCACGCCGTGCTTGCGCACGAACGCGAGCGCCTCCCGCGCGGACTTCTTGCGGCTCGTGCGCTCCGTCACACGTCGCATGCGAGCACTCCCGTTCTGCCTCGGCTCGGCCCTGCCTCGCTGCGCGCGGCGAATCGCCGCTTGCGGCGCCGAACGCTTTGAGGACTGCGGCGTAGACTCGCCCATGATGGCAGCAAGACCGCTCTTGATCGGCTGGCTCGTGTCTCGCATCGCGCAGCTGCGCTTCCCGCGCCTGTTCGCGATCACCGCGGCGCTCTTCGCGCTCGACCTCGTCGTGCCGGACCTGATCCCGTTCGCGGACGAGATCCTGCTCGGTCTTGGGACCGCGCTGCTCGGCAGCCAGGCCGATGCGGAACGCAACCGGCCCTGAAGCCGCGGGTTCGAGGTCAGATATGAGAAGTGTCGCGACCGCTCGGCGTGTATCTGCACTCGCGCTGCTCTGTGCGCTTCTCAGCGCGGCGTGCAGCGTGCAGTTCAACGATGACGACGACGATGGCGACGGGCTCTTCAACAGCGAGGAGCGCGACTTCGGCACCGACCCCGACGACGTCGACACCGACAACGATCGCGTGTGGGATGGTGAGGAAGCGTTCGTGTTCCTCACCAACCCGCGCGACACCGACACCGACAACGACGGCATGGACGACCGCGCCGATCCGCGCCCGCGCACGAGCGACGTTCTGCCGCCCACGGAGCACGCGGTGTTCACGCAGAGCGTGGACGGCACGGGCCGCACGCAGCTGGTCGCGACGCGCATGCAGGAGAACCACATCGTGCAGGCGCCTAACAACGGCGGCGTGCTGCTCTACCAAACGTACCTGCAGGACGTGAACGCGGACGGCGACTTCGACGAGGCAGACTTCACGGCGAGCGCGATCGCGCTGATGAATCTGGATGGCTCCCGCCCCGGCCTGCTCACGGACTTCGACGATTCCGGCGCGCGGGTCAACAACGGCTGGATCGACGTGACGCCGCACTGGTCACCCGACGGCACGCGCGTGATCTGGGCGTCGGATCGCCACAACAACGGCGGCGGCCAGCTGCGTCTCTACGTGATGGAGCGCGACGGCGACGACAAGCGGCAGCTCACCTACCAGAGCAACGCGCCCGCGAGCGACGAGCTCGACAGCGACCCGCACTGGAGCGCGAACGACCGCGTCGTCTGGAAGCGCGAGCGCATCACGAGCGGCGCCAAGGCGAGCCGGCTCTACACCGCAACGCTGAACCGCAGCAACTGGCGACTCGAGAACGTCACGCAGCGCACGAATCCGGCTCCGGGCACGCTGAACTTCTTCCCGCCGGGCGACTACGACGCGCAGCTCTCGCCGGACGGCAACTGGGTCGCGAGCTACCGCCACCTCACGAACACGCCCGGCCCGTTCGGCGATTGGGACGTGTTCGTCGGCCGCTTCAGCGACGCCGCGCAGCCCGCGGACTCCTCGCTCACGTTCCTGCTGCCCGACGCCACGATCGCCGACTTCTTCCCGCGCTGGAACGCGGCGGGCAATCGCCTCGCGCTCTGGTCGATCGACTCCACGATCGCGAGCGGCGACGCGACCGACGTGTGGGTGTTCGACCTGAACCTCGCGGGCGCGACGCCGTCCGTAACGACCGAGATCAACGTCACCGCGGGTGCGAGCGGCGGCTGGGCCGAGAGCATGCCGAGCTGGAGCACGAGCTCCGCGACGCCTGACAAGCTCTACTTCTCGGCCTCGCGCTGAGGATCAGCACAGCTCCAGCAGCTGCATCGACACGCGCTTCTTCCCGCCCGCGACGAGCTGCGTGCCCACTTCGCGAAATCCGTGCTTCGCGTGGAAGCGCTGCGACGCGGGATTCGGCGGGTCGAGGTCGTACTCGCACACGACCGTCGAGACTTCGCTCTCGCGCGCGTGTGCGAAGAGCGCGGCATACAGCGCGTCACCGATGCGCTGGCCGCGTTGCGCGGCGCTCACGACGACGCGATCGACATAGAGGAAGCGCGGATAGCGCGCCGCGAACCAGCGGTAGTTCTCGCTGTCGTAGGCCGCGCCTTCGCGGAACGCGAGCAAGAACGCCGCGACTTCGTTGGCGCGACACGCGACGAGGCGCAGCGCCGCTTCGCGATGCAGCGCGGCGAGCCGCACGGCATCGAGCGGGCTCAGGAAATGCACCGACTCTGCGTTCAGCGCGAGGATCGCGGAGAAGTCGGTCGGCCCGGCCGGGCGCAGGACGAGGCTCAACGCGCGCACGCCTCCCGCAGCGCTGCGCGCGCGAGCGTGCGCGTCGAGTCGATCACCGGCAGCGGCGAGTCCGCTTCGCCGACGAGCAGCTGGATCTCGGTGCAGCTGAGCGCCACGGCGTCGCAGCCCGCTTTCTCGAGACGCCGGATCGCGCGCTGGAAGAAGCGGCGCGAGACGCTCTCGAAGCGGCCGTAGACGAGCTCCGTGAAGATGATCTCGTCGATCTTCGCGCGGTCGTCGGCATTCGGGATCGCGCGCTCGACGCCGACCGCGGCGAGCGGGCGCTCGTACACCGGGCCCTCCATCAGCAGCTTCGTGCCGAGCACGCCGAGCTTCTTGACGCCGCGCTCCTTCGCCACGCGCGCGACCTCCTCGGCGATGTGCAGCCACGGGAGCGGCGAGCGCGCGCGCACGAGATCGAGCGATTAGTGCAGCGTGTTGTCAGGGCAGACCAGGAGCTCGGCGCCGACCTTCGCGAGCTTCGCGGCGGAGTCGAGCAGCATCTCGCCCGCCGCGGCCCAGTCGCCGCGATTGCAGTGCTCCATGTACGCCGCGAGCGGGAACGTGTGCAGCGAGACCTCGGGATGCGCGTGCGGACCTAACAGCTCCGCGCCTTCCACGCAGAGCGTTCGGTAACAGAGCGCCGCGCCCTCGGCGCTCACCGCCACGATGCCGACGTGCTTCGCGCTGGGCATCGGTCACCTCGCTCCGATGCGGTGCAGCGGCGTGCACACGCAAAGCTGGTTGCCGTCGGGGTCGCGCACGCGGAACTCGCGGTTCCCCCACGGCATGTCGAGGGGCAAGGGCGCGTCCACGCCGCGCTCGAAGAATTCGGCATGCCAGGCGTCGACGCTCGGCACGTAGAGATGGACGAGCGCGCCCCCGCGGCCGTCCTCCGCGCGCTCGCTCAGATACAGCAGCAGTCCCTCGCGCGAGAGCTGCGCGAACCGCTCGCCCGCGTCGTTCGCGTGCTCCCAGTCGACGCGAAAGCCAAGCCCGCGCTCGTAGAAGCTGCGGCTCGCGGCCAGCATCGCGACGCGCAGCGTTGGGACGACGTGGTGCATGGGCGCAAGGTGGCAGCGGAATCTGGCGCGGGCGAGGTGCGCGTAACCTCGGGGCATCCAAGACAGGCGCGTCACCAACGAGGAGCCCCATGGGCAACCGATTCGCCGAGATCGCGTTCACCCCCGCCGTTCAGGCCGAGCAGGAGCGCTACGGCTCTCGCAACAACTACCTGCGCTTCCTCGAGGGCGAGCCGTGGAACGACGTGCTCACCGCGAAGGAGGCGGACTTCATCCACGCGCGCGACGGCTTCTATCTCGCGAGCGTGAGCGAAACCGGCTGGCCGTACGTGCAGTTCCGCGGCGGCGCGCCCGGCTTTCTGCGCGTACTGGACTCGAAGACGCTCGCGTGGGCGAACTTCCGCGGGAATCGGCAGTACGTGTCGACCGGAAACCTCGCCGGCAACGATCGCGTCGCGCTGATCCTGATGGACTACGCGAACCGGCGGCGGCTCAAGGTGTTAGGGACCGCGCGCGTGCGCCGCGCGGGCGAAGACGACGGCCTCGCGCAGCGCCTCGCGGTGCCGGGCTACAAGGGCGAGCTGGAGAGCGTCGTGGAAGTGCGCGTCGCGGGCTTCGACTGGAACTGCCCGCAGCACATCACGCCGCGCTTCACGCTCGACGAGGTGGAGCGCGCGGTGAAGCCGCTGCGCGAACGCGTCGCCGAGCTGGAAGCCAAGCTCGCGAGCTGTGAGAGCGCGCACTGACCGAGCGCGCGAAGCTGCCTGCGATGTGGCGCCGCGCGCTCGCGCTCTGGCTCGCGATCATCGCGGCCGAGTCGGCGCACGGCACGCTGCGCGAGTGGCTGCTGCGCCCCGCACTCGGCGACCTGCGCGCGCGCCAGCTCTCGGTCGTTACGGGCGCGCTCGTGATTCTCGCCGTCGCGACGCTCGGCTCGCGCTGGCTGGCTGCGCGCCGTGCGCGTGAGCAACTGCAAGTCGGCGCGTCGTGGGTAGCGCTCACGATCGCCTTCGAGGTCGCACTCGGCCGCCTCGTCCTCGGTTACGAGTGGCAGCGCATCACCGAGGACTACGATCCGCGTCGCGGCGGCTACCTCGCGCTGGGCATGCTGGTGCTGGCGCTCGCGCCGTGGATCGCGGCGCGCCTGCGACGCTCTTAGGCAGCGCGGCGGCGTTCGGGCACGCGCGCGTGCCGACGCTGCCGCGAGTTGGCTCGATACGAGCGCTAGCGCCAGCGAAGGCGCGCAGCCGCGAGCCCCATGGCGCCCACACCGAGCAGCGCCGCGAGGCTCGGCTCGGGCACGCCGGGCGTACCGGGCGGTCTCGTGCTGATGTTGAACGCGCCCACGCCGTCGATCTCGGGATCGGCATCGACGCCGCCACCGGGGATCGTCAACGACACCTGGCTCGTGCGGATGCCGTAGTAGCGATACGCCTGACTGAACACGTACTCGCGCGTGTAGGCATTCGTGACGCCGAACTCTGCACTACCGCCGCGATACACGACCGAGGGCGCGGTTCCGACGAACGTGTACGTGGGCAAGCCGACGCCGCCTCCGAGCAGGTCGAAGTCGACTACGTCTGAGAGCAGGATGAAGTTGTCGCCGTCGTGACTGCCCCAGACGCTGTACTCCATCACGTCCTGGGCGGTGAAATTGCTTGTGATCGGCCCGCCGGAGTAGTGATCCTGGTGCGTGTAGAGGCGGAGGCTGTCGAAGGCCTGCCCCATGTCCCAGATCATCATCGCGAAGCCCGGATCACCCCGGTTCGCGACGCCGTCGGTTAGGTCGGCTTGGGCGCCAAGGTCGTAGATGTAGGTGCGATACCCGTCGAGAGCAGTGCCGGCCGCGCTGATCCCACCACCGCCGACGCCGGCGACCGACGGGTGATTGGGGTCGTTCGCGAGTAGGTGCGTGCCGAGCGTGACGCCCTGCTGGGGATCGGTCGCGGCTGGCGCGGTGCCTTGGATGTAGAGGGTCGAGGCGGAAGCGGCCCCAGAAAGCGCGAACAAGAGGAACGCCGGAAGGGTCTGCATGCAAGCCTCCTATGTCCGAGGTGGCTCGTCCTCTCCGCTGCGTGGCAGGCTTTCTCGAGATGCGAGTAGGGCGGTCCACGCCACCGGCCGCTCGAGCCGCCGCCGGTGTTGCGGGGACGGAGGGCCTCGCGCCAAAGCCTCACGGAGCCTCGATGCCGGAGTTCGCGATGCCGCCAGTCTCCACGTTCCTCGAGCAGAGCTTCCTCATGTTGGTGGCTGCGGTCGCCGCGTTGTTCGTCGTGACGCAGGCGCGCCTCGGCCATCGCATGCGCGGCGTCGTCGTGGTCGCGCTCTGGCTCGGCGTCGCGGGTGCGCTCGCGCGAAGCGGCGTGCTTGCGGAGCTCTCGCGCATGCCGCCGCCGTTCGCGCTGATGGTGCTCGGCTACGCCGCGGCGACGATCGCGCTCGCCTTCTCGCCGCTCGGCACGCAGCTCGTGGAGCGCGCTCCGCTCGCGTGGCTGGTCGGTTATCAGGCGTTTCGCATCCCGGTCGAGATCATTCTGCACGAGAGTTACGAGGAAGGGCTGATCCCCGTGCAGATGACCTGGTCGGGGATGAACTTCGACGTCGTGACGGGCGTGAGCGCGCTCGTGGTTGCTGCGCTCGCTGCGCGCGGGCGCGCACCCCGCGCGCTCGTCGCGGCGTGGAACGTGCTCGGCTGCGCGCTGCTCGCGACGATCGTCACCGTCGCGTTTCTTTCCGCGCCAACGCCACTGCGCGTGTTCATGAACGAGCCCGCGAACACGATCGTGACCACGTTCCCGTACGTGTGGCTGCCCGCGTTCCTCGTTCAGGCCGCGCTCTTCGGGCACGTGCTCGTGTTCCGCTGGCTGGCGCGCGCGAGGTCGTGATGTGGCTGCGCCATCTCGCGGCGATTGCGCTGCTTCCGTTCTCGGTCGCGGTGCTCGTTCCGCTCTGGCTCGTGCGGCGCAACGGGGTCGTGCTCGCGCTCGGCGACTCGGCGGCCGTAGTGGCGGCGCAGGTCGTGGGCGTGGCGCTGCTCGCGCTCGGGCTCACGCTGTTCGTCGCCTCGCTGCGGCGCTTTGCGAGCGAAGGACACGGCACGCTCGCGCCGTGGGATCCGCCGCGCGAGCTCGTCGTCGCAGGCCCGTATCGCTACGTGCGCAACCCGATGATCTCGGGCGTGGTCCTGACGCTCTTCGCCGAGGCGCTCGTGCTGCTCTCGCTGCCGCATCTGGCGCGGGCCGCCGCGTTCCTCACGCTGAATGCGATCTATCTGCCAATCGCGGAAGAGCCGCAGCTCGCGCGCCGCTTTGGCGCCGCCTACCGCGAGTACTGTGCGAACGTGCCGCGCGTCATCCCGCGCGCCACGCCCTGGACGCCGCCGCGCGCGAGTCATTAGGGAGCGCCGCCGATGTACGACTCCACGCCCGTGCTCGCCGCGCTCGACGAGAACATGTGGAAGGTGCTCGCGCTGTGCGGGCTCGCGATGGCGTGCAACTACACCTGGTTCATCGCGGCCGTGCGCCAAGGCCTGCGCGATCAGACGGTGCCGATCCCCATCTTCTGCACGCTCTTCTGGCTCGCGGGCGACGCCTCGATGGTGGCGCGCTACGAGCGCTGGTTCGTCGAGATCGACCACTGGTACGTGAAGCTGTTCTGGGCCGCGCTCGTGCTCACCGTGATCAACGAGCTCGTGTTCCTGTGGCTCACGCTGCGCTTCGGGCGCAAGGAGTTCGCGCCGCGCCTCACGCAGCCGCAGTTCACGGCGCTCGTGCTGGCGTGGCTCGGCACGATGGCCCTGGGCTTCGAGCTGGTGAAGGAGTGGATCGGCGATCCGCTCTACATCAACTACTTCCACCTCGCGAACCTGATCGGCCCGCCCTTCGCAGCCGCGATGGTCGTCAGGCGCGGCACGCGCGCCGGCACGTCGCCGCTGATCTGGGGCGCCTACACCGCGATGGTCGCGAGTTGGTTCACCGCCACCGCGCTCTGGTTCGGCGACGCGTTCACCACACCCGGCCACTTCGCGCTCTACGCCGTCTCGACCGCGAGCGCGGCGGGGATGTTCCTGTTCGTGCGCCGCTTGCCGGCGCCGAGCACGGCGCGCGCGAGCGTGTGAAGCTCGCACTCGCGAAGGAGACGAGATGAGAGCCCGCGCCCTGATCACCGCCGCTGCGTTCGCGCTGGCGTGCACCTCGCAACCCGAAGCGCCCGCGATCACCGCGGCCTCGCCGCACATCGTCGCCGCGGTCGCGCACGCGAAGCGGCCCGAGGCCGATCGCGCGCGCGACGCCGATCGCAAGCCCGCCGAGATGCTCGCGTTCGCGGGCGTCGCGCCGGGCCAGCGCGTCGCCGACTTCATTCCTGGCGGCGGCTACTTCACGCGCGTGCTGGCGGAGGCCGTGGGCGCGAGCGGCAGGGTCTACGCGCTGATCCCGCCGCCCGGCGCGCAGCAAACGGATCCGCCGATCCGCGCCGTCGCCGCCGAGTACGCGAACGTCGAGGTCGTGCAGCAGAGCTTCGCGACGCTCAGCGTGCCCGAGCCGGTCGACGCGATCTTCACCGCGCAGAACTACCACGACCTGCATCTCGCGCGGCTGAACCTCGACTGGGCCGCCGTGAACCGGCAAGTCTTCGCCGCGCTGAAGCCTGGCGGCGTGTACGTCGTGGTCGATCACCGCGCGAAGGCGGGCGCGGACGTCAGCGTTGCCGACACGCTGCACCGCATCGACCCCGCGATCGTGCGCAGCGAGCTCGAAGCCGCGGGCTTCGTGTACGACGGCGAGTCGGAAGCGCTGCGCAACCCCGCGGACACGCTCGAGCTCGGCGTCTTCGACCCAGCGATCCGCGGCAAGACCGATCAGTTCGTCTTCCGCTTCCGCCGCCCGGAGTAGCGCCGCATGCTCGTGATCCGCGCCTGCGCCGCATTCGACCTGGTTGTTACGGGCCTCTTCGCCCTGCCCTTCAGCGCGAAGATCTTCGTCGCCACGCTCTACGCGCTCGACCGCGCGCTCGGCGGCAACCTCGCAACGCCGCAGCTCAGCGAGCTCGGCGCGTTCTTCACCAACCTCGCGGGCATGCTCGGCGTGCTGTGGGCGGCGGTGCGCCTCGCGCGCCCCGAACGCTTCCTCGCGCGCGCCGACGCGATGGGGCGCGTCGCCGTCGCCGCGCTGATCGCGTGGTATCTCGCCACCGAGTCGCTGCCGGATGTGATGTGGGCGTTCGTGGCGACGGAGCTGGGTGGTGCAGCTGCGCAGTGGTGGGTGACGCGGCGATGAGCACGATGTGGCTCGCCGGCTTCCTCGCGCTGGCGGGCCTCGGCGGTGCACTGTGGTTGTTGGGGCGCCAGGCGGAGCCGAGCGATCCGCTGCCGGTCGCAACGTGTCCCGACTGCGGCGGCGCGTTCGCATGGGCGCGCAAGTTTCGGCTCTGGGCGCCCGTGTGCCGAAGCTGCGAGGGCGTGTGGCTTCACGCTTCCCTTCCGGCGGTGGAGCGGCGCGGGAGCGGAATCTCGCACTTCGCGTCGTTTCCGGAGACCCCCGCGAGGCCATGCCCGGCGTGCGGCACGGCGACGCTCGAAGCCGGGCACATCGGCATCGCGCACGCGCTCGGCTGCAGGCGCTGCGGCAGCACGTTCCGGCCGGGTCCAGGCCGCCAACACCCGACGGTCGTCGCGGGCGTGTAAGCCTCACTTCCGCAACCGCGATCAAGCCGCCTTCCGCGCCGCGCTCCTAGATTCCGCCCCGTGAGCATCTCGGCGCGCACGCTCTGGTACATCGAGAGCCATCTCTCGAACGAGCTCTCGCTCGATGAGATCGCCCTCGCCACCGGCGTCTCGCGCTTCCACCTCTCGCGCGCGTTCTCGCTCACCGTGGCGCAGACGATCAGCGGCTACGTGCGCGCGCGGAGGCTCAGCCACGCAGCGCTCGCGCTCGCTGCGGGCGCCGAGAACATTCTCGATGTGGCGCTCGCCGCTGGCTACGGCTCGCACGAAGCGTTCACGCGCGCGTTCTGCGCGCAGTTCGGCACGACGCCCGAGCAGGTGCGCGCGCGCAAGAGCACCCACGGACTCGCACTTCAGGAGGCCCTTCGCATGAGCGTCCCTAACAGCTCGAAGCTCGAAGCCCCGCGCATCGTGCGCGACGGGCCGCGGCGGCTCTTCGGCCTTGCGCAGCGCTGCCAAGGCAACGCCGGCATTCCCACGCTGTGGGATCGCTTCGTGCCGCACCTCGGCGCGATCGCGGAGCAAATCGGGAACGTGACCTACGGCGTGATGTACGACTCCGACGAGAGCGGCGTGAACTTCACCTACGCCTGCGCGGTGGAGGTGCGCGCGTTCCCGGCGCAGCCGAAGGAGTTCGCGCGCATCGAGCTGCCCGCGCGCAGCTACGCGGTGTGGCCGCACCGCGGCCACGCTTCGAGCGTTGGCGCGACGTGCGCGGCGATCTTCTCGCACGGCCTCGCGCAGGCGAAGCTCGAGCCGCTGCACGAGCCGATGTTCGAGCGCTACGACGAGGCGTTCGATCCGCGCACGGGCAACGGCGGGCTCGAGGTGTGGGTGCCGGTGAAGGGGTGAGCGCTACTTCGCGACGTACCCGCTAAAGCGCTGCAGCACGCGCACCGAAAGTGCGCGCTCGCTCACGCCGGCCACGATGCCGAGCAGGACCGCGATCGATGCATTGCGATCGAAGAGCGCGAGGTCCGTGCCGCCGAGCCAGATCTTGATGGCGCCTTGATCGAGAAGAAGGGCGACCGCAATCGCCAGCAGAGCGACGAACACTGCGCGGATCGTCGGCTCGATCTCCGAGGCCGTCGTAGTTCGGCTGCCGGCCTTCCGGGAACACGCCCTGTTCCTTGAGCAGTTTGAGCACGCCCCAGGTGCTGTAGACGAGATGATTCAACGCGGCCTGATCCTGCGGAACAGCATCGCCGTCGCGCTTCGGCTCAATGTTGAAGTTCTGCGGGTCGGCCGAGTCTTCGACCTTGAGAATTCTGAACTGGCCCTCGGGCAAGCGGGGCGCACTGTCGGTCGCGTCGTCGTCGGCCACGGGTACCTCGGTTCAAGAGCGCTTCGTGCGCCGCCTCGCTAGCGCTGCAACGCATTTCTCAAACGCCCGCATCGCCGCGAGCGCCTGCGCTCCTCGCTCTTGTACCACGACCAGCTCGCGCTCCGACGCCGCGAGTGCTCGCACGATCATTAGGTTCTCGTGCAGGCCGAAGTCCTCGACCGCGTGGCCGCTGGGGTCCCACAGCCGCCCGCCGCTGCGTGCGAGCTTCCCGTAGTGAGTGCGCACGCGGGCGGCGTAGGCGCCCGCGCGGCTCGCGTAGCCGTAGACGGGTTTGCCCAGCGCGAACATGAAGCCGAGCTCGAAGAGCGTGCCGGCGTCGGCGCTGGGGCCGCGGAAGGGCGTGAGGTTGAAGAGGCCGGCGTCGGCGCGCTGCATGTGCGCGCAGTTGGCGCGGAAGATCGCTTCCGGGTCGGCGCTCGCTTCGACGTCGGGGTCGATCGGGTAGAGGCCCTCGAAGCCGTGCTTCGCGCAGATCGCCCGCTTGCGCGCGCCAATCTCGATCGCGTTCTGGAGAAAGACGTCGGGGCCGGCGAGGTAGAGCATGCGCATGGCTGCAATCTACGCCGAGGCATGAGGGCGCGGCGCAGCCTGATAATTCCTTTGTTCCCGCGCGGGCGCGGGTGTAGAGAGGAGGAGCGCGCCCCGCGAGGTTCCGATGCCCTACGGAGAGGCCGGCGCGCGCGTGCTGCTCGAGTACAAGCCTGCGCGTCGCCAGGCGTTGTTCGAGGTGCTCGTGTACGTCGCTTTCGGAGCGTGGGCGATGTCCGTGCAGGGCGCCGACCAGGCCGAAGCCCGCTTCCTCGGGGTTTGCGTGCTCGGCGCCGCGCTCTGGTCGATGGTCAAGCTCACCCCGTGGTCCCCGCGGATCCGCGCCACGGAGCGCGTACTCCTCGTCAAGCGCTGGCCGCTGAGCGAGCGCGTCTTGCCGCGCGATTGGATCGCTCGCTTCGAGGTGGTGAGGCTTGGCAAAAACGAAACGGCCTACGCCAGGCTCCACGCCGACGCGCCGCACGCGGCGAAGTGGGTGACGCTCCCGAAGGGCGGCTTTCCTCCGGCCAAGGAGATCGTCGATTCGCTCAACGCGTGGCTCGCGCGCACGGCAAAGGGCGGTCAGGCGCGGTGAGTGAGTTCGGTCCGTTGGTGCGATCCCGCTGCTCCACTCCGCAAGCGTGCTTGCCTAACAAGCGCGCTCCGACCGGCGCAAGCGCGCTTGTCACAAAGTTCGGGGCCCCCGCACTTTGACGATCTTTGGCGCTGGCTGCGCGCATAGCATCGACGGGTCTCACGCCGAGAGCGCCCGTGAAGCAGCAGCAGCCGGAGCGAGAGCCGCACAGGTTCGGTGACTTTCTCGATCGCTTGCGCCGCAATCCGCCGGCGTTGATCGCGATCAGTGTCGCCCCGCTCCTCGTCACGCTGGCGATCGCGCTTGGCACGATGCCGCGCGCGCCGGTGTGGGTGTTCCCGTGCCCGCTCTATCCGAACGGCTCGGTCGCGCTCACGGCTTCGTACCACGCGCCGTGCCCGATCGAGTTCACCGAGCACCCGAACGGCTACTTCGTCGGTGGAGACAGCGACATGCTGCGCGGCCACGCGCAGGTGCGCGCGCTCGTCGCGAGCGGCAACGCGGTGGGCATGGTGATGCTCGCGCAAGGCGACGTTGCGACTGCGGAGTTCGAGCTTCGCGAGGCCGAGGAGTTGCTCGGCGCGCACGGAGCGCTCGTCGATCAGTTGTCGGCAGCGACCGAACTCTTCCGGCTCGCTCGCGGTCGCAGCGACGAGGCGCAGGCGCGCGGTCGGTTGGAGCAGCTGCTCGGCGGCATTCCGGGTGGCGACGAGTATCGCCCGCAGCGCGCGGCTCGGGCATTGCTATCGCAGACCGCACGTACGTCGACGCGCTAGACATCCGAGCGGCCGCGGTGTTCGGGAGCCCGCGCCGGGGAGCGCGGGGCCGGCGGCGACATCGACAACGCGCGGACGTGAGAGCTGATCGCGCATTCGCATCCGCCCGACGACGAATGCCGCCGTGCGAGTTCGCGGAGTCACTGTTCGCGGCTTCCCGACTCACGCAATGGCGACAAGCGGGCACCTCAGACTTCGCGAACGACCCAACAACTCCGCAGGCCTACGCGTGGGCCCTCCTGGATTCGAACCAGGGTCTCTCCGGTTATGAGCCGGGTGCTCTGACCGCTGAGCTAAGGGCCCGCGAGGTGCGGAGAGTACGCGCAGATCGGCGCCGCGCGGCAGCGCGCGCGC
>Ga0194132_10000194_pt1 | contig 121643 bp, 97 predicted proteins | sample TA2KigOf80mmetaG_FD_148612 | JGI IMG/M metagenome (GOLD analysis project Ga0194132, IMG submission 148612) | Freshwater microbial communities from Lake Tanganyika, Tanzania - TA2015054 Kigoma Offshore 80m | ecosystem: Environmental > Aquatic > Freshwater > Lake | place: Tanzania: Lake... | reverse complement strand
CATCGTCCAGGACACGGGGCCGAGTTCGGTGCTCCCGAGCGGTCTCGGGATGTTTCGTTTCTCCACCGTGGACGAGGCGGCCGATGCGCTGCGGGCGGTGGACGCCGACTACGCGCGACACTGCCGCGCTGCGCGCGAGCTCGCGGAAGCACACTTCGACGCCAAAGCCATCGCGCGGCGGATTCTCGAAGCCACGCTGGCGTGAAGGGTGCCATGGGCATGGGAGCGGGTCGGATCACCCTCGTCCTCGCAGCAGACAACGGGTATGCTCGACCACTGACGACGGCCGTGCGATCAGTCATCGCGACGCTCGGTTCCGAGCACTCATTGGACTTGTATGTGTTCGACATGGGGATTGGGCCGGACACGCGATCGCTCATGGAACGGTCCCTGATCGATCCGCGCGTCACGGTGCACTGGGTCACGTCTCTCCGTGAGCGAGTGACGCACCTGCCAAACACATGGCCCGCGATTACACGGGCAGGCTACGGGCGGCTCTACATCCCCGAGATTCTTCCGCGCGACACCTCGCGCGTACTGTATCTCGACTGCGATGTCATCGCCAGGCGCTCAGTGGCCGATCTGTTCACCGTGGACATGTCTGATTTCGCGGCAATGGCGGTGCCGGATGCCCAGTCGCCGTTCGTCTCATCTCCATACGGCGTGCCGCGCTGGTTCGAGTCTCGGCGATCGGCCGGAGAGTTGAACTTCAACAGCGGCGTCATGCTCATCGACGTCGACGCGTGGCGCCGCGACCGCGTGATGGACGAAGCCGTAGCGTACTTGACCGACGGCAGGCATGGCGGCGGTCAGGATCAGGAAGCGCTCAACGTCGTGCTCGCCGGCCGGATTGGCCAGTTGGATCCACGCTGGAATCAGCAATCGGAGCTGTTCCTTGAGCAATACGCCGTGACCCTGCCCTATAGGCGCAACGTGCTCGACGAACTGTGCTCGAATCCGTGGATCATCCATTACTCGAACAAGCGTAAGCCGTGGCACCACGGATATCAGCATCCATTTCTCGACGAGTGGTTCTCCTATCTGGATCAGACAGCCTTCGCCGGCTGGCGACCCAAACCTAAGTAACGGCCGAACGGAGGATCGATGGCTCGCTTCGTCGTCGCGGGTAACCTCGTGCGCTTTCCACTGGCCGGGGCCAGTCAGTTCTTTTTGTCGTATCTCGTGGGCCTTCGTCAGTTGGGGCACGACGTGTACTTCGTCGAGCGCGCGAGCTGGCCGAACGCCTGCTTCGACGTGGCGAGGCGCGAGATGACTAACGCTTGCGCCTATGGCGTGGCGTGGGCGCGCGCTCTGCTGGCGCCGTACGGTCTGGAGAACCGCTGGAGCTTCGTCGACGTCCGCGGCAACTATCACGGTCTCAGCCGTGAGCAGGTCAGATCCGCGTTCGACGGTGCCGACGTCTTCCTGGATCTCGAGTGGAACGAATGGCTCACCGAGGCGGCTGCAGCCAAGCTGCGGGTTGTCATCGAGGGCGAGCCGGCCTGGCGCCAGATGAAGATGGAGAACAGTGCGCGCGCCGGCGAGCGAGTGCCCGAATACGACTACTACTTTACGATGGGCCACAACATCGGCACGCCGCAATCGAACGCCCCGACAGCCGGCAAGACATGGGGAAAGACGTATTGCCCGGTCATGATCGACGCCGTCCCCTTCGCCCCGCACATGGGCAATGGGCCGTTTAGTACGGTGATGCGATGGCGATCGAACAAGGACGTGACGTTTGACGGCGTCACTTACGGGCAGAAGGACGTCGAGTTTCCCAAGTTCATCGATCTTCCCAAGCTCACCTCGGTCCCCGTGGAGGTGGCCGTGTCGGGCCGAATCCCACGTGAGATCCGGGAGGCGATCGTCGCGGCGGGATGGGGCGTCCGGAATGCCGACGAGGTCGCGGCCACACTCGATTCGTATCGGCAGTACATCGTCGCCTCGCGCGGCGAGTTTGCGGTGTGCAAGCACGTGCACGTGGCGAACAACACCGCTGTTCTGCCCGATCGTCCCGGCTGGTACATGGCGAGCGGTCGCCCCGCCGTCGTGCAGGATACGGGCTTCAGCGAGCACCTCCCCTGCGGCCGAGGACTGTTCGCGGTACGGACGGTCGACGAGGCGGCCGCTGCCATCGAAACGATTGCCAATGACTACATGGCACACGCTCGCGCCGCCCGGGAGATCGCCGCCGAGTACCTCGACGTACGCAAGGTGCTGACACAGCTCCTCCGGGAGATCGGCGTGTCGTAGGTGCCTGCACTGCCCGCTGTCAGCCCTCAGGGCTCAGCCATCAGCGTGGGGCGCTCATGACTCACGGCTCAACGCTGGGTCACAGACTCTCAGAACTCAATACTGCTCGAGAGCCGCGATCAGGCGGTTGCGGCCAGCGCTGCACCTCGTCCAGGAGGCGTGCCAGTGCGCCTTGCGACTTGCGATGATGGAGGAAGCGCGAGCGCCGATCGCCAAGCCATCGAAACGCCCAATAGATGCGCGCCGCCGAGAGCGTCCGGACAAACGCCGGCGGCGCGCCGGCGGGCCAGCGAGCCTTCGCGTACTCCTCTTCGCACGCCGCGACAATCTCGGGCCGCCACCCCTCGGTGAGCGCCGCCAGATCGAGCTCGCCAGCAGCGACCGCGGCTGATTCCCAGTCCACCGGGCAGACTCGGCCGTTCTCGTACACGATGTTGCCCGGGTAGCACTCACCGTGCACGATCGTCGGCTCGGCGGCCAGGAGCACCGACACGAACTCGTCCGCGCGCGCGCATACGGGCACGAGCCAGGGATACTGCCGTCGGCAGCCTTTCGAGAACGCGATCACCCGATCGATGAAGCCGTGAACATAGCGCGCATCGTACCGTTTGATCCTGGAGGGCCATCGCCCGGGCCGCGCCCAGGCGGCATGAAAGCGACCGATCCACGCAGCCGTCGCAGGCAAGGCGGCGCGTGTGTCGAGCCGATGCGTATTCGCAATGCTCTTGCTGTCGAGCGCTTCGATGAAAAGCCACGTATCGCCGGTGCGTTGATCGCGGTGCCGCCCGAAGAACGCCGGCGTCGAGCCAGACGCCTGACCCAGGACCTGCTCGTACACGTAGGCTTCGTAGCCCACGCCACCTCGATGCCCATGCCCATCGTGCGAGCGTCCCGCCTCGTACTTGCAGAAAACTCGTTGCGTCGTGCCGTCGGACAGGCGGCACGTGACGATCTCCACTGGGAACGTGCTGCTGCCTCGACAGTCTCGACGCTCCAGAACGTCCGCGCGAACGCCACGACGTGACTTCCCGCTGAGGATCCGGGCCAACACCTCGGCCAGCCTGTCGGTCGTCGGGACGCCCCTCGAGCGGCTCATACGATCCGTGTCATCGATGAGGGCGTGGCTCGACAGCACGTGCGAGGAGCTCCTGAAGGACTCGCGACGAGTCGAACCGTGTCTCCGCGACCGCTCGAGCGGCACGACTGTGATGGTCCCAGCGCTCCATCACGTCCGACACCGCCGCCGCCGCCTGCTCGACCGTGGTGAACGGCAACAGCCCATCGCCGACGGGCATGTGCGCAGCGAACCCGGTGTCCTGAGCGACAACCGGACGGCCACTGGCCAGATAGGCCGCGCTCCGCTCGCTGAACCAACCGCTCCCCGACACGACGTAGCCGTGCTTGGCCACGCTGAACTCGGCCATCGAGCGCTGCAAGAACGCCTGATACCCGACCGGATCGGGAACAGCCGTCAACGGGTCGCTGACGTGCCATCCGTGCTCGCCGAGTAGACCCGGTCCCGTCCGGCCGCCGACGGCGATCTCGAACACCTGACCGACCTTCGCCGGCAGATCTAGATACGACATGAACGAATCGGACTTCATCCCGAACCGTCGCCCCCCGTACTCTTGCGCGGCGTAGCTTTGCCACTGCATCACCGTCGTGAAGCGCGCCCGGTGGGGCGCCGGCACGACCTGCCAGGCCTCCAGCAGGATCGGCTGTCTGGTCGGCTGCCACGGGTAACCATCGTCTGGAATGGTGGCGGTCCGGCCGATGTTCTCTGCAAACGAGAAGAACGCCGTGTGCTGGTCTGCGTTCGCTCGCCGGGCCGGGTCCCTGAGGTGGCGGATCTGAGTGAACACGGGGTCGGTATCGAGGAATGCGCGCTGAGGAATCTGCCGTGTCCACTCTCTCAGCTGATTCTCTCCGCTGATGTTCAATAGCAGATCGGCGCGAGCGCAGCGGTCGAGCGCCACGGAAGCGAGCGGTCCGTGCCACCGGCGCGTATGGGCGTCGTAGTAGGCCCAGCATTCAGGAAGGCCCGCCATCTCGAACGCGCGAGCAGCGAACGCGAGTCCGAATGTCGGATCGGTGTCGCTCACATGACGAGAAGGGTCATAGCAACACCACGATGTATCGCCGCTGTCCTCCAGGAAACAGACGTCGTGTCCCATCTTGGCCAACCCCATCACGTATTGGAGGTAGTGCCACGCCAGTCCCCCAACCGGTCCGCGAACAATGTAGCCAAGGACCACGATCCGCACGCGATCACGCCTCAAGTTTGTCTTCGACTCGGGATTCGAGCACTGGCTGGCTCGGACCGGCCGCGCGCTCCGAGCGCGCGGTCGCCGTAGACCCTCCGACCGACACCGACATCGCCTCGTCGATGAGCCGCGACAGCACCAGGTCCGAGTTGAAGTACTCTTCTGCGATGGCGCGCGCAGCCCGACAGTGTCGCGCGTAATTCCCCGACACCTCGCGAATACGCTCAGCCGCCTCGTCGACGGTCCGAAAGGTCAGCACGCCTTCGCCGGTAGGTATGATTGACGTGAATCCGGTGTCTTGCACCACGACTGGCCGGCCGGCCGCCAAATAGCAGGCAGATCGATCGCTGAACCAACCGGGCTGACCGACGACGTACCCATTCTTCGCCACGCCCCATTCCGCCTTCGACGACTCGATATAGTCGCGGTAGCTGTCGACGTCAGGGCAGACCTGGTTCGGATCGACGACCTGCCATCCCTTGAACCGCAGGTGCGAGAGCACCGAGTCGGGCAGATGCACATGACGTCGGACACGGGCCGCCACCTCGAGTCGCTCGGGCAAGACCTGCGACGGCAGGTCGAGGCATTTCAGGAACTCGACGTCCTTCTGCCCATAAATTTTCTGCTGATGTTTAACCGGGTTGTAACTGTCCCAGTTCATCACGGTGGTGAACACATCACGGTGGGGCTGCGCGGGCCGCCACTCCGACAGCAGCACGGGTTGCCGTGTGGGACGCCATGCGTGGCCCGTCACCGGCACATCGGTACGAAGTGACTCACCGTAGCTGAAGTGCACGTCGTACGCGTCGAGGACCGCTCTGAAATCCGCTTGTCCGCGCACCAGCTTGATCTGCGTGAACACAGGGTCGGTGTCGACGAACGCGCGGCGGGGGATCGTTCGGTACTCCTCTGGGTGGAAGACGGGCGCCGACACGCTCAGGAGGAGGTCGGCCGTCTCGATCACGTCCTGTCGGGCACGGTCGGACAACCCGTACCATCGACCGTCGATCGCGCATTTGTAGGCCCACCGATCGGCCAACCCGAACCGCGGCATCACCCCCAACAAGTACTGCGCGTTGGCCTCGCAGTGGTTCACGATGAAGTTGCTGCCCGTTGCACCTCCATCGAGAGAATAGGGCCACATGCCGGTGTCTTCGAAGTAGTAGACGTCGTGACCGAGGCGTGCAAGGCCCGCGGCGAACTGCGCGTAGTGCCACGTGAGCCCACCAAGCGGGTGCTGCGCGATGAGGCCGGTCAGGACGATGCGCACGTCAGTCGACCGCGAAGGCGAAGAGTGCCGACCCAGCCGCGACAGCGACATGCTGCTTGCCGTCGACGAGGAAGCTGACGGGACCCGCCGCCACCTCACCGCCGGTCTTGAAATGCCACAGGGATTGACCCGTCTTGGCATCGAGCGCGAAGAAATCGCCCTCGCGCGATCCGCCAAACAGAAGCCCGCCGGCGGTGGCGAGCAGGCCGCCGAAACTCGGGTTCCGCAACGGGAACTGCCATCGCAGCCGACCCGTGGATACCTCGAGTGCTTTAATGACGCCCTCCGCTTCCACACCCAGCACATCGGTCGCCGAACCCCCTTCAAAGCTTTGTCCCGCCTTGAACCGCGAGGGTCCCACGTAGAACATGCCGGGGTAGTTCTCGAACGCCGACACGTATAAGAGGTTGGTCAGGGGGCTGAACGCCGGGCTCATCCAGTTTGTGCCGCCGTCGGGGCCGGGATAGACCCGGGTGCCGGTGATCGACGGCCGAGCCTCGGGTCTCGGGATGGGACGGCCGCGGGAATCGAGGCCGAGCGCCCAATCCTGCTTCACGAACGCCGTTCCAGACAGAAACTCGCCGGTCTGCCGATCCAGCACATAGTAGAACCCATTGCGATTGGCTGTGACGACGAGCTTCCGGGAACGTCCATCGACCTTCGCATCGACGAGCACCGGGACCTGAGCCGCGTCGCGGTCGTGCACGTCGTGCGGCGTGAACTGGAAATGCCATCGTAGCCGACCCGTCTCCGGATCGAGCGCCAGGAGGCTCTCCGAGTACAGGTTGTCACCAGGGCGGACATCACCGTTGAAGTCGGGGCCGGGATTCCCCACGCCCCAATAGAGCAGATTCAGCTCGGGGTCGTATGACCCGGTGATCCAGGTCGGCGCGCCACCCGTCTTCCAGCTCTCTCCAGACCAGGTGTCGTGACCTGGTTCGCCGGGCGCGGGTACGGTCCAAAAGCGCCAAACCGGCTCGCCCGTTCGTGCATCGTAGGCGCTCACGAATCCGCGGATCCCGAAATCGCCGCCACCGACGCCGACCACGACCTTGTCGCGCAGGACGAGTGGCGCGCCCGTGCTCGAGTAGCCGTCGTGATAGTCCGCGACGACACGGTTCCAACGTACGCGGCCGGACGCGCTGTCGATGGCCGTCAGCTGCGCGTCGAACGTAGCCAAGAACAGCGTGTCGCCCAGAATAGCCACGCCCCGGCTGACACGCCCGCAGCATCCGCGACCGCGTACGCGGTCGCCGGAATAGGTCCACAGCCGCTGACCGGTCCGTCCGTCGATCGCCGACACCGTCTGGGGCCGCTCGGTAATGTAAAGCGTACCGTCGACGACAATCGGCGAGGTCTCCAACCGGGTCTGGTCCACGACCTGATACACCCAGATGGGCTTCAACCGCGAGACGTTCGAGGTGTTCAACTGTGAGAGTCCCGAAAACCGATGGCTGCTGTAGCTGCCCGAGTACGTCAGCCAATTGCCCGGCTCTGAAGGGGCCGCGCGAATGCGTTCGAACGACACGTCGATCGCTGCGGTGGAAAACAGCAGCGATTGTGCGAGTGCGAACGTCCAGAGCGTTCGGTTCATCGTTCGTCTCGCTGCGCCGTCAGGAAGGCGACCACATCATCCAGCTCCTCGTTGGTCAGCACCGACAGGTAGCTCGGCATCGGCGACCTGCCCCATCGCTTGCGCAGCGCGGTGATCTCGGACTTGCGCAGGGAATGGATCCGCCCCGTCATGTCGCGGATTTGAATCGAGAACACGTCCTCGTTCAGACGCACGCCAACGATCCGCTGCGCGTGGGTATCGGCCTCCACGAGCAGAAAGTTCTCGGGCATCGTCGCACCGCTACGGACGATCTTCGGCACATCGGCATCGGGATCCGCAAGCGAGGTCCTCAAGTACTCGGCGCCGCGCCGTGCCCCGATATCGGACAGGTCTGGTCCAACCGCGCCTCCGGATCCGTTGAGCGTGTGACAGCGGTCGCAGCCGCCCTTGCCCCGATAGATCCGCCCGCCCTTCTCGGCGTTGCCGCGAGCGGTCTGCACGGGCCGCCGGCCGAGCGACCGCACCCATGCCGCGATGGCCAGGTTCTCATCTTCATCGAGCTTCGACTCGGGCATCGAGCCGGGAATGCCGTATTGAATGATCCACATGAGCTGCTCGTCGGTCTGCGTGTTCGCGAGCTTCGCGGCGGCCAGGGTCGGCCCGCGCCCACCTTCTCCGCTCGGACCGTGACACCCCGCACAGCGCTCCTGAAACAGTTCTCGGCCTCGTGCGAGATCGTCCTGGGACGCCGTGGCACGATCAGGGATCGCGATGATGGTGATCGCCGCCAGCACCACAGTCCAAGGGAATCGTGTCGTTGGAATAACTGAGCGGCGCGCCGTACCGAGCATGTCCAGACTCCAGCCGTGTCCGATTGGGCGCGTGACGCTGCGTCGCGGACTCACCGCGTCGAGACCGCCCGGGCGACCCCGCTCTTCGTGCGGGTCAACCGCCCGTTGACCACCTCGAGCACGATGTCACAGTGCTCGAGTGTGCTGAGCCGATGCGCGATCATGAACGTCGAGCGTCCCGCCATCAGACGATTCAGCGCATCCATGATCAGGCCTTCGGTTCCGACATCCACCGCGCTCGTCGGCTCGTCGAGCAGCAGCACCGGGGCATCTTTCAAGAACGCTCGTGCCAGCGCGACCCGCTGCCGCTCGCCGCCGGACAAGCGCATGCCGCGCTCGCCCACGAGCGTGTCATACCCGTCGGGCAAGCGCGTGATGAAGTCGTGCGCGTTCGCCGCCCGTGCGGCGGCCTCGACCTCTGCCTGACTCGCACCAGGCCGGCCGTAGAGAATGTTCTCGGCGAGGCTGGTCGAGAAGAGCACCGGATCCTGGTGCACGATGGCGAACTGGCGCCGAAGATCCGCCAGCCGCAGATCGCGGACGTCTACGCTATCGATCAGAATCTGACCTGACGTGACATCGTAGAAGCGCGTCATGAGCGAGAGCAGCGTGGTCTTGCCGGCGCCGGTCGGGCCGGCAATCCCTACGCGAGCCCCGGGCGGCACGGCGAACGAGACGTCGTGCAGGACGGGTTCGCCGGGACGGTAACCGAATCCGACCTGACGAAATTCGATGGCGCCTGCGGCCTTCCCCAGCCCTTTGGCATCGGGCCGATCATAGACGTCCGGTGCCTCGTCGAGCACTGCGAAGGCGCGTTCAGCCCCCGCCAGCGCCGATTGGAGCTGGTTGGTCCGCTTGCTCATGGTCCGCAGCGGATCATAGAGGCGTCCGAGATACCCGATGACCAGGAGCAGGTTGCCGAGCGTGAGCGAACCCTGCCGGACATGAAGGACGCCGATCACGAGCGTCAGGGCCGATGCTGTGGCTACCAGGAGCGTGGTCATCAGATCGAACTTCATCTGGAGGCGCTGCATGTCGCGCATCTCACGCAACCGCTCTTCCGACCGCTTGACGAATCGCTCTTCTTCATGGTCCTCGCGCGCGAAGGCCTTGACGACCCGGATCGACGTCAGCACCTCTTGGATGACGGCCAAGGCACCGCTGTCGAGCCGCTTCAGGCGCCGAGACGACCCCTTCAGTCGTGCGAGTCGTGTCCGGATGTTCCAGAAGAGCAGCGGCGTCGTCACAACCGCGACGAGGGCGAGCGGCGGATCGATTCGGCTCATTACGTAGAGCATCGCAGTCAGCGTCACTGCCGACGAGACGAATGGCAGCACACCACTGGTCGCGATCTCGGCGATGGACGGCGCGTCGGTCTGGATGCGGTAGAGCGAGTCGGTCGTGCCTCGCATGTCGTGGTAGGACAGCGAGAGGCGCTGGGCATGCCGGAACAGCTTCGCCCGAAAGGCAAGGACCAGCCGCTCACTCGTCGAACTCTCCAGGAACGAGACGGCAAACCCCTGAAGGGCGCTCACGACCTCGATCACAACGATGAAACCCGCGGTGAGCGCGAGCACCGCCACGGGCGAGTCGAGAATCGGCGACGGCACCCACGTGCGATAGAAAGTCGGTAGCGGCGCCGAGCCCGCGATGCTGTCGACGGCAATCTTGAGCGGCACCGGCGTCAGCAGAGCCAGAGGCGTCGCGAGCAGATTCAACAGGGCCAGCACGAGAATGTGAAGCCAGAATGGGCGCGCCTCGAGCAGTACGCGTCGGTAGAGGCGGAAATCGAGGGGACCACCGGTCGTCGTCATGCCACCTTGTGATCTCAATTCTGATCCGGGCGAGCGCCGTAGACGAGCGACGAGAGTGCCGTCGCAGCTTCAATCGTCATGCGGACCGCGAGTAGCATCGCAACCGATCCGAGGAGCGCCGACGCGCCCCACGCATGGTCCCGACTCGCCGCCCACGCGAGCCCGCCCAATAGTCCCACCATCATCAGTCCAGTGACCGACAAGCGAGGCCACACCCGAATGCGAACGGTCTGGCACCCGTGGCCATGCTCCTCGACCGCACAGAGCAGACGTGCCCCGCCGAGGAATCCACCCCTCGCTTCGAGATCCCACGCGTCGTGTTCACCGCCCGTGACCACGAAATGTGAGGCGGCCCGCAGTCGATCCTGGATCGTGCGAAGGCGAGTCTCGCTCGCTTGCCACTGATCGGTCCAGAAGCGGATCGTTCGGCGCCAGGGGAACCGGCCACGCAGACCGCTTCGGAGGCGCCACGGCGCCAGTCCAAAGCGAATTCTGCCGTACAGACGGGCGAGCGGCTGCGTGACATGGAGGAAGCCGGTCACCGCCCGCAGTCGAATCTCCTCCGGCCCAGATAGCACACGCCCGGTAAAACGAGCGCATATCGCGCCGCGAACCGCCTGCACGAGCGGGAAGGCCACCGCACAGACCAGAAGCGGGACGGTCCAGACAAGCGGCGGCCAGAGCAGGCTCGTAAGCGCGACGAGCGCAAGGGTCACGTTCACGAGATGCCATTCGGGGATGTGCGGCAGGTACTGCAAGCCGCTGGCAACCGGGTGACGCAGGAACTGGAAGGGCGCCGAGCCCCAGACACCGTAGTACACACGTGGTCCGCCGCCGAGCAGCGGTGATGGCGTGGGGTCGTAGATGCGTCCGAACCACGTCGCATGGCCAGCCAGGTTGTACTTGGCGGGCCATTTGGCCTCGAGCAGGGCCTCCGCCTTACCGTAGCCGCGCTGCTGCTTCCAGAACGCCTGGACGGACGCTCGTCGGTGATGCCAGACCACCGCGGCCGGACTGAACCCCAGGCTCCATCCCTGCTCCTGCAACCGCCAACACACATCCACATCGTCGCCGGCGGTCCAGAACTGGGGATCGAAGCCGCCAATCGCCTCGAGCGCCTCGCGGCGGAAGGCCATGTTGCATCCGGGAATGTGCTCCGCTTCCCGGTCGCTCGTGAGCACATGAATCGGGCCACCCGGGGTATTGGCGACGCAGTGGGCAATGGGGCCATCCTCGCTCGGCACGAGGTTCGGACCGCCCACGCCGACGAAGTCCGAGCCTTCGAAGGCGGTCGCGAGGTAGTGAAGCCAGTGCGGGTCCGGGTAGGCATCGTCGTCGATGTAGGCGACGATCTCGCCCCTGGCGGCGCGCAACCCGAGGTTGCGCGCATGACCTAGGCCCCCCTGCGACGTGCGGACGACGTGGAAGCCGTACTTTTGGGCGGTCGCGCCCGTGCCGTCGGTCGACCCATCGTCAACCACCACGATCTCGAAGGCGGGATAGTCGAGCCGTACGAGTGCGTCGAAGCAGTCGCGGATGCAGTGATTGCCGTTATGGCTGCACACCACGATGGTGAAGCTGGGCCACCGGCGGTCGTGGCGGGTGCTCGAGCCGTCCCCGGGAGGGAACGGAGTGTCGCGAAACACCACCCGTACGTGCGAGAGCGCGATCTTCGGCGTTCGGTCTCGACGGACGAGACCGAACGCCCAGTCATCCACGTCCTCGCCCCCCCGATGCCATTCGTCGGTCCAGGCGTACACGAAAGCGCCGGCGCAGCCGCCCCTAAACGACGCGTCGAGCTGCCAGCCGAGGACGTGCGCCTGCAGCGGCTCGGAGTGGCGCAGGCTATCGAGGCCGACCTCGCTCATGACGAGCGGTCGGTCACCCACCACGTTCTGCAGACGCGCGACATAGGCCTCGAAGGTGTCGGGGGTCTCGAGGTAGACGTTGAAGCAGCAGAAATCCAGGAACGGAAGCTCGAGGTACTCGGTCGAGGGATAGTTGGCGTAGGTGACAAGACCCATCGGATCCGCGCGCTTGATCAACCGGGCGATGCGTCCGAGATACCGCTCGACGCGTGCCGCACCGAGCCAGCGAACCGTGGCGGCGGGAATCTCGTTGCCGATCGCATAGGCCAGGATGGCGGGATGTCCCGCCACCATCCGCACCAAGTTCCTGAGGCGAGCCTCGAGATCGCGCGGTGGACGTCCGTCGGCCAGGTGACCGATTACACGCTCGACGGCCAGGCTGACGAGAAGCCGAAGTCCATGGCGCGCGGCCACGTCGAGCACCCACGTCGGCGGCATGGTGTACACGCGGACTGCGTTGACGGCGTGCGCCGCCATGTCGGCGAAGTCGCGCTCGACGACGAGGGGGTCGGGATATTCGTGGCCGTGGGCGTCGGGTCGAAACGTCCCGTAAGTGACGCCGCGCACGTAAAGCTTCTCTCCGCCGGCAAAGAGGAATTTCCCACGGACGTGCGGACGGGCGAGTAGAGCGGGCCGTGGAGGCGCGTCCGGTGCAGAGCGCAGCGCCTCCGCCTCAATCTGCGGATCACTCCTGAGCGTGTTGAGCATCTCGTGCGACGCTGGGTATCGCCACGCGATGAACGAAGGCCACGCTCCAGTGCGGGACCCCGCCGGACCAGCACCCCGAGAGCGCCTAGGAGGAGGGAGCAAACGGGGTTATCGGCCTATCGCAAGCGGAGTCGACAATGTATACGACAACACGACGAACATCTCATCAGGAAAACATGATTAAGTCGAAACAGATCAAGCAGTTGCACGGATCCATTCTGAAGACTTTTGACAACCTCGTCCGTGAAGCGCGGCCTCGCGTTCGTAAGGGACGTCCGTGCACTGATACGCATTCATGGAAAGCCAGTTTGCGGCCGCAGCAATTGTCGAGAACCAGCCGCGCCGAGTTGGGAGTCACGCGACGGATTCGACCCGCGGACGGTCGCACCACGCGGCGGCAGCTGAAGGTGGGCCGCGCTACAGACGGCTGCTCAGGACCGATCGGGGCCGTGTGGTACAATTCGCCCTTCGGTCGACCGCTGTCGACCCACCTTCGGGGCCTTACGGGCAGTTCCCACCAGGGCCGGTAGCTCAATTGGCAGAGCAGCAGACTCTTAATCTGCGGGTTGACGGTTCGATTCCGTCCCGGCTCACCATCTTTTCATCAGCATCTTCAGACGGCGCCAAGTAGTTGAAAAGTGGTGCCGTTACGGCGGTTCGATTGAATCGATTTCCGTCGTACGCGATTCCTTCCGGGAAGAACAGCAACTGCAACCGCTGCTTGTAGTCGAGCGACGCCTGCACCCACAGGTCTGATGCACGCGGCAGAATGCGTTCCGCGAACGCCAGGATGCCCTGTACATCGAGTTCGTCGACTGCTTCGGTGTGATGCTCGATCTTCGCGAACGTCAGTTCTTCGCGCAGCTTGTCGCGTTGGCGGCTGTAGCTGGTGAGATCGATCGACTCGGAGTAGAGGAACGCTTCATCGAGCCGGTCGAGCTTCTGCTGGATCGCCTTGACGCGGCGGTCCTGCTCCATCGTCCGCTCGCTCGCTTCCGCTCGCCGCTGCTCCCAAACGTGGAGGATGCGATCCTTCACCAGGCGCATGTAGCCGGGCGTCGGCTGCAAGAGTGCCAACTCGTCGACGAATGCGCCTTCGAGCGTCGCCTTGCTGACGTTCACCGCGCGGCACTGCTTCTGGCAGTGGTAGTACGCGTAGCGTCCGTTCCGGCCCTTCGACCAGCTCCCTGTGAGCGGCCGTCCACACATGTCGCAGCGGGCGAAGCCGCGCAGCGGGAAGTCCGGATGGTTCCGTTGACGCGGACCGGCGACGACGATCCGACCCTCGAGGACGGCCTGGGCGCGGTAGAACGTGGCTTCGTCCACGAGCGGATCGAAGTTGCCCTTGGTCGACACGCCGTAGTCCGGGCTCTCGACTTTGCCGGCGTAGATCGGGTTCCGCATCATCTGGCCGAAGCTCTGTGGTGACAGCTTCAGCCCCTTCCGGCTGCGCAGGCCGGCTTCTGTCGCACGGGCAATCACTTCCTGCTTGGTGTACTGGCCCGTCGCGAGATCCTCGAAAGCCTGCCGCACGAGTGCGCCCCGCTCCGGGTCGTGCACGAGACTCGTGTTCGACCATTTCGGCGCGTTCAGGTAGCCGAGCGGTGCTGGGAACGTCCAGCGTCCAAGTTCGAGCGCGGCCCTCATGCCGGCTCGTGTCCGATCCGATCGCACGTCGTTGTCGAACTGAGCGAAGGCGGCCAGCACGCCCTCCATCAACTTGCCGGTGGATGTATCGTCGATCGGCTCGGTCGCCGAACGCAGCGAGATGCCCAGCGACTGCAGGTGCGAGCGGAGCGCGAAGTGGTCGTACTTCTCCCGCGCGAACCGCGTGAGGTTGTACACGACCACGAAGTGGACCTGGCCCTTGTGCGTCCGGCAGTACTTCAGCAGCGCCTGGAGCTGGCTGCGGTCCGTCGTCTTGGCGCTCTCACCTTCTTCGTGGAAGCGCTCGCGGATCTCGTAGCCGTTCCGCCGGCAGTACTCCTCACACGCACGAAGCTGCGTCGGCAGACTGAGATTCTCGGTCTGCTCCTTCGTGCTGACGCGAACGTAGATCACCGCGCCGACCATGTCTGGCAGCTTAGACCTGTCTCCGGCCGGCGGCAAGGTACGTCTGCGCGGCATGGCGATCAGTGGATGCGACCGCCTTGCAGCGCCAGGGCAATCAGTACACGAGCCATCGCTTCCGCGTGGCGCGCGACGTCGCGGACCTCGTCGTCCGACAGCGCCTCCGCCTCGTCGCCGAGCACTTCTCGGCATCGAGAGAGCGTGATCGGTTCCGGTGTGATGTCCGCACGTTCGGGCACATCCATGGCGTCCCCCACTCGCACGCGATTCGTGAATTGGTGAGTGGCGCGCTCGGCGCGTCGATGTGGCGGTCGACGCGCCGTTGTTGTGAGCGCGGATGCGGGCTGAGCGCCGGCATCGATCCGCGGGAGCTGCGCTCCGAGCGGCGACGGTGGCGTCGATGACGTGACCGTCTCTCGTGCGTTCAGTCGAACCAGGGCGCGATCACGCCGCTGCTGAACGCCGCCTCGTGGCGCGCGCGGTCCTGAGCACGCGGCACCGCCAAAGGCCCTGACTACCAACTGCGATGTCGTGAAGGGTGCGCTCGAAACCGTGCCCTGGGAGCGTCGGCCGAATGCGCGCTCCGGATGCCGTTGTGGCGAACCGGAGGAGTGCCGTGCGGCACTGAGGATATGAGCCCAACATACGCCCGCGCGATGCCGTCGTCAACCGCGTTGTGCGCCTCATCAGATCGACCCACCATCGCGTCATTGCCCATCGGTGCCGCGCGGAGGCGTCGTCAATGCCCGAAGGCCCGGCCACAGGCCGGGTCGGAGCGAAGCGGAGAGCATTGACGACGTCGAGCACGGCATCAGCATCATCGGCGCGATGGTGGTGCAGTTCGATTCGCGCACCAACCGTGGTCATGTTCTGCAGAAGAACTCGTCTCGCGCGCGAGCCACTTCTTGCGGAAGACATCGACACGTTTCCGCTGTCGGATCTGGCAATGCGGATGGACACGCAGGCGGCGCTCTTCTCCTGCACGGACCGGGCACGCAGACAGCGACACGGGCGACGGCCAGCGATGGCGTGAACGACCCCGTCAGGGCGCCCTGGGGTCAGGTGCCGGGCACGGCGGCGGGGTCGTTCACGCCATCGTTCCCGCAGTGACCCCGGCACGGACATCCTCGGGCGAGTCGGCACAGAGCGCCGCCTCGCTGTCGGGTGCGCGGCAACGTAGGCCGCGTCAAGCAGTTGGCTGCGGTTCGCGGTCATCGCCAACCAAGGGAGAGAGAGAACCTGGAGCAGGCGTCGAAAGAGGGGGGCCAACCTGACGCGATTTTCGCTTGGCCCCCCGTTTGGCCCACACGTCACGGTCCATCGTGCCGGTGAGCTGGAGGTATTGGCGGTTCAACAGCTCGACTTCGATCGCCGAACAGCCGTGCGAATGGTCGTCGCGCAGGGTGGTCGAGTGAGCCTGCCACAGCACGCTGTCGCCCTGTCGCCGCCACGCTCGATAGAGCGCCTGGATCTTCAACATCCCCTGCTTCCGGAACTCCTCCCGGATGTAGCGATCGTCGGGATCGCCGAGGTGTCCGCCGCGTGCCTGACGCTCGGGAAAGTAGCTCTCCAGCATCTTGGAGACGCTCGGATTCATCGGCGTCCAGAGCTCCTCGCGGATGGCGGCTTTATACAAAGCGACGGCCTTCCTGAAGCGGCGGGGAACGAGCAACCGGACGGTCCACGTGCGCACGAAGCGCAACAGGGCGAGGTGTCGGATCAGGAACTGTCGGAAGTCCACCGGGAGGCGCCGGTTCACGAGATAGACGAACACCAGGTGGCCGGTGCTGTCCTTCTCGACGCCGATCGGGAGCTTGTCGGGGAAGCACCGAATCGTCCGCTGCCGGCCCGACCCGAACGCGATGTGCGGGTAGTCCTCGGGTCGCAGGTAGTTGTCGCGCATCAGACAAAAGAACTTCCACTTGTCATCGGCAGGGCTCAACCACCAGCGGCGCCGGTCGCCCAGAACGGCATCGAGGATCATCACGCGCTCGACCATCCGGCCGACGATGCGAAGCCGCCGGTTTCGGTTGTCGGCTTGGCCAATTGCCTCATAGAGCGGTTTGTGGTGCACGTGGTAAAGCCGCCCGCGGCGCACCGCTCCCGGCTCCATGACGCGGACGAACCCGCGGGCCGCGAGACGGGCCATGAACTCGCGGCTGTTCTGGCCGCGCACGGTCCCGGTGAAGGCGCAGTACTGCCGCTCCAGAAAGCAGCCGGAGTGGACCATCACGCTCACGAGAAACTCGCGCTGCCGCTCGGTGAAACCGAAGGGGCTGAGAGCATTCACGCGAGCCTGGGTGACGCTGTGGTAGAAGTCGTGAGGCGGGTATTCGTGCATCACAGGAACTCCTCCATCCCGCGCGGATGCGGTCCTGAACGGCCACCGCCACCACGCGAGCCGACAACGTAGATGCGGAAGCCGGTCCGGGCATGGCCGGCTGCATGAGCGCCGCGATAGTGCTCCGTGAACAGCTCGACGTCCTGGTGGTGCTCGCGTCCGTCAACCTCATACTCGATGCGGTAGTCGGGGAAGTGGACCTGGCCGTCGAAGTACGGCAGGTCGTGCTGGCGCGCCCAGTCGCGAATCTCGTGCTCGTCCCGGTCCGGACGGCCGTCGCTGTCCGACCGACCGCGGTTGTGCGCCTGCAGGAACTCCTGATACTCGCGCTTCAGATCGTGGTCGAGGACAACGCGGCGAACCTCGAGCCCGCCGTGTTCGTCGCGGAGCCGCGCCTCCTCCTGGCGGTACGTCGCGTAGAGGTTCGAGTCGTGCTCGACTTCGCGTTCCCTGCTCACGCCGGCGTAGAACGCCTGTGACGGCTCGTTCTCCCGGTCCATCGAGTGTGAGTCGAGCAGGTCGCGCCCTTCGCGCGTGAGCGTGAGGCCCCGCTCGTCGTCGCCCAGATCGACCGTCTCGACGAGGCCCTCGTAGCGCAGGTGGTCGAGCGTGTCGTGGTCGATGTCGAGGTCGTGCTCGGGCACGACGCGAAAGGCGCCGACAGCGGCCAACATGCGGCTATCCTCGCCGTTCAGTTCGTAGACACGGTCGCGCAAAGCGACCAGCTCGCGCTCTTCGCCGCGCGGCAGGTCGAGGTCGCGCATCAGGCCCTCGCGCGGGTCATCGTCGCGATCCCGTTCGTCGTACGTGCGTGCGCGGCCGTCCTCCCGCCCGTCACGGTCGCGCGCGTCATCTCGCGGATCGAACATGGCTGTCCTCCCGACATGGCGATGCGTTGGATTGTCCGTGAAGGCGCCAGGGCGGTTGCCGCGCGGGGCGATTCAGGAGGGCGCTGATCGTTCGGGGCGTTGCGCCGCGCGACGTTCAGGGCGGGGTCTGGAGGAACCCCGCTCAGGGCCGCTGAGGGCGACTGAGCGATGGTTCAGCGCGCGGCCATTACCTACCGCTCGCCAGCAAGACCGACATCTTGCTGTCACTTCGTATACCCCAGACTGAGGTCGCTGACAAGGGTGCTGTCGCCATTTGCAGTCGAGGCAACTCTAAGCTGAGCTAGAATTCGTCGCGGACGGACGATCCCAATGATGTTCTTCCTCGGCGCCGTCGTCGGTTACGTCATCGCCGTCTTTGCGGCGAGCAATATTCTCCTCCCCCTGTTTTGGGCGTGGCCAAAGGCTCGTCGTCTCAGTCGAGAGGGCAAGCTTGTCAGAGATATCCCAGCGGCACGTTTTCTCGCCGCGCCGCTGATCTGGATAGCAATCGTCGCCGTATTGGCGGGAATCGCCTGGTGGCTGTCTTCAAGTCTTGGATCTGGATTACTCGTCGGCTTCATGGCGGGCGCCGCACAAGTAACCGGCCTGGTGTCCAAACCCAACGAACACATGGAGCAGGACTTCGCGGACACTTACGGCGAATATCTCAAGGAGGACGGAACACGCGACGCCAAGGCAGTAATGAGAATGGTCGCGAACCTTCTCGAAGCTGGGTTGGCTCCGGGCCAATCGAAGGCTGGCCAACTCGGAACCGGCGCCCCAGTGGTCCCGGCTTTCAGTCTTGTGGACTCGGGGTTCCGCTACGCCGTGCTTTGTCTAACGATGGTTCATGTCGTGTGCGGGCGGAAGATGCGCAATGCAGATGTCACGCTGGCGGAGTGCCTCAAGCATCTTGCAGAAACAGGCGCCCAGCAGAACGACGCTGGCGGCTTCAAATTCTTCAACTCGCCCGTGACGGCGGGACTGGCGTACAAGAGCGGAAGCGAGGTCGCACGCCAGTTCCTGAATAGTTGGTCTCAGTGGATTGATCTCACCCGGCGCGATTCCGGCAACGCGAGAGCAGGCACTCCTCTGGTGTGCGCGATGCTGAAGAGAACCGAGTCGGAATCACCCTTGACCGAAGCAGATCAGCAGCGCCTGTGGCCCCTCGCATGCTGGTTCGAGGGCTGGATTCCTACGATCGATTCATCCTTCGACCAACTGACGGGCAGCAAGAGCCGCTAGCAGCAGAGGCCTAATGCACGAATCGGTCGGCTCTCGCTTTCGGAACGATCGTGCTTGACTCGGCCTTGGCTTTGATGGCGGCAATCACAGCGAACACGCTCTACTACTGCCTGAGTACCATCGCGCAGACATTGGCGGGAGCCTTCGCGTTGATGGCCGCTTTCGTCGTATTCAAGCTGCAGTTCACCATCGTTCAAATCGGTGAATCAGCGAGGCCAGTCGCAAGGGCGGCAGGACAGTTTCGCCTGTTTCGAGAGCGTAGGTTTCAAGAAGTGCACAACGTGAGTGAGGCGGCGATCAGCAAGGTGTCGAGTTCGAAGCCGTACCTTGCCACGTCGAGGCGCGAACTCGGACGGTTGCTCACGTCAAAGAGCAGACTGCTCCGACGATTCTGGTTATCAACGGTGTCCACCGGAGTCACATTGGTCTATTCGGTGATCTCGATCAGCCTGACTGATTCTGTCCTCGCGCGCGGCTGCGCTGCGTTCGTACTGTTCGTCGCTGTTGGATTGTTCAGCATCTGCGTCATCAGCTATGCGTGCGTGCTTGATGCCGCGGTGAGAGACGGTGAGGCTTCTTGACGACAGCATCGACGAAGACGGTCTTGGGACGACGCGTTTCATCCGTCCTTGCGTTGTCAGCAGGAGCAGACTGACTGAGGAGGACTCGTGACGACGCCGGGCGTTAAGCTCACCGACAGGGAGATTTTCGCGAAGGTTACGGTACGCGCCATTCAAGGCGTCTTGACCTACTGTCTGGCCGTGGCAGTCGTACTCGCGGTCGGGATTTTTCTGCCACGAATCAGCGCGTTGTTGGCGATCCCAGCAATCGTGTTCTTCGTCCTGATCGCGCTCTGGTGTCTCGGAGGCCTTCTGCTCGGAATAATTGTTGCGGTGGGCCGAGTGTTTGGGGCTTGGCAGGACCAGCCCTTCGATGCAAAGTGGTTGTGGGCTGCGCACTGTGTTCGCTTCACAGAGAGTGTCATCTACCTCGGCCTCGCGGCGTTGCTCTACCGCGTCGCATGGACATCGTAACGACCGCTCTCTGGCTCGATGGAGCGTCGGCATCGATCTGCCCCAACAGCATGAGCTGGCCACCTGCAAGCGCGCGCGTGTGATGTGAACATGAAGGTTCCAAGTACTGATCGGGCAATCATCGCCGTGGAGAAGCTCACGGCATATCTGCTGAACGTGTCACATAAGCGCGGCGCTGCTAAGGCAAGACTTCTTCTGAGCTTCGGTTACCGAGCTGATTCACCGGAGACGCTCGAATCAGATCTGCGATCACAGCACCTGACACTCGATCCCGCGCGGACCACGAGAAACGCGTACGGTGTCGTCTACGAGATCGAGGGGCCGATCACGACACCCAGCGGCAGGAACGTTCGGTTCTGCTCGATTTGGCAAATTGACACTGGAACCGACGTGCCCAGGTTCATTACCATGTACCCGAGGTAGCACATGCCCTTCGACATGTACAGCGACGTGATCCTGACCCGTGACGTCGCCGAGCGCGGTCTCCGTGCTGGCGATCTAGGCACGGTCGTGGAGCGGCACGTAGTGGGAGGAGTTCCCGAGGAAGGCTACTCAGTTGAGTTCTTCGACATGACTGGCAACACAGTGGCGGTGGTCACGCTGCCGGCGAGTGCCCTTCGTCTCCCCACGCCAGCCGATCGTCCTGCCGTTCGCGCCCTCAGCGCGTGAATTGTGCTTCGTTCGCGAACCTCGGCTTGCAGCCGACGCCGGCACGCTTCCATGGCACAATCCGCGCGAAAGGCCGCAGCTGCTGAAGCCGTGAGTTCGGCCGCTTGGTTTGATACCGCGATACTCGCATGTTCCTGACATTCTTGGTCATGGTCGGCTTTCTCGCCCTGATAGGGCTTGGCAACAATGGCCGTTTAGGCAGTTGGTTGCAGCCTACGTACACCAAGGCGATGGACCGACTTCAGCAGATGCACGACAATCAAGACCAGCGACGCAGTGTGTCGCGAAACACGTACTTCCTGATCAGTATTACTGTCGTCGTGGTGTTGTACGGTTTCGTGTTCTGGGTTGGCTCACGCTTCGGCGCTCCTGCCGGTTGGTTAACACTGTTGGCGCTCATCCCAGTCAGCGCTGTGCTCTTTGGCATGCTTCCACCGCCGGCGACGCAAACACAGGAGGAGCGAGACGCAGACGAGCGAGCCTGGACTGGGTTCTTTGAGAAACTGTTCTTCCGAGTTGGACCAATCGCAATAGCGGGCTGGCTTTTCCTGAAGTGGTTGGAGGGCCTGTAATGGCACGCGCGAGCCGCAACGTCTACGGTTGTGCCAACGCGACGAATGTCACCCGACTCGAGCCAGCCCCCGAAGCCCGTCGATCCGTCTGAGCCATGCGCCAATCCGGTTCCAACTGACGAAATTTAGGCTCACCACTCCTCGACATTCGTCTCGTCGTGGCTCGCCCGGAGAAATCAGCAACACGGCTTCGGCCTTCGGCCTCGCCTTGCCGTTGTCGATTCCGTCCCGGCTCACCACCTTTTCCTAGGGATTTCTCGCGTCAGGCTGGTCGAGACACGACGAAGCGCCCGCGTGCGTGCAACGGTTGTGCAACGGAAGGCGCCGCTTCGTCCAGCCGCTCGACGCCTTTGCGAGTCGTCGGGTCCGGCAACCAGTGCGCGTACACACGCAACGTGATGGCCAAATCCCGGTGTCCGAGCTGTCGGCTGACGCGCCCCCGTGCTCTGTAAACCCGGAAAGCGGCTTCCAGAACGACAACTCGTGTTTTATGTAGAAGTACTCGATGCGCGGAAGCCAGACGCTAGGGCGATTTCGCCGCGCGCCGTCTCGACGAGCCCCGGACGGGGCGGCCAACGGCCTCGAGGCGTTCTCGCGTCCCTACTGCGACGATGTTCGGGGTAGGCTGTTGATCACTGAGGGAGGACGCCGATCATGGAGGCGACGCGACGCAAGATACTGGCAACAGGAGCCGCGGCAACAGCGATGGCCGTCATGCCACGCGTGTTTGCTCAGCAGGCTGGAGCCGGAGGAGCCTCTCATTCCCCCTCCGATGACGACCCTCTTCGCGCAATGGCTGAGTCCAGGACCGCACCGACGCTGTTCGTGGAGGTGCTGCGGATGCCCGGAGCGCCGTCGACCGCTGCCGTGCGCTACGGCGCCTAACGCGGGGCGGACCTGCTGCGCCACGGCTTCCAGAGCGGCAGCCTCTTCCACCTGCGCAGGCAACAAGTGCCCACCGAGCGCATCGGCGACGACGTGTACATGGCGGCGTTCCAGTTCGCCTCCGAGGACGCGGTGACCGCCGGGGCGAAGACGGGCATGAGCGAGCGGCGCGCGCCGGCCGAGGCCACCATCATCACCCAGGCGATCTACACGAAGCTGGCGGAATACGGTCGGCCGAACCCGCACGGGGCCGCCGGCCCGCGCTCGGCCATGATCGTGTTTTCGCATCCCACAGATCCCGCGTACGACGCGCTGTTCAACGAGTGGTACACGCAGAACCACATGATCGACGTGGGGAAGAGCCCGCATTTCCGCAGCGCGACGCGCTACCGGTTGCGGATGCAGGGCGCGGGCGCGCCGCTTCCCTACTTGTGCGTCTACGAAATCGATCACGAGTACACCGATGATCTGTTCGACTGGATGATGGACTGGCTGCGCGCGCCGGACGACTTCCGCCAGCAGAATCCCGCGATCCCGGGGAACCGGCAAGCGCTCACGCTGGACTTCTGGGGGTATTACGAGCGCGTCTGGGGGGCGCAGCGGGGAAGCAAGGCGAGGTCATAACGCAACGAAAACCAGAAAATCACGAGAAGCCGAAATTTCCGATTTGACCATCATTGGTCGGCGCAAGTGACACGACCGCGCCTGCGCTCAGGTCCGACACTCCTGTCGCTGTGATCGCGCCGTGGTCACGATCTCCGGGTGGCCGGAATCCGTCCGGCGGCGCGTCCCCAAGAACGTTTCGCGTGACTCGCGCTCCAGCGCACTGCCGTTCGCACGCATGCGCGTCTGCATGCTCGGTCTCCTCTCGCAGGCATAAGCGACGCACCACGGCATCCTCCCGCTCACGTCTGGGCGCACAAGACGCGACGATGGCAGGAGCGGGGCAAGAAAACACACCTCAGCCCTTCACATGAAATACCCGAAGATCCGAGCGTCAACCGACCGCGCGGACGTCGCTGGCGGAAAGCCAGCAAGGGCGCAAGGACGGGGACCGGTGGCCCGACGTCCCCCGAATGCCATCTTCGTCTTCCTAGGCTTGTCCGAAGCCGAGGGCCAGGACGTCTCGTCCCGGAGGCGCCGAAGGCCTCGCCGCCACTCGACACTGACACCAGCACGTGGGGTGCCGATCCAGAGCCCTTCGCCCCGCGCGATGGTCACATGCGCTCGACAGTCTTGCCTCCCGACGCTCGCGATCTGGGCACGCTGAGAACAGCGACGCCTGACTCATCCATGCATGCCTTCCTCGTCCGTAGCGGCACGTTTCCAACGCAGTACGGTCAGCCAGCTACTCAGCCTGAGTCGCGTTTTACACAGTGGATGGCCCTCGGCGCGAGAGGAGACTGGCATGAGCGTTGCCCACTCTCGGTCAGGACGCGCAAGAGAACCACGCGTCGTTGGGGAGGGCCTATGAGGAAGACACTTCTCGCGTGTGCGTTGACCGGGGCGTTTGCCCTGACAGCCTCGCCGGCGCTGGCGCAGCGCCCCGATTCCTGGATCACGTTGAAGACGAAAATCGCGCTGATGACGACAGAAGGCGTCCGCGCGACTGGCCTCAACGTGGACACGGTGAAAGGCGTCGTGACCCTGCACGGCAAGGTTCGGTCCGAGGCGGAGAAGACGATGGCCGAAGAGGTCGCCAAGGGAATCGAGGGCGCGAAATCCGTCAAGAACCTGCTGCAAGTCGTTCCGCAGACCGCAGAAGACGCGGTCAGCGAGAAGGACGACATCCTCAAGGACCGCGTGGAAGCTGCGTTCAAGGCCAACTCGGTCGTCAACAACAGCGGGATCTCGGTCGCGTCGGTGAACAACGGTGTCGTGCTCCTGAAGGGCAACGCGAAGAGCCTTGACCCAGAGTGGCGCGCGATCGAACTCGCACACGGCGTCAAGGGCGTTCGGCGCGTCGCCAGTGAAGTGGTCGTCTCCGACACGGCCAAGCCAGGCAGAGTGACGCGTCGCTAACGCGCCGTCTCGCACAGAACACATTGAGGGACACCATGAACGAAGACACCCTGAAAGGGCAGTGGAAGCAACTGAAGGGGAAGGTTCGCGAGCAGTGGGGCAAACTGACGGACGACGACCTGACGACAATCGAAGGGCGGCGCGACCAGCTGATCGGAAAAATCCAAGAGCGATACGGCGTCGCACGCGACGAGGCCCAACGCCAAGTGGATGCCTGGCGCTACGACGATTCACCCGATGCCCAGTGGACGCATCGCTGATCAGGCACGGCCTGGTTACGGCATACCGCTCAGCTGCGCCGTCTCAACCACCGCTGGCACACCTGATGCTTAGGTCGGTCAACATGACGAGCGTGCGGCCGATGGTCAAATCGTGACGTTGTCGGAGGCGAAGAGGAGCGAGACCATGTACCAGCGGCATCAGGAAACAGGCGTCGGCTTTCTGACGGGTATCGTGGCGGGCGCGATGTTCGGCGCGGCACTGGGGCTGCTCTTCGCACGCAAGCCGGGCGTCCACTTGCGAGAGGACATTCGCGAATCGGCCGAATCACTGCGAGACGCCATTGCGCGCCGCTATCGTGAGGCGGCCGAGCGAGCCGGAATCGAGCTGGAGAACCTTCACGCTCGCGCGGAAGAGGCGGCCTCGTCGATCGAGACGACCGCCCGGGAGTGGGCCGAAAGTGCCGCACACCGCGTGACCCAGGACCCGCGACGTGGTTCGCCTCGTCAGGAGCGACCGGACTCGGAGGATCGCCGCTATTGACCAGATGACCGGGGCCGAAGCGACTGTGCGGCTTCGACGCCCTTGAGGGATCAGGTGGCGCGGAGGGGCCAACAAACCGGCCTGGTCGCGCATGTGCTGGCGACCAGCTGTCCGGTCGGCGCAGCGTGTCCGACCCGGCTGACGATTCTCGCTTCTGTGACCGCGTCTACGCGTGTTGAAGGGTGATATGCCGTTCTTCGGAGCCCGCGCGCATCAGGTGCTCGTTCTGGTCGCGGTCGTCGCAATACCTTCGATTGAGACTTACCGGTCGACCCCTGCAGTCTCACGCGACAACATCTTCCAGCTCGGGCCAAAACTCTATTCGCAACATGACGAAGAGCTCCTCATCCGCCACTTCTTCGCCGACGAGCGGGGTGGGACCTTCGTCGATGTGGGCTGCTGGGATTGGAAAGAAGGCAGTACGACGCTCTATCTCGAAGAGCGGCTGGGCTGGTCGGGACTTGCCGTGGATGCCCAGCCACAACTGCGAGCCGGATACGAGCGCCACCGCCCGCGCACCCGCTTCTTCAACTACCTCGCGACGGACCGCTCGGGCGAGGTTGGCCAGTTGTATCTTGCCGACCAGATCTCCTCAACGGATCGCGACCACGCGGGGCAATTCTGGGCGCAGTGGTATCAGGAGCAGCCGCTCCCCGTAGCGACCATCACCCTCGACGATCTGCTGTCGCGCAACGGCCTGACACGCATCGATCTGCTCTCGATGGACATCGAGGGGTCCGAGCCGAAAGCGCTCGCGGGGTTCGACATCGAGCGCTATCGCCCTCGCCTCGTCGTGATCGAGGTGACACCTGACACGCAGTTATCGATCGGGGAATACTTCGCCGCACGGGGGTACGAGCGCGTGGAGGCGTACTTGGCGTACGACACACTCAATTGGTACTTCAGGCCTCAGCTCAAGCCCCTCAGTGAAGGCCCGTGAGATACCGGTCGACGTGCGCTCAGGATGAGCGCCGCTCCGAGCCTCGAGGATCGGCCATCTTCGATCGCGTCGCCTTCGAACCTGGGCTCCTTTGTGCGCGCCAACGCCCGTTCCTCGGTTCGAACCACGTGCCCTTCCGGCTTCCGGAATCACTTTGAGACGAAGGATGGTGACAGGGAGGGAGCGGGAAGATGGCGCGCCCGGAGGGACTTGAACCCCCGGCCTACAGGTTCGAAGCCTGCCGCTCTATCCAGCTGAGCTACGGGCGCCTTTAGCCGCAAAACGATCATGTCGACGAGAAAGATCTCGCCCGTCTGATCACTTGAGTCTAGCCGACGGTTCACGGGTATCGCAACCAGTCCGACGGCAGGCGGCTAGGCCATGGGGCTGTCGGTCGCGCGGGAGTCTTCGCACGAGGAACGAATAGGGGTGCGCGAGCGCCAATGGCTCTCAGCGAACGCCACGTAATTGCCGATGCGCGCTGACCGAAGTAAACTGTTGAGATTCGCGGTCGTTGCAGGCGCCCGTAGCTCAGCTGGATAGAGCGTTGGCCTCCGGAGCCAAAGGTCGCAGGTTCGAATCCTGCCGGGCGCGAACCAACTCGCGTTGCGAGTTGGTCGCACCCATCACGTTCGGGAAGCGCGGCGACTCGCTTCGCTCATCGCCAGCGGTTCCGAATCCTGCCGGGCGCCCTGATCTGACCGTGGTGTGAACTTCGGACAGGAGCAGCGCCAAGCAGACGGTGCGAGAACGCTTCCGGCGGAAACGGCTCTGAACGGCTACTTCCGGCGCACGCGAATGCCGTGTGGGTCGGCGCGCTCGATCCCACCAACGTCCTTGTTGCTGATGGGCACCACGCCCTTCAGGATGCCAGTCCGACCGCTGCCGGTCACCACGATGACGCCAAGGCCGGGCAGACTTCCCGTGGAGACGTGCGGGTCGCCACTGAGCGGATTCGGTCCCCGCAGCGAAACGAAGATGCGATTGCCCGACGGCGAGATGTCGGCCAGGTCGGGGGCAAGGCCTCCGATCGGTAGCGTGTTCAGGTCCACGCGGCCGACCCACGTCCGGGAGGCGGCGTGGAAGATTTCCGCGACGTTGATGGCCCGGTCCAGCACCCACAAGTAGCGGTCGTGCTTCGATACCGTCATCCCGTGCGAGTCGTGCTCGCCCGTATCGTTCGACAGAAGCACGGCTGGCGCCGGCGTGTTCGGCAAATTGGCGGCACTGTAGCCCGTGAGAGGAAAGCCGTAGACGTCGAACTCTTCCTGGTTGGTGGCCGTCCCGCCACCGGAGTTCATGAACATCGTGCCGGCTGCTTGGAGTCCACCGCACCCGTTGCCATGGATCGTGGTCTTGTCGTACTCGGCGACGATCTGCATCGGGGTGGCCTTCGGATTGACGACAAACAGCCCCCCGCCACGCAGCGTCACGAATCCGAGTGTGCTCGTCGAATCGAGGATGGGACAGATCGGCGCGTTGTCGGGACGGTCCGCGGCGCTCTGACAGGCCGCTCCGTTCGGCGTCGTGCAGGTGGCGAGGTTGATCGTGGCGCCCGCATTCAACGTGAACGTGTTGGTCGCATAGTTCGAGTCTATCCGCTCGAGGAGCTTGCCGTTCTGGTTCGCCACCAGAATGTAGCTGCCGTCGGCCGAGGGGAAGGCAGCGTGGGCCTGCCGTGCGCCACCGGCACCGGCCGACATCCGCAGGCAGGCGACCGGTGCGCGCGTCGCCGCGTCGAAGATGACCACGTGGCCGCTCGCGACAAACGACAGCACCGCGTGGGAGTGGCTGGCATTGAAGAGCACCATGTGGGGTCGAACGGGATTCGCCCCGGTGCCTGCCAGGCAGAACGCGGCTGTCGCGCCCCCAAGGTCGATCACATCGGTCGGTGCCGTCGCTGCAGCCGCCGCACCATTCAGCCGAGCGCCGTCGTAGATGTAGATCGTGCCGCCAAACATCTGACCGTTCGAGTTGGATTGATCGACGAGCCACACCTCGAAGTCGTCGGCCGACGCCGTCGCGGGGCCAAGAACGATCGCGAGGAGAGCAGCCACGCGCGCCTGAACGTGAAGGAAGCGATGCAACCGACTGCGCATGAGATCCTCCATCTGTCCGGACCTCGACCGAGCGCCCGCGAACGCGGACGCTAAGCGTCGAGTTCCTGCGTTAGAGCTATCAAACCTCTGCTCCCGGGAAATTCGAGGCGCTTGTCGTCGGTGAAACAAGCCGTCACTATCGTGATGAATCGTGGCACGTTTCCAGCGCTCTCCATTCGCAAACTCTCTCTCATTGGCAGTATCTTTACGCGCAGAAGAAGCACGGTCGATTCTCCATACAGTCGGGCCCGCACGATGCCGGTCGCCACTTTCGAGATTCCGACTGACAGATGACTGACAATCGGGCACTTCGGACACGCGCCAGCACGCGCCAGCATCGACGTCAGGTTCAGCTTGTTGCGTGAGCCTCTGATGAGCCATCCCTTGGCTTCGACCTTCCGGGCGACGTCCACGGCGTAATTGGTCGGGAGGTCGCACAAGCCGAAGGTTCAAGCAACGCGGGCATAATCCTCCGAGAGGAGCGCGCATGCCACGAACCCAGAGGCTACACGACCTGATGCGGGCCTGGCGTCTCGCCACCTGGTGCGAAGCCACCCGCACCGCAACGCCCGAGGCCCTGGCGCGGCGGGACGAAGCCCGGGCGCGGGCGATGACCCGCCGCGAGTGGCTCGGCCTGACCTGTGCCTCCGCCGTTGCTGCCGCGTCACCGCTGTCGGCGGCGCCGCGCCCCACCAGCGCGCCACGCATCGCGATCGTCGGGGCCGGGTTGGCGGGGCTCGCATGCGCCGAGCGGCTCCAGCGCAAGGGTTACTCCGCCGTGATCTACGACGCGAGCGCGCGGGTGGGCGGCCGGGTGTTCAGCAACCGATCGCTCGTCGCCGGGATGGCCTGCGAGAACGGTGGCGAGCTGATCGACACGGGCCACAAGACGATGCTCGGGTACACACACGCCTTCGGCCTCACGGTGGAGTCATACATCCGGAAGGACGGGGAGACCACGTACTGGTTCAAGGGACGGTCCTGGCCCGAAGCCGAGGTCGTCGATCAGTTCCGCGCGGTCGTCTCCCGAATGCAGCGCGATCTTCGCCAGATCAGCGGCGCCGCTACCGCCGACGCGCACAACGACGCCGATGTGTTCTTCGATCGAATGGATCTTGCCTCGTACTTCGCGTCGCGCACGGCCGGCTTCCCGCTCATCGATGCGGCGTTAAACGAGGCGTACGTTGCCGAGTACGGATTGGAGACGTCGGAGCAGAGCACGCTGAACTTCCTCGGCGTCATGCGGCTGAACAAGCAATCGAAATTCGAGCCGTTCGGCGTCAGTGACGAGCGTTATCACCTGCTCGACGGCAACGACGGTATCGTGCGCGGGTTGGCCGACGCCGTCTCCGGCCCCGTCGTCGGTGGTGCCCGCCTCACTCGGCTGACACGCACGGCCTCGGGCGAGTACCGCCTCTATTCAACGGCTCGACTGTCGCGGAACGCGCCCACCGCGTAGTACTGGCCCTCCCGTTCTCGGTGTTGCGTCTGGTGGCCCTCGACCCATCGCTCGGTCTCGACCCGGCCAAGCGGCGGGCGATCGATACTCTCGGGTATGGCACGAATGCGAAGACGATGATCGCGTTCAACGGGAGGCCCTGGTTCGAGCGGTACGGCGCCAACGGCACCGTCTTCAGCGACCTTGCCCACGTCCAGACGACGTGGGAGTCGAATCGGGGCCGCTCCATCTCGTCGGGGATCATCACCGACTACGCGAGCGGCAACCGCGGCGCCGCATTGAATCCAGCGGCCGTGCAGACGCAGGTCTCCGCCTTCCTAGCCGACTTAGACGTGGTGCTGCCAGGCACCCGCGCCGCCGCGAGCGAGCAGCGTGGCCGCTATGTGGCCCACCTCGAGCACTGGCCGTCGAATCCCAACGTTCGCGGCTCGTACACCTGCTACCGGCCGGGGCAGTTCACGACCGTGGCGGGCCTCGAAGGGCCGTCGGTGGGGGGCCTGAAGTTCGCCGGGGAACACGCGGACTCCTTCTACTCCTGGCAGGGCTACATGGAAGGCGCCTGCCTGAGCGGCATTCGCGCGGCGAACGAGATCCTCGACGAGATCAGGCGCGGAGGGCTGTGAGCACGCGCTCGTCGCGCCTTGCGGCCCGGGCGCCGCGCGGTGAAATCCACGATACATATCGCGAGGACAGGCCACGATTCAGACGAGCCCACACCTTCTGACGTTTCGCACCCACGTGCCTGCCGCAGGGGCGCCCGCCCAACGCGTCGAGCGCCCGCCGCGCTACTTGTTCGACACACCCTCCCTCTCGAGGAGTCGAGCGCCGCGCATGATGTCGCCAAACGAGTAGTTGGCCTCGTGGCACGCGTACTCGTACAGATGATCGTCCGGGTCTGCCTTCATGAACGGGTACTCGCCCGACCACGGTCGGTCCCACGTGGACGGATCGTCGACCGTGAACCGATAGAGCAGCGAGCGGCCGTCGATGGGCGTGAATCGTTCCGTCACCGTCAGGTGTTCGGACGACCCACGAAACCTGGTGCGACCAGTGAAGTTGGTCGTCTCGACCACCAACGTGTCACCCTCCCACCGGCCGACCGAATCACCGAGCCACTTTCGGATGTACGGCGGCGCATGCGGTTTGTTCAGCGGAATGATCCGCACGTCATGGACCATCTCGACCAGGATCATCACGTAGTCGGGCGTTTGAACGATCTGTTTGAAGTTGTTGTACAAAACCGGCAGCATGGGCGGGCCCGCGACCGAGCCGAACCCGATGAGGCAGCGCTCGGCCAGCGGACGAAGCTCGGGGTCATCGTAGGCGCCCCGCGCCTGAGTCGCCACGTTCTCGGGCGCATCGGATGTCGGCCGGACCACGGCGTTGGCCTGATTCGCCTGCCGCGTGCGCGCGTCGGCCTTCAGCGGGGGCACACGACCATCAGGCGGATCCACGATGATCGATGAGCGGCGTTGCCCGTTGATCGAGAAGTATTGCTCGCCGTTGTCGATCCAAAAGTAGTTGTAGCCGCCGACGTTGCCCGCCGCGCCGGGCGAGCCATCTCCGCCGACCGGGGGGGCTGTACGATTCGGATCGCTCGGCTGCCCGAGACGCTCGCGCCGGGCCGCCGCGGCTTGCTCGAGCGAGGTCGCCTCCTCGGCCGTCAGGTGCTCTGTGTCGACCTTCGCCGACCGCTCGAGCGGCGTGAGCCAGGCGTTGTTGTAGAGCCCCTGGATGTCAGGGTGGCCCCATGGAGTTCTGGCGACGGCGCTCGCGGCGCGCGCTGTCTGACGACCGCCCTGGGCGTCAACGCGCATCGGGAGCGCGGTGACGGTCAGGGCGAGTGTGAGCACCGACATCACCGCTGTGCGAAGCGCCATCGCGTCGCCTCCTCGTAACCGCCGTCTCGAGATCCTACACGTCGGCCGTCGAATTCGATCGACTCTTTCATCTACGGCAGGGCGTACGCGACGAGCCCTGCCTCGACGCCGCCACCGACGGCCACGGCGACATACTGTTTGTTTCGATACGAATATGTCATGGGGGCCCCCGCAGGTCCGAGCGGGAGTTCCTTCTCCCAGACGAGCTCGCCGGTCTTCTTGTCGAACGCACGCAGCTTGGGCGTCTCGGGTGGCAGCTTCGCCGGCGGCTGGCCGGTAATGGGCCGCACCTCGCCGCTGCCGATGCCGCCGGCGGTTTGAGTCACGAAGAGCAGCGTCGAGGTGACCAGCGCGCCTCCGCGCGCGCCGTTGCCCAAACGTCCCGGCTTGAGCTGAGCGAGTGCCGGATGAGTGCGCGGGCCGTCGCCGAGCGGTACCTGCCACGCGATGGTGCCTGTGTTGAGATCGTAGGCCGTCACGCGGCTGTACGGGGGTTTGTACAGCGGAATGCCGTCGAGGGTCGGGAGTGTCTGAGTCCTGCCCCTGTACTTGATGTTGCCCTTGGCCGGGTCCTGCTCCACGAGGCGCACGACGGCCGGTCGTGTGATGGACGGCACGTACAGCATTCCCGTGGCCGGATCGAATGCTGCCCCTCCCCAGTTGGCCCCGCCCGCATCGCCCGGAAGCTGAATCGTGCCCCTGAGCGACGGCGGCGTGAAGAGCGGGCCGAACTCGAACGGTTTCAGGATGTCGAGCGCCTGGGCCCTCAGCTCGGGCGTGAAATCGATGACCTCGTTCTCGCTGAAGCCTTGCCGCTCGAAGGGCGCGGGGCGCGTCGGGAACGGCTGCGTGGCCGACGCTCGCTCGCCGGGCGCCGACGACGGAGGAACCGGCCGCTCCTCGATTGGCCAGACCGGTACGCCGGTCCGGCGATCGAAGACGTAGACGAACCCCTGTTTGCTGACCTGTGCGACGGCCTGGGTGCGTTTCCCGCTGACGGTGATGTCGGCGAGCACCGGCGCAGCGGGAAAGTCATAATCCCACAGTCCGTGGTGCACGCCCTGAAAGTGCCAGATGCGTCGGCCGGTCGTGGCGTCGAGGCAGACCAGGCTTTCAGCGAAGAGATTGTGGCCGAGCCGATCGCCGCCATAGTAGTCGTTGGTCGGCGTGCCAAACGGGAGGTAGACATAGCCCAACGCCTCGTCGACGCTCATCATCGGCCACACGTTCGTGTTGCCGGTGTATGCGGCCGATCCGTTCTCCCATGTCTCGTGACCGAGCTCGCCCGGCTGCGGGACCGATCGGAACGTCCACAACCGCTTGCCCGTGCGCACGTCGTAGCCGCTGACGTCGCCGCGGGGCGCCTCTTTATTGACCGGTCCATCGCTGATGTTCGCGCCGGCGATGATGACGTCGCGCACGACAACGGGCGTGGAGTTGATGGCGTAGTTGCGCTGGCGCTCGGCGTAGGCCAGACCGGCGATGACGTCGACGCGTCCACGAGTTCCGAACGCCGGGTCCGGCTTGCCGGTCTCGGCATCAATGGAGACGAGGTGGGCGTCGTGCGTCCCGCTGATGATGCGTCGCGACGTGCCATCGGTCCAATGCGCCACACCGCGATGGGTGAAGCCGAGGTTCGGCGGCCGGCCGCCTCTCCAGATTTCAGGGTCGTGCTGCCAGAGTGTTCGACCCGACGCCGGATCGACGGCGGCGAAGACACCCAGCCCCGTTTCGGTGTAGAGCACGCCGTCCACCATCAACGGTGTGTCTTGATAGGCGCCGGGTCGCACCTGCGGGTGGTCTTTCGCGATCGCATCGTCGGGAGACGTCCAGCGCCACGCCAGCTGCAGCGTGCCGACGTTGTCGCGTGTGATTTGCCCGAGGGCCGAGTACCGGGTGCTGGCCGCATCGCCGCCGTAGTGGCGCCAGTCCGTGTTCGCAGCCGGCGCCGGCTGGCCGAGCGTCACCACAGTGAGCGAGGCGACGAGCAGAGCGGCGAGGCATGGGCGGTGCGATCGGCTTCTCCTCGGTGAGCAATCGAACGCCATAGCTCAAAACCATACCGCAAACCGAGCTGCGCGACACTGCGTTTCGGCGTCCGCGTCACCAGAAACGCCCATGACTCGCACTCGCCGCCTGGCCACGCGGCTCGCAACGGGTCAGGCTACCATTCTCGACCGATGAACGTGGCACTTGCTGCCACCTGCGCTGGCCTGGCCGCGTGGTGCTCGCTCGGAACCATCGGGTTCGTCGACGCGGGCAACCGGACGCTGGCCCGCGTGGGCCTGCTGCCGCCGTGGTGGTGGCTGCCTGTGGCGATTGTGGCTTTCTACGTGACAGTGCGGCTGCTGCGATTGTCTGCCGACGACGCCTCGCCGCTGTTCGGCGCCGCCGTGCTCCTGCTGCCGTGGTTGCCGATTCCGCTGCCGCCCGCCGCGTTTCTCTGGACCGGACCCCTCACGATCGCCGTCTGGGCGGCTGTGCTCGGCGGCGTGGTTCACGCGCGGGGGTCCCCGACGAGCGGCCGCTGGGTGAGCGGCATGACGCGAGCGCCCCTGCTCGCGGCGTGGGTGGCCCTGACGCTCTACGGCGCCAGCGCGCGAAGGCTCGCGCCGATTCTCCCCGACGGCGACTCGCCTCACTACCTGATTCTCGCGCAAAGCCTGATCAAGGACGGCGACATCCGCATCGAGAACAACCATCTGCGGGGCGACTATCTGGAGTACTCGCTGCAGGCCGCGCAGCCGGACTACCTGCGGCGCGGCGTGAACGGGCAGATCTACTCGATACACGCGCCTGGGTTGCCAGCCGTCATCGCGCCTGCGATGTGGCTCTTCGGATATCCCGGCACCGTCGCCTTCCTGGGATTGATTGCTGCGCTCACCACGGGGTTGGTCTGGTGGATGGCGTTCCTCGTGACCGGGAACGCGGGAGCCGCATGGTTCGCCTGGGCGTGCTGTGCGCTCACCGCGCCGTTCTTCTTCCAGGCAACAGAGGTGTTCCACGATGGCGTGGCGGCGACGTGTGCGCTCGTTGGCACGCTGCCGCTGTTCCTCGCAGAACGCGATGAACGGGACCGCGGGCACACGATCGGGCTGACGATGTGGGCGGCCGCCGGCGCTTCACTGGCGCTGCTCCCGTGGCTGCAGACTCGCCTCGCCACGCTGGCCGCGGCCGCGGCGCTCCTGCTGCTGCTGCGCATGCGCCGCGCGGCCGAGGCGGTGGCGTTTGCGGCACTGCCGGTTGTGAGCGCCGCCGGGTGGTTCGCGTTCTTCTGGGTCGTCTACGGCACGCCGAACCCGACGGCGCCGTACGGCGCGCTGACGCAGTCGAGCGTCTCGAACTTGGCGCGAGGGCTGCCGGGCGTGCTGTTCGATCAGCAGTTCGGCCTTGTTCCCAATGCACCCGTCTACGGTGCGCTTCTCTTCGGATGCCTGATAGCGGCACTGCGCGTAAGACGCTGGAGCCTCGAACTTCTCGCACTCGTCGTGCCTTACGTGGTCACCGTGGCGATGTACCAGCACTGGTGGGGAGGCGCGAGCGCGCCGGCTCGCCTGTTGACGCCGCTCGCGCCGGTGATGGCGCTTGGCGGAGCGCGGCTGTGGGCCGGCGCGCGCCCGGCCACGCGCGTGTTCCACGCGATGGCGCTCGGGCTCAGCGTCTTCGTGGCCGCACTGCTCTGGATTCCCGACGAAGGAAGGCTGCTCATCAACTTCCGCGACGGCACTGCGTTGTGGCTGGAGTGGGCGCACGATGTGCTAGCACTTTCGCGCGCGCTGCCCAGCCTGTTCATCGATACGCCTTCACGTGCCATGGTCAAAGCGGCCGTATGGGCGGCGACCGCCCTGGTGATGTGTGTCGCCCTCCAGCTGTGTGTCGGGTCGCGTGGGACTGGAGACAGTCGCCGGCCGCTTCCGGCGTGGCTCGCAATCTGGATCCTCGCCGTGCTGCCGATGATCTCGCTGTCCGTCGCGTGGCGGATCGACCGCGTATCGCCGATTACGACGTCGCGCTCACAGCTTGGGCTCCTGCGCACACTCGCGACGAGGGAGCGGTGGGCCGCTGACTACACCTCGAGACGCGTGATACGCGGAGACGAGCTCCGGGGGCGGCTCGCCGTTCAGTCCGATGAGCAGCGGCCGCGACCGAGTCCGACGCATATCCTGAGCGCGACCGCGGTTCCACCGGGCACCTACCGCGTACACCTCGATGCGCGTCCCGGCGCGATCGGCACGGCCACTCTGAGGGTTGGAGATACGGCGCTGCCGTTTCTCAGGACTCGCATCGCGGCAGCGGACGAGCACGCGCCGGCGAACGTCACGGTCAGCTTTCCGGTCGGCGTGCGATCGCTCATCGTCGATCTGGACGCCGCGGCCCTGCGCTTCCAGCCGTCCGCGCGGTTGCTGCCGCTTGCGCCGCTCGGGACATTGGACGTCGTTCGTGGCTCTGCCCGCCGCGCCGCCCGCTACGCCTCTGCCGACGCCTTCTTCCTCGACGACAACGCCTACCCGGAGCCGACCGGCTTCTGGGTGGCGGGCGGCCGGGTGGCCCGCGCGGTGGTAGCCCCCGCCGGTCAGCAGCTCACCCTGTTCCTTCGCAACGCTCCGGTGGACAACGTGATCACCGTGAACGTGGACGGGCAGCGTCAGGAGTTATCGATGACGCCGCGCGAGGAGAGAGACGTGACGTGGGCCAGACCGGCCCGCGGCCGGTCGGCCGCGATCGTCGTCACGTCGCGCAGCGGGTTCCGGCCGTCTCAGGTGGAGCCCGGCAACAGGGATTTGCGATACCTGGGCTGCTGGATCGAATTCCGGGACCCCTCGGAAAAGTGACAAGGGTCACCGCGGGCCGCCCAGGCCGAGCCTCAGCGGGCGGGCAGATCGGGCACTGTGGGCAGATCGAGATACGACGGATGCTGGCGATCGTGGTACACGGTTTGGGTCGCCTTCACGGCGACGGCATCCTGACCGAGCGGTCGCCCGGTGTTCGGATGCCGATCGAAGTGAAGGCGCCGACGACTGCGGCGGCGACGACGGTGGCACGACAAGCGCGCGGCATGGGCTGGGCCGACTGTGCTCAAAAAGCCTGGTGAAGGCTAGCGGCATCGCGAAGACTCACGCAGGCTCTAAGGCCAGTGACTTCTCGGCTCTTGCGCGGTTCGTGCTGGGTTACTATGGGCCTCTCTCGGAGGTACCGGATCTGAGGGTGCTGCTGAGCGGCGTATGTCTCTTCGTGGCCGTCGGCTCCGCCAGCGGTCTGTTCGGTGGTGAAGGACCGCTCGTGTCGAGAGGCCTGCTCCAGCGGGTGCACGAGACCCGGCCATCGGTCGCGCCCTTCACCATCCACGTCCCAGACTCGGTGCTGGCCGATCTCAAGCGGCGCCTGACCCAAGCGCGCCTTCCGGAAGAGCTCGACGGCGCAGACTGGAAGTACGGCACGAGCCTCGCGTATCTGAAGGAGCTCGTCGCGTACTGGCGGGACAGATTCGATTGGCGCGCGCAGGAACGTTCGCTCAATCGGCTCGAGCAGTTCAAGACAACGATCGACGGGATCGGCATCCACTTCATCCATCGGCGCTCGAAGGAGCCGAACGCGTTCCCCTTGATCTTGACGCACGGCTGGCCGGGGAGCTTCGCAGAGTTCGCAAAAGTCATCGGCCCTCTCACCGACCCGGTTCGCCACGGCGGCCGCGCCGAGGACGCGTTCGATGTCGTGATTCCCTCCATCCCGGGCTACGGGTTCTCCGACAAACCACGGCAGGCCGGCTACGGCCGCGATCGGCACGCGGAGCTCTTCGTCAAGCTGATGGCCCGTCTGGGCTACGAGCGGTACGGCGCACAAGGCGGAGACCTGGGGGCCGGGATCAGCACGCAAATGGCCCTGACCGACCCATCGCACGTCGCCGGTCTGCATCTGAATCTGTGCAGCGGGGCCCCACCGGATCCTTCCAATCCGACCGCTGGTGTGACGGCCGAGGAGCTCGCCAGGATGCGGGAGCGGCAGGCCTTCTTCGGTGCAGACGAGCAGGGCTACAGCCAGATCCAGGGGACCAAGCCACAGACGATCGGGTACGCCTTGACCGACTCGCCGGTCGGACTGGCGGCATGGATCGTCGAGAAGTTTCGCACCTGGTGCGACTGCGACGGCAACCCCGAAAAGGCGTTCACCAAGGACGAGCTCCTCACGAACATCATGATCTATTGGGTGACGGCGACGCCGACGTCGGCGGCTCGCGTGTACTACGAGAATCGCCACGAATTTGCGGGACGCCCGGCCGCCAACTCGCCCGAGTGGTGGCACAACCGGCGAGTCGAGGTGCCGACGGCCTGCGCCGTGTTCCCACACGAGCTGACCTTCAGTCCTCGCCGCTGGCTCGAAACCCGCTACAACCTGACGCGGTTCAGCCTCATGCCGCGTGGCGGTCACTTCGCCGCGCTGGAGCAGCCGGAGCTGCTGGTGGACGATGTGCGCGCGTTCTTCCGCGACCTGAGATCGAGGGAGGCCGCCGGTCGATGACCCTCGACTCCCCTCGCATCTCGTAGGGTGACGTATGTCGATGAGCGACGGCACGGGGCTGCCGCCCGAAGCCGAGGCCCAAATTGATGAACGAGGACGCTCGTGGACGGGAACGTCGGGTGGCGATTTCTGTTGACGAGGATGCCTGGGAGTCCTACGGTACGCGTGAACACGCGACAGGTGGCGCTCGATACGGGCGGCTCTCGGACATTGGGAGGTGCGATGTGAGCGCGACAGAACGAGCTGAGAGACTTCGCCCGACGAAGGCTGTGCGGGTGAGCCTTGCCACGGCGTTCGCCGTCACGACGGTCGGCGCGACGTCCAATGCGCAGCCATCGGCGAGCCCACCACACGTCACGTTCGCCAAACACGTCGCGCCCATCTTCCAGAAGGCCTGTCAGTCCTGCCATCGGCCTGGCTCGGTGGCGCCGATGTCGCTGCTCACGTATGAAGATGCGCGGCCGTGGGCACGCTCGATCAAGCAGAAGGTGACCTCCCGCGCGATGCCCCCGTGGTACATCGACAAGAACGTGGGCATTCAGACATTCAAGGACGATCGATCGCTGACCGAGCAGGAGATTGCCACGATTGCGCGGTGGGTGGACGGTGGAGCGCGACAAGGGAACCCCGCCGACATGCCGCCCCCAGTCAAGTTCGATACAGACCGGTACGAGTGGACACTCAGAGATGAGATGGGCCGCGAGCCCGACCTCGTTGTGGCCATTCCGGAACGCTTTCGGGTACCGGCCACCATCTCCAACTGGTGGGTGGATCTCATCAGCGAAACCGGGTTGACCGAAGATCGCTATATCCGCGCCATGGAGACCAAGCCCTCCCTCGAAGGCTTCCCCGTCGTCCATCACGCCAGCACCTACATGTTCCAAGCCTCAGCACCCGATCAGCAGGAGTCGCTGGGCGAGTATGCGCTTGGCAAGACGGGCGACATTCACCCCGAAGGCACCGGCCGTCTCATGAAAGCGGGGACGAAGCTGCGGTTCAACATGCATTATTCGGCGAACCCCAGTCGCGAGGAGACCTACGATCGCACCAGCATCGCGTTCTGGTTCTATCCGCCCGGGCAGGTGCCGAAGCACAAGCTGACACGTCAATCGGTCGGCAACGTGACCGACCTCGACTTCCCGCCGGGCGAGAACAACGTCCGAACCGATGGCTACACGGTGCTGGAGAACAACATTCGGCTCACGGTGTTCCAGCCCCACTTGCACAATCTCGGCAGACGCCAGTGCTTGGAAGCGATCTACAAGGACGGTCGCGTGCAGACGTTGAACTGTGTCAACTGGGACTTCGGCTGGCACATTGCCTACAACTATACGGATGAGTCGCAGCCGCTCCTCCCGAAGGGAACGATCCTGCACGTCACCAGCTGGCACGACAATTCGAAGGGCAACAAATGGGCCGCCGATCCGCGCAATTGGGTCGGCTGGGGGAACCGCTCGACCGACGAGATGTCGTTTGCCCACATCAGCTGGTACGCGCTGACCGACGAGGAGCTCGCTCAGCATCTCAGCACGCGACGGACATCGGCGGCGGCCCCCACGAATCAGCAGCCGTAGCCATATGACGGTCATGTCAGGAAGGCCGGTCGTCGTGCTCGCCCATCGGCGATCGCTTCTGTTCGGAGGGGCTCTGGGGCTTGCAATGACGCTGTGTGTGGGCCAGCACGCCGTCACACAGACGTTGTTCCTCAGAGGCCAGACGATTCAGCCCGTCTACGAGGGATGGGAGCAGAACCCCGACGGCACCTTCAGCATGCTGTTCGGATACCTGAACCGGAACTACGAGGAGACGCCGCACGTTCCGGTCGGACCGGATAACTCGTTCTCGCCTGGCCCCCTCGATCGTGGACAACCCACGCATTTCTACCCGAGGCGACAATCGTTCGTCTTCAGAGTGACGGTCCCTCCCGACTGGGGTCAGAAGGACCTCGTGTGGACCTTGAATCACAACGGCAAGTCGCTGACCGCCATCGGCACCCTCACCAGGAATTGGACGCTCGATGAGGGCGTGTGGCGCGCCAATCGCGGGGCCGGCATCGATGGGCGAATCGGTGCGAGCATGGCGCCCAACGAGCGACCCGTGGTCACGATTGTCGGCTCAGACAAGCTGACGGCGCGCGTCGGTGAGCCCGTCACGCTGTCCGTGACCGCAACCGACGATGGCAAGCCCGGGCCGCGGCAGGGACGTCCGATCCGTCCGGGGGGAGGGGGTCAACCCCTGAGCGCCACGCCCGCGACGATCGTCCCCGGCTTGCCGACCATCGGTGGGAATCGCAGTGGCGCGGCAAGCGGACTTGGCGGGCCCTCCGATCAAAACATGGTCAGGACGCGTCTGGCGTTCGAGACGGGGCTGGCCGTCACCTTCCTGCATTACCGCGGGCCGGGCAAGGTCAGCTTCGAGCCGATGGCGATGCCGGTCAAGCCTGGCGGGCAGGCGGTCACGACGGCACGCTTTGGCGCCGCGGGCACCTATGTCATCCGGGCGATGGCCGATGACAGCAGCTATACCATGCCGGCCGACTTGACCGTCACCGTGACGGATCCGGCGACGCGGGTCTCGGAGCGCTGACGTCGCGGGAAAGGCGCAAGAGAGTCGCCACGACGCTCCGAGGCTTCACCTCTCTGAGGGATCGGCGACTGGTTCGATCCTCAACAGAGCGCCTGCCTCGTGGTCAGTCGTCAGATACACCAGGCCGTCAGGTCCCTGCCTCACGTCGCGGATGCGCTGCTTCAGTTCTGTCAGCAATGCCTCGCGCCGCACCGGTAGTGCCCTCTGGTTCATGACGACATGGTGGAGCTGCATGCTGCCCATGCCGCCAATCAGCAGATTCCCTTTCCATGCCGGAAACTTGTCACCCGTATAGAGGATCATGCCCCCCGGTGCGATAACCGGGACCCAGAAGAGGAACGGCTCCTCCATACCCGGTGCCGTTGGTACCTCACGCTCCGGCCCGGTACCGCCCGTCCCCCGTGTCACCTCGCCCGTGTACGACCGGCCGTATGAGATGACCGGCCACCCGTAGTTCCGGCCCGCCTTGACGATGTTGAGCTCGTCGCCACCTTGCGGGCCATGCTCGACCTCCCACAGCTCACCCGTCTGCGGATGAATGATCAGGCCCAGCGGATCGCGAAAGCCCAGCGCATAGATCTCGGGGAGATACCCCGGCCTGCCCACGAAAGGATTGTCCGGCGGGGCGGTCCCATCGTCGTTCAGTCGCAAGATCTTGCCGGCATGACTGCCCGGTTCTTGGGATTGCTCCGCCGTCCCCACGCGATTGGCGCCTCCGTGCGCCTTGTCACGCAGCGGCATGCCGATCGACATGAAGATCTTCCCGTCTGGGGCGAACAGCAGCCTCGCGACGCTGAAACCGTTCGTTCTGGCGTTCGACACGAAGATGTCTTTGACGTCGGTCAGCGCGTGGCCGCCATCGAACCTACCTCGAGCCAGCACGGACGTCCCCACTTGGTCTTGACCACCTCCAGCGTGGGGCACAGGAGTGTCGGTCGGGTCTGGTTTCAGGTACGTGAAGTAGATCAGCCTGTTCTCTGCAAAACGCGGGTGCACCGCCACGTCCCAGAGGCCAAACCTTCGGGCGGGGCCTCTGACCACGGTCGGCATATTGGCGATGGGCTGCGGGTCGAGCACACCCTTCTGGACTATCCGCAAGCTGCCTGAGCGTTCGGCGACCAGGATGTCGCCGTTCGGCAGAAAGGCCAGGGCCGACGGGCGGAAGAAGCCCTTGATCGGGACGACACGAACGCGCTGCGCCCCGGTGCCCAGGACCTGTGGAGTATCCGGCAGCGTATCGGGGCCGTCCCCGCGGGTACTGCCCTGCTGCGCGTGGCCCCCGGCGATGAACACGATCGACGTGAGCGTCACGACCCACGCGGACCAAGACCTCAGAAAGGATGATCGTCGCACGGTCGGCCTCCGGGACAAATGATGGCTCCAGTGGAGGGTCGCTGATGGCTTGTCATCCGGAAGTCTACCGGACCTCGGGTGCCAATTCACCGCCCGCGTGAGGGACGCCGACGCCCTGCGAGCGTGGTCGTCACGCGGAGACCCGCTCGAGCGCGACCCAGGAACGGCCTCCTGTCCGAGGTCGTCGAGGCGGCGAACCGGCCCGTGCGGTCGCCGTCCTTTTCCGATCTGAACTGAAGCGCGACCGGCGTCCTTGGGCTATAGTCAAGCACTACGCCGCTGGACTGACGGATGCGTCACCCGACCAGCCTCGTCCGACGATCGGCGACCGCGTTGCTGACGCTCGTGGCTGTGCTTCACGGCACGGCGGGCCTTTACGCTGCGCCTCGTCGGCCAACCCAGTCCTCGGGATCTTCGACCTCGCGGTCCTTCCGGCAGGCGCGCTCCCCCGTCACGGCTGATCGCCAATTGCTCGATCGGTACTGTGTGACCTGCCACAACGAGCGCCTCCGAACGGCGGGGCTCGCGCTCGATCGCATCAGTTTCAATCGCGACGCGTCGCAGACCGAGGTCTGGGAGAAAGTGGTGCGCAAGCTTCGCTCGGGCATGATGCCGCCGATCGGACGACCACGCCCGGAGTCGGTCGCCGTCGAACGCTTCATCGCCTCGGTCGAAGCCGAGCTCGACAGGGTGGCTGCCGCTCATCCCAACCCGGGTCGGACCGAAACCCTCCACCGTCTCAGCCGTACCGAGTATGGGCACGCCGTTCGCGATCTGCTCGATCTCGAGATCGACGTGCAATCGCTGCTGCCGGCCGACGATGCCAGCTATGGGTTCGACAACATGGCGGGCGTACTCAAGTTGAATCAAGCGCTGCTCGAAAGCTACCTCATGGCTGCGGTCAAGATCAGTCGCGCCGCCGTCGGTAGCGCGCTGCCCGTGCCCCGATCGGACGAGTTCCGCGTGCCCGAAGAGCTCCGGCAGTACGAGCACATCGAGGGTCTACCGCTGGGCACACGGGGTGGACTGCAGGTCGAGTACACGTTTCCACGCGACGGCGAGTACACCGTTCGCGTGGATCTGCTTTGCCGGATGGCTGGTTGCGACGGATCGGCCGGATTCGCGGATACGCACTACCTCGAAGTCCTCGTGGACGGACAGCGCGTTCAACAGTTCACGCTCGCGCCTCACGAGGAAGACGATCCAGAGGTGGTCGCTGGCCTCAAGGTGAGACTGCCCGTCAAGGCGGGACGGCGCCTGGTTGCCGCCACGTTCCTGCGGGGCCCAGCCATCGTCGAAGTCGAGTCGCATCGTCAACGGCTGATGAAGCCGGCTTACATGAACGGCAACTTCATGCAGCAGCGGTGGGCCATCTACCAGCCGTTTGTGGACAAACTGACGATCACTGGGCCGTTCGAGTCGACCGGCCCCTGCGAGTCGGCGAGTCGTCGCCGGATCTTAAGCTGTCGGCCTGCCTCGGTGGCGACCGAGCGCGAGTGCGCGCGCACGATCCTGCGGACGCTGGCGCGTCGCGCCTACCGTCGGCCTGCAACCGACGATGACCTGCACGGCCTGATCCGGTTCTACGAGCAGGGGCGCGAGGCGGGCACCTTCGACACGGGCATCGAGCACGCGCTCCGTCGGCTCCTGGTCAGTCCCGCGTTCTTGTTCCGAGTCGAAGCCGACCCGAGCCATCTGCCACCTGGCTCGAACTATCACCTCAATGACATCGAGCTGGCGTCGCGGCTGTCGTTCTTTCTGTGGAGCAGCATTCCCGACGACGAGCTGCTGACTGCGGCGGTCAAGGGCGGACTCGGCGAGCCGGCCACGCTGAGGCGCCAGGTCGGGCGCATGCTGCGTGACGGGCGGATCGATGATTTCGTCCGGAACTTCGTTGGCCAGTGGTTGCAGATCCGCAACCTCGCGGCGCATCGACCATCGGTGCCGATTTTCCCGGATTTCGACGACAGCCTGCGCGAGGCATTTCGCCGCGAGACCGAGCTGCTCGTGGAACGCGTTGTGAAAGACGACAAGAGCGCCGTCGAACTGCTCACGGCCGACTATTCGTTCGTCAACGAGCGCCTCGCCCTTCACTACGGAGTCCCGAACGTGCAAGGGAGCCACTTCCGTCGCGTGGCGCTGCGCGATGAGCGTCGCGGGCTGCTCGGCCACGGCAGCATCCTGACAGTGACCTCGCGTCCCAACCGCACGTCGCCGGTCCTGCGCGGCAAGTGGATTCTCGAGAACCTGCTCGGCACGCCTCCCCCGCCGCCCCCGCCCAACGTGCCCGCGCTGGCTGAGCCCGCGGACGGGACGCGCGCCCAGGGCGCATCCGTCCGCGATCGACTCGCCCAACATCGCAGCAACGCGGCCTGTGCCAATTGCCATGCCGCCATGGACCCTCTGGGATTCGCGCTCGAGAACTTCGACGGGACGGGACGATGGCGAGAACGAGACGAGGCCGGCAATGCCATCGACGCTTCAGGCGTGTTGGCGAACGGTGTGCCGTTCGAGAACTACCAGGCCTTCCGAGCGGCATTGCTTCGCAGTCGCGAACAGTTCGTCACGGCACTCACCGAACGGCTGCTGACCTACGCGCTCGGGCGTGGGCTCGAGGCGTACGACATGCCCTCGGTGCGGCGCATCGTTCGCGACGCCGCGGCAGACGACTATCGGATGCATGCACTCATCGTGGGGATCACGATGAGCGTACCGTTCCGGATGCGACGGACGAGCTCGGCAGCGGCCGAGGGGACGTCCGCGTCCCGGTCTGGCTCGCGCGCCGAGACCGTGAAGCCCAAATCAGCCGCGCGCATGTCGGTCGGCGCACGGAGGTAGCATGCGCATGAGCACGAAGCCACCCGGCACCATGATGGTCACCAAGCGGGCGCTACCCCGACGGACGTTTCTGCGCGGCCTCGGCGTCACGCTCGGGTTACCGCTTCTTGACGCGATGGTGCCGTCTCTGACGGCTCTTGCACAGACGGCTGCGAGATCGGTCCCTCGTCTGGCCTTCTTCTACGTTCCAAACGGCATACAGCTCGCCGAATTCATTCCGAAGGGCGATCTCGCCACTGAGCTCCCGCCAATTCTCAGACCGCTTCAATCGGTGCGCGACCGCGTGACGGTTGTGAGCGGCCTGGCCAACGCCACCGCCGATCCGCTCGATGTCGGGAGCGGGAGCCACGCCCGGGCGAGCGCCGTCTGGCTGAACGGGGTGCGCCCCAAACGCACCGAAGGCGCCGACATCCAGGCGGGGACCACGATCGATCAGCACGCCGCCAACGCGCTCGGGAAGGAAACGCCGCTCGCGTCGCTCCAGTTGGCGCTCGAGCCGAGCTTCGTCGTCGGGAACTGCGAGGGCGGGTACAGCTGCGTGTACGTCAACACGATGTCGTGGCGGACGCCGACGATGCCGCTCCCGATGGAGACCAATCCGCACCTGGTCTTCGAGCGTCTCTTTGGAGACGGCAGTGTCGGAGCGGCGCGGCTCGAGCAGATGCGGCAGCACCGCAGCATCCTTGACGCCCTGCTCGAAGACATGGCGCGTCTTCATCGCTTGCTGGGGCCTCGCGACCGGGCGATCGTCACCGAGTACGTGGAGGCCGTACGGGACGTCGAGCGGCGCCTCGAGAAGACGATCGAGCGGGCCGATGCGTCCCCGGTTCCTCCCATCGAGACTCCGGTGGGAATTCCGGACTCGTTCGAGGAGCACGCCAGGCTCCTGCTCGACCTTCAGTTCCTGGCCTTTCAAGCCGATCTCACGCGTGTGGTGACGTTCCAAATCGCGCGAGAGCTCAGCGTCCGTACTTATCCCGAGATCGGTGTCTCGGACGCGCATCACGACATCTCGCACCATTCGAACGATCCCGCGCGCATGGCCAGACACGCTCGGATCAACACCTACCACGTGCAGCTCTTCAGCCACCTCGTCGACAAGATGCGCGCGACGCCCGACGGGGACGGTACGCTGCTGGACCAGGCAATACTGCTGTACGGCAGCGGCATGGGCGACGGCAACATGCACCGCCACCACGATCTGCCCATCGTGCTCGTCGGCGGCGGATGCGGACGCCTCACGGGCGGCCGCCACGTGAAGGCCGTGATGGATACGCCGATGATGAATCTCGGGCTCAGCCTGCTCGACAAGCTCGGCATCGGGCTGGATCGCATCGGCGATAGCACAGGTCGATTGACCGGTCTCTGATGATGCCAGGTCTGCGAGCTTCCGAACGGCGATGGCCGCCCCGGATGAGACCTGCGGCCCCCATGCGGTTGTGCGCCGCATGCACGGTGGCCGGGCTGCTCGTCACGGCGATCGCGCTGGGAGCAGAGGTGACCGAGGCTCCCCTCATCGCGGCGGCAAAGGCGGGTGACGTCGCCGCGCTCGATCGCACGCTCGGACAGCGGGGGGACGTCAACGCCACCGAAGCCGACGGCACGACGGCCCTGCACTGGGCCGTGCATCGTGACAGCGTCGAGTCTGTGGGTCTTCTGCTGCGAGCGGGTGCACGCGTGAACGTGGCCAACCGCTACGGCATGACGCCGCTGACGCTGGCGTGCGAAAACGGCAACGCTGCCATCGTTCAACGCCTCCTGCGTGCCGGCGCGGATGCGAACACCAGCGTGCCGGGCGGCGAAACAGCTTTGCTGACCGCCGCGCGCACGGGGAACGTCGACGTGTTGCGAGCCCTGCTGGGCGCCGGGGCCGACGTCAACGCTCGCGAGACAGTGCGAGGCCAGACCGCGCTGATGTGGGCCGCGGCAGAGGGCAACGCCGCAGCGATTCGCCTGCTCGTTGAAGCAGGCGCCGACCTGGGGATGCGATCGCACGGGCCCAGGACCGGCGATGCCGACGCGAGCCGTCGCGCCCACGAGCAGCGTCCGGGCGTGAACAGCGCGGTCTCGAGGGACTACCGCCGGTTCGGACGCGTGGACGAGTACTCGGCGCTCTTCTTTGCCGTCCGCGCCGGCCACCTCGACGCCGTCCGAGCCTTGCTCGACGCGGGCGTCGACGTCAAGGATACCGCCCCTGACGGGACGGGCATCCTGGTCGTGGCCGCCATGAACGCGCACTGGGAGCTCGGCGTCCTGCTGCTCGACCGGGGCGCTGACGCAAACGCCGCCGCCCAGGGCTGGACGCCGCTCCATCAGGTGGCGCGGACGCGCACGCTCAACATCGGACAATTTCCCCATCCAGTGCCGACCGGTCGGCTGACCAGTCTCGATCTCGCCAAGAAGTTGATCGAGCACGGCGCCGACGTGAACGCCCGTCAACAGAAGGACTTCGCGGATGGCTACCGCAATCGCCTGAACCGGGTCGGCGCCACGCCGTTCCTGCTCGCCGCCAAGGGCGCCGATGCCGCCATGATGCGCCTCCTCGCCTCACACGGGGCCGACCCGCGCGCCACGAACGACGATGGCGTGACTGCGTTGATGGCGGCCGCAGGCGTGGAGATGGTGTACGTGAACGAAGACAGCGGCACGAACGAGGACGCCTTCGAAGCCGTGAAGGTGGCGCTCGAGCTGGGTGCCGATGTCAACGCCGTCAGCCGGAGGGGTGACACGGCGCTCCACGGCGCGGCCGGGCGCGGCGCCAATCCCATCGTCCGGCTGCTCGTCGAGCATGGCGCCCGCTTCGACGTGAAGAACAGGCAAGGGTGGACGCCGCTGCAGGTCGCCAACGGCGAAGCCGACTCGGTGACCTTTCAGCGGCGACCGGAGACCGTGGCGCTCTTCCGCGAGCTCATGATCGTACGCGGTCTATCCATCGACGAGACGTGGTTCGTGTCGCCAACCACGCGTGGCACGAGTCTGGATGCAGGACCCCAGGCGCGATGAGTCGCCAAGTGGTGGGCTGTCGGCAAGTGCCTGTTCGACCACTCCTCCGCCAGAGGTTGGTGTGTGCCCTATCGAATCAAGTCCCAGGGGTACAGCTGAGCGTTGATCTTCATCACCATGTAGGTGAGGCCGTCGGCCGAGTCCGCGCGGACCAGTGACGGGAGATTCGCAGGAATCGAAACCCAGTCTCCTTCCGTGACGGCGAAGGTCTCGCCTCCGCGAATCTCCCGGCCGCGCAGCTCGCCCGGCACGTCGCGGTTCCCCTCCTTCAGCGTGGCGGGCGCACTCAGCGTGCCGCCAGCCACCACCGTGCCGCTGCCACCCATGATGACCATGAACTGCGCGTAACCCTGGTGCTGCTCGGCCATCTCGAGATCAGATCACCCGTACGGGCGTTGAGGGCGTGGCAATCAGGCAATCGTCGGCCATCAGCGGACCGAACGGATCGAAAGCCACGTGCAAGGGGTCGCGTCTCACGGGGAAGGGTTGACTCCCCACGCACGGTCACGTCGACGGCCAGGACGACTGTCTGGTCGTGAACGATAGCTGGGACGTCACCCGGAAGCTCCCGTTCGCGCAAGCGCGTATCACGGCCTCCACTTCAGCCCTGCGACTGTCAGCGCGGCATCAAGGAGAGGCGAAGGTTATGAGAAGGTCCACCAGTGGAGGCCGTTTTGACGCCGCAAGTCTACGCCGGTTTGGGAAAATAACCAGGCCCGGGACGTCAAAATCTGGTAGTCGCAAAATATGACTAAGGAGAATCAAATTGTCATGTAAAGTCATATATGGAGCCAGCTCATCCTGAGACACTGGAGAGGTCTTCTCAGAGGAAGATTCGAGGCTGAGCTGGGCACGCGTTTGCCGCGACGTTCGTCGCAACCCCTTGACGCAGGCCGGCAAGCCCGCGCGGAGTCGGTCACTCGCATGGGCTTGTCTGGAGACGTCGTGAAAGGAGAGAGATGTCGAATCTGCTTCGCCGGTTCATCCGGGACGAAGACGGCCAGGACCTGGTCGAATACGCCTTGCTCCTCGCGCTCATCGCGGTCGTCGCAGCCGCTGGTGTCGGAACCCTGGGAACGGCCCTGAATGCCTGGTACGGCTCCACGGCCTCTTCAATCCCGTTCGCGTCGTAGCGGTCGCCGATCGCTGGACGGGCGGCTTGGTCCCGCCCGTCCCCACTAGAACCTCCGCACGTCCGTACAAGAAGGACTCGGCCTCCTGGGCTCTGCACGCGGCGAGCACGGCACACGTACCGACGAGGCACGCACGAAGGCCGCCGCTCAACACCGGAACCCTGCTTCTCCAAAACGTCGGACACGTCGGCTCCGGACACTTCTCTGCGGGTCAGGTAGCCTCGGTCTCGACGTGAGATGAAAACGTGCTACCTTCGTGGCGCCGCGGGGCGTCCGCGTGACAGGAAGGATTGTCATGACACTAAGGAGCGAAGTACTCGCCGTGGTCGCGGCCGCCGGGATGCTGAGTCTCTCGGTCGCTCAGGGTCGTCCGGTTTCCGCAGAGCCACAGTCGTCTGGAAAACCGGCGTCCGACCGTAGCAGCGTCACCAAAGAGCAGTTCGAACAGTGGATGACGAAGCTGTCGAACTGGGGGCGCTGGGGCAAGGACGACGAGCGGGGTGCGCTGAACCTCATCACGGCCGACAAGGCGAGGCAGGCGGCGACGCTGGCGAAGACTGGCACGACCGTGTCCCTCGCGCGCCAGGTGGCGCGACAGACACCCAAGAGCACGTCACAGTCGCGACCGGTCGACACTGGCGGCGCGTTCACGAGTCATTTCCTGATCCAGGGGGATTTCCTCTTCGAACGGATGGAGGTCGAGTACCACGGCCTCGCGCTCTCGCACTTCGACGCGCTGTGTCATGTGTCGTACAACGGCCGGAACTACAACGGCTTCGTCTTCAAGGAGATCGTCACGACCGACGGCGGCTGCTCCAAGCTGAGCGTCAACTCCGCCAGGAACGGCATCGTGACCCGCGGCGTCCTGGTCGACCTCCCCAACACCAGCGTGGGGCCCGCCGAGATTGCCGCGTGGGAGAAGAAGACAGGCATCAGGATCTCGGCGGGCGACGCGCTGCTGCTGCGGACGGCGCGGCCGGGCACCAAGCCGCTGCCGTTCGGGAGCGCCGGCTATGATCCGTCGCTCATCCCGCTCCTCAAGGAGCGCGACATCGCCCTGCTCGGCGCCGACATCCCGCAGGAGGGCGGCACCATTGCGGGCGTCGCCATCCCGATCCACGTCTTCACGCTGGTTGCGCTCGGCGTCAACCTGCTCGACAACCTGGCGCTCGACGAGCTCGCGGCCACCGCCGACAAGCTGAAGCGCTGGGAGTTCATGCTGGTCATCCAGCCTCTGCGCGTCGATCGGGGGGCCGGATCCGCGGTCAATCCCACTGCGATCTTCTGATCCATGCCACCGGTGAGAGGAGGTCTGCTGGCGAGGTCGGACTTCGCGTGAGGGCCGTGGTCGACGGCTCGTGCTCGACACGAGATCGCGCGGGACTTGCTGGCTACGCCCGATCTACACGTGTCAACAACACGAACGCGGAATTCCGGTGCGTGCCGTTCACCGAGCAGCTGCTGTAGGGCGACCCGCCCGCGCCGGCAGTCCGGTGAGATGAATCCCAAAGGACGGTGTCAGATGCGCCATTGGACGACCCGCTCACTCCCCCTTTGGGGCACCGTGATGGGGATCGCTCTCGCCTCGGTCGGCCTGGCGACCGAACCGGCCACGGAGGGGTGGACGCCGCCACGAACGCCGTGGGGCGACCCTGAACTTCAAGGGATCTGGACGAATATCAAAGAGGCCTTCACGCCGTTCGAGCGACCAGACTCCGCGACGACGACCGATCCGACGGACCCAGAAGGCCTGAAACAACAATATCAAGCCGATCTGAAGAGTCGGGACGCCCGTGAAGCGTTCATCGACACCGCAGGTGGGGTCATGCCCACCGGCGCCGGACCCACGCACTGGTACGAGCACCTCGACACGGCGAAGAGCCGCCTGTGGCTCGTCGCGGATCCGCCCGATGGCAAAATCCCCCCGTTGACCCCAGAGGCCCAGAAACGGGAAAGCGAGCGGAAGGAGTACCGCCGCGATATTCCACCCAGCAAGCCCGACGAGGTACGGCCCGGTGGCTGGGTCGAGGATCTCGACGGGTGGGTGCGGTGCATCACCCGCGGGCTGCCAGATATGTGGACCCCCACGGCCTACAACGCCAACCACCAAATCGTGCAGGCGCCAGGCTACGTGACGATCCTCTACGAGATGTTCCACGAGACGCGCGTCATCCCCCTGGATGGGCGGCCGCACATCCCGGGAAAGGTCCGTCAGTGGCTGGGGGACTCCCGCGGGCGGTGGGAGGGGCATACGCTGGTCATCGACACCACCAACTTCGTGCATCTCCCGCCGAACGAAGGACTCCAGCATTTCAGAGGCGCCACCGGGAATCTGCGACTGACCGAACGTCTGACGCGAACCGGTCCGAAGACGATCGACTGGCGCGTCACGCTCGAGGATCCGGCCACCTGGACGCGGCCTTGGACCTACGCCATGCCGCTCACGAAGGATGACACGCAGGAATGGATCTTCGAATATGCGTGTCACGAGGGGAACTACTCCCTGCGGAACATGCTCAGCGGGTTTCGCGCCCAGGAGAAAGCGGGGACGACCGGGCTGAGCGGCCGTTCCAGGCGATAGCGCCCTGCGGGCTCTTACCTTCGAAGCCGCCTTCGCGCGCGTGTCGGACAGCATGTCGGGAACGCTCTCGTTGCCCACGTGGCACGCGAACTCGTCGGCTGCTCGTTCGTCCTCCCGAACGGGAACTCGGCCTGGTCGGCGAGTGCGACGGCGTCAGGACGGTGCCCCTCGTCGCCGCTCCGTCATCGATGATCTTCGGGACAGTCGCCGCGTCGGCAAAGGCAACGAAACGCATGGCCCTCTGTGAGATCTATCGCGCGGCGTCTTCCTCGACACCTGCCGGCAGCCGGTGCCGCGTTGCCAACAGCAGCTCGATCGCATCGGCGAGATGCTCGTCCGTGATGTGATGATCGCCGCGCGCCACGCGGAGCCGGTAAGCCTTCATGAGCACGTCCACGGCACGGAACCCGTCCGGTGTCTCGAACTTGTAGCAGGCCAGCTCGACTTTCAGGCCGTTGGGATCCTGGAGATAGATCGAGTCCATGAACCCGCGGTCGCGCTGGATGAACGCGATCCCGCGCTCGAGCAGCCGCGCCGGCGCCTGGGTGAACGTCGCCCGCGAGACGTTCCAGGCCAGGTGCTCCACACACCCGATTTCACGGGGTGCCGGGCGATGGGCGTCCGTTCTTGACTCGTTTGTGAAGACCGTGAGCAGACGGCCGTCGCCAGGATCGAAGTAGAGGTGGTTCTCGTCGGGGTTCCCAAGGTTGGGCTGCTCGAAGATGAACGGCATGCCCAGCGCCCCTTCCCAGAAATCGATGGCGCTCTGCCGGGTCGAGCCGACAATCGTGATGTGGTGAACACCCTGGACCTGAATCTTCTTGGTCACCGGCGCGATCTCCTCTCGGGCTGCCGAGACGAATCCGGCCTGACCTGGTAGCGCATGGGCGTCGTGCCGTTCCCAGGTCTCGCCTCCTGACGTCTGTCTCCCCTTTGCCGGATGTTACCGAATGACGGATAGATCGTGAATCTGGAGTTTTGGCGTTCGATGCGACACGATGCGCATCGTGCCCCGGGGAGAGGTTCCGGCCTCCGAATGCGACGATCGATCGGCCATCGCGTTGCGCCAGAGTCGTCGACTCCAAGCGTTGCTGGCTGCGAACCTCGGGAGGAACCGCTTCTACGAGCGGAAGCTGAGTGAAGGAGGCGTCGTCCTCTCACGACTGCGGGTGCCCGACGACCTCGCCCGCTTGCCCGTGACGACCAAGCACGAGCTCGTCCGCGATCAGGAGGAGCATCCGCCCTGGGGCACGGCCCTCAGTGAGCCGCTCGATCGCTACACGCGCTACACGCAGACCTCGTCCACGACCGGCCGGCCGCTGAGATGGCTGGACACCAACGAGAGCTGGCAGTGGATGCTCGATTGCTGGAAGACCGTGTATGGCGCCGCGCGAGTCGGTCGGGGCGATCGCGTCTTCTTTGCCTTTTCCTTCGGGCCTTTTCTGGGATTCTGGACCGCGTTCGACGCCGCTTCACAGATCGGCGCTCAGGCGATTCCTGCAGGGGGGATGTCGAGCCGGCAGCGCCTCGCGATGATCGACGCGGTCGACCCGACTGTCGTCTGCTGCACACCCACCTATGCGTTGCACCTTGCGGAAGTTGCCGCCGAGCAGCGCGGTCATCGGCGTCCGCTGGCAGACGGTGCGGTTCGTGCCGTCATCGTTGCGGGTGAGCCGGGAGGAAGTATTCCGGCGACACGGGGGCAAATCGAGCGCGCGTGGGGCGCGCGGGTGTTCGATCAGCACGGATTGACCGAGGTCGGTCCCGTGAGCTTCGAGTGCTGGGAGCACCCGGGCTCACTGCACCTGAACGAGAACGAGTTCATCAGCGAGGTGGTGGATCCGGCAACGCTGGCTCCGGTTCCAGACGGATCTCAGGGTGAGCTGCTTCTGACGAACCTTGGCCGAACCGGAAGCCCCGTCATCCGTTACCGCACCGGAGACCTCGTGATCCGTCGAAGCGAGCGCTGCGAATGCGGTCGGACGTTCGTGCGGCTCGATGGCGGCATCATCGCGCGGGCCGACGACATGGTGAACATCCGCGGCGTCAACGTCTACCCGGCAGCCATTGAATCGGTGCTCCGCAGCTTCGAGGAGGTCATCGAGTTCAAATCGACCGTGTCGCGCTCCGGCGCCTTGCTCTCGCTGGCCGTCGAGGTCGAGCTGGCTCCATCGGCGGATTCACGGGCCGCGACGGGCCGGGTGGCCGACCGGCTGCGTGAAGGACTTGGCCTCTCGGTGCCGGTCAGGGCGGTGGCCCACGGCACGCTGCCGCGCTTCGAGATGAAAGCCCGCCGGTTCGTGATCGAAGCCTGACCCGTTTCAAGGCCGAGGGGCGCGCCGTCATGGGGTCGTCGCGTCGAACGACGGCTGCGTGCAGGGTGACCCGCTCGAGCCTCAATCTTCGTCCTCACTCGGCGCAGACGCGGGTTTCGTGAGTGGGCTTCGTGTCCCGGCTGTCTGCCGAGCCCCAATGCGCCGACGTGCCCGAGGTGGCTTCGGACACGTTCTTGACACATGCGTGATGGGTGATGCATCGACCAGCCACAAGCCTGGGCGATGCCCGCGAGACGAGCGCGGTATAGTGAAGACCCCCGTGGCTGCCTACGAGCTGCATCTCGAACCTGACTTCGAGGCCCTGACGTGCGTCGATCGCCTCTGGGCTTCGATCGGGTCGGCGCGGCGCACGGGCATCTGGCGAGCGCGCGCACTTCAGTGACACACCACCCGATGGACATACTGCATCTCGTGCGGGGCTGTACTTTTGATGACGTCCTTCTGATGCCCAAACTCGGCATCGTCCCGAGCCGCGATCCGGCCGTCATCGATCTGTCCAGCCGGTTCACGACGAAGATCACCCTGAAGCGGCCCATCGTCTCAGCCAATATGGACACGATCACGCGAGCCGCGATGGCAGTGGCACTCGCGGAAGAAGGAGGCCTGGGCGTCATCGATCGGGGCTTTCGGACCGGCGACATCGCACCGCAAGTCGCGGAGGTGGTCACCGTCAAGCGAACCCAGCACGGCACCCTCGCCGACCCCCACTCCATCGACGCCAGCCTGCGTGTCGCCGACGCGCTGCGGCTGATGGATCGCACCGGCGTCGGAACGCTCGTTGTGACCACCGGCGACCGTCACCTTGCGGGTCTGTTGACGCGACGGGATGTCCGATTCGTTCACGAGGAAGCGCTCGTCGGCGATCGCATGACGCCACGCGAGCGCCTGGTCGTTCACGTCGGTCCGATCAGCTGGGCAGATGCCGAGCGGACAATGGCCGTTCGCAAGGTCAAGAAGATTCCGCTCGTCAATCCGGACGGCACGGTGCTCGGCCTGATCACGGCACGGGATCTCATCAAGCATCGAACCCACCCGTTTGCGACGCGGGACGGACAGGGCCGGCTCCGCGTCGCGGCGGCCGTTGGCGCCACCGGCGACTACCTCGAGCGGGCAGTCGAGCTCGAGAAGGCAGGCGTCGACGCGCTGGTCGTCGATATCGCGCACGGCCATTCACTGGTGATGGCCGGCGCCCTCGAGCACCTGCGCAGACGACTCGGCGACTTCCCGCTGGTCGCCGGCAATGTCGCCACCGCCGAGGGTGCGACGTTTCTCGTCGAGCGCGGCGTCGATGGAATCAAGGTCGGGATCGGCCCGGGCGGAGGATGCACGACGCGGGTCACGACGAGTGTGGGTGTGCCCCAGGTGGAGGCGCTCGTGCGATGCCGGTTGGCCGTAGGCGATCGGGTGCCCTTGATCGCCGATGGTGGCATCAAGCGCGATGGTGCGCTGGCGCTGGCACTGCTCTTTGGCGGCGAATCGGTGATGCTGGGAAGCGCGTTCGCAGGGACCGAAGAGACGCCAGGCGAGATCGTGCTGAAACCGGTCTTGCTGCCTGACTCTCAACGCGTGGCGCGAGTGCCGTTCAAGGTCTTTCGCGGAATGGCCTCAGTCAGTGCTGTTCGGGATCGACTCGACTTGGAGGATGCGGGCCCTCGCGAGCTGGACGCCCTCGGGGCGGAGGGACTCGAGGTCGCCGTGCCGGCGCGCGGATCGGTGCGCGCGGTTATCCACGACATGCTCAAACATCTCTGTTCGGCCATCAGCTACGGCGGGGCGAGCACGCTTCAGGAGCTCCGCGAGCAGTTCTGGGCTGATCCGGAGCGATACCTGATTCGCCTCTCGAGTGCGGCGCGCATCGAGTCGTTCGAGCGGTGAACGGTTCCCGCCTGCAAGACGACGGAGACCGTCCCGACTGGAGGCCGCTGCCACACAGGAGCTCATCGCTTTCCCGTGGACCGGGAAATGACTCGTGGCAGAATCTGAGAGCCTAGGCCGGCCGGCTCACAAGCAGCAGTCGACGCGTTCAGCATTCAACGACCGTGAGGGCTGTATGTCGAGAACATCACTGCGGTGCCTGATCACCCTCGTGCCATTGGCTGCCCTGTGGCTCTGGAGGATCTCGCCGGTCGCCGGCCAGGCTGGCGCGAACACAGACGAGTGGCGGACCTACGGCGGTGATCTCGCGAACAGGCGCTACTCGTCGCTCGACCAGATCAACGCCGGCAACTTCAGCACTCTCGAGGTCGCCTGGCGGTTCAAGACGGACAATTTCGGCCCGCGCCCCGAGTTCAACCTGCAAGGGACGCCGCTCATGGTCAATGGTGTCCTCTACGCCCCCGCGGGCACGCGCCGTGCGGTTGTGGCGCTCGATGCCGCCACCGGCGAACTGCTGTGGTCGTACAGCCTGAATGAAGGCAAGCGTGCAGAAGCCGCCCCGCGCCGCCTCTCAGGCCGGGGTGTCGCGTACTGGACCGACGGCAAGGCAGCGCGCATCATCTACGTCACGCCTGGCTATCAGCTGATTGCGCTGGATGCGCAGACGGGCCGGCCGATTCCCAGCTTCGGCACCAACGGCATCGTCGATTTGAAGCGCGACAACGATCAGGCGATGGATCCCATCACGGGCGATATCGGGCTCCATGCGCCACCCGTCGTCGCCAGGGACACCATTCTCATCGGTGCCGCGCACACGCCAGGCGGGACGCCCAAGAGTCGCCGGAATGAGAAAGGGTACGTCCGCGGGTACGACGTGCGGACCGGCGAACGGCTGTGGATCTTCCACACGATTCCGACGCCCGGGGAGTTCGGGAACGACACGTGGGAAAAAGACTCGTGGTCGTACACGGGCAACACCGGAGTCTGGGGCGTGATCACCGCCGACGAAGATCTGGGTCATGTCTATCTGCCCGTCGAGGATCCCACGGGCGACTACTACGGAGGACATCGTCCCGGGGCCAATCTCTTCTCCTCGGGCCTGGTGGCGCTGGACCTCAAAACGGGCAAGCGAGTCTGGCACTATCAGTTCGTCCATCACGACATCTGGGACTGGGATGTGCCCTGTGCCTCGATTCTCACCGACCTCACGGTGAACGGGCGCACGATCAAGGCGATCGCGCAGCCGACCAAGCAAGGCTGGGTCTACGTCTTCGATCGCACGACCGGCCAGCCGGTCTGGCCGATCGAGGAGCGGCCGGTGGCCCGTGGTGATGTGCCTGGCGAGTGGTACTCACCGACGCAGCCCTTCCCGACCCGGCCGCCGGCGTTCGAGCGGCAAGGTGTCTCACAAGACGATCTCATCGACTTCACGCCGGAGCTCCGGGCTGAAGCCATCAGGATCGCGTCCAGGTACAAGATGGGCCCGATTTTCACACCGCCCGTCGTGAGCCGGTGGGAAGGTCCGATGGGCACGCTCGTGCTGCCCGCTGTGTCCGGCGGAGCGAACTGGCCAGGTGGCGCCCTCGATCCCGAGACGAAGATTCTCTATATCTTCTCGAATACCGAAATCACGCCTCTCGGGCTCGTTCATGACAAGGACAAGTCGGATATGGACTATATCCGCGGGACCGCTCCAGACCCGAAGGTGCCTCCACCACCGAAGTCGACCGCCACTGGAGGTGGTGGCGGTGAGGGCGGCGGGGGCGTGACCGTTCAGGGTCTGCCGCTGGTGAAGCCGCCCTGGGGACGCATCACCGCGATCGCTCTGAACACGGGAGAGATCGCGTGGCAAATCGCACACGGCGAAACGCCGGACAACGTTCGTCAACACTCAGCGCTCAAAGGTCTGAGGCTCCCGCGAACCGGTCGGATGGGGCGCATCGGCGTTCTCGTGACCAAGACGCTCCTGATTGCCGGCGAGGGCGGCTTCTTTACGACGCCAAGTGGGCAGCGGGGGGCGATGCTCCGCGCGTATGACAAGGCGACCGGTCACGAGATCGGAGCGGTCTACATGCCGGCACCACAGACCGGCTCCCCGATGACGTACATGCTGAACGGCAGGCAGTACCTCGTTGTGGCGATCAGCGGCGCCAGCTATTCGGGCGAATACGTCGCGTTCAGATTGCCTTCCGCGCCGTCCTAAAACGGAACCGGCCGGGGGGCGTTCTGTCCCAGAGCGCTGTGACGAGAGTAGCTGTCTTCAACGTCAAGCGGTCTCGGGTTGACTCATCTGCTGCGGCCGCGGCCGCCGCAACTTCACCCACGTCCGGATTGACGGCTAACGCGCGGGCGTTGCAGCGTCGAACGCCAAGAGCACATTGCCAGGGCGTCCACCAGCGAAACCGTAGCCGGAATTCACGTACACCATCCCACCGGCAACCACCGGTCCGGGACCACTGATGGAACCCCCGGTCGCCTTGACGCCATTCGCGGTCTTGAACTCGTGGTTTGTGTAGTACTCCCAGATGATGGAACCATCGTCAGTTGAGTACGCCCGGATGACCCCGTCGTACGAGCCGGAAAACACCACTCCTGGAATGACCGAAATCGCGCCAGGCTGTGCGCCGCTGCACCCGGGGCCCGACCCGCACCTGGGCGGCGGCGCGGGTGTGTGCCATGCCCGCTCGCCTGTTGCCAGGCGAACCGCGTGAAGACCGCCGGGCACGTCGCGATGCGTGTCTGAAATCGGAAAATAGGCCTGCGTCCCGTCCGCCGCTGCGCCCCACTGGATCCCGCCTGTCAAACCGCCCTTGCCGGCCCGATACTGCCAGACGACCGCGCCCGCCCGGTCGGGGTCGAGTGCCCACGCGATCCCCGACTTCTGCCCCGCGACGATCAGGTCGCGACCGCCCGGCATCGAGACAAGAATTGGCGAGCTGCCAAAGTCAAAATCGGGGCCGACGTCCTCCGGACAGTTGGGATTCCTCCTGTCGCCATGGCAGCCGCCGATGTAAATGTCCGCGGGCGTGCGTTGGCTGGCCCACTTGAGGCGACCGGATTCAAGATCGAGAGCGAGTATGGCGTCGCTCGTGGGTTTTTGCGGTCCGCTGAACATGTTTCCGGTGCCCACGTACACGAGTCGCCGCTTCGCATCAACGGTCGGCGCCGACCAGACCGATGCGCCCGCGGGGCCCCACACCGGCAGCCCCTGAGCGTTGCGGCCGCGGTCTCGCGGTTCCTCGTCAATCGTGTACGTCTTCCACACCAGCGCCCCGGTATCTGCGTCGAGCGCCACCACGCCACCGCGAAAGGTACAGCACACGTATTGTTCGCTGCCGTGACTCCTGCGAGAAAATTCCGCCGGCATGACGGGGGTTTCCTCGCCGCCAGCAACCGGGACGTATAGTCGATTGCCAAACAGCGTGGGCGTTCCCGCGATGCGTGCGCGAGAGTGATCGTCCACCCGCCGCACCCACAACGATCTGCCGGTTTGTGCGTCAAGCGAGTAGACGTGACCGTTGAGATCACCGAAGAACACGGTGTGAGTCATCGAATGTGCCGAGAGAGAACGGGTGCGGATGGAAATTCCAGTCCGCACGGCCGCCTGGGCGGAGTACCTCCAGTGGATGCACCCGGTCTCGGCATCGAGCGCATACACGATGCCGGCCTCGCTGCCGACAAACACGCGTCCGCTTGCGATCGCCGGCTGTGCCCTGGCCGACGATGCACCGGGGAACCCGAACGCCCACTTGACCTTCAGCGCCGGCACCTGAGCTCTGCTCAAGCCGGCCTGATCGCCCGACTGAAAGCGCGCATTCGCGATCGTCGCACCCCACCCGATCCAGCGAGGGCTCTTCATGGGGTCGGACATCACTGGTGACGAGGAACAGTAAGCGGTCGTCGGCTCAGGCGTGTGCGTCTCGGATTCGCGCCCGCTCAGATACTCGGCGAGAGTGCGTCGCTCGGCGTCACTGAGGGCTGCGGCCTGCGCTGCCATCGAGCCACTGACGAGCGCCGTGAGAATTGAGTCGGTCGACCAAGCGCGAAGGGCCTCTTGGGTTGGAGCGCGCCCGGTGTCGGCGCCCGCATGACAGACGGCGCAGGACTTCTGGAACAGCGCCGCGCCGTCAGGCGTTTGGCCGCGAGCGCCAGCAGCCATCGCAACGAAAACCAGATTCAGTGTGGCCAGTGTTGTGAGTGTGAATTTCGGCAGGCCAACTTCACTCGGCTCCGAACCGACCTTGCCACGCACGATCACCCGCATGGCTCCGCCGAGGTCACTTGTCGACAACGGTCACCGTCACATCCTGCGTCGTCGCCAGTCCATCATCGTGCCCCATCATTCGAAGTAGGTACGTGCTTGGCCTGCAGAAGGTGTCCGTGACAGAAAACCAAGCCGTGTCGGCCCGTTCGTCATCACAACCCCGGGGAGTAGCTCCTGCACGACCGATCCGATGAGATCCTAACAGGCTGGTCAGCTCTGAATGCACCGCTGTCTACTTAGAGTTCAGACAGACGCCGAGTATCGATCGCCTGGCTCGGAAGGCCCCCCGAGAAGCGAACCAAGGTGCTAGCATCCTCTATTCTTGAGCGGTACGGGAGGATGCATGAGACTGCTGTCCCACCTGGTCGCCGCGACGAGCTTCGCGCTCTCCACTGGCTGCAGTGGAGGGTCCGCGGCACCCTCTCCCACGCCCGAGGTTCTCGGGGACGTTCTGGTCAGCATGTTGCGTCGGAGCTGAACATGAGCAGAATCCGCCGTGCACTCGTTCGTACCGCATGTGTCGTCCTAGCGGGACCAGTGCTGGTTGCACAGCAGAATGCACCAGCACCCACTGCGCCGGTGCCGGCCGGCCTCCCCGAGTGGGCCTACACCCCTCCGCCCCCGGCGGGGTCGCCGCCGGCACCGACGGCTCTGCCGGCCGACGACAATGCGGCGATCAAGATCATCGGGAGCGACCGGACCTTGCCGCGGAGCGCCATGCGCGTCGGGCGCGGTGAGATCCCCGACTGGCACCCCGGCGATCGCCGCGGCCAGTTGCCGCCGATCGTCAGGAATGGCAAGGACGGAGTGCTCCCCTGCGGTCTCTGCCATCTCGCTGATGGGACAGGGCGCCCCGAGAACGCCCCCGTCAACGGATTACACCCGACCTACTTCCTTCAACAGATGGAGGACTTCAAGAACGGTCTTCGACGGAGCGCCGACCCCCGCAAGGCCAACACCAACATGATGATTTCGTACACCAAGGCAACGACGCCCGACGAGTTGAAAGCGGCGGCGGAGTACTTCGCCGCACAACCGTACCCGAAGCGGATCAAGGTGATCGAATCGCGCACGGCTCCGAAGGTACGCCTCCAGGGAGGCATGCACATGGCGATTCCGCAGAACGAAGGCGGCGGCATGGAGCCGATTGGCGACCACCTGGTGGAAGTGCCCGACGACAACCTGCGCGCCGAGGTACGCGACACGCGGATGGGGTGGACGGTCTACGCACCGATCGGCACGCTGAAAAAGGGCAAGCAGCTCGCAACGAAGTATCAGTGCGGCGTGTGCCACGGCCGGAGCCTCGAAGGTCTCGGTCCGGTGCCGCCTCTGGCCGGCCGATCGCCCAGCTACGCCACGCGCCAATTGTTCGATATGAAGACCGGAACACGCCGCGGCCCTTGGTCGGAGCTGATGCAGGCCATCGTGCGCGAGATGTCTGTGCAGGACATGATGGCCGTCGCGGCCTACGCCGCGTCACTCGCACCGTCTGAAAGGGCACGTGGCACCCGCTGACCGGCCTGGAGCAGCACACCTCAGGTGTCCCCGATCCACCCGGACGCTCGGCGTCCGCCTCAGGCCCGCGGCAGGTGGCTTCTGACGCGGGCCAGGCGCCGGCAGCGCCGTCAGAAGCGGAGCGTGACGCCAGCTCCTCTGCCTGGCCGGTGCCCCCCGGCACGGACCGCAACACGTCTCGCGACCGGCCACTGTCTGCCGTATGCTGAGGCGCGCATGCGTCCCCTCTCGCGCCGTCACTTCCTCAGCGCGCTCGTCTCGGCCACCGCTCCGTGGATCGGGACACGGTCATCTCTCGCTCAGTCGTGTACACCCATCCGCCTGCGAGACCGACGCCATCCGTTCACGCTAGGCGTGGCGTGCGGCGACCCCTCGTCTGACGGCTTCATACTCTGGACGCGGCTGGCACCGGATCCGTTGCACGGCGGCGGAATGCCGCCCGCGCCCGTCCGTGTGCGCTGGGAGGTTGCGATTGACGACGCGCTGCGCCGGATCGTTCGTCGGGGCTCAACGCTCGCGACGCCGGAGTGGGCGCATGCGATCCACGTCGAGCTGACGGGCCTGGAGCCGGATCGGTGGTACTGGTATCGCTTCCTCTCAGACGAGGCAGCAAGCCCGGTCGGGCGGGCGCGCACGCTTCCACTGGCCTCGGTAGGGAACACGCAACTCAGGTTTGCCTTCGCCTCGTGCCAGCACTTCGAGCACGGCCACTTCACGGCGCTACGGCACTTGTCGGAAGAAGAGTTGTCGCTCGTGTTCCACTTGGGCGACTACATCTATGAATACCCTCCGGGTGACGGCCAAGCGCGGTGCCACGCCGGACCGACGGCCGAAGTGGTCACGCTCGACGACTATCGGAACCGCTACGCGCAGTACAAGGCGGATCCCGATCTCCAGGCGGCTCATGCCGCGTGTCCGTGGATCGTCACGTGGGACGACCACGAAGTGGCCGACAACTACGCGGGCACGAGCCCAGCCGTCGGTGAACCGGTCGAGGGTTTCCTCGCGCGACGTGCCGCGGCCTACCGCGCGTACTACGAGCACATGCCGCTCCGGCGTGCGTCGAGACCGAGCGCGGCACCGGCCCACGACACGCGCGTCTATCGAGGCTTCCGGTGCGGGCAGCTCGCGTCGTTCTTTGTACTCGACACGCGCCAATACCGAACCCCTCAACCCTGCGGCGACAACACCACGTGGCCGTGCGACGACATGCACGACCCACGGGCTACACTGCTCGGCCCGCGGCAGGAGGCGTGGCTGTTCGACGGCTTCCGCCAATCGACGGCTCGTTGGAACGTGATTCCGCAGCAGGTCATGCTGGCGGCGGTCAATCGCCGACAGAACGGCCGCGACCGCTTCACCATGGATCATTGGGCGGGCTATGACGTCTCGCGGAAGCGGCTCCTGGAATGTCTCGCATCACACCCGGGCGCGAACCCCGTCGTTCTGACCGGCGACGTCCACAGCAATTGGGTGAATGACGTGCGCGCAACACCTGACGGCCCAACCGTTGCGACCGAGCTCGTCGGCACATCGTTGACGACAGGTGGCGATGGACAGGATCTTCCCGGCCCGATGGAAGCGGTGCTGAGCGACAACCCTTTCGTCCGCTTCTACAACGAACAGCGCGGCTACGTGGTCTGCGACGTCACACCCGCGCGCCTGCGGGCCGACTACCGCGTCATCGACGCCGTGACCACCCCTGGCGCGCCGTGCCACACGCGCGCCCGCTTCGTCATCGAGTCCGGACGTGCAGGCGCGCAGCGGCTCTAGCGCGCTTCCGTGTTTCGTGCCGGATGCCTGAGACTGAACAGCCGATTCATCTTCGGCACGATCTATTGATTCCGCAGATGGCCTGGCGCTTTGACTTGCCCGCGCCGCGCCGACGTGGCACCATGCAGCGGCTCGTAGAGGAGGAAGGGTTCGATGAACCGTAGGCAGTTCGTCGGGGCGCTCGGGGCGTTGCCGCTGGCCGCGGAGGCAGCACTGAAGGGGCAGACCGCGCCGGCCGGGCAGGCGGCGGGCGCGAGCGTCGCGTCGCCGTTCCCGGTGATCGACACGCACATTCACATCTTCGACAAGACCCGTCCCGGAATGCCCTACCCGATGACCATGAAATCGGGCGGCGAGCCGCCGCAGGGATACATCGCCCTGCCGAACCGCTTCAAGCTTGTCGTTTCGCCCTTCAACGTCGTCGGCGCCGTGATCGTCGAGGCGAGCGGGCGCGTCGAGGACAACTTCTGGCTGCTCGACGTCGCCCGGGACCATCCGATCATCGTGGGCATCGTCGGCAACCTCGATCCGCGCGACGGAGCATTCGCGGCGAACCTCGGGAAGCTCGTGCGGAACAAGCTGTTCTTCGGCATCCGCCCGCGCGAGGCGTTCGAGGGCGGACACCTGCTGCAGGGGGTGGAGAAGCCAGAGTTTGTCGGCAACCTGAAGCGGCTCGCCGATGCCGACTGCAGCTGCGACACCGACACGCCGAGCATGGGCCCGACCGCGCCTGAGGCGCTGCTGCGGCTGCTGGACAAAGTACCGTCGCTGCGGATCGTGATGGACCATCTGCCTGGCCTCACCTACCGTCTCAAGGAGTTCCCGGACACGGCGGTGATGGCCACCTACGTGAAGAACCTGCGGGAGCTCGCCGGACGGCCCACTGTGTTCGCGAAGCTGTCGGAAGTCGTCCGTCCGATCAACGGCAGGGTGTCGACCGACCTCGCCACCTACCGGGACTGGCTCGATCAGCTCTGGTCGATCTTCGGCGAGGATCGGATCATCTTCGGCAGCGACTGGCCCCAGAGCGAGAGCGTCGAGTTCAACTCCTACCCGAACGTGATCAAGGTCGCGCGCGACTACGTGACGAGCAAGAGCCCGGCGGCCATGGAGAAGGTCTTCTGGAAGAACTCGACGAAGCCGTACCGCTGGGTGCAGCGCGAGCCGAGCCAGCGGAAGATCTGAGCGCGGCGCCAGCCGCACGCTCGCATCCGCGCCCCCTTACGGTCTGGTCCACGGTCGTGGCGCGCGCCAACAACCCCGTCGCGGCATGGAATCACATCGTCTACTTCCAGGCGCGAGCACTCGGATCGCACACGATCGGCTTCAGGCAGTCACTCGGATCCGACGTGAGCGGACGTCTCCCGATGGGCTTCGTCAAGGCGCCACGTGAACCTGACGTTGTGTGAGGCGAACGCTACAGACGTCGTGAACCTATCTGTCCTCGACTGCGAACACCCAGACCGAGCCCCCTTCAGGGACCTCCGGGTACTTTCCGGGGAACGCGGTGTTGAGGCGTGCCTGCATCGATCGGGAGTCGATGCCCCACCCGGACTGCACCGCCACGTACTGCCGGCCGTCGAGCATGAAGGTCGACGGTTGGCCGATGATGCCCGACGGCGTCGGATACTCCCACAAGATCTTGCCCGTCCGGGCGTCGAACGCTCGGAACTTCCGGTCGTTGGTGCCGCCCGAGAACACCAGGCCTCCGGCCGTCACGAGCATCGGTCCCCAGTTGGGTGACGTGGGAAAGGTGTGCGTCCAGACACGTTTGCCCGTGTCGACGTTCCAGGCCTGCACCTCGCCGAAGTGGCTGGCCTGGAGGTTGGGCAGCGTCGTCGTGGTGGCACCGACGTAGGAGGCACCCGGCTTGTACTCCACGTCACGGCCAATGATGGACGCACAGATGTTCTCGTTGGCTGGAATGTAGATGAGCCGCGTGGCGGGGCTGAACGCGACCGGAGGCCAGTTCTTCCCACCCCAGTGCGACGGACAGAACTCGGCCAGCTTCCCCGTGCCAGGCTTGCGGCTGGGATCGATGTCGGGCCGACCGGTCGTCGCGTCGAGAGCGCGAAAGACATTCTGTTTGACGTAGTTGGTGGCGTCGACGTAGCGGATGGGACCGCTCGGCGTGCGCTCGAGAAACCAGAGATAGCCATTGCGCGCTACGTCGATGAGACCGCGGACGGTGCGGCTCCCCCGTCGAAAATCCACCAGAATCGGCGGTGACACTTCATCCCAGTCCCAGGACTCGTTGGGGGTGTACTGGAAGTGTCCTTTGATCTGGCCGGTCGCGACATCGAGAGCGATCGTGGACGCGGTGTAGAGGCTGTCACCGGGCCGCTTGTCGCCCATCCACGGGCCGGCATTCCCGACGCCCCAATACGCCACGTTCGACTCGACGTCGTAGTTGCCGGTGACCCAGACCGAGCCGCCGCCGGTCTTCCACTGCTCGCCCGTCGGCCACGTCTCGCTACCAGGCTCTCCAGGCGCCGGAATGGTATACGTCTTCCAAACCGGCTTACCGGTCTCGAGGTCGTAGGCGGCCACGAACCCTCGCACGCCAAGCTCACCGCCCGAGACACCCACCATCACCTTGCCGTCGGCGACGAGCGGCGCAAGCGACATGTAGTAGCCCTTGCGGTTGTCTTCCACGACCTGCGACCAGACCTCGTTGCCCGACTTCACATCGAGCGCGACCAGCACGGCTTCGGTTCGGGCGAGGTACGCCTTGTCGGCGTACAGCGCCACACCGCGACTGGTGGGATGCAACGTGATCGCATCGGGCGGTGCGGGGCTTCGATAGCGCCACAGGAGTCGGCCCGTGCGTGCATCGATGGCGATCACCTGATTCTCCGGCGTCGTCACGAACATGACCCCGTCATTCACCAGCGGCGCCGCTTCGTGTCCCCGCGGCACGCCCGTGGCAAAGGACCACACCGGCCGCAACCGCACGACGTTGCGCGGCGTGAGCTGTGTGAGCGGGCTGAATCCCCACCCGTCGTAGGTCCGGCGGTTCATCAGCCAGTTGCCGTCCTCGGGTCGTTTGAGCCGCTCTGCGGTGACCGGTTTGTACCCGAGCAAAAGCGGCGGCGTGGGAGCCTGGGCCTGCTGGGCCAGGGCCGCCGCGCCCAGGGCGAAGAAGGTGCCGATGCGAAGAAACGGGTCGAGGAGTCGAGAGCGGTGTTTGAAGGTCTGGGGCACCATGCCACCTCACGTTACCAACCACGGACACGCAGCGCCCGGCCCGAACGACGAGCCCGAGACTTGGGCGGAACGGCGCTGGCCGCTGGAGATTGTCGCCGGCTTTTCTGCCTGGACGCGTCGTTCTCGATCGCCCAGACGACTCCATCGAGGCGAGCCGAGAAGCCCCGCGCCTGCAGGGTGCGCGGCCGCATCGACGCACTCGGGGCATTCGGCTGCCCTCTGCAAACCGCTCTTGACCATCGTGACGTGCATCAGGGTCGACTATTGCACCGCGTTCCGGGAGAGCTGACGTCCACGAAGGTACACGCGGGCGATGCGGCGCGTCTGTGTGATGTCGTCGAGCGGATTGCCGTCCAGCACGAGAAAGTCTGCGCGGCGCCCCGAAGCCAGCACTCCGACGTCGGTCAAGCCGATGGCCTCGGCGGCTCGAGACGTGGCGGCCACCAGCGCTTCGGCCGGTGTCAGGCCGAGCTCGACATATCGCTGAAGCTCGTGATGATCGGCCCAGCCGAAGGAATACCGGGGCCACACACCCCCGTCGGTGCCGAGCACGAGGCGAGCGCCAGCGCCGATCATCTTCGTGAAGTTGTGCTTCAACCGCTCCTCCCGGGCCGCGGCGTTGGGATTCGGCTTGCAGTCGGTCGCCCGGATGTCGGCGACGATCGCCGGTGACAGGAGACGCACGGCGAAAGGCACGTTGTCGCAGATCTCGCTGCGATCCCCCAGCCCGAACACGGTGGTCCAGTACGGGCGGCGTTCTCTGACCAGGGCCGCAAGCTCATCGTCAACGAGTGCGTTCTGCACCGTGTGCACCAGGACATCGGCCCCCGCGCGAATCGCGTCCTTCTGATCACGGACCGTGGTGGCGTGGGCATGCACCTTCATCCCGCCTTTGTGGGCTTCGTCGATCACGGCGTCGTAGACCTCGTGCGGCATGGCCGGATAGGTGCCGTTCCTGTCGCCCAGCCAGATCTTGACGTGCCCGACGTTCTTGGCCCTGAGGGCTTGGACGGCTGTGCGGGCCTCGCCGCTCAGCGTCACCTCGTAGTTGGCCTGGAGGGGACGGGTGCCTTGAATGAGGATGTGATCGGGTCCCCCGTTCACCGGGACCACCCCGCCCATCACCGTCAGGCGCGCCGCCGCCGGATGGTTGCCTGCCTCGTACTCGGCCTGATACCGCTGGGCAATCGGCACGGAGCACGAGCCACCGTCGAGCACCGATCCGACACCGTAGTGGGCCTCACGGCGGAGATGATCGGCGAGGTTCTCGATGGTAAAGCTCTCGGCGCGTGACTCGCCCGCGGCCTTCACGAACTTCTCGTAGCCGAAGTGCGCGTGCACGTTCACGAGGGCGGGCATCACCGTCTTGCCGGTCAGATCCACCCTCGTGCCACCAGGTGGCAACTGGAGCTCGGCCGAGGTCCCGACCGTGACGATGCGATCGCCCGCCACGACGAACGCGCCGCGCTCAACGGGGGGACGCTCGTCGCCGAAAATCAGTCGCGCGCCCTCGAAGAGCACGGGGCCGGCTGCCGCCGGTGCCTGTGGCGACAGCGTGCGTGCGCCAACGACCAAGAACAGAATCGCGGCGCTGCCAAGGGTCAGGCGCGAGGTCAGACCGTCACGCGCGGATGCTTTAGATTCCCGCATACCAGGAGTAGCCGGCTTCGCGTGCCGCGGAGCCCAGCCCTTCGCCGAATCCGTCCAGGCGGTCGGTGACCGTCAGCCGGGTGAGGTATTTGACGCTCTTGTATCCGAGCTGCCGGGGCACGCGCAAGCGCAGCGGTCCTCCATGACCTGCAGGCAGCTCCCGGCCGTTCATCCCGTACGTGAGCAGAGTCTGCGGGTGCAGCGCGTCGGCCATGTCGACGCTGTCCCACCAGCCGCGCTGCATCGAGAAATAGACCACGTACTTCGCGCGCGGCTGCGTGCCGACCAGACTCAATACCAGCGAGAGCGGCACCCCGATCCACTCGGCGATGAACGACCACCCCTCTTCGCAGGCGAGGTGAGTGATCTGACGACGCGAGGGATGGTTCTTGAGATCGGCGAGCGAGAACGATGACGGTCGAGTCACCAGCCCATCGACGGCGAGCCGCCACTCGGCGAAGCCCCCCTCCTGCAGGCGATAGTATTCGTCGTCGTCAGGCAGGCCACCGTTGGCGAATGGATGGGTGGAAATTTGGCTCGACGAAAACTCGCGAGCCAGCGAGTGGCGAGTAAGCAGCCTCTGTGAGGCGTACGTCATGGTCTCGCCCGGGCCGTACAGACTGCCGGCTCCGGGGGGAACGAGGCCGAAGCGGTCGGCGAGGCGAGCCGCCGCAGCCAGGCCCGAGGCACCAGCGACTGTCGCGAGGAGCGTGCGGCGCGACAAGCGTTTCATGGTTCCTCCCTCCTCGTAGAATTCACTGGCACGGCAACGTAACCCGAGGGCCGTCGTTCGTGGTTGGCTCCCTCGGACCAGTCATGTCGGGATCCGGATCCTGCTGACGCGCGGCCCCTCCCGTGATCATCGCGCGCATACGAGGCCCGAAGCCCGCGACGCACACCAGGGCGACATGCCCCAGCACGAAGGCGACGAGCGACAGTGTGACGAAAAAATGGAGCGTTCGCGCGGACTGCTGGCCGCCCACGACCGTGACGAGAACCGGGAACACGGACGTGATCGCCGGTGACATGGCGAGGCCGGTCCAGATCATCGCCGGGAAGAGGCCGAACACCACCACGAGGTAGGTCACACGTTGAAGGACGTTGTACGAGGACCTAAGCGCCACACCTCGTCTTGGGCGCAGGTGCGCAACGACTGCGGTCGACAGCGCCCGCCACGAGAGCTCGCCGCGCGCCGGCAGGAGGTTGGCCTTGAAATGCCCGGTCAGAAGACCAGAGATTACGTACAGCAGCCCGGTGAAGACCGCGACCCAGGCCGCCTGGAAGTGCAGCGAACGGCTCCATCCGTTCTGGTCTGGGAGCACGAAGTCATAGCCGGTTGGCACCGATCGGCGCGATGCGGGAATGGGGAGATCGAAGAGCGACGGCGTGAGGACATTGCCGGTCTCGCCCCAGTAGAAGCGGGGATGCGAGATGACGATCTCGACGCCGGTGAGGAGGAGCGCCACGAAGCAGAGCGTGGTGATCCAGTGCGTCGCGCGCACGAGCCCCGTATGTCGAGATCGTTCCGTCGCCCCACGCGCGGCGTCTGTGGCCACGAGGGAAGCTTGCATCCGCTGATAGTAGAGCGTCGGACCGCGGTGTCAAGCCCGGCCCTGACGAACGGTAAGGGCCGCCGACCGTCGTTGACCGACCCTGTGCACGGTCACGGCTGGACGTCGTCCTCGATGATCGCGACGGCCCGCGTCCATCCGGCAGAGGCTGCATGGATCTTGACCGGGAAGCAGGAGACGACAAACCCGTTCGACGGCAACTGGTCCAGGTTGTGCAGTTTCTCGAGGTGGCAGTAGCCGATGTCGCGCCCGACGCGGTGCCCTTCCCAGATGATCGAGGCGTCCCTGGTGGCCGCGTAGCGCCTGGCGGTGTACTTGAACGGCGCATCCCAGCTCCAGGCGTCGGTGCCGGTGATCCGGACGCCGCGCTCCAACAGGAACAGCGTGGCTGCGCGGCCCATCCCGCAGCCTGTCACGACGTAGTCGTCCGCGCCGTAACGCGCTCCGGCCGCGGTGTTCACCAGCACGATCTCAAGCGGCGCCAGTGTATGACGGATGCGCCGCAGCTCGGCGTCGACGTCCTCCGCAGTGGCGACATACCCGTCGGGAAGATGCCGGAAATCGAGCTTGACGCCCGGCCGGAAGCACCAGTCGAGCGGGATCTCGTCGATGGTCATCGCCCGCTCGCCGCGATTCATCGTCGACGCGAAATGGTAAGGGGCGTCGAGGTGAGTGCCGTTGTGGGTGGTCAGGTGGAGGCGCTCCAGCGCCCACCCCTCACCGTCCGGCAGGTCCGCCCTGGTGGCGCCGGGAAAGAACCGCAGCATGTCGTCGACCGACTGTGAATGATCGACGTAGTCGATCGTCGGGAGATGACCAGGCGGGTCGGACTGGATCCCCGTCTGCAGCGACACAGAGATGTCGATAATCCGTGGCACCGGCGCTCCTATCGCGTTCCGGCGGCTTTCGCGCCACCGGGTGTTAGCCGCCGAGAGCCGGCATGACTGTCATGACGCCACCGGCTTCGCCAACCAGCGACCCGCTGAAGATCCTCTCAAGAACCCCTGCGTGGCCGCCATGGATCCGAGGATCTCGAAAGTGGGAGGGTGAAGCATACGCCGGCCGGAACCGCGCGGCCGCCCGGATCTCTGGGGCGGAGTGGACGATCGTCGGCAAAACGCACCAGCTGGATAGCTGGAAGCACAGGCAGAACCGACCTCTGCAGCAGCAGCGGAAGGCCGAAACCCCGCTCTTCAACACAGCAGACCTGGCTGGCAGCGGGATTGAATGATCCAGCCAGGGGGAGGATGACCATGCGATCCACTGATTCACGGCGGGTCACGCTTCTGCTACTTGCGGTCGGGCTTTTGATCGTCATCGCGTACGTGAGCGGTGTGAGCTGGCCGCGGCGGTCGGAGCCAACTTCGGCACCCGGCGCGCCGAGTGCCGTCGAACGTGCGCGCGAGCGCGGCGCCGAGCTCGGCGAGAAGGCAGCCATCGCGACCAAGAAGGCCGAAGAGACGGTGAGCGAAGCGGCGCTCACGGCGAAGATCAAGGCCAAGATGGCGCTCGACGACACCGTGAGAGCGCGATCAATTGACGTCACAACCCATCAGAGCGCCGTCACGCTCAGCGGTACGGTCGACTCGGCGGCCGAACGCGAGCGCGCGGTGTCGTTGGCGCGCGAAACCGCAGGCGTGACGACTGTCAACGACCATCTCCAGGTCCGCCGGTAGGTCGAGGTCCACCTCGAACTTCCCGAGGTCCCGCAGGTCCTTGGAGGAGCGCAGGGTTGCCGGTGAGACTGGTCGCGCCCGGTGCGATCGCGCGTGCAGGGATTCACCTTCAAAGAGACTGCCGCAGGTTATTGGTTGTCGGTGCGTTCCGCCAGCGACCCCTCGTGCGCTGACTGTTGAGGGGATCCCACGCCGGCAGTATCCTGTTCCCGTTCGCTGCGCGCGGACACGAAGCAGCGACTCAAGGAGGGCGGGATGACCACTCGGACGGGCTGGTCGCCAGGGCCGGCGGCTTGGAAGGATGACTTGACACCAATGGCCGCCGCCGAGTGGAGCGACGACCGCGCGGCTCATCTGCTCGCGCACGCCGGCTTCGGCGGGACGCCGGACGAAATCCAGAAGCTGGCCGATGCGGGCCTGGAGCGCGCCGTCTGGTCGCTCGTGCACTACGAGAGCATCCCCAATCCAAAGATGCAGCCGTTTGTCGAGTCTGGCCTCTGGGATCCCGCGCTGAACAGCTTCCCCGAGAGCCGGCCCGAAGCGACTGACCGCGCTGCGAAGCACGGCACCTCGATGGGCATCGATGTGAAGCCGAACGGCAAGCGGCCACTGCAGCCGATCTCCGATCGGTTCTTCTACTGGCTGCGGGCGACGATGCTCGAGACTCGTCGGCTTGGATACTGGTGGGCGAATCGCATGCTGCAGACCACCCATCCGGTCGAGGAGAAGATGGCGTTGTTCTGGCACGGCCATTTCGCCACGCACGAGAACAAGGTCCGCGACTATCGCAAGATGCTGCAACAGATTGAGCTCTTCACGCGGAGGGCGACCGGCAACGTGCGCGACTTGACGATTCAGGTCGCGCAGAACCCCGCGATGCTGTACTTCCTCGACGCGCAGTACAACGTCAAAGGCGCTCCCAACGAGAACTTCGCTCGTGAGGTGATGGAGCTCTTCACGATGGGCGTGGGCCACTACTCGGAGAAGGACGTCCGTGAGTGCGCCCGAGCCTTCACAGGGTGGTACTTCGACAACCTCACATTCAAGGTCGAGCCCGCCAGGCACGACGACGGCCCGAAGACCTTCCTGGGGCGGACGGGTCACTTCGACGGCGTCGACGCGATCAGGATCATCTTCGAGCAGCCCGTCACCGCGGCGTATCTGGCAGGCAAGATCTACCGGTTCATCGTCCGGGACGAGTTGTCGCCGGAGCTTCGGACGAAGCTTGGCACGGTGCTGCGAGAGAGCAACTACGAAGTCAAGCCACTCCTGACGACGATCTTCAGGTCGAAGGACTTCTATAGCTCCGCCACATACGGCGGCCATATCAAGGGACCGGTCGAGCACATCGTCGCCATGATCAAGCACCTGGGCAGTGAGACGATGCCTGGCGTCCCTGACTTCAACCAGGCGACGATTTCAATGGGGCAACACCTTTTGAATCCACCGTCGGTCGCGGGCTGGGCCGGCGGCATGGCCTGGATCACGCCGAACCTGCTTATCGCGCGCGGCAACGTGGCCCGCGACGTTCTCGTCCCCGACATGACCGGCTTCCGGGATTGGAACTTCACTGCGGGGACCGACGATATCCTCGGTCGGCGCCTGCGAGACGGCTACGACATCGGCGCCGCGACGGCGCCCGACGATCCGTCCAACCTGACCGCATTCGACCGCGCGGCGCTCGAGCGCGATGAGTCGTTCAACACGCGGATCTCAGGGTACATCGGCTGGCAGCAGGCTGCCCGCAAGCTCATCCCCACGCCGCGTCACGCGGCGCAATTCGACCTGACCTCGATGGTGCTCGAGAGCGGCGCCGCGACAACGGCAGAAGCGGTCGACCACCTGACAGCTCGGCTGCTTCGCGTCCCACCCGCGCCGGCTGCACGCGCCGCGCTGGTGACGTTCCTGACAGGCGAGTTGGGGACCGACCGCATCGACCGCGCGCGAACGTTCATGGAGGACGCGCTCCGCATGACCGTGCACCTCATCATGAGCACGCCGGAGTACCAAATCGTGTGAGGGGTCTTCAGCGTTGGAAGACGATAGCTACTGCCCTCTCAAGATCAAAACATCAAGCCTCCCCGCAGTTAGCATCACGCCCGTTCTCGGTCCCGCCCGCAGAAGCTCTTCCGTCAGGAGCTACGCAAGCGACGAAAACCCAATGGCCCGAGGAACGTCAATGGAAGCGCCCGGCCACCATCGAGTCGGGATTCAGACCGTTCACCAAAGCCCAGATGCTGTCGTTCGCATACACCCACAGACCGATACCCGGCCCGAAATCGATCACGACTTCATCCCTGTCGTTGTTATCGATCCCCGCAAGCAGCACTCCGTCCGACGTGAAGGAGTGGAGCAAACTCCAGGTCGTGCGGTTCCGCAACACGTACAAACCGATGCCAGGGCCGAAGTCAATCACCAGGTCGGCCACGCCATTGCCATCGAGATCGCCGGCCGCGACATGCGTGACGCTGAACGGATGGACCAGCACCCACATCGTCTGATTCACAAGGCTCCAAAGGCCCGCACCCGCGAACTCCACGATGACGTCGTCCTGACCGTTGCCGTCGAAGTCGCCGGTCAGCAGGTGCCCGACTTCGAAGGAATGCAGCAGCCTCCAGCCGGTGGCGTCGTCGAAGACGAAGAGGCCGAGACCCGCGAAACTCGCGACCAGCTCGCCGCCGTCGCGGCTGTCGAGATTGCCCACGGCGAGATGCGTGGCCTCGAGGCCGTTCAGCAGGGACCAGCTGCCACTGTTCCAGCGGTAAGTGCCGAAGCCCGGGAACACGAAGATGATCTCGTCGCGCCCGTCGTGGTCGAGATCGCCGGTCACCATCTGAGCGGGACTCGAGGGATGGATGGCGCTCCAGGCCGCGTGGTTCATCCATACATAGACGCCGTGCCCAGGCCCGAAGTTGATGACGAGGTCGTCCTGACCATTGCCGTCGAGATCGCACGCGACCATCGCAACGGGACTGAGTTCGTGCAGCTGATACCAGAGGCCCCCCTGGTGCACCATCCAGACGCCGTACTGGGCGCCGAAGTCGATGGCCAAATCCCGCCGCCATGGCCCGCTCCAGACGACGGCGTGATGTTGGCGGTTGGACGTCGAACTGCCGCCCGCCACTTGGCCGAGGTTGTTGATGCCCCAGGCCGAGCTGTGCCCGCCGCCCAGCGTGCCGAGATCGACCATGCCATCAGTCGCCGTCCACAGGAACGCGTGCTCGTCGCCGCTCGCCGTGTCGCTGCGGCCGACGACCTGTCCGGCGTCGTTAATGCCATTCGCCAAGCTGCGCGTGCCGCCCAGCGTGCCGAGATCGACCATGCCGCCAGCCGCTGTCCACAGAAACGCGCGGAAAACGCCGCTCGACGTCGTAGTACCGACCACCTGACCGGCATCATTGATGCCTATGGCCTCGGCGTTCGGACCGAGATCGACCATCCCGCCCGCTGCGGTCCACAGGACGGCGTGAAGGCTGCCGGGTATGCCGCTTCTGCCGACGACCTGCCCGGCGTTGTTGATGCCGTACGCCCGGTTATTGTCGCCGAGCATGGTGCCGAGGTCGACCATACCGCCGGCCGCCGTCCACAGGAACGCGTGCACGGCGCCGCTCGCGGTTTGGCTCGACCCAACCACCTGCCCGGCGTCGTTGATGCCGGCCGCGTCGCTGAAGGTGCCGCCCAACGTGCCAAGGTCGACCATGCCACTGCCGGCCGTCCACAGAAATGCGTGCGACGAGCCGAGCGGGGCTGTTTGGCTCCGGCCCACCACCTGCCCGGCGTCGTTGATGCCGTAAGCGACACTATCGGCGCCGCCCAGGGTGCCGAGATCGACCATGCCGCCGGCCGCCGACCACAGGAACGCGTGTCCGAGGCCACTCGCGGTATCGCTCCACCCGACCACCTCCCCGGCCTCGTTGATGGCATTGGCCTGGCTGTAGGTCCCGGCCAGCGTCCCCAGATCCGTAAGAGTCCAGTCGCCCTGCGCCTGCGCCGGGCCCGCAGCAGCCGCAAGGAACGCCATCGTGGCGGCCAGTCGGGGCGTTGAGGCGAATCGACGCTGGAGCATCGGCGTTCTCCTTGAAACCATGTTACGGCGCCAGGCGCATCACCGCCGGAAAAGCGTCAGCCCAGCATGGATGGAGGGTGATGACTGCACAGAGGGTGCCAGCGCGGCTCTCGCCGGTGACCTGTTCCTCGACGCCGATCGGAAATCACTTGACTTGACGTGGTAACTGACCGAGATCGCACCCTCACGTCAGCTCCTGGAGCCGGAGTGGCGCAGGGCTCAAGAAAGCGGACAGCCCAAGCATACGGCGCCGACCGTATTCGGTCCGGTGCAATAGGGCCACTGGAGGCAAGGCAGACACGTGCGGGCGGCGGTCCGTATCGGCCAGGTCGGGTGTGCAATCCAAGACATCACGGATTTCCGAACCGGACGACACTGCTTGCTGCGGCGAAGAACAGATGTTCAAACTAATCGCGACGATGAGGCAAGGGTCCGCCTCTCCTCTTGCACCGGCGTGGGTGCCGTATCCCACGATTGAGGCGGCGCGCCGCGCCGTGACGACGCTTGCGCGCGACGATCGCATCCTGCGTGTCATGATCGTGCGCAACCAGATTCCACCGGCCTTCGTCGAATGGGTGGAGCGCTAGAACGCCACGAGCAACCCACTGCTGGCGCGTCAGAAATCCAGAATCGTCTCGCTCAACGTGAGGCCCAGGCCGGTGGGCGCGGCGCCAAAGAAGTCCCTGGCGTAGGAGAGCTCTTCTTCGATGCCGAGGACGCGCCCCATGCGTCCTGTTCTGTAGGCTCACACGCGACGATTCTGGAGGATGGATTGCGACAACAAGGGCGCGGCGCCCTCACCGACGACGCCAAGGTAAGTGATTTCCGACTATGAGGAATGCATCGCGCGGTACTCGGCCAGCCACTGGTGGCTCATCTGGCCCAGATGTGGATCCGCGTTCCATGGCACTTCGGCCAGGACGACGATGCACACGAGCACCGCCGCGACGATCAGCGTAACGATGACAAACATGCGAAAGTGCTCATCCGCCGCCCACGTCGCTACTGGGCTCTCGGGCTGGCTTCGTCCTGTTGCCGCTGCGCCTCTTGTTGCTGTCGCTTCACCTGCTGCTGCCTGTTCTTGTCCTTGTCTTTCTTACCACCTTTGTCACCCATGTCTGCCCTCTTCGGCTCCTCGGGTTGCCCCCCTACCCTGGCTGCTCCGCCCATCCGCTGCGCGGGCTCGTGGTCTTTCGATGTGCCGAGTGCGACGACAACGATAGCGTCACACGCGCGAACCTCTGTGCTGTTTGATACACACAACTGTCACGAGATCTCGTCGGTGCCAGCCCACCGCAGCGGTCGATTGCCAGCTGCCGAATGACGCGTCGGTCGCTCACGACGGCCGAGTCGAGGATGCGGCGCGTCCAGGCCGGCCGGGCACCGAATGGGTCATTGGGTGCGAGCTTTCACCGAGTACCGGCTCAGCACGCCGAGCAGGGCGCCAGCCGCGTCAGGCGGCCGGATGTTCTTCGCGACGATATCCCCGTTTGCGAGTCTCCGGCCGTACAAGGACTCGTTGTCGTCCAGGTCCTGATGGAGCGTCACGCCTTCCAGCGCGACACCGCTCAGCAGACCTCCCGTACGCGACCACGTCAGCGCGTCCGCGTGCGTCTGTGCGTCGGTCAGCGCCGCCAGGGCGCGGCCCACGGGTCCGGCGGCCACTGCCCCTTCCACCCCAAGGGTGAACCGGCTTCCGAGAAGTCGGTCCGCCGCAGCACCGTTCATCACCAGCATGATGAGATCGGTCGATGCGCCACCGATATGAAACCCCACGCGGCCGCCATCGACAAGGAGGGCGCCCGGAGCCGACCAGCCGATTCGCTGCCCATTTCGACAGGCAACGAATCCCTTGCCGTACTGCCCGCCGATGACGAATCGGCCGACCTTGAGGTCCGGGACAATGACGAGACAGCGCGCGCGCTCGAGTCGCTCCTCTGGAATTCGCCGCTCGGGGGCATCCATGATCTGCGACAGCACCAGTGCCGCGTCACCCAGGCGCCGAGCCGGCTCGGACTCCCGGGCAATCAGCGGTGTCACTGCCAGCACCGCCGTGAGGATTGTCGCCGTCATCGCTCTCATTCCGTTTCCTGCTTTCTTGCGGGCACCGTTTGACCACACGAGTAACGCTACCTCCGGGCAGCCAAGGCGGATGTGCCCTTTCGGACACCCCTGGCGACGGACCCGTCGCGTCGTCTCCGGCGAGACCGCGTCCTTCCGACACGCCGGCCCGCAGGTTGGCTCAGCTCCTCGCCAGCAAGTCACGACATCACGGTTCGACAACGTCTGCCGTCGAGCCGGTCGTCGTCGTCGAGATCCTGCCGTAGGGTCGCCTCTTCGAGCGCAACCCCGGCAAACAATCCTTGAGGCGGCGACCACGACAGAATGTCGCCCTGCATCTGAGCGTGGGTCTGGGTGACCGTTCGTTCCCCCCGGTCCCGCGGCGACGGCGCCTTCCGCACCAAGGGTGACCTGCTGTCGCGCAGTTTGACTGGCCGCGCCTGTTGATCACCAGCATCACGGGATCAGGGTTGTCGCAGAGACGTCGTGTTGTGGTGAGGTAGACTCATTTGGCGACTGAACGCGGGGACGGAGTTGGCATGGCGATGCGCGACACTCAAACCACTCGAGCGACCGGTGCCACGACGGCCGACGCGATGGAGCAGCGCGTCGTGGCGTTTGCCGAGCAGCTCGGGCGAATCGCCACGACCTTTCACGCGAAAGCGGAAGGCTGGCTGGACCGCGAGGCGCTGACCAAGCAGATCACCAGTGTGCGTGACGGCGCGACCGAGTTGCTCGAGCAACTCTCGGGCGACGCGACGAAGGGCTCGAAGGGAACCCCGGCCGCCACGGCGGCGCTCGGCAAGACGAGAGGGCGCAGCGGCGGCGTGGTCGACGCGCCGGGCAAGAAACATCGCAAGCCGATGCAGGTCGATCCGGGCGCGAAGATTGCGGGCAGTCAGGCCGACAAGATGCGGATGGCAAGGACGATGGTCAAGACGAACCGGCGCCGCGGGCGTGGCTAGCCGACACAGACGTCCGGCGCGTGGTTCCATCCGGCGGCTTCCTGAAACCCAATCCAACTGGCTGGCGTAGCGTGCTCCCGGCGTGCCGGCAGGGCGGTTCCGCGCGCGAACACGACGGAATCAGCGGTCAATCCGAAAGTGCTCTTTTACTCTCGCCACAATCTGCGGATCGAGAAGCGACGAGCGCCATGGACAATGGACGTGTGAACGGCCGCGACCGTCCCGTTCTGTCTGCCGTCAGGGGTCTTGGGTTGGGGGTGGCCCTACTGGTCGCCGTCGCGTCGCCAGCCGCGCAGTCCGTGTCATTCCTCAACGACCTGTTGCGACAGCAGCGGTTCTCAGCAGCCGATTTTCGGACTCTTGATGTGGGCGAGGCTGTCGTCACGAGTCTCGACACGCCGATCCGTCGGGAGCTCGCGCACTTCGGGGTCGTGCACATCAACGCCCCAGCCGATCGCTTTGTCGATCGGTTTCGTGACATCGAGCGGTTCGAACGTGGTCCCGGTATCCCCCAAATCGGCCGATTGGGCATCCCTCCGCAACCAGACGATCTGGCGGCGCTGACGCTGCCCGCGCAGGACATCAGGGCGCTGGCGACGTGTCGTCCGGGGGACTGCGACGTGAAGCTTTCAACAGCGGCGATCACCCGGTTCCGGAATCAGGTGAATTGGTCATCTCCGAACGCGGCGCGGCAGGCCCAAGAGGTCGTCCGCGCGTTGACCCTCGAGCTGGTGCAGGCGTATCAGGCGAACGGCAATGCTGCACTTGGCCGGTACGACGACGACGGCGAGCCGCTCCTCGTCGCGGAGGAGTTCCGCGCGCTCCTCGCGAGCGGCAAGCTGCTTCCTCTGCCGGTCCCTGGGCTCATCGCATACCTGGAGGAGTACCCGCGCAGTCAGCCCTCAGGCGCCGAGGAGTTCTTCTACTGGTCCACGGTCGACTTCGGCCTCAAGCCGACGCTGCGCGTCAACCATGTGATTATCTATCCGCTGGGCGCCCGGCCATCGGGCGTCTCGCATGTGATCGCCATCAAGCAGCTCTATGCGAGCCACTATTTCCAGACGACGCTCGAGCTCCGGTTTCTCGTTCACGACGCGCGCCGCACCGACCGGCCTGGGTTCTACCTTGTCTCGATCACGCGATCGCGCATCGACGGCACGGGTGGGCTCAAGGGATCGCTCCTGCGGTCGTTGATCAGCCGTCGCTCGCGCACAGCCGTTCGCAGCTACCTCGAACATCTCAAACGACAAGTCGAGCGTACCGTGCCCTTCTGAGGGATGGACCGCCCTCGGTCAGGCTGCCGGATGCGAAGACGCGACGCTGGTCTCGGCGATGTTGGAGCGCGGGGCTGACCCGAACGCAGACGAGCCGGACGGCGGCACTGTCTTGTGGGAGCCTACGAACCTGGGTCGGAGAGAACGTCCCTTCGAGGCGGCGATTGGGGCGGCGCTGCGCGCGAAGGGGGCGACACGACCGACGCGGGCACCCTCACGCCGGTAGCGGTTTCCATGTTCGGGGGCTCGAATGCCTCCCGCGGGCCAGCGCTGGCAGCCTGTTCTGAGGCTCTGGCTCTGTCTCACTCGTGCCGCAAGGCTTCGACTGGATCGAGCCTGGCGGCTCTCCGGGCGGGCCAGTAGCCAGCCACGATCCCGACACCGACCGACGACACGAGCCCCGCGATGATGGCCCAGAGCGGCGCCACCGCCGAGAACCCGGACACGACGAGCGTCAGCAGCACGCCGATGCCCAAGGCAGTCGTGACGCCGCCCAAGCCGCCGAGGAACGACAGAAAGACGGCTTCGAGGAGAAACTGCGATTGCACGCGGCGTCGGGACGCCCCGACGGCGAGGCGCAGTCCAATCTCGCGCGTGCGCTCGGTGACCCCGATGAACATGACATTGGCGACGCCGATCGCCCCGATGATCAGGCTGACCGCCGCCAGACCCACGGCCGCCAACCCGATTCGCGCGCTCAGGCTGTCGAAGGTGGCGATGATCGAATCGGCGGTCGAGAGCGTGAAATCGTTCGCGGCGGCCGGCGGAAGCCTGCGCAGGAGCCGCAGAATCTCCTCGGCCTCCCGCAGACATTCGTCCCGGCGTCCGGGTTTTGCCCGCATGTACAGCACCACGCGATCGGGCTCGCCGAAGCGCTTCCGGACCGTTCTGGCCGGCAGATTGAGGACGTTGTCCTGCCGGTTCTCGCCGAAGAACCCCCCGCGCCGCTTCGCCAGTTCGCCGACGACGGTGTAGGTCTCGCCGGCTAGGGTCAGGGTCCGTCCGATGGGCGCCAGAGTGCCGAAGAGCGCGCGCGACAGGTTCGCGCCGACGACTGCGACCCGCGCGCCCTCGCGGTCTTCGAGATCGGTGAACGGCCGCCCCCGCATGAACTCGGCGCCGATGATGTCGAAGAGGGCCGGCGACGCTCCCTCGACGAGCACCGTATCCGACTCGTTGCCACCCGCGCGCGCGACAAGCACCTGACCGTCGACGGCGCTGGGTACGATGACCTGCGCGCCGACGTCGCGAATCGCCGATCCCAGCCGGCTGATCTGGTCCACGAACTCGAGCCGCAGGGGCCGCCGCCGCGCCTCACGCTCGCTCGCGCTGACATAGGGATCGCCGGTCAGGTGGAAGGCGAAGACGTTCTCCGTGCCGAGGTCGCGAAAGAGCAACGCCACCTGATTGCGTACGTTGGCGAGAACCGACGCGATGAGGACCACGGTGACGATGCCGATCACGATACCGGCGATCGCCAGCACCGACCGCGTGCGCTCGGTACGAAGCGATTCGAGGGCCAGGGCGGCCGGTTCCGCCATCGATTCGAACCATTGGACGGCCATCGGGTGCCCTACTCCTGTCTGAGCGCGTTGATGACTTCGAGGGCCGCGGCCCGCCGGGCGGGGTACCAGCCGGCCGCCAGGCCCGCGAGCCCCGCCCCCCCCAGGCTCGCCACGGCCGTCGACCACTCGAGCACGAGCGGGAACGCGACGAACCGCGACCCGAGCGAGAGCAGGACCGGCGGCGGCGGCGAGACCTGCCATCCCGCCGGCAAGAGCAACGAGGCACGCCTCGGCGAGCGTCTCGACGAGGATGTGGCCGCTCGCGGCGCCAACAGCGCGCCTGATCCCGATCTCGCGCGTCCGCTGCGTGACCGACACGAGCGTGGTATTGGCCACGACCACGATGGCGGCGATGAGCGCCATGAGCGAGATGGGCGGCGCCGCCGCGCCGATCCGCTCGGTGATGGCGGCAACGAAGCTTCGGGATGCCTCCGGCGTGATGATGTCGAAGGTGTCGGCGGCCGACGGTCCGAGGTGACGGCGGGCACGCATCGAGATTCTCGCGTGATCCTCGGCGGCAGCGGTACGTGAGACATCGGTCGCCTTGGCGAAGACCTGGACGCTATTCGAGGCGCCGAACGCCCGCTCGAAGGCCGTCACGGGCATCCAGACATACCGGTCCAGGCTCACGCCGCCCGTCGTCCCCTGCCGCGCCTGGATGCCGACGATGCGAAAGCCCCGTCCGGCGATCCGGACGATCTGACCGATCGGGTCGGCGACAGGAAAGAGCGCGGTGACAAGGTCGTGCCCCGCCACGATGACCTGAGCGCCACTCACCACCTCGTCCCTGGTGAACGCCCGCCCTTGGAAGATGCCGACGTCGCGAATCTCGAAGAGCGCGGCCTGCGTGCCGTTGATGACGGCGTTCTCGAACTTGCGTGCGCCCGCGCTGACGTCGGCCTGCCCCTGCGCGGTGGCGGCATAGAGGACCCGGCCACCGGCCACCCGCTCGAGGAGGCGGACGTCGCCGCGCTGGATGTCCGGATTGCGCTCGAGCTTCTCGACGAGCTCGCGCCGGCTGACATTACCCGAAGCGACCTTCACCATCACGAACGCGTCGCTGCCGAATGCCCGCGCGCTCGCCTCGCTGGCCGAGCGCGCGAGCCCGTTCAGCCCGGTCTGCACGACGGACGTCGTGGCCACGGCGGCCGCCATGGCGAGCCCCGCCAGCGACGCGCGCAAGGGGTGACGGCCGAGGGTCGCAGCCGCTTGCCCAACGCTTTCGAGATAGAGCGCCACACTGAAGCGCGTCACGGCTTACCGTCCGGTGGCGGCAACACGCACCAGAGATCCATCCTGCAGCTCACGCAGCACCTGGTACGGGCCGACGACAACGCTCGAGCCTTCATCGAGACCGCTGACCTCGATGTCGAGCCCGCCAATCACACCGGGGGTCACGGGTGTGAACGTCGCCCGCTCAGCGGCGACGACGAAGACCCCCGCGCGCTCGGCGCCCTCGTCCGAGGGCCTGAGCACGACGCTCTGGAGGGGCACGGTCAGCACGTCGCGGCGTTCGCTTGTGACGATCTCGGCGTCCCCGGTGAGGCCCGGCCGCAGGCCCGGGTCCGGATTGTCGAGCCGGATCACCACCTTGAACTCTCGGGCGGCCGCTCCTGTTCCGGTCATGGGCAGGGCGCTCGCCCCGATCTCGACGACACGGCCCGTAAAGCGCCGGCCCGGCTGCGCCTCGAGCGTGATTGTGGCTGTCTGTTCGAGCGCGAGGCGAAGGACGTCGGCCTCGGCCACCTTGACCTCAGCGCTGATGGCGCTCAGGTCCGAGACCGTCATCAGCGTCGTACCGGGCTGGTTCTGGATCCCCACGACGACCATCTCGCCTTCGCGTACGCGCAACCGGGTGACGATGCCCCCGATCGGCGACACGATCGATGTCTTCGCCAAGAGGTCGGCCGCGCCGCGGACCTGTGCCTGCGCCTGCGCGACGCGCCTGGCGGCGGCGTCGCTCGCCTGCCGGGCGCGGTCGACGGCTGAACGGGCCGCGGCGACCTGGGCGGCGGCGGCTTCCGCGACCGCGAGGGCCGTCTCGAGCTGCGCAGCTGGGACGAGCTCGTCGCGACTGAGCTGTCGGGTTCGGGCGAGCTGCTGATCGGCGTCCCTGGCGCGGGCCTCGGCCGCGGCCAGATCGGACCCGGCCGTACGAATCTGTTCCGAGGCCGCGAGCGCCTCCGCTTCGAGCGCCCGCAGCAGCGCCCGCGCGCCCCCGGCGGCGCTTTCCGCCTGCACCGGATCGATCCGCGCGAGCAGTTGGCCGGCTTCGACGCGTTCGCCTTCCGCCACGGGCAGCGCGACAATCTTGCCCATCGCCGTCGCGCCGATCTCGGCGTACCGCGTGGCCACGATCTCGCCCGAGGCCGACACGGTCGACACGAACCGGTCCTGGCGCGTAACCGTGCCCACATCGACGGCGATACGCGGTGGCCGACGCCTCATGACGACAAACGTGCTCACGCTCACGAGAAAGACGACAACGAGGAGGAGCAGCCAGCGGGAACGGGTCATCGTGCGGTCGGTTCACGAGGCTGAGGCAGGCGACGTCACGTGCCCGATCACAGCCCGGATCGTCGCGGCGAAGCGTGGATCTGCCCAGCCACGTGGAAGAGCTTCTCGGAAAAAGCGTGGGGCGTCATCAATTCGGCGTCGTTGCGAGTCCGCCCGGTACGCTGCTGCATCGTACACGCCGCGATGCCCAGGTCGATCTCGCTGCCGCGCGACCAGTTCAGCGTTCTCCAAAGCTGCGCGGCCGTCACGTCGACCGGGCCTCGTCGCCAAGCGATGTGGCGCGGACTGTCGCATAACGACCACTGAAAAAGACCAGCGGCCTCGAGAGCGGTTCAACGCGATGGACGGCGAGAACGCGGCCGATCACAATCCAGTGGTCGCCGCCCTCGAGAATCGATTCGATACGACATCCCAGCGCGGCGACGCACGGTTCGAGTCGAGGCCCACCGATCCAATCGACGAAATCAAAGGCCGGCGGCTCCGGCTCAGACCACGTCCCTGCGAAGTACGCAGAGACCGGCTCCTGATCGTGGCGCAACACGTTCACGGAAAAGCCGGAGAGCGTCTGCACGCGCCGTCCGGTCCTGGTGGACTTTCCCGCGCAGAAAAGCACCAAAGGCGGATCGATGGATACCGAGGTGAACGAGTTCACGGTCATCCCGAACCGCTCGCCCTCTGACTCCGTGGCCACGACCATCACGCCAGTGACGAAGCAGCCGCAGGCCTGTCGAAAGGCTCGAGCATCAAAGGGTGCAAGTTCGATCATGTGGCTGATCGCGCCGGAATGCTGTTCGTGGGAGCTCGTCGACCGCTTGATTGTAGACGATGGCCGCTGTCGGGCCATGCGAGGCCGCAGGCGCCGGGTCTCACCGATGTCAGGCTTGCTCGCCACGGGGCGACCCGTCCCGGATCGGTCGATTTGTCTCCGGCGCACCGAGGCGCTCGAACCATCGCTCGAACTGCCCGAACGTCATCGGCGGCGGGGTCCCTTCGATGGCCGCGGCTTGCAGCGCTGACTCGGCGATGTGCTGGCCAAGTGATCGGTACGCTTCGAACTGATCCTCGTCGAAGAACTGATCGGCGGTCGTCTGATGGGGGAAGTCGGGATAGCGGTGGCGGTACTCCTGGCCCATGACGCCTTCGTCGCCGGTGACCGATGACTTCAGGTAGAGCACCGAGCCGGTCTCGGCGTCCTCGCCGCTGTCCCTGGCCGGATAGCGGATGGTGCCCACGGCCCAGTGTGCTTCGCAGACCGGCCCTTCCCCCATGGCCTCGTTCGCGCAGAGTCGAATGCCGTCGCAGGCCAGATCGATAGAGATGCCGAGGTCGAGCAGCGCGTACCGCATCAAGGTCGCCAGGCCGGAGAAGTGGTGGTCGGGGTCGGCTTCGCCGTCGCCGATGATGATGAACTTGCAGCGGCGCCGGAGCAGTTCGATGACGCCCAGATTCTCGATGTGGCCACCGTCGGAGACATTGACCCAGGCGTGCCGCTCGTCGAGCCGGCCGAGCATCTCGCGCAGGAATGCCGTGGGACGGACCCGCCAGCGAAAGCGCTCGCCAAGCGTGTCGCGACGTGCGACGAGATCCTGGCCCACTCGAACGGTGTCTCCGCTGCGCACGGTGACGACGTCGAAGCGAGTCAGCCGGTAGTCGCGCCGTTCCGTGTCGCCGCGGACCGTGACCGTACAGCCGTCGGTGCCGGCTCCCGCGACCGATACCGTGCCAGCCACGTCGCTCTGTCGGCGGGCCGCCGGCGGTTTGATCAAGAGGTGTCCGACGGCCACGCGATCGCCGTCACGGACGTTGAGCAAGGCATCCTCCGTGAACCGATACGTTCGCGGTGAGGCGCCTGGCTCGTCCGTGGTGACGGTGACGCGCTGACCGCCATCCGTCCGTTCGACCGCCACCGTGCCGGCCGCCTCGGACACCAGGCTTTCGCGCGCGCGCATCAGCGTGCTCAGGCTGGACCCGACATAGCCGCCGCCCGAGACGGTGGACATGAAGTCGACATGGTCGAACACGCCGGCCCGTTCCAGCGCCTGCGTGATGCCCAGATTCAGCGCGGCCGAGCGGATGCCGCCACCGGAGAACGCGAGGCCGACCAACCCGTGGGCCACCGACGGCTTCCGGTGAGGGCCCAGGCGTCGCGTCGGTGCCGGATACACCTGGCGCCAGCGGCGTTCGATCTCGGCGAGCTCTTCGGCAAACACCTCGTCGAAGGAGAAGCCCGGCAGCTTCGACATGTCCCCGGCCGGCGTGATCGGCCCCGACCGTCTCGCGGGGCCGACCGATTCCAGCCGTCCCGGGTTCGGCATCCAGTACCCCAGCCGCACGTTGACGAGCGTCATGAAGGCCACGAGAAAGGGGGACGTGGCGCGACCCATGTTGGGCGAGGCAGCGGCGGCCGAGACGGCCATCGCGGTCGCGACGCTCATCTGCGGGTAGAGCTGCTCCAAGGTTTCGCTGCGGCAGTAGCCGGTCCGGCCGCTGCCGACGAACCGCTTGCTGAAGATGAAGAAGTCGCTCTGCCGGTCGCGGATGCTCGCGTCGGCGCTGCCCTGCAGGTTGAGGGCGAGGTTGATGAGGTGGTACGGCGCAGTCGAGCGCGCATCGTAGCGGCTCAAATCGTCGAGATCCACGTCGTGCTCGATGCCGACGTCCCCGCGCGAGTCGCGCCCGACGAGAAAGGCTGACGCGAGCCGGTCGCGGTACAGACTGTGAGCCGACGTGAGGTTGACGTCCACGGTGAGCCAGCAGCCGAGCCAGATCACGATCGCCAGCAGCGCCACGAAGATCGCTTTCGGCGTCAGCACCGCCTCCGTCATCTGACGCTTCAGGCCGCCGAGCCCGCGCTGTTCCAGCCGGCCGTGCCGGCCGAACTGCGCTTTCGTCAGCAAGTCGTCGACGGCGGCGGCATCGGCACTGCCGAAATGCGCGGTCGCGCCCCTCGCGAGCTCGTCGCTCGTGAGGCGCTCGGGATTGAACAGCGCGAACTCGTCGAGCACCCGGTCGCGCTCGGACGCGGATAGGGGCGAGGCCGTGAGCAGCACCCGCGTGGCGAGCGTTTCGCGGGCCAACACCGACAGACCTTCGACGTCGTTGCCGAGCGCGCGGACCGCCAGCAGCACCCGATTCACGTGGCGTTCTGGCCATTGATAGATCTTCAACCCTTCGATGTCATCCCCGCGGTTCTCGGGCGCGTCTTCCTCCTCCGAGCGCGGCCCGTCGGCAGAGCCGGACCAGCGAGGCAAAGAGCCGAGCCCGGCGGGAAACGCGAGCGCCGCCAACTCGGCGAGTGGTCGCCGAGCGCGGTCGAGGAAGGCATCGAGACGCAGCCGCTCCACCTCGTCCTGCCTGACGCTCTCGAGGGTTGACGCCAGCGATTCGCGGCGCGCTGCCAGGAATGCCGGAAGCGCCGCGCGAGCGGCTGCCAGCGACAGCTGGCCCTCGCGCGCGGCCTCGATCGGCTGGTCCACCGCGAACGCGAGGATGATGAGCGGTCCCATGTCGAGATCATCCAATGCGCGCCGCGCCAGGCGGGCGCCGGCCGCCCGTGCGATCTCTGCCGCGGTCGGCTCATCGGGCCAGGACGCCGGATCCTCAATCTCCTCGATCGTCGTCCGCGTCCCGACGTAGAACGCCAGGCTGGGATCGGGCTCGGTCGAGGGCCCCGAGGCGCCCGCCAGACGGGCGAGGGCTCTCGCCGCCTCGTGCGTGCGGCGCACGTACGCCTCGTCACCCACGAACGACGAGCGGAGGCCTTGCGTCCCATCGGCTGTCGCCAGAGGAAACGACGGCGTGGCGTCTTCGACGAGCCAGTGCCGGTGGGCATGCCGATTCCGGGCCACGGCATGCTCATCGAAGACCAGCTCGATGAGCTCCTCGGCCGTGAGGAGCTCCGCCATCGCCGTCGAACCAGCCAGGCGCGCCGTTTCGGCCCGGCCGGGGACGTGTTGAAACTTGACCTGCACGCGCCGGAAGAGCGACGACTCACCGACCAGCGCCGCGATGTCGCGGTTCGGTGCGCGCCGCAAGGCGCTCTTCGCGACGTCGATGGCAAGTTGCAGCCGCTCGCCCCCCGCCGAGCGGTGGGTGAATCCTTCGATGACGGTTCGTGCGAGATCGGCGTCGTCGACGCGGGCCTCCCAGGCGGACGGTTCCAGGAACCGACCGACGAGGCGACGGCGCAGGAGGTCGGCCGCGTTCTCGTCTCCGTGCCACAGCGCGATTCGTGCTCTCGCGTCGGCGCGGGCCAGGCTGGTCACGCGCTGGCGAAGGGGCGCGAGGCGCTCGTCCGCATGCGCCGACAGACGATGGCCCAGGACGATGAGGGGCATACGGACCGAGAAGTACCGCGCGTCCCACCGCGCCCATCGGGCCTCCCATTGCCATTGATTGCGCCAGCACCCCCAGGTGGCGTGCAGCGAACGCCATCCATCCGCGAACCACGCCTGCGGAGCGACGCCGCACGACCCTGCCGCGCGGTCGCCGGCCTCGCGCAGTGCCCCACGCTCCGACTGCAGCGCCGCGTCTTCGCTCTGCGCAGTCCGGTGAGCAGCGACGAAGGCGCGAACCACACCGGCGATCTCCGGCGCGAGCCCTTCCGCTTCATCAGACCCTGGTTGCACCCCCCCGGCCATGTCGAGCCGCGACACCATCGTCTGCAGCGGGCCCAGGTGCTCGTCGAGGGCGTCCAGGCTCACCGTTCTCGCTCCTCGGGCCCAGACCCCGCCCGCGATGACGGCGGCGAGGACGACGACTGCCGCGGCGAGGATGCCGCTCACCGCCGCCAGTTCTCTGGTCGTGAAGGCGCGTCGCCAGTAACCCAGCGGGAGCGCGATCGCCGTGAGGACGACACCGGCCGCCGGCACGACGAGCGGGCTGAACATCATCGCCGGCGACGGCGGCAGGCCGTACACCAGGAAGTCGGTCACGTAGAGCACCACCAGGAGCGGCACGGCCACACCGAGCCCGCCGATGAGGATCATGGCCGCGACCCGTTTGGCACCCCTCAGCATCGTCAGCAGCTTGTCCGCGCTGCTGAACGCTGCGATGCCGGCCAGGATCGTGGCGATGCCACCCGACCAGCCGAACTCGCCGAGCTGAATCGTGTCGTGGACGTACTCCAGCGCTCGCGGCATGGTCTCGAGGCCCGCGCAGCCGATCACGGCCAGGACCGCGAGCCCGAACGACTGTTCGTACCGGTCGCGTTGCGCCAGGGTGCTCTCGCTGCCGGTCTCCAGGCTCCTCGAATACCGGACGATCGTGAAGAGCGGAAGTGCGGCCGGGAACACCAGGATCCAGAGCCCTGCGCCGGCGATCGTCAGCAGCGTCAGCCGGTAGGGATGCGCCAGCATCCAGTGGTGTCCGTACGCCAGACCGAGCGCGATGGCGAGCAGATACGGCAGGAAGATCAGGAAGTTGACGATGATGCCGCGCACCAGGACGCCGAGCGCCCGCAGGTAGTCGAGCACGCCCCGCGTCGCCATGTAATTCGAGTGGTTGCGCACCCACACCAGGTACGGCGACTCGGTCGGACCCTCGGTGAGTGGGAACGGATACGCGCCGGTTTCGATGTCACCCGGAGATGACGACGGGCGGTCGGATCGATGGGGGTGAGAGATCATCCAGGCTCCGCGGCCACCGCGCGGCGGCGAGCGGTCACCGTGCGTTCGACGTTTGGATGATCGCCCGGGTGGCCTGCAGGATGGCCTGTCGCGGCGTCGTCCGGCCGTTGCCGCGACGCTGGGCCGCGAGACCCGACGCCGCAGCGACGCGCACGATGCGCGAGGGGGGCGGCCGACGCGTCGCGACCGTGTCTGCCGCGTCGAGCGCGCGGTCGAGCACATCGTCGAGTGTCGTGTCGGCCTCGGCCATCTCGTCTTCCAGTGCCTTCAGCGTGATCTCCTGCTCGAGCTCATCGTCCTCGTCGCCCTCGTCGCCGAGCGCGTCGAGCAGCGCAGCCTTGAGATCGTCGAGCGGGTAGTCGCCGTCGGGTGCCATGTCCTCGTAGATGTCGTCCACCTCGGCCACGAGGTCGCGCTCCAACGTCGCATCGTCGAGGCGATCGAGGTCGATGGCCTGCGTACCGACGCGCGTCCCCGCCGACGCGAGCAGAACGGTCAGGATGGTCACGACGACCCCTGGCATGACAGCACGCTTATAACACAGGCGGGGAACGATCCTCACAGTCACCACGGGGCTCGTCGCGCAGTTCCCAGCGTTGTCAGCCGCGTTGTGCGCCGAAGAAGAACCGACCTTCAGGCGCAGTGGAACTGCGGACGAGAGTATCCAGTACAGGGCGTCCACGCACGGAGCTTCGGCGCCGCCGTACAATCAGGTCGTGGTGAGGGTGACGCCTGCGGGCCTCGCACTGGTGGTCGTTCTGGCCGGCTGCGGCGCCTCGAGTGAACAGAGTGGGTCGGCTCGTACGGCGGAGGCGGTGTCGAGCCCGGTGCCGCGCGCCGAGGCGACCCCTGTCACGCCCCTAGGTCTGTCCACGGAGCACGTCGCCGCCGTGCTGCAGCGGCTGTCCGGCGAGGGCGACGCGGGGGCACGGACACGGACGCCGCAGGAGCGCGCGTGGCTGTCGGCGCTCTACGCGACAGTCCCCACCGCACTGTGGTTGAGCGCCGACGGCCGACCCACCCCGGACGCCGAAGATGCGCTCGCGCTGCTTGCCACCGCTGACGCGCACGGGCTGCTCCCGTCGGACTACCAGGCGACAGCGCTCGCCCGATACGCGCGCGATCGCGATCCGGAGGAGGCGGCGCCCGCCGATCTCGCGCGCGTCCGTTTCGATCTCCGGCTCTCGCTCCACGTGCTGCGCTACTGGCGCGACCTGCACCTGGGCCGCGTGGACCCGCTGGCGCTCGGCTTCCGGCTGAGCGCGCCGGTGGACGATCACGACTTTCCGGCCATGTTGCGCCAGGCGCTCGCCGGGCACCGCCTCGGCGCGGCCACCAGCGAGCTCGTCCCTCCGCTGGTGCTCTATCGGTCCCTGGTCACGGCGCTCGGCCGCTATCGCGACATCGCCCGCCATGCGTCGCCCGTGAGCCTGCCGACGCCGACGCGCTCGTTCAAGCCGGGCGACCAGGTCGAGGGGCTCGACTCGCTGCGCACCCTCCTGGTGCACCTGGGCGACATGCCGCACGAGACGCCGGCCGCCGGCGACATCTACGAGGGCCCGCTCGTGGACGGTGTCCGCCGGTTCCAGACGCGGCACGGTCTCGAGGCGGATGGTGCGCTCGGCCGCGCGACGGTGGCCGCGCTGCGCATCCCCCCCGGCGCTCGCGTGCAGCAGCTGGAGCTCGCCCTCGAGCGCCTGCGCTGGCTGCCGCACCTGGACGAGGACGGGTTTCTCGCCGTCAACATCCCGATGTTTCGCCTCTGGGGCTGGGGGCGCATCCCGCCGGACGGTGCCCCCGCCTTCGACATGGGCGTGATCGTCGGCCGCGCCCTGGACACGCGGACGCCCGTGTTCATCGCCGAGATGAGCCACCTCATCTTCCGACCGTACTGGAATGTGCCAACGTCGATCCTGCGCGGCGAGATCCTCCCAGCCCTGTCGAAGGCTCCCACCTATCTCGCACGAAACGACATGGAGATCGTCGCGGGCCCCGGCGACGATGCGCGCGCGGTGCCGCTGTCGGACGCCTCGCTCGAGGACCTGCGTCAGGGACGGCTGCGCGTGCGGCAGCGGCCGGGGCCGAAGAATGCGCTGGGGCTGGTCAAGTTCGTGTTCCCCAACGACGACGACATCTACATGCACGGGACGCCGGCCGTCCAGCTCTTCGGCCGCGCACGCCGGGACTTCAGCCACGGCTGCGTGCGCGTGCAGGATCCGGTGGGGCTGACCGCCTGGCTGCTGCGCGATCAGCCGGGCTGGTCGCGCGAGCGCATTCTGGCCGCCATGGAGGGGCCGGTCTCGCAGCGCGTCACGCTCACGAGGCCTGTGCAGGTGGTGCTGTTCTACCTGACGGCAGTCGTGCTGCCGGCGGACGGCGCCGTGCACTTCGCCGAGGACATCTACGGGCACGACGCGCGCCTGGCGCGCGCGCTCGCACGATCTACCACCATCTGACCCGACCCGTGTCCACGTGCACGAAGTTCGACGCGGGGTAGAACCCCACGCCGCCGCGGCCGGCCGAGAGCGCCGCCCGCCGCAGTTGCGGCAGCGGTACGTCGGCCAGGCGGATGTCGATGGCCTTGCCCAGCATGTGCAGGCTGCCGCCTGCGACACCTTCGCGCCGCTGGCGGAGCATGGCGTTGGTCGCCGGCGATCGATAGCCCGAGATGACCTGGAAAGGACGGCTCGTCTCGGTGAGCTCGGCGAGGCCGTGCAGCAGGTCGAGCAGGTTCGTGTCGATCGCGCACACGTCGCCGGTCCGGAAGTCACGGAGCAGGTGGTTGACCGACGCGAGCGCGTCCGGAAGGTACGTGTCGCCCTGTGCGTACTCCACGGCGAGGCGCTCGCCCGTGTGCGTGTGCTCGAACACAAGCTGCCGTACCGGGTCCGGGTTGGCGAGCGCAAGACGAGGACCAGCGAGGGCAGGAATCGCGGCGGCGACAGTCGTGATGAAGTGTCGACGATCCATCGAGAGAAGACGCTCCAGGATTCCGGTTGACTCAACCCAACCCCGAGCCACGGGGCGCCCTCGTGCGCGGGCGCTGCACGTGTTCGGAGTTCGTCAGGATACCATCGGGCCGACGCTGCACCTCCGCATTCGCGTCCTCACGCGCCAACCAGCGCTCGCGATCGGCGAGCGAGACGCCACCGGTGCCGCATGACGGCGACGCAGTCCACAGCGCGCGAGCATGCGCCTGGTGCTCAGGCGAGCCGAAAGGTCGCCATGCAGTCTCGCGACTCGCGCAGGTAACTCGCTGCCGGCCGCTCTGGCCACCAGTTCACGGCCATGGCGATCCGGGTCTGCTCGGGCTTGAGCGGCCGCCACATCCGGCCGATCACACCGTGGTAGAGATGGCCCGGGAACACGGCGTACAGATTCCGGCTCGGTCGCACGAATGACATGTGCTCGGGCTGCTTCGGGCGCGCCCCGCGCTCCGTGAGCACCTGATCGGTGACCACGAGATCGCCATACGGCACGGTGTTCAGGAAGAGCACGCTTGCCCGCTCCGGATGCTTGATCCGTGCGACATCTCGCTCGGAGATGGACATGTCCTCCCGGTCGAAATGCAGCGGCAGGATCCACTGCGGGGTCGAGTTCGTCCGCACCACACTGAACCACCACTCGACACCGGTGACCTTCGATGACGGCTTCGCGAGCGGCATCAGGCTCCGGGCCACGGCTTCGAAGACGTTCTCCGGCCCTCGGTCGAGGGGATACCAGAACGTCGTCCGATAGAACGGGAACTCTTCCTTCCGGAGTCGCTCGAAGTGCTGCAGCGGAAACACACGCGTTAGTGCGGTGAACTCACGACTTGGTGCGGCAGAGCGGTGAACCTCCACCAAGTCGGTCGGGGTTATCATGTGACGCCTCCCTCTTCGCCGACAGCCTCCGCAACGGTGCTTGCACAAGCCGTGAGCTTCGAAGGGAGGTAGGATACGGGTGCGGTCAGAGCGCGTCAACGCTCAACTGCGTCGCGAGCCTGCGCGACCCGAGAACGCGGGTGAAGCTCATCCGGTCCAGACGAGACGGCAGTCATGCTCATCGAGCGCGTGGATCACTTCGAGTGCTTGAGGACGGCCTGGGACGCGCTGTACCTGCGCGATCCCGAAGCTCAGTTCTTCCTGTCCTGGACGTGGCTCGCCGGCGTGCTGCGAGCCCACCCCGGGCAGTGGGTGGTGCTCGTGGTGCGCGACCGGGACGGCCGCTATCTCGGCTTCCTGCCCCTCCGACGGAAGATCGTATGGAGCCAACGACACGAGAAGCTCCGCAATGAACTCGAATTCGCCGGCCGTCTGTTCTGGGCGGATTACGGCGGCATCCTCTGCGACCCCGACGTCGATGAAGCGGTGCTCCAAGCCCTGGCAGCCCACCTCAAGCAGATGCAGTGGTCGCACTTCTCTCTGAAGGGCTTTCGGATCTCTGATCGACGGTGTCAGCTCTTCCAGCAGGCGCTGGCAGACGAGCGCCTGACGATCGAGCCCAAGACCGCGCTCATCAACGACGGCCGGACGGACAATCTGGTGTGTCCGTACATCGATCTGCCGGCCACGTTCGAGGCCTATCTCACCGACACGCTCAGCAGCAACACACGCCAGAAAGTTCGGCGGTTCCTTCGTCGAGTGGAATCGTCCGAAGACTATCGGATCTCGTTAACCAGCCGCGAGACGGCTGCGCGCGACCTGGAGACGCTCGAGCGCTTGTGGCACGCGATGTGGAGCCCAGTCAAAGGGTCCAAGGCGGACCGTCTGGCCGCGGCGTATCGCGCGATTATCGCGCAAGGGCTGTCCGATGACTCGGTGCACATGCCCATCCTCTGGCATCGCGACGCCGCGATCGGTGTCCTTGCGAGTTTCGTGGACTGGACCAAGTCACGCATCCTGTTCTTCGTCACAGGCCGAGACGAAGCCTTTCAGGAAGTGCCGGTCGGGCTCGTGCTCCACGCGTGGAGCATCCGGTGGGCAATCGAACACGGCCTGAACACCTACGATTTCCTGCGCGGCGATGAGCCGTACAAGCATTCGCTGGGGGCAACGGGGTCCGTGCGCCTCGAGTACTTCCTCATCCGGACACGCTCCGGGGAGAACCTCAACAATCGTCTCGATCCGACGAGCGCTGCGGACGCCCTGAGAATGGCAGCGCATTTCGCGCAATCCTCGCGGGACCGAGACGCCACCACCGCGTTGTTCCAGGCGTTGTCGGCCCTCACGGGGCCGGACACCGCGGAGCAGCTGCTCGATGCGCTCAGCGAACCCGATGATGTGCAGGCGTCGATCGGCGCAACGCCTCTCTGAGCGAGAGGCCCACGTACCCTCTCCGGCTTTCTCCCAGTCGGGGAAGCGGAGCGACACGTCGCGGCGAGCGCGTGAACCCCAACCATGTCGACAGATCTCTCCGCATGCGACTCACGGCTGAGTCCAACCTGTCCGCCATCGTGATGACGTCGCTTTTCGCGATCGGCGCCGAAGCGGCCGGCGGACAGGACACGTAAGATGATGCATGCGTGATCCCAGCTCGGAGCCGCGACGCCCTGCCGCGTCGTAGACGGCCAGCGTTCGATGCCGGCGCTCACCCGTGGAAGGCGGCCCACTGCTGATAGGTGTCCGCCCGATGGCGGAAACGGACGACCTGTCCCGCCTCGTTGAAATGCCAGATGTGCACCTCGTCAGCCTCGACAATCCGCTTGCCGGTGGCGCGGACGGTCGCCTCCAGATCGACCAACGACACGACCACCGAACCTGAACCGAGCATGCGCGTCGGCGTGAAGGCGTGGATGTCGAGTGCCTGGAGAGCCGCGAAGAACGCCGGCACCTGGGCGCGGCCGCTCCGGTGCTGCAGCCAGGGCACGTCGGTGCTGACGACGCCGTACTCCCAGTCCACGTCTTCGGCGATGTAACCCAGAATGGTCGGGAGGTCGCCCCGGACGAAGGCCTCGTAGATGCACTCCACGGTCTCGGTATGCTTCATGACTCACCCCTCGAGCTTCTACGGACACGTCCGGCGTCTGGATGTCGGGGCAGCGTGACGACCTTCCCCTCATCGCGTCGGGCGCACCCCTCCCGCCCCCAGCCACGGTGACCAACTTTTCGTCGCTGGAACTCACGCCCTGGAGCCGCGTGCATGACCAGTGCTTCCTGACTGCGTGGTTGGCGATCTCGTCGTGTCGTGGAATGAGCGCGACCTAGCGCAGCATTCGGCGGGCGCGAAGATGACGACGAGCTGGCAATCGGGGGGTCGCTCTCGAGGCATTGCACCGGTCTTGACCGATAGGTAGACTTCTTACGAAACGCTCAGCCGGGAGGAGGTTCGATGGCCAATAGCTCTGCTGTCCGTTGGCGGCTCCAAGGGCGCGGTTACGAATTCTGCAACTGCGACTTCGGGTGCGGCTGCAATTTCGGCGGCTTCCCCAACTCGAAGGATGGCAGCTGCCGGGCGCTCGTCGGCATGCACATCACGAGCGGCGAGTGTGGAGGGCTGGATCTGTCGGGCGTGAAATGTGCCGCAATCGTCGTCTGGCCGAAGGCGATTCACGAGGGCCACGGCAAGCTGGCGTTCATCGTGGATCCCGCCACGAGCGACGCTCAAATCGACGCGCTCGGCCAGGTGTTCAGCGGCAAGCTTGGCGGCCTCCCCTGGGAGCTGCTCGGTCCGACATTCGAAGTCGTCGGGCTGACCAAGGCCCGCATCACGATCGAGGGCGAAGGCGTTCGAAGCGTCTTCAAGATCGACGGCATCTGGGAAGGTCGCGGGGACACCTTCAAGAACCCGGTGAACGGCGAACCGCACTTCGCGAACGTAGACCTCCCCGAGGGGTTCATCTGGAAGCGCGGCGAGTGCGGCCAAGGTTCTTTTCGAGCGAGCGCCGCAGGTGTGTCGGTGGCGTTCGAACGCACGAACTGGATCTTCTATCAGTTCGATTGGTCCAACGCGTCCGCAGCCGCCGCGGCGTGATCAGCTCGCCAGCATCCAGACTGCCAACGCGATGAGGAGGGCGCCGCTGATGCGCCCGCCCTGTCGTCCGAGCAGCCCGAACTTCTCGGAGAGCACGAACACCGTCAGCCCACCGATCACGGTGAGGTTCATGACGCCGCCCGCGAACAAGAGCAACATCAACGCCCAGCAGCAGCCGACACAGTAGAGGCCGTGCCGCAGCCCTATCCGGAAGGCGCCGGCGCGCCCCTCGCGCCAGTGGCGCATCAGGACGCCGAGCGGCGTCTGGCACGCGGTCAGGCATGCGCGCTTGAACGGCATCAGCTGGTAGCCGCCGGCGGCAACCAAGAGGAGGGCCGCTGCACGAGGGCTCGCCACCTCCATCATCGGCGTCAGCACGAGAAGCCCGGCGAGCACACGCTGAAGGGCGGTCGCGAGCACGCTGAACGATGCCCAGACGAACAGATATCCTCCGGCCAGCGCATAGATCCCGAGCGCCGCATCGCCCTGCTCGCGCCGCCGCACGGTTGCCGCGTACAACAGAATCACCGGTGCCGCCGACGGCAGCATCATGCCCGTCATCATGACCGCCCACATCGCCCAGAGCAGGAAGAGGTGGGCCGCGTCCCACGTCATCGTCATCATCCACCTGCTGGCACCAGTCATCGGTCCGTACATGTCACGGGCCATCACGATGATCCAGGCCCAGCACAGGGCAGGGAGCACGAACAGCAGCACCAGCGTGTGGATGTTGTCCGCGCGAAGGGCTCGCTCGATGAACGTCGGGGCGCTGGCCCGGCCTTGAACCATGGGCGTCACATGGCCATCATCGGGTGCCGACGGCGTGCCCGCGCCCCCGCCGGCGGTGGGCACGCTACACTATTCTTCTCCAACAGGGGAAAGGGGGCCAGATGATCGTCGTTCGCAACGTGTTCGTGGCCAAGCCCGGGTCTGCGAGCAAGCTCGCGGCTCAATTCAAGGACGCCATCGCGGCCGCCGGCATTCCCCGCGCCCGTGTGCTGACCGACATCACGGGAGACTTCAACACGGTGGTCCTCGAGTACGACGCCGACGATCTGCAGCAGTTCGAGGCGATGATCCAACGCTATGAGACCGATCAGACGTTTCGCGCCAAGATGAAGGGTTATACGGAACTCTACCAGACAGGCGCACGGCAGATTTTCAGGGTCGCCTGAGCGAGCACGCCGAGGGGCCGCACTTCAGGAGCCCCAGCGTCCCATTGAAGCTCCGGGCATCGACAACGGCCTCTGTCATTTGGTTGGTCCAAACCACTACAGGTACGCCATGAGCCCAGAACTGTCCTTTCAGATGATTGAGATGATTGCCGGCGGCGTGGTGGCCCAGTCGGTCAGCGTGGCCGCCGAGCTCGGCGTGGCCGATCTGCTCGCCCACGGACCGCGCTCGACGGCGGAGGTCGCGACTCAGGCTGGCGTCGATGAAGGCAAGCTGTTCCGTCTGCTGCGCTTCCTGGCCAGTCGTGGCGTGTTCCAGTCCGACGCGGACGGGAGGTGGAGCCTGACGCCGCTGGCCGACCTGCTCCGCTCCGATGCGCCGCACTCGATGCGGGCGGGCGCCCGCATGTTCGGGCGTATGTCACCGGTCTGGCCCAAGCTCGAGGAGAACGTGCGCACGGGGCAGTGTGCCTACTCGCTCACCTTCGGCCGGCCGATCTTCGACGACCTCTCGCGCAAGCCCGAAGATGCGGCGATCTTCGACGCCGCCATGACGTCCTTTCACGGCGCCGAGACCGACGCCGTGCTCAACGCCTACCGCTACGACGGCATCTCGGTACTGGCCGATATCGGCTGTGGGATCGGCACGGTGATGGCCGCCACCCTCCACCGGTATCCCCGGATGCGGGGCATCCTCTTCGATCAGGCCCACGTCATCGAGCGCACCACGGCGTACGTCCGCGAGGCTGGCGTCGCCGACAGGTGCACGCTGCTGAGCGGCAGCTTCTTCGAGGCTGTCCCGCCTGGCGCGGACGCCTACACCATGCGCCACATCCTGCACGACTGGTCGGACGAGCGCTGCCACACGATCCTTGGTGCCGTCCGTCGAGTGATTCCGGCGCACGGCCGCTTGCTGGTCATCGAGACCGTCGTGCCCGCGGGGAACGAGCCGTCGCCCTCGAAGCTCTTCGACATGGTGATGATGGCGTTACCCGATGGGATGGAACGCAGCGAAGCCCAATTCCGCGCGATCTTCGACGCCTCGGGCTTCCGCTTGACGGATATCACGCCCACCGCATCGCCCGTCTCGGTCATCGAGGCACGACCGGCGTAGTTCGATCCTTGGATCGTCGTGCTGCGGGAACAGCAGTCGCCGGCACACGGAGGAACGGTGCGCCGCCTAGCCGGATACCCGGCAATCGCGCTCGGTGGCGCTCGTGTTCGTCTGAAAACCGCGTGTCGTCCGAATCCAGCCGAACGCCTGCGGCTTGATAGGGATCGTGCATCGCGCGGTGACACTCGCACGTGGGCAGCGACCGCGAGCGTCCAGGAGGCGTCCGGTGCCCTCGCGCTACTTGTAGGCGATGGCCGCGCTAGCCGGGCCCGCCAGATGCAGGATCTCCGTCCTACGGAAACCCACCTCGGCGCACCAGCGTGAGAAATCGGCGCCCGTGAAATCGAAGGCGTCGCCGAACTCCATCAGCATGTTCAACGACATCAGCAAGCCGAAGACGTTCTCACGCCTGGCATCGTCGATGATGTTCTCGATCGCGACGCACGCCCCGCCCAACGGAAGCGCCTCGTAGGCCGCCTTCAGGAGGAAGATCTTCTTCTCGAGGTTCCAATCGTGGAGGATCATCCCCATCGTGATGATATCGGCCTGCGGGAAGGGCTCGGCGAAGAAGTCCAGTGGTCGCGCCGAGACCCGGTCGCCGACACCAGAAGCGGCAATCTTCCGCGCGGCGATGGTCGTGGCCGCGGGAAGGTCTGTCGAGACGCACCGCATGTGGGGATTCGCCCGAGCCACGAGGATCGAGAGCTGACCGGTGGCGCCACCGATATCGCACAGGGTCTGGTACGGTGCGAAATCGAACTTCGTGGCGAACGCCTGGAAATTGCCGGCTGAAATGCCGGCCATCGCTTCCATGAACTGCTCGAGCCGCGCTGGATCGCGATACAACTCCTCGAAGACCGAGGCGCCGCCCCCCTTTGTTTCGTTCTGCGGCGTCCCGGTTCGCAAAGCCGTCGTCAGGTCGCTCCAAAACGGATACAGCCTCGCGTTGGCCATCTCCAGAAAGCCGCCCATATAGGCTGGGCTGTTCTTGTCGAGAAAGGTCTTGGTCTCCCGGGTGTTGCGGTAGCGCCCATCGGGCCCGTCCCCTTCGCGATCCAGGAAATGCAGCGCCACCAGCGCGTCGAAGAAGTCCGGATTTGCCCGAGGATGGAGCCCGAGCGCGGTCTGAAGTTCAGCCCCAGACATCTCAGCCGCCCCTAGCTTGGTGAACACGCCGAGCTCGACGGCCGACAGCACGGTCTTGGCTGGCCAGAAGGCCATGGCGACTTCCATAATCCGAGCGGGGGTGATCGCGTCCATCCGGCACTCCTCCTGCAGGCGCGAGCAGGTGCGATGGGACCGCACGCACGCTCGACGCCTAGACTCGTCGCATGAAAAGGATAATTGATCGAGACGTGGAGGATGACGGCCATCCACTCCGGAGGGTTGGTCGTCCGCGCGGCGCGATGAGAGTGAGCGGCAGATCCAGGGTGACCTCGCCTCGAAGCCTCTAGGGCCGTCAGGGCCTCCAGGGCCGCCAGGGTCGCTTCCAAGCTCATCAATCGAGCGATTGGCTCCAGCCGGGAATTCAAACGAAGATTGTGCGGCTGCGCAGGCGATCTTGTCGCGGTCGAACCACCAGAGGACAATTGAAGACTTGTCGATCGCCCGCTCGAGACGTGGTGTGGTCTCTCGGGCGAGTTGTCTTCGGTGAGGTGCAATGAGCCCCATATCGTCCGGCGAAGGATCCAAGATCGACTTCTCAGATCGGACGACGATCGAGGCTCGGCTCCGGGGTCAGCAGGAGACGATCGCCCGCCTGTTGGCGGAGCTCGAGACGCTCTATCGCACGGCGCCTGTGGGACTGACCGCCTTCGACCGGGACCTTCGCTGCGCGCGCATCAACGACATGATGGCCGCCTTCACCGGCGTTGCGGCCGACGAATGCGTCGGCCGGCCGCTGCGCGCCTATATGCCGGCCGTGATAGCGGATGTGGTTGAACGGGATCTGCGGCGGGTGCTCGTCACCGGTGAACCCTTGCTGCACGTCACGCGGTCAGGTGATGAGGCGGCGAGCCCGGGCAGGCCGCGCGATTTCGACGTCAGCTACTACCCGGTGACCAGCGCGGCGGGCGACGTCGGCGGCGTCCATGTGGTCGTCGTCGATGTCACGGAGCAGAAGCGAACCGCGCACCAGCTCCAAGATCGCGAAGCGCATCTGCGCCTGGCGCTCGAAGCGGCAACGGCCGGGTCGTGGGCGTGGCATGCCGACACTCAGGAGTCGAGCTGGGATGAGATCTTCCACGCCCAGTACGCCTTCGCTGCCGACCATCCGTGCGGGGGCTTCCAGTCGTGGATCACCTGCATCCACCCTGACGACCGCTCGCGCCTCCTGGATCGCCTGGAGCAGATGCGGACCGCTGCTGGCCACGATCGATGGGAGGAAGAATTTCGCGCGGTGTTGCCGACCGGCGAGGTCCGCTGGATGGCGGTCCTCGGCGCCGCCGAGCGTGACGAGGCCGGCGCGCTCATCCGAATGGCCGGTCTCAATTTCGATATCAGCGCTCGCAAGCGACGCGAACACCACCTGGCGTTCTCCGAGGCGCTGGAGATTGAGTTGTCGGGTGGACGCTCGGAAGACGAGCTGCTGCAGGTGGCGGGCGCGCGGATCGCGGCACATTTCGGATTGGATTATTGCTTGTTGGTCTCGATCGACGAGCCGGCGGGTACGGCCACCGTCCGACACGATCACCATGCGCCGGATCTTCCGTCGCTCGTGGGTACGTACCGCCTCGTGGAGTTTCATGCGGAGACCGAGCGCGCGACGCTCGCGGCCGGTCGACCGCTGGTGGTCGACAACGTCCACGCGGACCGGTCGGAGCGGCACGCGGCCGCCTTCGAGGCACTCCGCGTGAGCGCGCTGCTGAACGCTCCTGTCGTCGTCGACGGGCGCTGGACGTTCATGTTGAGCGCCTTGCATCGGACGCCGTATCGATGGCGCGAGGATGAGCGGGACCTGCTCATGGATCTGGCGCGTCGCATCGCCTTACGCCTCGAGCGCGCGCACGCGCGCGAGGCCGTGCGCGCCAGCGCCGACCAGCTGCGCTTCATCGCCGATCACGTCCCAGTGCTGCTCGTGCAGTGCGACATCGAGGAGCGGTATACCTTCGTGAACGCCGCGTATGCCGAACGATTCGGCCTGCAGCCGCACGAAATCGTCGGCCGGCGGATCGTGGACGTGGTGGGCGCGGAGGCGTATGGGTCGTTTCGGAGGCACGTCCGGGCAGCGCTTGGCGGCGAGCGCGTGCAATTCGAGGAGGAGGTGCCGTACGCCTACGGCACGCGGTGGATGCAGGGGCAGTACGTCCCACATCTCGATCCGGAGGGGCAGACGCGCGGCTTCGTGGCGCTCATCCAGGACGTCACAGACGCCCGGCGCAGCCACCTCGCCGCCGCGCAGCTCGCGGCCATTGTGGCGTCATCATCAGACGCTATCCTCAGTAAGACGTTGGACGGCATCATCACCACGTGGAACGCCGGCGCCGAGCGACTGTTCGGCTACACGGCGGCCGAGATCGTCGGGCAGTCGGTGCGACGGTTGATTCCGGCCGAGCATCTCGACGAAGAGGATCACATCCTCGCCCGCCTACGGGCGGGCGAGACCATCGCCCACTTCGATACGGTCCGAATCACGAAGACGGGCCGCCGCATCGAGGTGTCCTTGACGATCTCGCCCATCCTCGACGCGGCCGGCCGTGTTGTCGGAGCGTCGAAGACTGTTCGTGACATCACCGATCGCAAATCCGGAGAACGGGCGCTCGGCGCGAGCGAGGCACGGTTCCGCGGCATGTTCGAGAACGCGGCGGTGGGGATCGGGCTTCTGGACGCCACGGGTCGGTTCCTCCGTGTGAACCAGACGCTCTGTGCGATGACCGGCTACTCGGCCGACGAGCTCCACGCGCGGAGGTTCTCCGACATCACACATCCCGACGACCTCGAGACCGAGTTGGGGGTCGCGCGCGAGCTGGTGGCCGGCGCGTGCGAGAGCTACTCGCTCGACAAACGGTACGTGCGCAAGGACGGTTCGACGCTGTGGGCCGCCCTCACCGTCTCGCGAGCGCCGACCGTCGGTGATGAGCCGCCCACCTTTGTGGCCATCGCCCAGGACATCAGCGTCCGTAAGGCCGCCGAGTCCGCGCTGCGAGAGGCCGACCGTCAGAAGGACGAGTTCCTGGCCACGCTCGCGCACGAACTGCGGAACCCGCTCGCGCCGGTGCGCACCTCGGTCGCCCTGCTCAAGACGCGCCCCCTGCACGATCCGCTGCTCGCGCGCAGCCGAGACATCATCGACCGGCAGGTCGCGCACATGGCGCGGCTGCTCGATGACCTGCTCGATATCGCGCGGCTCTCGCGCGGCAAGCTCACCCTTCGCAAGGCACCCACACGGCTCGCCGAAGTCCTCTCGGCAGCGGTCGAGACGAGCCTGCCGCTACTGGATCAGAAGGGGCAGGCGCTCACCATCGAGAACCTCGACGACGGCATCGTGCTCGACGCCGATCCGGCGCGGCTGATGCAGGTCTTCGGCAACCTGCTGAACAATGCGTCGAAGTTCAGCCCGGCGCACACCCCGATTGCCCTCACGGCGATGTTCGAGCACGGAACAGCGGTGGTGTCCGTGCGCGACAGGGGCGTCGGCATCAGCCCCGAGCTGCTGCCGTCCGTGTTCGACCTCTTCACCCAGGCTGAAACGTCCGATGCTCTCGCACCGGGGGGACTGGGCATCGGCCTCGCGCTCGCGCGCCGCCTCGTGGAGTTGCACGGCGGCACCCTTGATGCCACCAGCGAAGGACCAGGCCGCGGCAGCACGTTCACCGTGCGACTGCCCGCGGCGGGGGCTGCCGCGCTCGTCGAGACCTCCGGGGAGGCCGAGCCACCGCTCCCCCCCGTGATCGTTCGTCGCCGGGTGCTCGTCGTCGACGACAATGCCGATGCGGCCGATACGCTCGCGCTGCTGCTCACCCAGGTCGGGTGCGATGTGCGCGCGGTCTACGCGGGGGAAGCGGCAGTACACGAAGCAGAAGCGTTCAGGCCCGACATCGTATTCCTGGATCTCGGTCTGCCGGACGTGGACGGTCCTCAAGTCTGTCAGCGAATCCGCGCGCAGCCCTGGGGAAGCCATATGACGCTCGTCGCCCTGACGGGGTGGGGAAGCCAAACGCACCTCGTGGGATTCGACGCCCATCTCGTCAAGCCGGCTGACCCGGCAGCCGTCGTGCAACAGGTGCGAAACCTTTCGCATCGACATGTGCCGTAGGCATTCGTCCTCAGGGGACTCGTCAGCGCTCACAGCCTGCCTGGTTGGGGCAAGGAACCAGAGGACGACCCCGAGAGGGGCAGGCCGAGCGGCCAGGCAATCGAGCACGACCCCCTGCCAACCTCCGAGCGGTCGCTCCGCCAAGGCGATGTCGGAGCCAATCGATGACCTAGCTCCGAGCTGACCCACCCGTATCCTGAGTTACCAATGTGTGGTAACGCGTTGACACACTGAACTCGTCGAGTGTGCGCCGTGGGGCGGCATCGAAGATGCTCAGCCCGATGGGCATGGCCGGTAGATGGCTCTATCGCCCGACGCGCCGCACCCTCGTTCTGTCGCCGATTCTGGCCGTGATTCTGACGATCGGCGCCGGCTACGCGCTGCTGGCGAGCCCATTGGCAACAGAGCGAATGAACGGGCGACTCATCGCCTATCTGTCGGAGCGCTTCGACGCAGAGGTTCAGCTCGGGCAGATCGTGATCGCCTTGGTGCCACGCCTCACGGTCGAGGGTCGCGACCTCACCTTGACTCGGCGCGGCGACCGTGAGCCGTTCCTCCGGATCGAGGCGTTTCACGTCGCGGGTGGACCGCTCCAGTTCCTACGCCGCCACGTCGAGCTGGCAACCGTCGAGGGCCTCGAGGTTCGAATCGAGCGTGGTGCACCGAAGCCCGCCGTGTCAGGCGGGTTCACGCGAGGAGACGTGACCATCGGCCAGCTCCTCGTCAAGAGGGGCGTGCTGCTCATCGTGCCCAAAGACCCGGCCAAGCAGCCTCTTCAGTTCGATCTCCTGGACGTTGCGGTCGCCGGCTTCGCACTTGATCGCAGGTCGAGCTACACCGCTCACCTCGTCAACCCGAAGCCGCGAGGGACCATCGAGAGCACCGGTGCCATCGGCCCATGGACACCGCGGGAACTGGGTGCCACGCCTCTGGAAGGTCGTTACGTCTTCGCCGATGCCGATCTCAGCACCCTGCCCGGTTTGTTCGGGACCCTTCGGTCCACGGGCTCGTTCGAGGGTCGGCTGGAGCGCATTGAGGTGCAGGGGGTCACCTCGACCCCCGACTTCGGGCTGACGCTGGCAGGTCACCCGATGCCACTGGAGACACGGTTCCGAGCCGTCGTAGACGGAACGAGTGGCGATACGACACTCCAAGAGGTCCACGCCACCCTCGGGCAGACGCGCATTCTCGCCAACGGCACGGTTACGGGACAGCGCGGCGTTCCAGGCCGGAAGGTCGCCCTTTCCGTCACGATTGACAATGGCCGTTTCGAGGATCTGCTGCGGCTTGCGGTCAAGAGCGAGAAACCCCCAATGCAGGGGACATTCCGGCTGCAGACGGCGTTCGAGCTTCCGCCTGGCAAAGACGATGTGCCGAAACGGCTGCGTCTTGCGGGACAGTTCAGCATCACGCGCGCCCGTTCCAGCAACAGCGGAGTGCAGGAGAAGATCGACGCGCTCAGCCGCCGAGGACGAGGGCAGCCCACGAACGTGGACGTCCGTCACGTACGCTCGACCATCGGCGGACGAGCGATCGTCCAAGACGGCATCGTCCGTGTGCCGCGGCTCAGGTTCCGCGTCGACGGGGCCCTGGTGGATCTCGAGGGATCGTATCGCTTGCAGACGGCGGCGCTCGATTTCAGGGGCACCGTGCAGCTCGATGCGCCAATCTCGAAGACGATGACGGGATACAAGTCCTTCCTCCTCAAGGCCGTCGACCCGCTCTTCCGGAGAAAGGGGGCTGGAGCGATTCTGCCGATCAAGATCACGGGTACTGCCGCGCAACCGTCGTTTGGACTCGATGTCGGCCGAGTGCTGCGTCGGGACTGAGCGCCAGGGGAAAGACGCACGGGCGCGTTTCTTGCGTTGCCGGCCAAGGGAAGAGGCTGCCCACATTCTTCGTGGAGGGCTCGAACCGCTGAGCGGGAGGCTCGATCAAACATCATGCTACATCTGGCAAACAAAGTGTTCGGCGCAACCGTTCGAGGCGTCGATGGCCCGCTGGGGACATTGGAAGACTTTCTCTTTGACGAAGACGGCTGGGTCGTCCGCTACCTGATCGTCGACACCGGGGCTCGCCGTCTGCTCCTCTCACCCATGGCCGTACCCGGATCGTGGGATCGATCCGAGATCGTCGTGAACCTCACGACCGCCCAGGTCGAGAGCAGTCCGGACGTGGACGCGGCGACCCTCGACCGCGCTCGCGAGACCGCGATGCTCGAGCATTATCGACATCCGCGGTATTGGGGTGACACCAACATCTGGGGAACGTTCCCAACCCCAAACGCTCTCAGTGACGCTGCAGGGGCAGCGACCCCCGCCGCTTCCGGCCGCGTCGCCACCGAGCAGGCGCTGAGGCTGCATGCCGTCTCTGCTCGCATCGGCGCTCACATCCAAGCGGCCGACGGCGAGATTGGCCACATCGACGATTTCCTCGTCGACGAGCTCACCTGGTGCGTCCGGTATCTCCTAGTCGACACGAGCAACTGGATTGGTGGGAAGTCGGTCCTCGTCAGAACGAAGATGGTTCGCGGGTTCGATCCAACCGACGGCACCCTGAGGGTCGACGCCGCTCGCGATGTCATCGAGCACTCACCGTCGTTCGAGTCTATCGAAGCTGCTGTGACGCCGGGTGAGACCGGCCCACCGTTCACGTGGGTCTGACGTGTCCTCGTCGGGCGCACCGTTCAGCTGTCGGCGTAGGGCCCGCGACGACGGCCGTGTCAAGACGCCGAATGGGTGACCGCTGACAACCACCAGGTTGGGTCAGTCCCCTGAGGTCTGCCCGGATTGCTCCAACGCCGCCGGCAGCGCAGGCAGCGAGGAGCGGCTGTAGGCGCGTCTCCCGTCCGTTCGGCATCACGCGGACCGCGCGTTCCGGGCTGACGGCGCGTTGACCGCTCGCCGCGCGGGACAAAGGCCTGTCAGCCGCACAACCCCGCTCTCGGCCGCCTTCCTCGCGCCGGGTCTGTGCACGCGTCTTCGGTCGACGCCGCGCGATTTCGCAATGCCCTGAGGTATCCTTATTGCGACGGCTCGGTCGCTTGCTGCAGGGAACCGGCGATTGCCGCCCGAGCTTCAGCGCTGTCGATTGTTGCAGGCACGTGAGAGCACGTCACCCGATGAGATCCTCCACGCCGAGCGCATCACCCCGCGGCACCCTTTCCATTGTCGCGATTTTCGGCGGGCTGGTGGTCTTCGGCTGGCTCCTGCTGTACTTCGGCTTCTTCCTGCCCCGATCGACCCCGTAGACCGACGACATGGACGTCGATCGTTACGAACGCATCTGGATGTGGGCCGCCACGGGCATGCTCGCGCTGTTCACGGGGGCGATCGTGCTCACGGCGGTCGCCGGATCGACCCACCCTCCCAGTCACACCGAAGTCGTCAATCCTGAGACGCTGACGATCAGCGGCGAATTCGCCGCGCCGGGTGTGACGATCCGGGCGGACGGGAGCGCGACGGTGGCGCTGCGCGCCGAGCTCTACGTGTTCCGCCCGGAGCAGGTGCGCGTCCCGGCCGGCGTGCCGGTGACGTTCAGGGTGACGAGTCCCGACGTGCTCCACGGCTTTCAGATTGTGGGCACGAATATCAACTTGACGGTGTCGCCTGGCTACGTGAGTCAGGCGACGGCGACCTTTGAGACGCCTGGAGAGTACCTGCTCGTGTGCAACGAGTATTGCGGACTCGGGCACCATGTGATGCAGGGCAAGGTCATCGTGGAGGCCGCGAAGTGACCCCAGCGATTCGCCTGATCCTCGCCAATCTCTCGGTTGCGATCGTTGCGTTCGCGATCGGCTCGATGATGGCGGTCGTTCAGGCTCTCGCTCGAGCGGGCATCCAGCTGCCCTTCGGTACCGCCGGCCTCTACTACCTCTCGGTGACGGCCCACGGTGTGCTGCTCGCCCTGGTGTTCACGACGTTTTTCATCATGGCGCTCGGCTACGTCGTGGTGGACACGACGCTCGGGCGCATCGCTGGCTTGGGGTGGGCGTGGGGCGGCTTCTGGGTGGCCGTCGTGGGCACGGTGCTCACGACCCTGGCGATCCTGTCGGGCACGAGTACCGTGCTCTATACGTTCTATCCGCCGCTTCAGGCGCACCCGACGTTCTACATCGGCGCCACGCTGCTCATCATCGGATCGTGGGGATGGTGTGGCGTGATGATCGGCAGCTTCCGCGCGTGGCGTGCGACACACGGTGGGGACCGCGTGCCCCTGGCCCTACATGGCATGCTCTCGTCGGTGGCGATCTGGATCCTGGCGACCGCAGGACTCGCGGTTGAAGTGCTGCTGTTCATCCTTCCGTGGTCACTGGGCTTCTTGGATCGCGTCGATCCCATCGTCGCTCGCACGTACTTCTGGTGGTTCGGGCATCCGCTGACGTATTTCTGGCTCGTGCCTGCCTACGTGCTGTGGTACACCGTCATTCCGCGGGTGGCCGGCGGAAAGCTCTTCAGCGACGCGGTCACCCGTGTGGTCTTCGTGCAGTTCGTGCTGTTCTCGACGCCTGTCGGGTTCCACCACCAGTTCAGCGACCCTGGCATCTCGAGCGGCTGGAAGCTGGTGCACACGTTCACGACCTACGCAATCATGTTTCCGAGCCTCGTTACGGCATTTACCGTCATCGCGTCGCTCGAACTTGCGGGGCGTGCACGCGGCGGCACCGGCACATTCGGCTGGATTCGTGAGTTGCCTTGGGGCGACCCGTTTTTCTCGAGCGTCGCACTGGCGATGGTGACCTTCGCGCTCGGCGGTTTTGGCGGCGCCGTCAACGCCGCCTACGCGATGAACGCGATGGTCCACAACACGGCGTGGGTCCAGGGGCACTTCCATCTCACCGTCGGCACGGCCGTCGCGCTCACGTTCATGGGCGCCACCTACTGGTTGATGCCCAGGCTCACTGGGCGGGTCGTTGCCTTCCCGCGTGTCGCGGCCGTGCAACCCTATCTGTGGTTCGTCGGCATGCAGTGCTTCAGCATCCCGAGCCACATCGCAGGGCTGATGGGCATGCCGCGGCGGGTCTACTCAGGCGCATTCCAGGGCAGCGAGGCCGCACGGGCCTGGATCCCGCTTGTCAACGTGTCCGCCGCTGGCGGCGTGATCCTGTTCGTCTCGGCCATGTGCTACGTGTACGTGATCGTCGGGACGATGCTTGTCGCACGGCGCGGACCGCTGGCTCCGATCGAGTACGCGGAGTCGTTGGCGGCGGTCACCCCAGGGCCGTCGCGGTGGGATCGGCTCGGGCTGTGGAGCGCCGTGGCGGTCGTGCTCATCGGGCTGGCGTACGCGCGGCCGCTCTACCAGCTCCACACCATGACACGATTCCCGTCACTGGGAGTCTCGCCGTTCTGAGTCGACGCGATGGCACACGGTTCACCGCCCCCCACGTCTGACGGCGCTGGCGATCATCAGCCGACGATGTCCCGTCGCGCCGTGTTGTGGCTGACCTCACGCCTCACGATGGTGGCCGGACTGGCGGGGGGTTACGGCATGTTCGGGTGGGTGAGCGGACGCTTCATGCTGCCGGCACGCGCCGGGCAACTGCAGCAGCTCTTCGTGGCGCGGGTGGCCGACTGGCGCGCCGGGGATACCGTGCTGTATCGAACCCCGGAAGGACGGACGGTGAACATCACCCGCCGCGGCACCTCCGGCGCGGCTGCCGACTTCATCGCGCTCTCGAGCACGTGCCCGCATCTTGGGTGCCAAGTCAGGTGGGAAGGCCAGAACGACCGCTATTTCTGCCCCTGCCACAACGGCACATTCGATCCTGACGGCGTCGGCACCGGCGGGCCGCCCGGGGATGCAGGACAGTCGCTGCCGCGCTACACGCTCGCCGTTGAAAAGGGATTGCTCTACCTCTTCGTGCCCGGCGAGCACTTGTCGATGGGCGAGCTCGCCGGAGTCGTCGAGACGTCAGCACCCATCGGCCCCGGTACGACCCGTACCTCGTCTTCGTCCAGCGACGAGGCACGGCGGGCATGAGCCCGGAACCCCGGACACCAGCCCCGCGATCGGTCGCGACCAGGGGGCGAGTGTGAGCGACGTCCGCAGTTGGATCGGAGAACGCGTGCCCGTGTCGATGGACACGGTCGCCGCCATGTCCAACGAGCCGGTGCCGTATCACCTGAAGCGCTGGTGGTTCGCGCTCGGCGGCACGCCGGCGTACCTGTTCGTGGTGCAGATCGTCACGGGCATCCTCCTGGCGTTCTACTACCAGCCGTCACCCTCCACCGCCTACGAGTCGGTGCGGTACATCACCGAAGACGCGGCCTTCGGCTGGTACCTCCGCGGCCTCCACAAGTGGGGTGCCACGCTGATGATCGCGGCGGTCGTGTTGCACCAGATGCGGGTGTTCTTCACAGGCGCGTACCGCAAGCCGCGCGAGCTCAACTGGATGATCGGCATGACGCTCCTCGTGTGCACGCTGCTCATCGGATTCACGGGCTACAGCCTCGTGTTCGAGCAGTTGAGCTATTGGGGCGCCACGGTTGGCGCGAATATCAGCGATACCATCCCGGTCGTGGGCCCGCTCATGAAGCAGATACTGCTCGGGGGCGACATGTACAACGACCGCACGCTCTCGCGCTTCTTCATCCTGCACGCCGCGGTGCTGCCGGTCGTGTTGATCCTCGTCCTCATGATGCATATCGGCCTGGTGCGCCTGCTCGGCGTGACCGAGCTCACGTTCGAAGGCGAAGACGCGGCGGCTGGCAAGCCGTTCAACTTCTTCCCGGACCACTTCTACACCGAGCTCATCATCGGCCTCACATTGATGATCCTGTTGAGCGTGCTGGCCACGGTCGTGCCGGTGGAGATGGGACCGCGGGCCAACCCGCAGATCACGCCGGACATCATCAAGCCCGAGTGGTTCTTCTACGTGGCGTTCCGGTGGTTGAAGCTCTTCACCGGCGCAACCGCCGTGTTGACGCTGGGCTTCATTCTGTTCGTGATGTTCGGCTGGCCGTTCATCGACGACTGGTTGGTCAGGCGGTTCAAGTACGCCGACATCAGCGTGTGGATTGGTGTGATCGGTGCGCTCGCCATCATAGGGCTCACCATGTGGGAAGCGCTCGTGGCGCATTGAGGATGGCATGACGCTCGATCAGAAACGCTGGGTCATCGGCGGACTGGGGCTGCTCTTCCTGCTCTCGCTGGTGGCCGTGCAGTGGCTCGAGGTGTCGCGCCGGCGACACGAGGCTGGCGGCGCACGTGCGTCGGTGATGCCGCCCGCCGCCTCGCGCCAGTGTGTCGACTGTCACAAACAGGTCTCGACTGGCATCGTCGAGCACTGGACCTTGTCGACCCATGCCGAAAAGGGCGTGGCCTGTCTGGACTGCCACAAGGCCGAGGAGAAGGACGCGGACGTCTTCAGCCACTACGGCCAGCCCATCGCCACCATCGTCACACCGCGCGACTGCGGACGATGTCACCCGACCGAGGCCGGGGAGTTCGCGATCAGCCATCATTCGAAGGCGGGCAACATCCTCGCCTCCCTAGACAATTTCCTCGCAGAGACGGTTGAGGGTTCGCGCGCATCGTTCAATCCGCACTCGCCGACGCCCGGTAAAGCCGTGACGGCCGTGAACGGTTTCGCGCCTGCCAATTCCGGCTGTCAGCAGTGCCACGGATCGTTGGTGGCCTTCCAGGCCACCAACGGCAGCCTGATCACCGTACGAGACCTCAAGCCCGACGAAAAGGGACAGCCGACCAATCTGGAGGCTGTCGGCCGCATCGTCCGCAACGAGAGCGGAAAGCCCCTCTTCAGCAGCACGAGCTGGCCCAACACCGGCATTGGGCGGCTCAATCTCGACGGCTCGAGTGGTTCGTGCGCGGCCTGTCACAGCCGACACGACTTCTCGTCTCGTCGCGCGCGTCAGCCGGAGAACTGCGGGAAGTGTCACCTGGGTCCCGACCATCCGCAGAAAGAGATCTACGACGAGTCGAAGCACGGCGTCGCGTTCCGAGACCTCATCGGCCAGATGAACCTCGACGCCAAGCCGTGGGTGGTGGGGAAGGATTACAGCGCCGCGCCCACGTGCGCCACATGCCACATGAGCGCCAACCTCCGGAATGGGATGAAGATCACCCACGATCCTGGCGAACGCATCTCCTGGACGAATCGCCCGCCCGTGAGCCTCGTGATGGATACCGACGCCAATCACGCCGTGGTCACGGAAACCGATCCCGAGAAGAGGCGGGCTGCGATTGCCGATACCGCGGAGGCGAAACGAAACCGGATGAAGCAGGTGTGCTCGACCTGCCACACGGCAGACCACATCAACCTGTTCTATCGGCAGTACGACGATGTGGTCATCAACTTCAACGAGAAATTCGCGAAGCCTGGCCAGGCCATCATGAGCGCGCTGGCCGCCAACGGCTTGATTACCAAGACGCAGTACGACGAGAAGATCGAGTGGACGTGGTACCTCCTGTGGCACCACGAGGGGCGACGCGCCCGCATGGGCGCCTCGATGATGGCGCCCGACTACACCCAGTGGCATGGGATGTTCGAAGTGGCTCACCGCTTCTACATGGAGCTCATTCCGGAGGCGCGCGAGATCGTCGACCACGCCATGCGCGCCGGGCACGTCGAGCAGGCCCGCCGGTCCGCGGCGGTGATCGATCAAATCTTGAACCGCCCAGAGCATCAGTGGTTCTTGAAGGGTGCGGACGAACAGGCCGACATCATCAATCGCGAGATGCAGCGACGCTACGGGCAGACGCGGAGCGACCCATGAGCCCGAGCCTCGGACGTCGTACGCGCTGAGAAGGGCCGGCCTCACGGCGCCAGCCGGGGCCGCGCTCTCTGCGCCGATCAGGCGCGGAAGCGAAGTCCACGTGCGCACTCACCGGTTCGTGCACCGGTGACGAGCGGCACTCAGTGCGTCCAGCGCTTCATCACCTCGTCGGGCCAGTTCGGCAGCGCCCGACCGCGAGGCATGAAGTAGAGGTTCTGATCGTCGACCCGCAAGTACTTCCCGATGACGACGTAATTGCGGGTCGTGAAGTAGTCGAGAATGGCCTGTCTCACTTCCGGATGGGCCTCGATACAGACCAGTTCCGGCGCATACCGCCTGAGATCGAAGCCCGCGAGGACCTCGGGCTCGTGGAGCTCGACATCGATCGAGACAAAGTGCACGCGGCCGATTTTCTGCCCCTTCAGGACGTCGTTCAGCGTCACGGTCGGCGTCTCCACGCCAGCATTGCCGCCCCACCTGTCGGTGAAGCTCTTGGTCGCCGACGCAACCACCGAGACCCGACCGACGTACAGCGTCGCCGTCGCATCGGAGCGATCGGACGCAAAGGCCGGGATGAAGACCGACTTCGGCCGGTGCACCTTCCACCCTTCCGCGAGCGAGGCCTGCGGCTCGACGGCGATGCCGGACCAGCCGAGCACCTTCTCGAGATACCACGTATTGCTGAACTTCTCGTGCTCCGACGCTCCGACGTCGAGAAACACTCCGTCGCGTCGCTCGCCGAAGAAATCCCGCAGAATCCATTCTTCGAGATACTGCGACTTGCGATCGGGACCAAATCGCTGCGCCAACCATTCGCGTTCAGTGGGGGCCTGAGCAGGCGGCGGCGGTTGACTGGGTGGGGCGGGTCGACCGGCGGGGGCTGGACTCCCCGATGCCGGTTGACCGGTTGGCTGGGCTTGACCGGTTGGCACGGCGTCACCCGCCGGTGCGGGTCGACACGCCGAGATGACGGGGACCAGAAGCGCCGCCAGCACCACACGGGCTGCGACTCCCGTCACCTGTCCCCTCGAAGCGCTCGAACGCGTATGACCCATGTACACCTCCCGCTTAGCCGACGTCCCGCCTGCCCTGCTCGCCACGGCGCAGGTCGACCCAACTCAAGCACGGATTCCAGATGCGTGGACAGTGTATAGGATTGCCGCGAGGCTCGACGGGATCATGGCACACCAGCCAGTGTGGGTCGGTACAGAGCGACGACTCCGTCCGTCGCCTCCCGTCGGAACGCGGTCTGGCTCTCGAGCGCACGCACGCCTGCCGGGCTCAATTGGTCGAGATGCACGAAGAGGTGCGTCACCCTCGTCGCCCGAAGATAGGCGATGGAAGCCTCGCTCGGGAAGTGCTGCAGCGCCTCGACGTGTCTGTAATAGCTCGGCGGCACGAAGCCGCTGTAGCCGTTCAACATCGGTTTCCAGTGAGCCGTCGCGTTCAACATGAAGGGGGCATTGCGGTGGATGACGTCCGGCGTCGGAAGCGGCAGCTCGACGACGACCGCGCCGGGCTCAGAACGCGGACGCGTATAGATCTCGCGCACGCCGTCGAATGGCACGTACCCGATGGGTGCCGCCAGCGGTTCGATCGCAAGCAGTGCAACGCTTGCCACCGACAGAGCGAGCCTCGCCCTCTTTCGCCGAGCCAAGGCGTGGCGAAGCGACGCGAGCCCGAAACCCGCCAAGACAGCGACAGCGACGATGCCCAGGTACCCGAACCGCGATGTCGCACGCACCGCGCGCAGCCACGGCAGGGTCGTATACAGGCGCTCGTAACCAGGAATCACCGCCGGACCGAACGACAACGCGACGCCGACGATACCGGCCGCAAGGCACATGCGAGCACGTGCGTCACGCAGTGCCAGACCTCCCCGCCCGAGTGACGTCAGGGCCAGGGCCAGAGCGACCGCTCCAGGGAACAGTGCCGCCGTGCCGCCCGCCCACGAGTACCACCGGGCTGGCGTCGTCACGTAGTCGCGCAGGGACGCGGAATACAGTGCGGCCTCATCCAAGGAGCGCGCGAAGCCCTGTTCGTGGAGTGTCCAGTACGGCAGCAGGATTGGCAGGAGGGCTACGGCCGCCAGCGTTGCCGCGCCCGCGATGCTGGGTGCGACCCGCGTGAACCGCGCCCCGGTCCAGTCTTCCGGGCGCACGAGCGCGGCCACCACGATCGCCGTGATCGTGAACACGAGCAGGTAGATCGAGGCAAGCGCTTGGAGCACGAGCGCCAGCGCCAACCAGACGGCCCACGACCTGCGACGCGTTCGGAGGACGCCGTCGAACGCCAGGAGCGCCAGCGGAAGCATCTCGCCGTGCAGCGCCTGGATGTGGGGCAACCGGGTGATCGTGTGCGCGTTGAACGCGACGATCACCCCCGCGGCGACGCCGGCCACCACGTCGCCCGTCCAGCGCGACACGACCCAGCACATCGCCAAGCCCGTGAGCGCGAACCCACCGATCAGTATGACGTTGTACGCCAGCACGGGTGATGCACCGAACCACAGCAGTGGTGCGGCCAACGCGCCCTGCAGGACCAGGGCTTCCGAGTACGCGAGCGCATCGCGATCCGGATGGAAGATGTTGGCGTCGAAGAGGTGCAGCGGATCGCGCGGCAACTGGTGGGCGACCCAGGCCATGGTCCACTCGTTGAGGAGGGTGTCGGCGTTGTCGTTGCGCGACAGTCGCCCCGGGTTCGTGGCGAGCGGCCACGTGTGGACGACCGCGAGCACGACGAACAACGACGACAGGCCCACGACGAACCCGACACCCATGGGCCTGCCCTCCGGCAACAGGTTGACCGGCTCCGGCCGCGTCGGCCAATAGCCGCGCCCCCTCGACGCGACGCCGGCCACGACGACCGTCGCCAGCACCAGCGGCAGCCATGTGACGTCCGCAACCCTCCGCAGGACAAGACGCGTCGGATCGGTCGGTCGTGGGGACAACCGCCACGGCGGAATCTGCGCGGCAGGCTCGGCGCCGAGTGCCCAGCGCCACTCGAGGACGTAGTCGCCACCCCCCTGCCAGTACCTCACGACGACGGTGTGGCGGTCGGCGTCGAGGCGAACGGTGCCGCGCTGTGGCACGGCCGCGTGGCGTCCGCGGTTGTCGACCACCAAACGGCCATCGACGTAGAGCTCGGACCCGTCGTCGGAGGTCAGCGTAAAGGTGTAGTCGCCTGGCCGACTCACGTGCAGATAGCCAGACCACTGGACCGTGAACGCGCCGGGCGGGGCATAGCGCCAGGCTCTGGAGAGCTGCCGCGTCGAGATGTCGCCGTCGATCCGCACCTGCGCGGGAGAGCCCGACCACGAGCCGTTGGCGAAGTACTGGCCACGCAGTCCCGGCGTGGGAAGGGTGAGACGGCCGGCGCTCGAGACGACTCCGAGCGCGACGACCAGCGGGGCGATCCGGCGGATCATGAGTACGGGTCTTCGACGACACACGTTACGCTTTTGGGCCGCACCTGGCCACGCAGGAGCGCCTCGGCCTCCCGCGGCTGCAGGCCCACGGTACACGGCCCGCCGTCCTTGGTGGCGGTGCGTCGGCACTCAGACATTCGACTCGCGGTCCCCACCGAGAACGCAATTCTTTCCCGGGGTGCGTAGGTTCTACACGCCGCGCCGGGGACCACCCACACGAAACTTCTCGGAAATTCGCGAATCAGCCGCTACGGCCAGTGGCAAAGATCTTGTCTATGGCACGGGACAACCCGTGCCACTTCAGTGCAGACCCAGGTTGGCGCGGGACGCCTCGAGAACGTAACAGACTTGCAGGATCGCATGCTTGTTGGACGGCTGCGAATCGGATCGAGATCCGCACTTTAGTGGTAAGTCTCTGGGACGCCTTGACTTAGCCAGCTGAAACGAGAACGGCCTGCGCCGGCAGGCGCCTTGCTCTTCTTCGACGTTCGGTCAACCGATACACCCGGAAGGCTCAAAAAACCCAGCAGCCATTCGGCTGGAATGCATCATCGCTTGAGTGGAGTCATTGGGGATGGACAAGCACCAGAGCAACGCTGGAAAGCACTCGCAGCGCGCAGGCGTGGGCGGGTCGAGACGCATTGGACGCGCCCTGTGCGCGGGTGTCCTCGCGTTCGGCGCCGTGGCGACGACGGCCGAAGCCGGCACGCTGTCGCTCGCGTGGAACGCGAACCCCGAGCCTGGCGTCGCGGGCTACATCCTCTATTACGGAACCACGCCGGGTTCCTATACCGCGTCCGTCAACGTCGGGAACCGAACGGACTATACGTTCACCGAGCCGCAGGCGGGTCGAGCCTACTTCTTTGCCCTGCAGGCCTACAACGTCGCGGGCCAGGGTGGTCCCCTTTCGATCGAGATCAGCTCCACGATTCTGACCGCGGCCAACTTCGATGGTGACGATCGGTCCGATCTCGCGACCTTCCGGCCCTCCGATGGCCGGTGGCGCGTTTACCGAGCAGCAACCGGGTCCGTCCTGAATATTCAGTGGGGCCTCCCGACCGACGTGCCGGTGACTGGAGACTACGATGGCGACGGCAAGTCGGACGTCGTGGTGTTCCGCCCGTCGGAGGGGCTGTGGTTCATCCTGCAGTCGTCCGACCAGTACAACACGTCGACGCCGGTTGCGATTCGCTGGGGCGCGAACGGGGATCTTCCGTTCCTAGGAGATTTCGACGGCGATGGCCGTGACGATCTCACGGTCTATCGGCGCTCGAGCCATACGTGGTACCTGCGGTTCGCCAATGGCGCGACCACCAGTCTGCGCTGGGGCACGACCGGCGATGTCCCGCTCGTCGGAGACTGGGACGGTGACCGGAAATCGGATTTCTGCGTCTATCGCCCCTCGGACGGGCGGTGGTACGTGACCTCTTCCCGGTACGGTCACAGCCCGATCGGCTGGTGGTCGCGCGCCTGGGGAGGCGGGTCGGGCGACAAGCCCATCATCGGTGACTTCGACGGCGACGGTGCCACCGATTTGACTATTTACCGAAACACCGACTCGCAGTGGTACGTCTGGCTTTCGGCCGGCAACTTCCGCGTCGGCAATGCCTTCCTCGTGCGGTGGGGCGCCCCAGGGGATCAACCGCTATCGGCCGATATCGACGGCGACCGGCGCACTGACGTCACGGTGTTCCGCCCGTCGGAGGGACGATGGTATGTCAAGTTCTCATCGAGCGGTTATGCGACCGGCCATGCGTACAACTGGGGTCAGTCTGGCGACGTCCCGATTGCGCGGTAGATAGAGCGGGCAGGCTCGAGCACTCCGTTCAAGGGCGCGTGCCCGCGCGCCCTTGAACATCTCGGCTCCCTCAGGCACTCGGTCGGCGAGCCGTCCCTCCCTCCTGTACTCAATCCAGTCAGCCCCAGCTACACGCCGAGGACTCGACTACAATCAGAAACGCGCTCCGACGCCACGAGTCCTCGCTCCACTGAGGAGTGTGCGATGGCCAATGCTCGGTCGCTCCGACGGGTATCTCTAACGCCCGCCCGGGCTCACCAACCGTGTGGTGATGGATGCCGAGTCTGGACGTCTACACCGTCGCTCTCCGTGGAGTCACGATGGCGTGTGAGTTCACTGCCCACAATATCAGGCTCGACGACGGCTCGCTGACCAAGCCCGATCTCGGCGCCACCATGGAGTCCAACCCGTGGTTCGTCTCTGCGAAGCGCGTGCTGCAGACGGTCTTCCCTGGCGACAAGCGCGGCTATCGGCTCGCCGACCTCGGGTGTCTCGAAGGCGGGTACTCGGTCGAGTTCGCGCGCATGGGCTTCCAGGTCGTCGGCATCGAGATTCGGGACTCGAATCTAGCGGCTTGTCACTACGTGAAGGCGAGGACCAACCTTCCCAACTTGACGTTCGTCAAAGACGACGCCTGGAACGTCGAGCGGTACGGCCCGTTCGATGCGATCTTCTGTTGCGGGCTCCTCTATCACTTGGACCGGCCCAAAGCGTTCATCGAGTTGCTGTCACGGGTCTGCTCGAAGCTCGTCGTCTTGCAGACGCACTTTGCGGTTCCGGACTCCGCCGGCGAACCCTCCAGCACCACCAAGTTCAATCTCTCAGCCGCCGCCGAGCACGAATCGCTCCTCGGGCGTTGGTATACCGAGTTTCATGAGGATGCGCAGTTCCAGAATCGCGAGGCGGCCAAATGGACGTCTTGGGACAATCGCCGCTCGTTCTGGGTGATGCGCAAGTACCTGCTTCAGGCGCTCTCGCAAGCGGGCTTCGACCTGGTCATGGAGCAGTTCGACGGCCTCGGCGCGCGGATCGCCGGCGCCATGCTGCACGGGTACTACAAAACCGACAGCCGGGGCACGTTTGTCGGGATCAAGACGGGGTGATCCGCATCTGCCGAGCCTGACCTCAGCCGATCTACACGTCCCTGTCCCACAGGGTCCTGTCCGGTTTACACTGAAGCGGCCGTAATGACGCGACGACGACTCTTCTTGCCGGTCTGTGCGTGTGCCGGCAGTTTGCGGCCGACACTCCGATGACCGCAAGTCCGACCAAGCGACCCGAGGCTGGCACGCTCGGTCGTACGACCAAGCACCTCGCAGGGGCGCTCACCACTGGACAGACGTTTCGCGTCGGCCTCGCGGTCAAGGAATTGTACGCGGGCCTTCCGCTCTCTGTTGCCACCCGGTTCCGCATCCGGAACGTCTTGTTCAGCACGCTGCCGTTCATGTTTCGACAGACGCACGCCTACGCCGCCTGGAAGGAGCACAGGGCCTCGCTTCGGTCGGCGCCGGTCGAGGAGACGCAGTCCGAGCGTCCGGCCGCCGTGACCGAGTCGGTCGCGTCGACGCCGGTCACCGGTCAGAGCTCGCTGCCGGCGTGGTTCTACGAGGAAGAGCCGTCGGTGTTCGTCCCGCTCACGACCGCTCCCGGCGTCGACACGCGCATCAAGGCCATCGCGTTCTACTTGCCCCAGTTCCACCCGATTCCCGAGAACGACCGCTGGTGGGGACGCGGCTTCACCGAGTGGACCAACGTGGTCCGGGGCAAGCCTCAGTTTCCGGGCCACTATCAACCGCATGTCCCGGGGGAGCTGGGGTTCTACGATTTGCGGCTCCTCGAGATCCAGCGACGTCAAATCGAGCTCGCCAAGAGCTACGGGCTGCACGGTTTCTGCTATCACCACTACTGGTTCGGTGGCACCCGGCTCCTCCGGCGCCCGCTCGACCAGCTCCTCGCAAACCCCGAGCTCGACTTCCCCTTCTGTCTCTGTTGGGCCAACGAGAACTGGACGCGCCGGTGGGACGGCCTCGAGGCCGATGTCCTCATCGCGCAGCAGCACTCGCCGGAAGACGATCTGGCCTTCATTCGCGATATCGAGCCGGCCCTGCGCGATCCGCGCTACATCCGCATCGACGGGCGCCCGTTGCTCCTCGTGTATCGTCCTGCGCTCTTCCCCGATGCGCGTCAAACGGCGTCGCGGTGGCGCGCCTACTGCCGTGAGGCCGGGCTGGGCGATCTCTTCCTCGTTTCGACTCACGCCTTCGATCACATCGACCCGGCCGAGTTCGGCTTCGACGCCGCCGTCGACTTCGCGCCGAACAACATGAACGCGAAGGCGATCACCGAGACGATCCCCGGTCTCAATCCCAAGTTTCAGGGCGCCATCTACGACTACCGGTACCTCGTCGCCAACAGCCTCGGGTACCGCTCGCCGAAGTACACCCTTTTCCGTAGCGTGGCCCCGATGTGGGACAACGAGGCCCGGCGCCAGGGCCGGGGATCGCTGTTCGTCCACTATTCGCCGGAGCTCTACGGTGAATGGTTGACGAACGTGTGTCGCTACACGGAAACGCACCTCGGACCCACGATGCCGTTCGTCTTCATCAATGCGTGGAACGAGTGGGCAGAGGGCACCCACCTCGAGCCGGACCGCCGGTTCGGCTACGCGTTTCTCCAGGCGACCGCGGATGCCTTGCGCCGTTTCCCGGCGACGCGGAGGACGCACGAACCGGAGAGCGTGGCCCATCTCGCCCCGTTCCAGCCCGCGGCGCCGGTGGACACCGACGGCACCGCGGTCATCCTGCATCTGTACTATCCGGAGCTCTGGGACGAGATTGCGAAGTATTTGAAGACCCTCGGACCGCGGTTCAGTCTGTTCGTGACCATCCCGCACGAGGTCGGGGTCTCGGACCAAGACATCCTGGATCGCTTCCCGTCGGCGCAGATTCTCAGATGCGAGAACCGCGGCCGGGACATCGCGCCTTTCCTCCAGGTGCTCAAGGCGATCTCGCCCTTGGGCTTCAAGTACGTGTGCAAGATCCACACGAAGCGATCACGCCATCGGGTCGACGGCGTCAAGTGGCGCCAGGATCTGCTGGAGAAGCTGCTCGGCTCACCGGCCGTCGTCGCCGAAGCGAAAGCGGCCTTCGACCGCGACCCTCGCCTAGGGCTCCTCGCGCCCAAGGATCATGTCATTCCCTCGAGCTTCTACTGGGGATCGAACAAGGCCAACGTCGAGGTCCTCGCTCTTCGCTCGGGCCTCCGCTTCGACGACACGGCCTTCTCGTTCGCAGCCGGCTCGATGTTCTGGTTCAGGCCTGAAGCGTTCGAGCCGCTCGTCGCGCTCGATCTGTCGGTCGACGATTTCGCCCCCGAACAGGGCCAGGTCGACGGCACGCTGGCGCACGCCATGGAGCGTTTCTTCGGCATGCTCGTGGCGCAGACCGGCTATCGCCTCGCGCAGATCTCGACTGACGGCATCGTACCAGGACCGGATCCGGCCGTTCCCGTGCGGTACGCGCACGCGCCGACCCCGGTCCAGCGCTGAGTGCTCGGGGCTGGCCACGCCACGCGCCTTTCGGCTTCGATGTCGCACGTCGTCGGTCGCATCGGTGTTGGTCCGTTCCTGGGCCTGGCCTGACACGCGCGACACGAAAATCGAACGCGCGCTAGCTCTTGTTCCTCGCGACGATGACGTTCTGGAGGCAGACGGCTCGGTCGTCGATATAGTCGAGCACCTCGTAGCGCTCCGACCACCGCTGCTTGTTCCGTGCGGAGCGTGCAGGAACGTTTCCCTTCTACTGC
>Ga0194132_10000193_pt1 | contig 121796 bp, 120 predicted proteins | sample TA2KigOf80mmetaG_FD_148612 | JGI IMG/M metagenome (GOLD analysis project Ga0194132, IMG submission 148612) | Freshwater microbial communities from Lake Tanganyika, Tanzania - TA2015054 Kigoma Offshore 80m | ecosystem: Environmental > Aquatic > Freshwater > Lake | place: Tanzania: Lake... | reverse complement strand
GTGGACCGCATCCTCGCGCGCGGGCGCGTGCTCACGCTCGACGGGCCGTCGATGCGGACCAAGCACCGCGGACTTGACGACCCCACCTCACTTGGGGCCGCCGATCAACCGGCCAGAATTTCCGGAATCCAGCGGCCAGAGTTTCCGGAACCCACAGCTCCAGTCCAAGTCAGGTTCAACGAACAGCTTATGCGCCGCAACCAAGAGTCCCAGCGCCACGTACCCGAGCAGACGTAACGCCGGAACGGCCTTCCGCAAAAGTCCGTCGAAGACACGCGGTTGCTGAAACGGCGCGTCAGGCTCAGGTGGAACACGCCACTGACCTATCGGCGCGTTGAGCTGGTCGCGGTAGCCGAAACCGCGAACGAATGCCCAGAACCGCACAGAAACGGGGCGGGTATACTGTTGGCGCCGCAGGAGGTCTCGCTTGGCATCGGCACGCGCCGTGGCAACGGTCCCAGTCGTCGTCGCGATTCTGATTTCCGGGTTGGTGGTCGTTCATGCGCAGCGTCCGGCCGGCCTCACGGTGCCGCCGCTCGGCGCGGGCCCATTCATCTTCGACACGGCCGAGCAACCGAAGATTCGGGTGACCGTGCTGACCCGCGGTCTGTCGCATCCGTGGGCAATCGCGTTCATGCCTGACGGCCACCTGCTCGTCACCGAGCGACCCGGGCGACTCCGGTTCATTCGAGACGGCATCCTCGATCCGCAGCCGATTTCGGGCGTCCCCACCGTCCGCACGGATGGTAACGGCGGGTTGATGGACGTAGCGCTGCACCCGCGCTTCGGAGAGAACCACCTCGTCTACCTCACCTACACGAAGCCGGCGGGCAATGGTCGAGGTGCGCCGGCCCTCGCGCGTGGCCGACTGGACGGACACGCGCTCGCGGAGGTCCGCGGATCTCGTGGTCACCGAGGCTTCGAAGGCAACTCCGGCCTCAACGGTCGCGTCGTCTTCGGTCGTGACGGCATGGTGTACATGTCGACGGGCGGCAACACGAGCAAGGAATCCCAGGATCCGATGAGCCTGCGCGGCAAGATCCTGCGACTGACCGACGATGGTGCTGTGCCGAAAGACAACCCGTTCGTGGGTCGGCCCGGGTACCGGCCCGAGATCTACACGCTCGGCCATCGCAATACGCTGGGTCTCATCGTGCATCCTGTGACGGGCGAGATCTGGAATCACGAGAACGGACCGAACGGTGGCGATGAGGTCAACATCATCTCGCGCGGACGCAACTACGGATGGCCGACCGTGAGCTTCGGGCGCGCGTACCCCGGCCCTCGGATCTCCGAGCACCCAACGCAGGAGGGCCTAGAGACGCCGCTCGTCGTGTGGCTTCCGGCGATTGCCGTCGCCGGCATGACCGTCTACACGGGCGACAAGTTCCCAGCCTGGAAGGGCAGCCTGATCGTCGGTTCGCTCCGGGAAGGTGGTATCGCGGGAACCGGCCACTTGCAGCGCGTTGTGTTCAACACGAGGATGGAAGAGATTCGTCGCGAGTCGATGTTGCGCGAAATGCGACAACGGATCCGCGAAGTGCGGCAAGGACCGGACGAGCTGCTCTACCTGCTCACCGACGAAGACGATGGCGCATTGCTGCGCATCGAGCCCGCGGAGGAGCGCTAGGCACTTCGGCGTTACGCAGCGCCGAGCGACAACCTCGTACCCGTTTCACGCATAACGGCGGCGTGCACGGTGGCGCTCGTTCGCATGCGCAGGCGAGAGACGGCTGGAGGGAACCCGGGAAACGCGAGCGGGCGGGAACCTCGCGAGCAACGGTTATCCGGTGCCAACGCTTGCGAACACGTGCCACACTACCGCCGGCCGTACCCGACCACCTCCACGCCCTCGGTGCCACGGTGCGTGGCGCTCGCTTGAGGGTTCGGACCGGACCTGACCACTGGCTCGTCACGAGCGCGGGACGAACGCGAGAAATCGACGCGGGTTGTCGACGAGGATCTTGTGCAGCATCGCGTCGCTCACGCCAGCGTAACGGAGCTTGGGTACGAACTGCGTCACGACCGACGAGTACCCTTGTCCCCAGTTCGTCTTGAACTGCGGCTCCGGCGTCGAGTCGGCCGACAAGAGCAGGTGATCCTCGAGACCCGCGTTGAGCACGTCGAGAACGTGCCGCACCTTGTGCGCCTCGGGAATCATCGATCGTCCCATCTGGTGTCCGACGGTGTCGAATCCGAGGAACGCGCCGCGCTTGCCGAGAGCTTTCGCGGTCTGTCCCAGGGGCTCTTGATCCGGTTTGATCGTCGCGAGGTGACCGATGGCTACACGCCGCGGATCCACACCGACTGACTCGAGCAGATCGAGCTGTCCCAATGCGCACGAAGAGCACCCCTCGTGCGGCGTGTGCGTGAGAATCGGCAGGTTCGTCTGGACGTGCGCCTTGCCGATCGCGCGCACCACCTTCCGCTCGTCGGCCTGCATCGGCTGAGACGACGCGATCTCGCCGAACGCGCCCCAGCGCTGCCCACGCGCGTCGCGGACGAACTCCTGCACGAGCGCATCCTCGTCGATCTTCACGATCGCGGGTGGATATCGCGTCGTCAGCGCGAGGTCCTGGTAGTAGCCTCCGGCGACGATGATGTGCATCTCCGAACGCTGGGAGATCGCGCGCAGATTCTGAAGGGTGCGGTCGTCTCGCCGGCCTGCCGCTGCAGCGTCCACGAGGCAATTGACGCCGTCGGCGCGTGACATCTGCAGCTCACGGACCATCAGGTCCACATACTCCGCCTCGGTCGCTGGCGCCGCCACACCGGGTGGAATCTCGTTCGGACCAAGCGGACGTGGAGGTGTGAAGAGACCACCAACATGCTCGTGGAACTGCACGGACCCCGCGTTCAGGCTGCCGGGAGTCAGATCGGCGAGGATCGTCCGGATGATCGCACCTTGCGGAAAAGAGGGCTGCGTTCGAGGAACAGCCCCGTACCAGCCACCGGGTTGACCGGCAGCGAGCGCGACGGCGTGGCTCAACCGTGTGAGCGACCCGATCGACAGTCCGCCAGCCAGTGCCCGTAGGGCATGTCGGCGGTTTATCAGCCGAGCGCTGGGTTCACGCATGGGTCCACTCGTCGAACTCCGTCACGAGGCCAGTCTGACGCCACCGGCCGATGATAGATCATTCGAGGCGCCGGAGCCTGACGCAATGCCCGTTCGCTTCGCGAGAAACGTCATCGACTTGCAGCTGGTCGGGATGTCGATTTCGACGAATCCGGGAGTGCCGGCGACGTAGCGACGGACCTGTGCCACGTTGACGGGCCGGTGCATCGCGATGAGGTAATGCGACTCCGCCGCGCGCTGCGCCAGTTCCCCCGGCTCGATGAGTTGCACGCGCAGGCGGTTCGCCTTCTGGTCGGCTCTCTTGAAGTAGTGCTGCTCGAGGGTCCCAACCGGGGGACGACTCGATGGCAGCACAATCGACACGACGAGGGGATCGTCTCCAGCGGCCTCCGCATCCTGAATCACGAACTCAGCTACGGCGCGATAGTTCTGGTACGGTCCCCACTTCTGGCGACGCATCCAGGTGACGTTCTCCGCGGTCAGGAGCACCACCACCAGACCAACGATGGCATACCGAGCGCGAGCGGAGAAGAGGCGCGCGGCCACATCCCATGCCTTGACCACGACGTCTGCCGTCAGGAGCGCGACAGCCGGAGCCAGCACGATAAAGTATCGACCCAGGATCAACGGTTGATACAGTGAGACCGCCAACGCAGCGGCGCACACCGATAGTGACGGAACCACCACCAGCCGCCACAAGTCGCTCGAGAGTGGACGCCGATGCCAGAGCCACGAGCCAGCTGCCAGCCCGGCGAGAGTGACCGAGCTGAGATTCATGAGGATCCGGAACAGCTCTGTCCACGACCACGCGATCCAGAACGGCTGCGCCAGCTCCGCCAGCTTGCCGATGGCGACCACGTAGATGACCCACCCCCAACACAACACGCCGACGGCAATCGCTTTCGCGGCCTCTTTCAGGGCACCGCGACGGACCAGCGTGACGAACGCGAGCATCAACAGCATGCCGCCGAAGAGCAAGCCGAAGTAATGTGTCAGGCTCGCGACCAGGACACCGATCAAGAACACCGGCGAAAGTCGATGCTCCTGCGTAAATCGCATGTATGCCAGAAGGACGATCGTCGACTCCAGGAGAAGCAGGCCGTACGAACGGGCCTCTTGGGCGTAGACGAACGCAAATGGCGTCACCGCCAGAAGGAGCCCGGCCAGTCGGCGAGCACGCGTGTCCCGAGTCGGCGCGGCCGTGAGGAACAGGCAGTTGGCCGTCACGAACAACCACGACGGAAACCGCATCGTGAACTCGTCGACACCGACGATCCGGCCCACCAGCAGCGTCAGAAGGCTGTACAGCGGTGGGCTGTTGAGGTCGTTGAAGTACCAGCGCTCGAACGCGTGAGACAGGGACTGCTCCAAGGCGCTGCCAGCCGTGAAGAGCTCGTCGAACCAGAACGAGGACGAGCTGATCCACAAGAGGTGCAGCAGACAGACCGCCATCGTACCTGCTCGCCACCACATGCCGAAACCGTGGGATCCGTCCTCGTAAGACGCATTCATCTGCACGGAAGGGGACTGTCCGGGGAATGACCGGTAAGGGTACCACACCCGCTGGGAGTGGCGGGTCCCGCTGCGGCTCAGTGGCTGAACATCGACACGAACCTTTCTGCGACCGCACGTGGGTCCTGCTTTTCGATGTCGACAGCCGCGTTGAGCGCGCGCATGTCTGCGTCTGTGATCCGGCCGGCGAGTCGCGCGAGTGCGCGACCGATCTCCGGGTGTCTCAGAAGCATGGCCGACCGCGCTACTGGCACGGCATCGTACGGCGGAAAGTAGCGCTTCGTGTCTGCGAGCGGGAAGAGATCCAACCGGTCGATCAGCGCGCTGGTGGCGTCGCCGGCGATGAGGTCCACTTCGCCGTCGGCAAGCGCTCGATAGATGAGCGAGAGCTCCATCCCTCGGGGTTGGTTCACGAACTGCAAGCCGTAGGTCTGGACGAGGCCACGGTAACCGTCCGCGCGCTCGAGGAACTCGTGCCCGAAGCCCGGCCGCAACGTCGACGCGTACGCGGGCAGATCGTCGATGGTGCGCCATCCGTTCCGTCGGGCATCCTCGCCGCGCACGAGGATCGCGAACGTGTTGTTGAAACCTAATGGCTGCAAGACGCTGACACCTGCCGACGCATACTTCTCACGCACGCGCGCAAGCACTTCGACTGAGTCCCGAGAGACGGGCTCGCGAAAGATGGCGCTCAGACTCGTTCCCGTGTACTCGACGTACACGTCGATCGCGCCCGACCGGAGGCCTGCATCGCACACGAACGTCCCACCTAGGTTCAGGCGCCGCCGGACCTGCACGCCGTCTGAACGCGACGCTGGGGCACCTGGCGCGGCGGGCCCTCCGGCCGAGCGCACCCTCGTCGCCTCGGCCTCGATGAGCTGCGCCACGATCTCGCCCAAAAGCACCTGCTCGGTCGTGTTCTTCGACGCGACGATTATGGTGTCGGCGTGCCGGCGCCCGCCGGCGACCACCGCCACGAGCGCGGCGGTGGCCAGGAACACCGTGACGAGCGCGGCGCGCGACGAACGTCCTCGGCGCCGGGTGAGATGCCACTCCACGCGCGCGAGCACGGCGTCGGCCACGAGCGCGACAAGGGCGGCGGGAATGGCCCCGGCGAGGATCATCGTGGCATCGACCATGGCGAGCCCGCGAAAGATGTACTCGCCGAGTCCGCCCGCGCCGACGGCAGCGGCTACCGTTGCTGTACCGACGCCGATGACCGCCGCCAAGCGAAGGCCGGTCATGACCGACGGCAGTGCCAGCGGAAGCTCGACCATTCGCAGCCGCTGCCACGACGTCATGCCCACCGCGACCGCCGCCTCACGCGCCGCTCGATCCACCTGGAGCAACCCGGTCGTCGTGTTCCGCACGATCGGCAACAAGGCGTACAGGAAGAGCGCCACCAGCGCCGTTCGCGGGCCGACGCCGCCTACGAGCGGCAGCGGCAGCAGGAACCCAAGGAGGGCCAGGCTGGGAATGGTCTGCGCAACGCTGACGACCGTGAGCACCGCCTGTCCCAGCCGCGGCCGACGCGCGGCGAGGACACCGAGCGGGATGCCGACGAGAGCGGCGAGCGCGGTCGACACCAGCACCAGCGCCGTGTGCTGTCGCAGCAATTGGCCGAACTCGTTGGCGTGGCTTCGCCAGAACTCCAGGAGCGCCATATCAGCCGGCGCTCGCTGTCTGCGGACGCGCCGGCCAGGCGTCCAACAAGGCACGGATGCGAGGATCGGGCAGCGATGCTATGACGTGCGGCGGCGCGCACGCCACCAGGCACCCGTCGTCGATGACGCCGACACGCGTACCGAGCTCGAAGGCCTCGCCCAGATCGTGCGTCACCATGATGACCGTCGTGCCAACGAGACGCTGAATGCGGGCAAACTCGCGACGCAGCTCCGCACGCGTGATCGGATCGAGCGCGCCGAACGGCTCATCCATCAGCAGCACGGGGGGTTCGCCGAACAACGCTCGCGCCACACCCACGCGCTGCCGCTGTCCGCCCGAGAGCTCGTGAGGCAAGCGTCGAGCGTACTGGTCCGGGCTCAGACCCACCAGGTCCAGAAGCTCACGCACTCGCCGCTGTGCGCGCTCCACAGGCCACCGCTCCAGGCGACCGACGATCCCCGCGTTCTCTTCGACCGTCATGTGCGGAAACAGGCCCACCTCCTGAAACACGTAGCCGGTGCGCCTCCGTAGCGCGATCGGATCCCACTCGCGGGTGCTTCGGCCTTCGACCATGACCGTGCCGGCCGAGGGGTCAATCAGCCGATTCACCAACTTCATCGCGGTCGTCTTTCCGGCGCCGCTTCGGCCGACCACCGCCATCACCTCGCCGGCATGGATGCTCAGCGAGAAGTCTCGAAGAGCGTAGACGCCGGTATCCCTCGTGACGGTCACGCGGTCGAACTGGACGATGACCCCAGGGGGCCTTGCCATGGCGCCTACAATACACGACCGCCTGCGGACGAGTACGATGCTCGTCGTGAGCTCTGCCGCAGCCGCATCCGGTTCCAAATCGACAGCGATCGTCTTGCTGCTCGTTGCGATGCTCTCATTCCAGGCAGGCGCGTCGGTGGCGAAGCATCTGTTCGCGACGATCGGTGCGCCGGCTACCACGGCCTTGCGCCTCACGCTCTCCGCGCTCGTGATCGTGGTGCTGCAGCAGCCATGGCGGACCCTTCCGTCGCGTCAGGCGTGGCCCGTGATTCTCGTCTACGGCATCGCCCTCGGGACGATGAATTTCGTGTTCTACATGGCCCTTCGTACCGTGCCGCTCGGCATCGCCGTCGCACTCGAGTTCATGGGGCCACTCGCCGTTTCGCTTGCGGCGTCGCGGCACCGAAGTGATGTCCTGTGGGTCGCGCTCGCGGCTGTGGGCGTGCTGTTGCTGCTCCCGGTAACACCTCTGGGATCGACCGTCGATCCCGTCGGCGTGCTGTTCGCCTTAGCGGCGGGGGCGTGCTGGGCGACGTACATCGTGTTCGGGAAGCGGGCGGGACAGGCGCACGGCACCGCCGCCTCGGCGTGGGGCATGCTCACCGCCGCGCTCGTCGTGGCCCCAGTCGGCTTCTCCTTGGGCGATAGCGGCGCGCTGGCGCCGCGGTCGCTCGCCCTCGGCTTCGTGGTAGCGGTGCTCTCGAGCGCGTTCCCCTACACGCTGGAGATGGTCGCGTTGCGACGCCTCACGACCCGCGCGTTTGGAACGCTGATGAGCCTGGACCCGGCCCTGGCGGCGCTCGCGGGGTGGGCGCTGCTTCGCGAGCAGCTCACGATCACGCAGTGGCTCGCGGTCATCTCGATCACGATGGCTTCCATCGGCATCATGCGCAGTGAGCAGCGGCAGGATTGACCCGAGAATGGTGCTCAGCGCTTGGGCACGACGATCGCTGGTTCGATCGAAGCGGGCGGCGTGGCGTGCGGATCGTCTGGTTCGAGTTGCGCGGCGTCAGGCGGCGCTCCAGGCACTGGCTTCCATCGGAGAGGCACGCGCTCGACGCCGATGGGAAAGAGCCGTAAGGTCCCGTCGCGCATGATCTGCATCCGGAGGATGTGCTTGAAGTCTTCGATCCGGAGCGCGGAAAACGCCTCGTTGGCATGACGGCCGAACACGTTGAGCGAAACGAGCAGATACACGCCCATGATGAACGAGCCGACCACAAAGCCACCTGCGAACAGGGCTAGGCCACTGACGGCGGTCGGCAAGAGCGGGTTCTCGGCGAGTACCGGCCAGACGCGTGCCAGACGGGTCGCAACCGCGGAGCCCGCGTCAGCGAGCACGTAGGCGGCCAGCAGGTGCGCGACGCCGTGAGCCGTCCCCCCGATGCGACGGTACCGCCGCGAGTGGGTCTCGGTGAACAGCACGAAACCGAGCAGGATGAGCAGTGGACCGAACACGCGACCCAGGCCCCCGATCTGCCACCACCATCCCGCGATGGCATACACCGATGCGGTCACCCAGCCGAACTTTGGATTGATGAATGGAAAGGCCAAATTGCGCCAGGCCAGTCTCCGCGACACGGGCTCGGTGGGAAATGCGGCGCGGAGTGTGAAGTCACCCGGCAGCGACGGGACACGTAGGCCATGCGTCGGGTGCAGAAAAGCGCCGCCGCCCCCCGCCGTGATCTTCTGCGTGCCATCTTCGTGCGCGTGCCGCCGATAGTGGTGGAGATCTCCTGCCAGGTGCACCCAAACGCGCGCGCCAGCTCGTTCGAACACCCGCTCGAGATAACGGAGGTTGTTCTCGTTCACCTCCGGGTCCATCTCGTGATACGCCTCGAAGAACACCCAGTGAGGCTCGGCGCAACAGAGGATGATGCGGTCGCCCGGGCTCATCGACGCCGCCACCCGCTTGAAGTACGTGACTTGCAGCGCGTCGATGTCCGATCCGAGCTGAAAGTCGGTGCCCATCAGCCACCAGTGGCCGGGGAGCTTCAGCGCGAAGTAGCTCCGATGCTGGCGCGTGCGCCAGCCCTGAAACCATCGCTGGCTGCAGAACAGCCGGGTGAACGACACAAGGCTGTCGTACCAGTCGTGATTGCCAGGCACGGCGAAGACGTCAGGCTCGGGTGGACGGGAGTAGTTTCGCGCCGTCTCGAACGGGCGTACAAGCCGGTCCTGATAGTCGCGACGATTGGCGCTCGGGTAGACCTGGTCCCCACCGAACACGAGCAACCGGTCGCTCTGTGTGATGACGTCAGCTCCTCGCTCATCACGAGCGGAGAGGAACGGGCGCGTGATCCAGTAGGCGATTGTGTACGTGGGGTTCCAGCCGTCGCCGGTGTCGGCGACGTAGTCGATCCAGATTTCGTTCCGAGGCACGCCGCTTTCGTCGTTCGTGTAGTCGAAGACGTCCTCGGTCTGCGATGTGGCGGGCGCTTCCAGCAGCCGATAGTCGGAGTGCCGACCGAACATGGTCGACACGAGTACGTCCAAGCCGGTCGAGATGAGCGGCGAGGGATCGAACCAGCCCACCATGGCGCGCCGCTGGTTCGGCGGCGGCGGCGTTGCCGCGGCAGGAGTCGCGACAGTGTCTCGGAACGCAGAAGGTTCGCTCAAACGTCAGGCCGAGTTGGTTCCCAGAGTCAGCGAAGGGGCGGACCTGTGATGTCACCCAGCGCGCGTGCGCCGCGCAGTACGTTGACGATGCTGAAGTTGCCTTCGTGGCACGCGTACTCGTACATCGGCCCCTGCGTGACACCGCGCGCGGCCTGATTGGTCGTCAGGGGATAGCGCGCGGTCCACGAGCGCGCGAACTGCGTCGGGTCCGTCCACGTGAACTCGTAGTCCATGGTTTCCGCGTCGATGCGCGTGAAGCGTTCGACCACCTTGAGCGTCGGCCTGGCGCCTCGCCAGGATGTGGCCCACCAGTACTTCGACTTATCGAGGAAGCGCTCAGTCTCGACGACCAGCGTGTCCCCTTCCCATCGCCCGCGTGACTCGCCGAGCCACTGCGGCGACACGCGGGGACGCCCGTCGAGCGGAATCAGTCGGATGTCGTGGAACATCTCCGCGTGTATCGCCACGTACTGCGGCGTCTGCACGATGAACACGTTGTTGTTGTAGCCGGTCCAATACGGGAGCGGCAGGCCGTCGGTCAGGCAGCGCTCACCGGTATCGAAGTCCTCGTGGCCGTCACGCGCGCCGCGCCCGTAGTGCTCGGCGGCCTGCTTCGCTGCGACACGGCCCTGCGGCGTGTACGGCAGGAGACCGTCAGGGGGATAGACGATGAGTGACGTGCGCCGGTCGGGCAAGCCCGCCGCCGCCGGATCGAACCAGACCTGGTTGTACGTCCCGGGATCGCCGGCGCCAACTGTCGGCTCTTCGATGTTGCGCTTGCGCGCGGCCGCTTCCATAGTCGCGGCTTCTTCGGCAGTCAGATGCGTGCGACCGGCGAAACGCGCCGGGCGCTCGAGCGGCGTAATCGTGGAGCCCGTCCACTGACCTTGCACATCGGGTGCGCCCCAGGGCGTGCGGGGCGCTCGCGTGTTCGTGGTCGCGGATCGCTTGCTCCCGCTTCGGCCGTCGGTCGACCTCGCGCTCTCCTGCGCCAACGCAGGCGCCACCATCGTCAACGCGATCGCGGCTGCAGCTGCCAGTTTCACGATTCCCCTCCTTGCCGCGTGGATTGTGACCCACCCACGGTGGCAGGACAAGAGCCATGTTACCGGTTCGTGAGCTGACCGGCCAGGCCGCACGGCCCAGCCGACGGCCGCGGGCAGCCGTGACGCCTCTTACCCGAACCGATATGTCAGCGTGTGGATCCGCTCGGAATCGGTTGCCGCTCAGGGAGCGAGTCGACCACCGCGCGCCAGCCGTCGTCGTGATCGGAGGTCAAGGCTAGCCGCGCGCCACACAAGAGCGTGCGCCGGTCGCGAACGCGGCTCGTCCACACGCGTTGCACGCGCCGCGACACATCGAGACGGGTGAGCTTCAGGGTGAAGAACGGCGGAAACGCGATTCGGTCCGCGTCCTCGACGGCGAGACAGAGGCCGCCGTAGCTCACATCAACCACGGACGCAGCCACGCCGTCGACCACTGCCTCGACCTGGACCCGCTTGCGGGGCGTTCGACGGGTCTGCGGTTGTGCCTCGAGAAGCGTCGTCACGGCCCTCACAAACGCGGCGTGCTCGAGAGGTGTCACCAGGTAGACGGCTCGCTCGCGTTCGGCCTCCTTCTGCAGCACCAAATCCGGATCACCAATCAGCACGGTGCGCGTCGGCAAGCGACGACTTCGGATCCAGATGACCAGATTCAGGCCGTTGTACGACTCCAACTTGACGTCCGATACGAGGAGCTCCGGTGGGGCTATTTCCAATTGGCTGCGCGCGTCCTCGAAACGGTTCGCGACGGCGACCCGGAAGCTCGCATCGCTCAGCCAGCGCTGCAGCCGCTCGCGCTGGGGGCGCTACGGGAGACGACCAGAGCTCGACGTGGAGGCGTCATCGCGCCTCCAAAGCCCGCACGTCGCAAGACTTGAGCAGAACGCTCATGGTTCGGACTGACGGGCGCGCCCTCGCGCCGCGGCATTCAAGACCGTTGCAAGTGGCCTGCCGACCTGTTCGAGCTCTGTGGGCCTTCGTGCTTTTGGAGGGAAACAGCTTCAATAACTGCTGGGGGGTGTGGCGGCGTGACTGCGAGCGGCGCGGGTGAACGATGACTCGCCCTTCACCTCACCCGGGAACGCCGGACAAAAGGACTCCGCCAGGTAGACATCTCGGCTGTTCGGGTTTTAAGCCACCAGGCGGGCGGCCTATCGGTTCGCCTCTTGGAACTCTTCGTACCAGGCCATCTGAATGGCCTCCAGCTTTGGCTCGTTGGACGCCGTCGGCGCGTCGTCGAAGCCATCCAGGGCGAGGATGCGTTCGCGCAAATCTGTGAACCGCAAGGTCAGCGGGTCGAGGCCGGGGAACTTCTCCGCCAACGCGAGACCGATCTCTTGGGAGTCCGTCCATTTCATGAGCGCACCGCCTCGTCGTTCCGATCTCTCCGATCGGACTTGCCTAGCTGGATGCCACCCCCTTCTTGTACGTAGTTCCGGGTGTACATCGGCAACTCGCAGACGACATCCCCCTTGATCACGGCCTGGCAGCCCAATCGAGACTGCGGCGTGAGGTCCCACGCGGTATCGAGCCGATCCGTTTCGTCGTCCTCCATCTCGCTCAAGTTCTGCGCGCCCTGTCGGACGATGACGTGGCACGTCGTGCAGGCGCAGCTCCCGCCGCACGCATGTTCGAGTGGCACGCCCAGGTTCTTCGCGACGTCGAGGAACGACTCAGGTTTGCCGTGATGGGAGTACGGCAGCTTGCCGTGCTCGAACTCCACCGTCTGGGGCGTGCCATCAATGATGAACGTGACTTTGGGCATCTGGCTCTCTCACCGAACGTCGTCGACGTTTTTCCCGGCCAGTGCGACGCGGATGCTGCGATTCATCATGAGCTCCGCCAGATGCTTCGTCGCGTCGTTGAGGGCCTGGGTCCACTGCTCGATCGCGGCCTTGTCTTCGGACGTCAGGACGTGTTTCAGGCCCGCCAGCGCCTGCTCGATCCGCCTCTGTTCTCCCGGCGCCAACTCGGTCGCCACCTCGGCGAACTCTGAAGCCCGCAGTGACTTCTCGGTGGCCGTCACGACTGACTCGGCTTCGTTCTTCGCTTCGATGAGCAACCGTGCCGCGAAATCAGCCTCGGCATGCTCGAAGGAGTCGACCAGCATCCGCTCGACCTCGTCGTCGGTGAGGCCATAGGACGGCTTCACTTCGATCGTCTGCTCGACTTGCGTGCGTAGCTCGGACGCCGTGACGCTCAAGATGCCGTTGGCGTCGATCTGGAACTGCACCTGCACGCGCGGCAGCCCCGCTGGCATCGGTGGGATGCCGCGTAACTTGAATCGCGCGAGGGACCGGTTGTCGCCGACCAGCTCGCGCTCACCCTGGACGACGTGAATGTCGACTGCGGTCTGGTCGTCCACGGCAGTGGTGAACATCTCGCTGCCGGAGGCAGGAATCGTGGAATTGCGCAGGATGATCTTCGTCGTCACGCCACCCATCGTTTCAATGCCGAGTGAGAGCGGCGTCACGTCCAGCAGCAGCATCTCCCGATTGCCGGTCGTCAAGATATCGGCTTGCACGGCCGCGCCGAGGGCGACGACCTCGTCGGGATTCAGCTCGGTGTGCGGCGTCCGGCCGAAGAGTTCGCCGACACGCGCCCGAACGGCGGGAATGCGGGTCGAACCGCCCACCATCACGACTTCGTCGATCTGCTCGGGCTCCAGGCCCGCGTCTGCGAGCGCCTGTCGGCAGGGGGCCAGCGTGCGCTCAATGATTGGCGCGATCGCTCGCTCGAACCCCGCACGCGTCAGCGCCATACGGTACTGCCGGCCCACGGCGCGCTGGATGCGGCCGTCCGCTGTGACCTCGAATCCATCGACGCGAATGTCACTCTCGTCGCGCTCCGACAAGTCGTGCTTCGCTTGAATCACCGACCGGCGGATGGCCTGCACCAGCTCCGCGTCGTACGCACCGTTTCGATGGATCACCGCACCGTTCTGTTCGAGCGTGTCCAGCACGATTTGCGTGAAGATCCGGTCGATGTCGTCCCCGCCGAGGTGGGTGTCGCCGTTGGTGGCGAGGACCTGGAACACGCCGTCCTCGACGAGAAGGATTGAGATATCGAACGTACCACCACCGAAATCGTAGACGGCAATCAGACCTGCGTGCCGCTTGTCGAGACCGTAGGCCAGCGAGGCCGCCGTCGGCTCGTTGATGATGCGGAGGACTTCCAGTCCTGCGATACGGCCGGCGTCACGCGTCGCCGTCCGTTGTGCGTCGTTGAAGTACGCGGGAACCGTGATGACGGCGCCCGACACGTCCGGGTCGACCTCGCCGAGCGTCGCGAAGAACTCTTCCGCCCGGCGCACCAACTCGCGCAGGACGAGCGCCGAGATCTCCGGTGGCGTCAGCTCCTTCTCGCCGACCCCGATCTTGACGACGCCACCGGCGTCGCCCGACACGCGGAACGGCAAAAGCGCCGCTTCACCGACGACGTCGTCGATGCCTCGCCCCATGAACCGCTTGACCGAATAGACCGTCCGCTCGGGCTCCGTGAGCAACCGGCGTTGTGCTTCACGTCCGACATACGCCGTCCCGTCTACCGCGATCGACACGATCGAGGGAACGAGCCCCTCACCGCTCTTGTCGCGGATGACCACCGGCCGCCCCTGATCGACATAGGCGACGAGGCTGTTGGTGGTGCCGAGATCGATGCCGACGACTCTGGCCATCAGGCTGCCAATTCCCGTTCGATGCCCGCCAGCAGGTTGTTGATGTAATTGCGCTCGAGCATTCGTTCCCGCAGCGCCTCGAGCACGGTCCGTCGCTCCCCCACGTCCGCCCGACGATCGATGAGCGCGTCCCAGCGCGCGGCCAGGTCCTGCAGCTCGGTTTCATGGGCGGCGCGCCGTGCTTCGATGGGGACGCGCGCGCGTTCCAAGCGCGGTCTCCAGGCGTCGGGAGATGTACCGCCGGCGCGCAGCTCTCGGATCTCGTCCAGCTCCTCGTTCAGCGCGAACACCTCTTCGAGCAGGGACGCCGGTACGTGTTTGCCGCCATCGGCGTTGCCGCCGGCGGGCATGCCCTCCAACTGCAGCAGGTACTCCACCCGCGCGATCGGATGTCGAAGCGTCCGATACGCGTCGTTCAGGTACGATGACCGCTCCAGACTTGCGCGGCGTTCGACGGGGCTGGCGTTGTAGAAGTAGTCCGGGTGGAACTGGCGGCTCAAGGTCCGGAAACGCTGCTCGAGCTCCGCGCCGTCGATCGTCAGTTTGCGACGGAGCCCGAAGTAGGAGAAGTAGTCACCGTGCCGCCCGAGCGCCAGAATCTTCGTGCACTTCGGGCAGAAGTGGACGTCAATCGGCGCGCCACCGCCGCAGCTACGGCAGACTTGAAGCGTGGACGTGTTCTCGGCGCTCATGACAGCAAGCTCGACGGCGGTGGTGCGCGTGCGGTATGCGGGCGCGTCGGCGCTCACGCGCCAAACGAGCTCCCGCACCCGCACGTCGACTTCGCGTTCGGGTTGTTGAAGACGAATCCCTTGCTCAGCAGACTCGTGTCGTAGTCGAGCACCGTGCCGTTCAAGAACAACAGGCTCTTCTTGTCGACGAAGATCTTGGCGCCGTCCGATCCCTCGAACACCTGATCGCCGAGGCGAGCCGTCTTCTCCCAGGCAAACGTGTAGCTCAGGCCCGAACAGCCACCGCCCTTCACGCCGACACGCAGTCCTCCCTCGTCGATGCCCTGCTTGGCCATCAACGTCCGAATCTTGCGTGCAGCGGTTTCCGTGATCTGAATCATTCGTGCAACTGCGTCGCCAGGGCTGGATCGATCCGTCATGCGACGTCGGACGACCTCTTGGAGCCCCGCCAAGTCATGCCGTCGGCTGAGCGGCTGGTTGCACCGAGTCCGCCTGGCCCTGTTTCTTCTTGTAGTCGCTGATCGCCGCCTTGATGGCGTCCTCAGCCAGCACGGAACAGTGAATCTTGACTGGCGGAAGGCTGAGCTCAGCGACGATTTCGGTGTTCTTGATGGCGAGCGCCTGATCGACGGTCTTCCCCTTGAGCCACTCGGTGGCCAAGCTCGAGCTCGCGATCGCCGAGCCGCACCCGAATGTCTTGAACTTCGCGTCATCGATGACCCCAGTCTCGGGATTCACCTTGACCTGAAGCTTCATCACGTCGCCACACTCCGGCGCGCCCACCAACCCCGTGCCCACATTCGGATCGTCTTTCGGCAGCGATCCCACGTTCCGCGGATTCTCGTAGTGATCGATCACTTTGTTCGAGTAAGCCATGCTGTCTGCTCCTGCCCCTACCGTGAAAACTTCAACCCTGAAGCTTCAATTTTCGATACTGCATGTCAGTGGACCTGCCACTGCATGGTGGAGAGATCGACGCCCTCCTTGGCGAGCTCGTAGAGCGGGGACATCTCCCTCAAGCGCGTCACCACCGTAATGAGCTTGTCGGCCACGTAGTCGACTTCCTCCTGTGTGGTCCAGCGACCGAGGCCGAACCGGATGGAGGAGTGGGCGAGGTCGTCACCCGCGCCCAGCGCCTTCAAGACATAGGATGGCTCGAGGCTCGCCGACGTGCAGGCGGAACCAGACGAGACCGCGACGTCGTTGATGCCCATCAGCAGCGACTCGCCCTCGACGTACGCGAAGCTGACGTTGAGGCTGTGTGGCAGGCGATGCTCCATCGACCCGTTCACATAGATCTCGTCCAGGCCCTTGTGCAGCCGTTCGTTCAGCCGGTCGCGCAGCGCGCCCAGGCGCGCGGCGTCCTGCGTCATCTCGGCCTTGCAGAGCGCGGCCGCCTTGCCCATTCCCACGATGCCCGGTACGTTGAGCGTGCCTGACCGCATGCCGCGTTCGTGCCCACCCCCGTCGATCTGCGGGGCCAGCAGCACGCGCGGATTGCGGCGTCGGACGTAGAGCGCGCCCACGCCCTTCGGTCCATACATCTTGTGAGCGGTCAACGACACGAGGTCCACCTTCAGGTCGTTGACGTTGAACGGTACTTTGCCAACCGCCTGCACGGCATCGGTGTGGAAGAGGATGCCTTTCTCCTTGGCGATCGCGCCGATCTCGGCAATCGGCTGGAGAACGCCGATCTCGTTGTTGGCGGTCATGATCGAAATCAAGATGGTCCTGTCGGAGATGGCGTTACGCAGATCGTCGAGACTGATACGCCCGTCCTTCTGCACCGGCAGATACGTGACCCGACAGTCTTCCTTTTCGAGCCGCTTGCACGTATCGATGACCGCCTTGTGCTCGGTGACCGCCGTGATGATGTGCCGGCCCTTCTCGCGGTACATTTCGGCGACGCCCTTGATGGCGAGATTGTTGGACTCGGTGGCCCCGCTGGTGAACACGATCTCCTTGGCGCCCGCACCGATGAGATCCGACACGTGCTTGCGGGCCTGCTCGACCGCGTCCTCCGCGGCCCATCCAAAGGGGTGGTTGCGGCTCGCCGCGTTTCCGAACTGCTCCGTGAAGTACGGCACCATCGTCTCGACCACACGGGGATCGACAGGGGTGGTCGCGTGATAGTCCATGTAGATCGGCAGCTTGATCGCCATAGTGTCCGTCACTCTCTCCAGATCATCAGCGCTCGCGCTTCACACGTGGGTGTGGAGCACGGCGGCAAGTGTCCGCGGCGGAGATACTACTCCCCCAGTGTCGGCCGCCAACTCCGCGACCGTGCACTCGCCGAGCGCGGCCAAGATCCGCTCGCGCACGCGCCACAACGGATCGCGTACGTTGCACTTCGCAAACTGATCGCACGTGCTGCCATCGGTGGAACACGCCGTGACCGTGACCGGTCCATCGATAGCCTGAATCACGTCCGCCACTGAGATGTTCGCTGGCAAGCGCGCCAACTGATAGCCCCCGCGCGTCCCCTGCTGCGACAGCAAGAGCCCGCCCCGTACGAGTCGCTGCAGCACCTTCGCGAGCAGCTCGATCGGGATGTCGTACTGCTCGGCAATCTCGCGCGCGCTCGACGACCCACGTTCGCCTCGGACGGCGAGATGTTTCATGGCCATCAGCGCGTAGTCGGCCTTTTTTGAAAGTCTCAGCATTGGGAGTCAAGCTCGCCAAAATCCGACCACGGAAGTCCGATCGAATCCGACCGCCATGGTCCTATATTACTCGATCTCCACAGCCCGGGTGAGCGTACCTCCCAGGCTGATCTGGCCTGGCGCGTCAGTACTTGGGCTGTGAAGGGTCCACCTTGTCCACCCAGTCGAGAACTCCGCCTTTGAGATTCAGGACACGCGTGAAGCCAACCGATCGCAGGAAATCGGCGGCTTTCGCGCTTCGGCCGCCCATCTTGCACATCACCACGAGCTCTTCCGTGGCATCCAGCTCAGCATATCGCCGGGGCAGTTCGCCGAGCGGGATCAGCTCAGCGCCAGGGATCCGGTTGATCTGGAACTCGTTCGGCTCGCGGACGTCGACGATTCGAGGAGGCTGGCCCTTGTCGATCCGCTGCTTCAGCTCGACCGAGGTAATTTCGAACCCGTTGCTCGCCACACTCACGACGCTCGCCTCCGCAGCGGGCCTAACCCCACAGAATTGCTCGTAGTCAATCAGCGTGGTCACCGTCGGGTGCGTGCCACACACGGGGCAGTCGGGATCCTTCGGAACCTTCAGCTCGCGGAAACGCATCTTCAGCGCGTCATAGAGCAAGAAGCGGCCGACGAGAGGCTCGCCGACCCCGGTCAAGAGCTTGATCGCCTCAGTGGCCTGAATCACGCCGATGACGCCCGGCAGCACGCCCAGCACGCCACCCTCGGCGCAGCTCGGTACCAGGCCGGGCGGCGGCGGCTCCGGGTACAAGCAGCGATAGCACGGGCCCTTCTTCATCCCGAAGACCGAGGCTTGTCCCTCGAAGCGGAAGATGCTGCCGTACGTGTTTGGCTTTCCGAGCAGCACGCACGCGTCGTTGACCAGGTATCGCGTCGGGAAATTGTCCGTGCCGTCGAGGATGACGTCATATGGCTCGAACAGCCGAAAGGCGTTCTCCGAGGAGAGCGCCTCTTCGTAGGTGTCGACCTGAATGTGCGGGTTCAACGCGAGCAAGCGATCCTTTGCCGACACGAGCTTCGAGCGCCCGACATCCGGCGTCCCGTGAATGATCTGCCGCTGCAGGTTGCTGTAGTCCACCACGTCAAAGTCGACGATACCGATGCGCCCGACGCCAGCGGCTGCGAGGTACATCGCGGCCGGCGAGCCGAGTCCGCCCGCACCGATACACAAGACGCTCCCCCCCTTGAGGCGCCGCTGACCGTCGACGCCCACCTCCGGCATGATGAGGTGCCGGCTGTAGCGCTTGATTTCCTCGTTGGACAGATCGGGAAGTGTTGAGCTCATGGATGTCACGACCTGCTCAGACGCGCCAGATCAGCTACGCGATCCCCCAGCCACCGACGGAACGATGCTGATGGTGTCGCCCGCCGAGACCGGCGTCTGCTCCTTCTTCAAAAAACGGATGTCCTCGTCGTTCACGTAGATGTTCACGAAGCTCCGCAGCTTGCCCTGGTCGTTGTACAGGTGGGGCCGCAGACCCGCGTGTCGCGTCGTCAGATCGGTCAGCAGTTCGCCCACCGTCGATCCGACCGCCTCCACGGCGTCTTGCTTGTCGGTGTACGGCCTAAGCGGAGTGGGAATCAGAATCTTGGTCGCCATGCAGCTCGCCCTCGTCGAAACTCGTCCGGTCCTCTCTCAGAAACCACACCGTCATATCACGCGCCGCGCCCGCCATCACCGAGACGATCACGTAGGCGAAGGTTGGCCAGGCGTGATCCAGATCGTACTGAGACGGACGGGCGGGGTGGTCGGGGTGTGAATGATAGAACCCCAGCAGCTCGGCGCCGCCCTTCGTCGCCTGCTGCTCCGCCACGCGATAGTCTGATGGCCGCACCATGAAACGCCGGCGCGGCCCTTCCTCCGTCGTGTTCGGCAACGCCACCACGCCCGTGACCAGACCGTCGCTGCCGACCAGAGCTCCACAGCACTCGTGCGGAAATGTCTCTTCGCCGTGCCGCCGAATCGCTAGGCCCACGCCCGCATCGAGCATGACGCGCGTCCTAGGCATCGGCGGTCCAAAACGCTTCGCTGAAGTACTTCTCTGCACCGTCCGGGAACACCGTGACGACGACACCCTCTGTCAGCCGGCGCGCCACCTGCAGCGCCGCCGCCAGTGCCGCGCCGGAGCTGATGCCCACCAGCAACCCTTCTTCGCGCGCCAAGCGCCGGACGAGCCCGTACGCGTCTTCGCTGCTGATGCCCAAGTCCTCGTCGGCCAGCGTGGGATCGTAGATCCGCGGCACCATCGCGGTCGCCATGTGCTTCAGCCCCTCCAATCCGTGGAAGGGAGAATCCGGTTGAAAGGACACCAGCTTGATGGCCGGGTTGAAGCGCCGCAACGCGCGACCGGTCCCCATGAACGTCCCGCTCGTGCCGAGCCCAGCGACGAAGTGGGTGAGGCGACCCTCCGTCTGCTCGATGATTTCCGGTCCGGTGGTGTCGAAATGCGCGCGCCAGTTGCCGTCGTTGCTGTACTGGTCGGGATAGAAGTACCGGTTCGGATCGGCTGCCACCATCTTCCGAACCTCGCGAATCGCCCCGTCCGTACCCTCGAGCGGATCGGTCAACACGAGCTCGACGCCGAACGCCCGCAGAATCAACTTGCGCTCGGGACTCGCGTTGTCAGGCAGGCACAACTTCACCGAGTACCCTTTCGCCGCACCGACCATCGCGTACGCGATGCCCGTGTTCCCGGACGTCGCGTCCACGATCGTGAGGCCCGGCCGAAGCCGGCCCGATGCCTCGCCGTCGAGAATCATCCGATAGGCGGCGCGGTCCTTGACCGACCCGCCAGGGTTCTGCCATTCCGCTTTCGCGTACAGCTCGACGCCCGGCGTCTCCCGCTCGAACCGGCGCAGGCGCACCAACGGCGTGCGGCCGATAAGGTCGAGAACTGATGAGGCTGCACGATCGGTGGCGGAAGGCGAAGACGACGACATTCTATCAGGTCGATATGCGACCGGAGTAGTCCGGGATTATATCAGACGTTGGTATACTCGGCTCCACCCGCATGTCCTCAGGTTCGGCCACCCCGATCAGCGCCTCGGCACAGGAGCGCGACGTGGTTGTCCGCCTGGGCGGCTGGCTGTTCAAGCGGCGGAGCTGGCTGCCCATTCCCATCGTCTCGCTCCTGTTGCTGCTGCGCACGTCAAGCGGTTCAGCGGAGCGACTCTGGCTTGGCGTGGCACTCGTGGCGGCCGGCGAGATGCTCCGCCTGTGGGCGGTGCACCACATCGGTGTCATCTCTCGCACGCGCGGCGAGCGCCTCGGCCCCCTCATCTCAACGGGGCCGTTCGCCTACGTCCGGAACCCACTCTACCTCGGCAACATGGCGCTGTGGGTCGGCTTCACCCTTGCCGCCGGGCTTCTCTGGCTCGCACCAATGGTCTGCGTGCTGCTCGCACTCGAATATCACGCCATCGTACGATGGGAGGAGGAACTGCTTCTGGCGCGAATGGGCCCGCCGTATCGCGCGTACATGTCGGCCGTTCCACGCTGGGCGCCAAACCTACGTCGACGAGAGCCCGCGGCTCTCGCCGCGCCGGCCCAAGCCTCGGCCCACACGGGCTACTCCTGGCGCGACACGCTCGCCAGTGAGCGGAGCACACTGCTCGAGATCGCGCTCGGGTTTCTTGTGGTCGTTGGTCTTCGCTAGTCACCGATCTCGAGCGATCGCCAGAGGTACCAGCTCGCGACGGTCCGATAGGGTCGCCACGGCTCTCCAATCTTCGCGAGCCGCTGAGGGTCTGGACGTTTGCCAAGCCGGTAGAGGCGCTGGACCGCGGTGACGATCCCGAGATCGCCAACCGGCAGGACGTCGGGGCGATGCAGTCGGAACATCAGGAACATGTGGGCGGTCCATGGTCCGAACCCTCTCACAGCGGTCAAGCGCTCGGCAACCACCTCTTCTGGCAGCACGTCGAGCTCGTCGAGCCGCAACCGACCGTCGCCAATCCGCGCACACAGATCGCGCAGATAGCCGACCTTCTGGCGGCTCAGGCCGGCCCCGCGCAGGCTCGCGTCATCGAGGCCGGCGATGGCGGCCGCGTCCGGAATCTCACCGTCCGGGAAGAGCGCGAGCAGGCGTCCGAAGATCGTCGCCGCCGCCCTGGTCGACAGCTGTTGATTGACGATGGCCGACACCAGAGCCGTGAGATGGTCCGACCGTCGCCGTTCGCGGAGCCGGCAAGGGCCCACGGCGCGCACGACGGTTCCCAGCACGGGATCGACGCGCATGAGATGCCGTCGTGCTCGGCGGTAATCGTCCGAGGTCAACGCACGGGGCGCCGTGTACCGCTCGTCAAGGAAGGTCACTTGATCGCAACGGTCAGCGTCACGCTCGATCGAATCTCGATTGTGGCTGGCTCAATCGGCGTGGTCGGCGCATCCGCCATGGCTACGCGCGCCGCCATCATCGGCCGTGGGTATTCGGGCTTGCGCGTGTCGTCGATTCGGAGGACGCGGACCACCGTCTGCCCAGCGCCAGCGGCCGCCGCATCGGCGCGTGCGCGGGCATCGACGACCGCCAGCCGCAGCGCCTCGCGCTCGAGGGCGCTCCGCTCTTTCAGGTCATACCGAACGTTCTCGACGGCGGTCGCTCCACCCTGCATCGCAGCGTCGATGACTTCTCCGGTGCGCTCGACCGCATCCACCCGGATCTCGACGGCGTTGCGCGCGGTGAAGTCTCGCGGAACCCGTCTGCCGTTCACGAAGTCCACATCCTGATGAATGGTGTAGCCGAGTGTCCGGATGGCGTCTTTCGGAAGGCCGGCCGTCGCCACTTTCTGCAGCATCGCGGTCATCGTCATGGCGTTTTGCTGCTGCGCGTCACGGGGCGTGCGCGAGCGGGTCTCGACCGCCGCGGTCACGAAGGCCTGATCCGGTGCGCGGCGAACGATCGCCTCGCCCGTCGTGACGATGGAAGGCACGGAGAGCGGGTTCCCGCTAGACGGAGTGTCCTGCGCCGCGAGAGGTGCGGCGAGCGGCGGCAGCCAGAGCCAGAGCACGAGGATGAGCGTGCGCATATGAGCCTAGTTACGCATACCGGTATAGTTTAGAAGATGACTCCGCTCGACGGTATCAACGTCCTCGACCTCACACGCGTGCTCTCGGGCCCGTACTGCACGATGCTGCTGGCAGACATGGGTGCTCGCGTCATCAAGGTGGAACAGCCCGGCAAGGGTGACGACACCCGCGCCTGGGGCCCCCCGTTTCAAGGTACCGAAAGCGCGTACTTTCTCAGCATCAACCGGAACAAGGAGAGCGTGACGCTCGACTTCAAACATCCAGACGGCCGTCGCATCCTCAACGAGCTGATCGCTTGGGCGGACGTGCTGGTCGAGAACTTCCGTCCCGGCACCTTGGACAAGCTGGGCCTTGACGGAGCCACGCTGACGGCACGTCACCCGCGCCTGGTCTATTGCTCGATCTCCGGCTTCGGGCACACCGGCCCCCGCCGCGAAGAACCCGGCTACGACGCGGTCATGCAGGGCGAAGCCGGGTTGATGAGCATCACCGGGCCGAGCGACGGGTCAGCGTACCGATTGGGGGTGGCCATCGCCGATGTGGCCACGGGAATGTTCGCCGCGCAGGGCATCACCGCCGCGCTCTTCGCACGCGAACGGACTGGCCGCGGCCAAGTCATCGATATCGGTATGCTCGACTCCGTCGCCGCGCTGCTCACCTATCAGGCCGGGATCTATTTCGCCACCGACGCCGCACCAGGACGTCTCGGCAATCGGCACCCGACGATCGTGCCGTATGAGACCTTCGGCGCTTCGGATGGCGAATTCGTCCTCGCTGTGGGGAACGACGATCTCTGGCGCCGATTCTGTCGCGTCGCAGAGCTGGACCTGGGGGACGCCTACGCCACGAACCGACAGCGCGTGGCAGGATACGCGCAGCTGCGGCCGATCCTCGCCGAGCGCCTGAAGACCCGGACGCGTGCGCACTGGATCGAGGCGCTGAACGCGGCCGGCGTACCGTGCGGATCCGTTCGAGACTTGGCGGAGCTCTTCGCCGATCCCCAGGTCGCGGCGCGACACATGGTCGCAGACGTGAACCACGCGACGCTGGGTCGGCTTCGGGTGCTGGGCACTCCGCTCAAGTTCTCCGAGACGCCTGTGTCGATCCGCTCGGCGCCGCCGACCCTGGGGCAACACACCGCGGACGTGCTCGTGAACGACCTTCGCCTGACGCCCGCCGATGTGGAGGGGTTGCGCACGCAGGGAGTCATCTAGTGGAGACGGTCATCGTCCGCAAGTGGGTCACCGACGCCATCGAACGGGCGAAGCGGCGCGCGCAGGACCGCCGCGCACGCACCGACACGGCCCATCAGGAGTTCGCGACGTTGCTCGACCAGGCGATCGTCCCGCTGTGTCGACAGGTGGCTGGCGCACTCAAAGCCGCGGGCTATCCCTTCACCGTGATGACGCCGAGTGGCGCGGTTCGCCTCGCGTCGGAGCGCTCGGGGGACGACTACATCGAGATCACGCTGGCCACAGAGACCGAGGAGGATGCCGCCGACGGACCTTGGGTGATGGGATACACGCGACGGACGCGCGGGCGGCACGTGCTCGACACCGGCCGCCCCATTCGGCGATGTCCCGTGCGGGACATCACCGAGGAGGACGTGCTGACGTTCCTGGCGACGGAGCTGGAACCGTTCGTCGAGCGATGAGGGGCGCCGTGCGAGCCACGTTGGCCCCTCCTGGAGTGAGAGACCTGCGGGCTGAGCCCCGATTGACTAAGCCAGCCGCTCCACGAAGGATGTGTCAATCCCCTGACGCTTGAGCAGGTCGAGCAGTCCAGCCCGGTCAACAGACCGGCGATACGCCTCGCGTACGTCGACGGCGCCGCTCTGCACGAAGGCCACGAGCGCGTCGTTGAGGGGCACCATGCCGCTCTGGCGACCGCCCTCGATGGCCCTCGGAAGATGCGCCATCCGGCCCTCGGCAAGGATGCCCGACACCATCGGCGTGTTGAGCAGGATTTCGCGAGCCGCCACACGGCCGCCGCCCGACTTTCGCAGCAGCACCTGGCTCACCACGCCGCGCAGATTCTGCGCGAGGGAGAGCTGTACCTGACGGCGATGCTCGGGAGGGTAGAGGTCGATCAGACGCTCCACCGCTCCGGTCGCGTGGTGGGCCGGCACGCTGCCGATGACCTGCTGACCGCCGGCAGCGGCGTCGAGCGCCACGCTCATCAGCGCCGGGGTTCGAAGCAAATCGTCGATGACGAGCACGTCCGGATGCTCGCGGAGTGCCGCCCGAGCGGCCGCGGCCACCTCGTCGCTGCCGCCGTGCGCCTCGCGCTGGCTGATGAACGCGCCGTGACGCTCGTGCACGACATTGACTTCGCTCTCGAACGTGATGACGTAGTCGCGACGCGTCCGGTTGATGAGATCAACCATCGACGAGATCAACGTGCTCTTGCCGCTCGCGCGTGGGCCGGAGACCAGCACCAAGCCCTCGGCTTCGCCGACCAGCGCCTGAATCTCGCGCGAGAGGCCAAGCTGGGCTGCCGACTGCGGCCGCACCGGCACGATCCGGAACACCGCGCCTGGACCGCGTTGGTCATGGAAGGTGCTGCAGCGCACCGAGCCGAGGTCGGCCAGTTCCCACACCCACTCGATCGATCCGATCCCCCCAGCGTCGGCCGCGCTTTCGGGGGTCACGCCACGCAGGAGCGACTCGATCTCCTGCGCGCTGAGAGCGGCGGTGCCGTCCAGAAACTGGACGTCGCCATCGAGGCGAACGGACGGCTTCGATCCAGAGCAGATGAAGAGTGCCGTGGCGCCTCGCGAAGCGGCAAGGCGCAGAAGGCGTTCGAGCGGAGCGACAGAGGGCTCTGAAGTCATCGCCTCTCGTCCACTACGAACGATCGGCAATACGACCGCGGACTGAGCCGGTTCGGCATGCGAAGGGAACGGAACGAAGTCTTGTGGCGTGGACATCTTGGCTTCACCCTCTCGATAGGCAGCGAACGATGGTTTCACGAGGACTGGCAGCGGCGTGGGTGCGGTGCGGTCCTCGCGCGACTGAGCCGCTGGCGGATCGAGGGGACGCGGCACGAACGGCGCGACGGGCACCGGGACGGCGACCGGCAGCACCGCCGCCGCGGGTATCGCGATCTCCTGTGCGATCTCCTCGACCTCGATCGGGGGGGCCGGCGGCACCACGGGGACTGGCGGAGTGATGGGCGCAACCGAAGCGACGTGGGCAGCGGGGGCAACAGCGACGGCCGACAACGAGACGACCGGCACCACGGGGGCATCCGGCGGTTCGATCGCCGCTGGCGGCATCACAGTAGCTGGCGGCGCTGGCGCCTCAGGCGTTCGAGCCGGCTCGAATCGCGGCAACAAACTCGCGGGCGAGAAGGCGGCCAGCCAAGAGGCGATCGCCTTCTGCGATTCGTTGGGCCCGGGCGTGGTCGCGGCCGCACGCGAGAGCTGCTCCGCTCGTGGCGGCGGGGCTTGTGCGCTGAAGACCTCGGGCGTCCGCGCCTCGATTGCGGGGGCCGGATCGATCACGGGCCACACCGCAGGCTCGACAATCGGCGGTGCGGCCTAAGGCGCTTCCTGGGCGACCGGTTGCGGGGCCGGGATGACGGCCGGCGAAACCGGCGGGACCGACGCGGCCAGCACCAGGTCGGGCACGTCGATGCGCAAGTCGTCATCGGAGAATTCGGGCTGGCGAGAGGGCTCGACCCTCGCCTCGGCGTCGGGCCAGAGCTGCCCCTCCTGCGGCAACATCAACTCGTCGTCGTCTTGACCAGAAACAGACGGTGCCGCAGCGCTCGGCGGCATCGACGACAGGCTGGGGAAGAGCGCCACGGGCGCAAGTTCCTCGTCATGGGCAATGCGCCGACGAATCTCGGCCCACACGTCGTCGCCGCCTCGTGCGGCTGTGACAGTGAAGCGATCGCCAGGAAATTCGCCGAACGGGGGCAACTCGTACTGCGTGGCCCCGACGTCCACGAGCGACTGCAACGCGTCGGCGGGCAGCAGCTGCGAGACGAGTCCGTTGACGGCGTCGAACGTGAGACCGCGTGTCGCGAGGTCGATTTGCCCGTTCGGTGACACGACGTACGGCTTCTCGCCAACGTGCATCACGAGCGCTTCGCCGTCGACGCGAACGATCGCCTGCAGGAGGGATGGGACGAGGCTCATGGCGGTATCTGACATGGATCTCTGCACGCTCCTGCACCTCCACACAGTGGTGTGGAACATAGCAACGCAAGGCGTTCCAGATAAGCATGTCGGCTCAAGCCTCCTCGTTCATTAGCAGACGTGAGCGGGCCGGTTGGGCGAAAGGTCCGACGCGGAGATAATAGCGGCTCAAGCATGCTGCCCTCGAGCACCGTCGAGAACTATCTCAAAGCCATCTACCACGGTCAGACCGCTCTGACCGAAGGGTCTCGCTTGGTGCCCATGGGGCAGGTTGCCGCGGCACTCGGCGTGGCACCTGGAACCGCCACGACAATGATCAAGGCGCTGGCCGAGTCGGGGCTGGCGGAATACGAGCCATACAGCGGTGTTCGCCTGACGGCGGCTGGGGAGAAGCTCGCGGGGCTCGTGCTGAGGCGGCATCGTCTCGTGGAACTGTTCCTCGTCAAGGTCATGGGCATGAGTTGGGCCGAGGTGCACGAGGAGGCTGAGCAGCTCGAGCACGTCGTCTCAGACCGCCTCATCGAACGCATTGACGAGATGCTGGGGAGGCCCACACACGATCCGCACGGGGATCCCATACCCGATGCCGACGGAACCCTGCCATTGGGCCATCACGACAGTCTGCTTACGTGCCCCATCGCAACGCCGCTGCGTGTCACTCGGGTTGCGGACCAGGATCCGGCCTTTCTCCGGTTCATCGAGCGCCACGGGCTCAAGCCTGGCGAACCCGTCGAAGTGGAGAGCCGAGATGGGGCGGCAGACGCCGTGAAGCTCCGTGGTCCACAGCGAGCGCCACTGACCATCGGAGCACGAGCGGCATCGAAACTTCTGGTCGAAGTCGTTCCATCCTGAGCCCAACAGGTATTCGGATCGACAGCCGAATGGCTGCGCCTCTCGCACCAGGAAGGTTCTTGCGGCCGAAGCGTTCTTCTTGATTACGTCGAGAGCACCCGGCGAATCTCCTTGACGAGATCTTCAGGGAGGCAGGGCTTGGTGACGAAGGCGTCGCATCCGGCCTCTCGAGCGTTCTCCGACAGGCCCGCCGAGGCGTGTCCCGTCAGCGCGACCACGGGGATGCGGGCCGTACGGGCATCGGACTTCAATCGCAGTGTCGCCTCCCAGCCATCCATGACGGGCAACGAGAGGTCCATCAGAATGATGTCCGGCGCATCGTCAGCCGCACGCTGGAGCGCTTCGACGCCGTTTGCGGCTTCGATGACGTCGAACCCGGAGAAATCGAGATATTCGCTGTACATCTCGCGGGCATCAGGATAGTCATCCACTCGGAGTACTCGCGGCCGGTGTCCTTTCGTCTCCGTCATCTCCGCACCCGAGGTGATCTGCGTCGGCGCCTTGACGCAGAGTCTTGAAGTGCAACTGCGGTGCCACCGAGAGCGTTCGTGGCGCCGCTGGCCTGGGGTTGGCGCGCACGTGGCCTGCAGCGATTGGTGACAGCCCTCGTCGGGCACGTCTCGATTCCCTACAGCAACTGTACCAATTGAGCGGGCGAGTCGACCGCGACCACCCGATCGAACTCATCCTCGGGCAGGCCCTCGGACACGGTCTCGAATCCGAAGCCCCAGCGAACGAGACAACACGCCGCACCAGCCGCACGGGCGGTCGCGAGATCGATTAGCGAGTCGCCGACCAAGCAGGCACCGTCCACCGTCGTGTCCAGAGCAGCCGCCAACGCGCGCAAGCCGGACGGGTCGGGCTTGCGCGGGTACGGACCGTCTCCGGCCACGATGAGTCCGGGTTTGAAGTACGACATCAGGCCCAACCCATCGAGAATCGCGCGCGTGGGCGCCAGCGGCTTGTTCGTGAGAACCGCCAGCTGGTATCGCTCAGCCAGCGTCTGAAGCGCATGTAAGATGCCCGGATAGGGCCGGGTGTGCACGATCACGCGTTTGGCGTAGTAGGCGAGAAAGCGCGACAGTGCATCGTGCGGTGGGGGCTGTAAGACCGCGTGAAACGCCCGCGCGACGAGCGTGGCCGCTCCGTCGCCTACCATGCGACCAATGACCGCTTCCTCGAGCGGCTGAGCGCCGCACGCGACCAGCAGCTCGTTCGCAGCGTCCGCGATATCCCTCCGCGAGTCGACGAGCGTACCGTCGAGGTCGAAGGCGACCAGCGTCAGTGATTCGCGCGCAAACGAAGGCAGAACGCTACCCTGCGTAATCGGCAAACGAGGTCGGCGTCTCCCACACTCGAACGCGCACAACCGGAAGCCCCTCCGCCGCGGCCACATCAAAGATCAACCGCGCGATCCGCTCGACTGTGGGATTGCTGTCGAGCAGGTACATCGGCTCTCCGAGCGCACGGAGTGGTTCGACGAGCGGGTCGTCGTGACGGAGCACCATCTTGTGATCCAGCTCGCGATCGATCCAGCCCTTCACGATGCGCTTGATGTCACTGAAGTCGCAGACCATGTTGCGGCTATCGAGGGTTCCGGTTCGCACCTCGATTTCCGCCAGCGCGTTGTGTCCGTGAGGATGCTTGCAGATCCCGTCGTAGTCGAGCAGCCGATGCCCATAGCAGAACTCGATGCGCTTGGTGACAGAGTACATGAATGTCAGACCCTCTATTTGGGATTCCCAGAATACTGCAATACGATCGCGGCACCGCGCCCGATGCCAACTCGAGCCTCCACCATCGGTCAGATGTCTCACGCCGCGGTTACGCCGCGGCAGGGCACCGGCGTCCTCCTCTCTGGCGGTCTGGATAGCGCGGTGCTGCTGGCCGACGAGGCTTGCCGTGGCGAGGTGCACCCGATCTACGTCGGCGCCGGCCTTGCTTGGGAAGCGGCGGAACGCGCCACCATCGAGGCGTTCCTCCACGCCATGCGCCACCAGCCCACGGCGACTCGCATCAAACCGCTGGTCGTGCTGTCGGTGGACATGCGTGACGTATATCGGATGGAACACTGGGCCGTCGCTGGTCGCCCGCCGGGTTACAACACGCCGGACGAAGACGTGTTCCTCCCTGGCCGTAATGTCGTGTTGCTCGGGAAGGCGGGGGTCTACTGCGCGGTGGCGGGCCTTGGTCGCCTGGTGCTCGGCTCGCTCGGGGATAATCCGTTTCCCGACGCGACGCCAACCTTTCGCGAGGCCATGGCCGTTGCGCTGTCGCTGGGCCTGGCTCACCCGCTGACGATTGCGGCGCCATACGCGGAGGTGAGCAAGACGGACGTGATCCGGCGGGGAGTCGCTCTCGGCGTGCCGCTCGCCCTGACGCTTTCGTGCATGAATCCCGTCGCCTCGTCTCAACCGGCTTCGCTCGCGCTGCACTGCGGGGTGTGCAGCAAATGTCGTGAGCGACACGATGCGTTTCTCGACGCCGAGGTCGCCGACCCCACGCCATACGCGGATCCGACCTTCGTCAGGCAAGGGCGATCATCAGCCCTGAAAGCGAGTGATCAGGACGCGCGGCGCTCCTGAGGCGTCGCTGACGAACTCGGTATCGCTGAACCGCTTGGCACGGTCCGCGAGGATCTTGACCTGGCGGTGCTGCCCGACGCCGAACTCCATCATCAGCCAGCCACCCGCCCTCAAGAAGCGGGGCGAATCAGCGAAGACGCGCTGGTGAATGCTCAGGCCGTACGGCCCGCCATCGAACGCCTCTCGTGGCTCGAGCGCGAGCAGCCCCGCCCGCTCGGTATCGAGGCGGCCGGTCGAGATGTAGGGAGGATTGCAGACGATGAGGCCGATCGACCCGTCCAGTCCGAACCGTTCCAAGCCGGCGAACAGATCGCCCTGCCCGACCGTGACTCGGTGGCCAAGTTGCAAGTGCGCCACGTTTCGGCCGGTCCACTCGATGCAGCAGTCGGTGAGATCGCTCGCCCACACGCGTGACTGCGACACGTGGATCGCCACCGCGCAGGCCAAGTTCCCGGCCCCGCAACACATGTCGATCACGCGCAGATCGGCCACGCTCGCCTGCGACTCGGCCTCCGCCTACATGGACCTCAGACGGTTGACAGCGGACCACCCCAAGAGCTCCGTCTCCGGTCGTGGCACCAGCGCACCAGGTCCGCAGAGCAGCTCCACGCCAAGGAACTGCTGCCGTCCCTCGACGAGACGTCCGCGAACGTCGACGCCTTCGTCAGGCGGTGGCGCATCGGCAGGTGGCGTCATTTCAAATCCGTCTTCTTGATCTTGCCGGTGGTCGTCTTGGGGAGATCGGGCACGATGTCGACGTACTTCGGGACCATGAACGCCTCGAGCTTGGCCTGGCACTCGCGTTGAATGTCCTTCACCGTCAGTGTCGAGTCCTGCTCGAGCAGGAAAAGAAGGCTGAAATAGGATCCGCCGACGGTTCCGTCGTAGTTGCCTTCGACGTAGAGCACGCGCGCCGGAGCCATCAGTGACCAGGCCAGATCCTCATTCCACACAGCCGCCCGGTCGGGACAGCGGTGAGGCCCTGGAGGCGCACATCGCTTATCGTGAGTGAACAGGGATACCCGCCACGTAGGTCTGCACCACGGTGAGATCCCGATCGAGCACGACCAGATCCGCAACGGCTCCTTGCGTCAGCGTGCCGTGACCCGTGAGCCCCAGCTCGCGAGCCGGAGAGGTCGCGCAGAGCAACGCCGCGTCGACCGGGGTGAGGCCGACCACTTCAATCAGCGTGCGAAACACCTTATCCATCGTCGCGAGACTGCCGGCCAGCGTGCCATCGTCCAGTAACGCGGACGCCTCGCCTGCCACGATGGCCTGTTCGCCCAGTCGCGCGCGCGCGCCCAGCGGGAGGGTGGCCGCGGACGTGCTGTCACTGATGGCCATGACGCGACTCGGCCCCTTGGCGGCCACGGCGGCTCGAATCATCGCGGGATGCACATGGACGCCATCGCAGATGATCTCAGCAGCCAGCTCCACGGCCTGCAACGTGGCGCCGGCCAGCCCTGGCGCCCGGTGATTGAGGGCCGGCATGCGATTGAACAGATGCGTCGCCTGCGTGGCGCCGGCGGCAACGGCGGCCATGGCCTCATCGTAGCTGGCGCCGGAGTGGCCGAGCGACACCCGGTGCCCGCCCGCGACGAGCCATTGAATCAGTTCGAGTCCGCCGTCGAGCTCGGGTGCGAGCGTGATGATGCCCACGTCCGGCGCCGCGGCGGCGATCTCGCGTAGCACGTCGTCACCGTCGTACGCATGCGAACCGGGCGCCGAGACAGCGGCACGAGTCGCCAGGCGGTCGAGGGCCGCTCGCGGCGCACGCAGACAGGCCGTCGGCTGCGCACCGGCATAGGCGGCGTTGATGAAGTTGCTTTCGAGATGGGCGGGCAGCACGCGCGCGCTCCGAGGATTGGCTGCGGCGCGCGCGTACCGGACGTCATCCAAGAACGTCCGCAACGCGAGCGGCGCGCACGCCACAGTCGTGGGGCAGAACGCCGTGACACCGTAGCGCGGCAACAGCGCCGCGACCTTGCCCACCGCTCCGGCACCGTCGAGCGTGTCGACGCCGCCGAGGCCGTGTACGTGGACGTCGATAAAGCCAGGCACGATCACATGGCCGGACAGCGGCAGCCCGCCGCTTCCCGACCCCTCACCCGCACGGACCTCGGCGATGCGATCGCCCTTGATCACCAGGGTTCCCGGTGACAACAGCCGATCGGGAAGCACGATCGTGGCACCGGAGAGGACCAAGGCGGGAATCAAGGCCGTTCCCAGTCCGTGTGCGCGTGAAGCTTTCGACCGTTGAGCGGGAGCGGCTCCCGCAGGTCGTCACCGCCCCGACGAAACAGCGTCTGATCGACGCGGGTCATGAGGCCGCACAGCTCACGTTCATTCGGCGCGGTGAGCACCAACACGCCACTCCCCTCGTGTGGCGGAAACACACGGTCGTCCAGATAGTCGCGATCGAGCGTGACGAGGGTGCGCCGAAGCTGCTGTGCCGTCTGATAGTGCGTGCGGTCGGTGGCTCGCCGAAGCGCAGGCTCCTCCATGACAAAGAGCACGTCCCAGCCCAGCGACCCGCGCATGTGCGCCACCAACCCGGCCGGAACGTTGGCATCCACGTAGACACGCGGACGCGTCGTCAGCCGTTCCGCGTGTGGTCCGAGCTCGGACGAGAGCGTACCCATAGTGGTCGATGGTAACTGCCCGTTGGACGGGGTTTCGGCTGGGTGGTCGCGCACGCGTTGGGCCTCTTGCTTGAGTGCCGTCACGAGCGCGTCCCGTTTGTGCACCAGCGCCTTCGGCGGCCGTCGTCCGTTGGGGGAACCGATGACGTACTCGCAGAACAACGGGAGCGCGATCGTGGAATCGACATACGCGACCACCGTGTCTGACAATACGCCCGGGTTGACCTTTCCCCAACTGACCGCTTCGGACGGTGTCGCCCCGGACAGCCCGCCCCACACCACCTGGTCGGTGGTGAACTGTATGAAGAAATCGTTCCCACCTTTGGGGATCCCGTACACCTCCCAGAGCGTGGGCTGGGCCTGCAGGTAGAAGTTCTTTGGTGAACCGCCTCCGAGGATCACGCATCCGTTCTTCTCACCAGCGAGCACCATGGCGCAGATTTCGTTGACGTCCTGATTAGGATTGATCATGAACCGGCTGGCATTCATCAACTCGTGATAGGCGATGTTCATGCCGATGGAGCTATCGCCCGGTGACGAGGTGTAGATCGGCACGCCGGCGAGGGACGCGTGCGCGAGCACCGAGTGCTCCTCGCATCCGGGGAAGCGCTCGCGAAGGTCGCATCCCAATCGGTAGTGAAAATCCGCCGTCGAGACCGGCTCGTTCAGACCCGAGCGTTCGAGGAAGTCGCGAACGTAGGCGTCGGTCTCCAGCAGCACGGTCGCCGGAAACAGCACGTCGTAGATCCGAATGACGCCTTCCTGGTAGAGCTCGCGGTCATCGAGAAACGGCGATCCGCGGCGCAAGGTGAAGTTCAGTGCGTAATGCAAGTCGTGGTAGAGGTTGGCGCCAGTCGAGATGATGAAATCGATTAATCCGCGATCCATCAGCGCGATGACGCAGCCCCCGAGCCCGGCCGGGGTGAGCGCCCCGGCGAGCGTCAGCCCGATCGTCGTATCGTGGGATGGCGCAAGCATCTTGTCGGAGAAGATGCGGCACGCCTCCCCGAGACGTCCGGCGTTGAACGCCTGGAAGCCCTCGTCTATGAGTTGTCGGATTTCGGTGCTGCCTGTCGGGCGGTAGTACTGGATCGGGCGCCCGGTCAGGAACGAGGGGCGAGACTGCCCGGGGGCCCCGGGCGCGCGGTACGGCACGTGAATCTCCTTGTGAGCGACGTGCGGAATTAGCTTAACATCAGCGGTGGTGCCGGAGGTGATGATCCCACTATCGACGGTGCTTCGCGTCGTGGCCGTCGTCGGCGCGGTGGCGTTGCTCGTCGCGTTGTGGATTTGGTGGAAGGGCCGCCCGTTCGCGTCGGGCGACGTCTTCCGGGCAAGCCGCTGGAGCATTGGCAATCGCCTCTTCCCCACGCAGGTGCTGATCTCACCGACGAGCGTCGTGCAGTACACGCCGCGGTGGATGGGCCGCCAAGAGGAGACGATTCATCTGGCACACGTGTCGTCGGTCAAGATCACCACGGGCGTCGTGCTGTCGGACGTGCTCATCGAAACGAGCGGCGGGTCGTCGCCCATCCGATGTTCCGGGCACACCAAAGGCGATGCCACGCGGATCAAGGCGCTCATCGAGCAGTATCAGAACCAGCACTACCACGTGCGCCCCCCAGCGCAGACTCAGGCCAGTGCGCCCCCCTCGGCACGCTAGGCAGGCTCGGCGATACGCCGCTGAATCGACGGATCTCGGCTCCGGGTGGTCGAAGACTGTCGGGCTGCCGAACTTGGGCCGATAGACGCAAGTGCAGAGATGGATGATGTGATATTCACCGCGCGACGGGCCACGGCGGCGGCGGCGCGCGCGGAGCCCGTGGACTGGGATGCTCGATTTCGCACATTAGTGCAATCGCCCCTCCGGGCGGGGTTGCTCCGCTATCTGAACTCCCGACAAGAGGAGTCGTTCGACGTCGAGTCCCTGATGCAGACGTTCGGACGGATGCGGCTGGACGTCGAGAACTGCGTTCGCGAGCTCGTGGACTTCGGCGTCGCGCGGCAGGTGCCCGACGCGACACCGCCTCAGTACACGGCGGATCGGCCGGCCACTCCAGCGCTCGGCGACCTGCTGGATCACTTCCTCGAACGTCGGGCCGCGGTCAGCAGTGAGGACCAGTCTCCATCGGTCCAGCGCTTTCGCGAAATGATCGGACGCGACAAGAAGATGCTCGTCGTCTTCGAGTGGATCCGGACGGCGGCGAAATCCGACATCTCCGTCCTCATTCTGGGGCCCACCGGATCGGGTAAGGAAGTGGTCGCGCGGATGATCCACGAGCTCAGTCGGCGTGGCCCGTCACAATTCCAGGCGCTGAACTGCGCGGCCCTTCCCGACTCGCTCTTCGAATCCGAGATCTTCGGCTACGAGAAAGGCGCGTTCACTGGCGCGCACGATCGCAAACCGGGTCGCCTGGAGTTGGCGAACGACGGCACGTTGTTCCTCGACGAGATTGGCGACATGTCGCTCATCGCCCAAGCGAAGCTCCTGCGAGCCGCAGCCAGGCGTCGTCGTGCAGATCGGCGTCAGCATCGGGGCTGCGGTGTTCCCGCACGATGGCGACACCTACGAAGCGATGCTCGCAACGGCTGATAGCCGGATGTATCGCGACAAGACGCAGCGAAAGCGCGGGCACCAGACCCACGACACCGGCGAGATCCAGGCCGCCGTCTAGACGCGCTCTCCTCGGTCACCGCAATGGCGCAGCACCGACTGCGCCCGCAGCGGTGACACCGTGAACCGCACTCGAGTCGAAGCACATCGCATCGCCTGCCGGCTGAGAGGCGGGTGTGCTCGCTCACCTCCTCGTCCCGCGTCTCGTCAATGTTTTGTCATGGACAAATCATTGACACGATGCCCGCATATCGCTATCCTCGGGTGATGAAGGTTCCGCGCGCACGGGCACTGTCCGCGGCGGCCATCGGGGCGATCGCCCGATGACGAACGAGCAGCGAAGCGGACACGCGCAGTATCCGATTCGAGCCGTGTCGAAGCTCACAGGCATCGGTATCGACACGTTACGCGCCTGGGAACGGCGATATCGCGCCATCACCCCGACGCGCGACGATCGCGGACGGCTGTACAGCGGGGCGGATGTCGCGCGTCTTCGTCTCCTGCAGCTGGCGGTGGCCGCGGGTCATCGCGTGGGCCGTATCGCGACGCTGCCCAACGATGAGTTGCAGGGCCTGGCCGCTGCCCCACCGCCCGCCTCGTCACCATCGCCGCACGTGCGGGCTGACTTCGATGCCTCTCGATTGCATGCAGCGCTTCTCCGGTTCGATAGCGTTGCGATCGACCAAGAGTTCTCACGGATGGCCGCCGCGCTGCCGCCGGAGGATCTCGTACGGGACGTCCTACTGCCGGCGGTGCGAGAAGTCGGCAAGCGATGGAATCACCGCCGAGGCGGCATCGCTCACGAGCACTTGATCTCGTCGACGATGCAGCATCTACTTGGCTCCTTCCTGCGCGTCTACGCTCGCCGCGACCTTCCCACAAGACTGTTGTTCGCGACGCCCTCGGGTGACCGACATGAATTGGGCATCCTTGCCGGTGCCATGCTCGCCGCCAATCGAGGGTTGGCGGTGTCGTATCTCGGTCCAGACCTGCCGGCCAGCGAGATCATCGCCGCTGCGAAGCTGGCCAACGCACACGTGCTGGTGCTCGGCATCACCCTCAGGGACGGTGCAGCGCCACGAGAACAGTCGTTGCGCGCCATCGTCCGCGGCCTGCCGCCTCGCGTGGAGCTGTGGGTGTGTGGGCCAGCCGCCACTCGGTGGGTGCGCGCGCTTGGCTTCCGCGGTCTGACGCTCACCGATTTCGACGCGTATATCGAGCAGCTCGATCGAGTCGCTCAGCGAAACACACAGCGATGACGTCGACGAACTGACCCTCATGCCAACACTCTCGCCTGATGTGCGACGCGCTCACGCGCGGTCCCTCCTCGGGGCCACGATGCTCCTCCTGACGATGCTCACTCGGCCCGCGATGGCCGGGCAAGACACTGCAGCCGTCGGGGTCGTTCGCGGGACAGTGACGGACACCGCGGGACAGCCGGCGCCAGACGCAACCATCTGCGTTCAGGGCGCGGGTCAGTGCGACGTTGCGGGCCGAGATGGACGATTTGCGATCACCGGGGTTCGGGCGGGCACCTATCAGATCGAGATCATCGGCCCCGGTCGGCCGATCTTCCTCAGCCAGGCGGTCGACGTGCGAGCCGGCCTCGATAGCGTGGTCGAGATCACGCTTCCCGACGTGCAGACGGTCCAGCAGACGATTACAGTGACGGCTCCGGCCTTCGTCCTGCCTGAGGAGATCACGACCTCAGGCTTTCTCGTCTCCGCCACCGAAGTGCTGAACAGCGCCGGCGCACTGCAGGACGTCTCACGATACGTGCAGTCGCTTCCTGGCGCCGTCATCGGGACCGATGATTTTCGCAACGACTTGATCGTCCGCGGTGGCAGTCCGCTCGAGAACCTGTACATCGTCGACAACATCGAGATTCCGAACATCAACACCTTCGCCACCTTTGCCTCCGCGGGCGGCACAGTGAGCATTCTCGACGCGGCACTCCTGCAAGACATCACGTTCCTCACGGGAGGCTTCTCGGCCGCCTACGGCAATCGAACGTCAAGCGTCTTGCAGGTGACGCAACGCGAAGGCAACCGCGCCGGGCTGACCGGACGCGCCACCGTCGGCTTCGCCGGAGTGGGAGCCGTCGTGGAGGGACCCATCGGGCGCGCGCGATCCGGCTCCTGGGTGGTCTCGGCGCGTCGCAGCTTTCTCGACCTCGTGACCGAGGACATCGGCATTGGCGGCGTCCCCGTGCTGTACACCCTCAACGCCAAAGCGGTCTACGACCTCTCGCCTCAAGACCGTGTGTGGTTCGTCAACGTATCAGGTATCGATCGTATTCGGCTCGGCGTGACCGAGAACAGCGACCCGACCGAGGAGCTGAGCAACCTCGACATCCGGTACTCCGGCCGCCGCAGCGCGACTGGCGTCAACTGGCAGCGCTTGTTCGGAACGAGCGGTATCGGATTGTTCGGCTTGACACACTCGCGAGCGACGGTGAGTCAACGGGTGTCCGATCTCATCAGGAACGGCATTCCACCGCCCGGCACACCCATCGAAGCGCAAATCGCGGCCGGGTCGGTGGTGTTTCGCGAGGACTCGACGGAATCTGAGCTGACAGGGAAGTACGACCTCACACTGTACCTGCCGATGGTGGGCAAACTCCAGACCGGGGTGAGCGTCAAGCGCTTCAACGTCCGCTACGATACGGCGTCACCGTTTGGCAACGACAGCCCGTTCTTCGTCGTCGCGGATGTCAATCCGTTCCAGCTCCGCGAACAGATCGACCCGTATCAATTCGGCACCTACTCCCAGGCGACCCGGCCGGTCGGCTCCCGGGTGAATACCACAATCGGAGTAAGGTTCGACCGCTACCGGTACCTCGACGCCAGCGCGCTCAGCCCTCGAGTCGGCCTGGACCTCAAGGCCACCAGACGCTGGACGCTGCGAGGTGCGTACGGCCGCTATGCGCAGCAGCCGTTCTTCCTGTTCGTGGCAGCCTACCCGGGCAACCGGAGCCTGCAACCGTTCCGCGCTGACCACTACATCGGCGGCGCGTCGTACGACATCGACCCCGCGACGCGGTTCACGGTCGAGGCGTATCGCAAGACGTATCGGGACTATCCCGTGTCGAGCCAGATCCCCTCGTTGTCGCTGGCGAACGTGGGCGATACGTTCGCCATCCGCGACATCCTGTTCCCGATGACGAGCGCCGGCGAGGGGTCAGCGACGGGCGTGGAGCTGTTCCTCGAACGCAAACCAAATATCGGTCATTGGCACGGGCGGACCAGCTTGGCGTTCTCTCGAACGCGGTACGCCGGATTGGACGGCGTGCTTCGTCCCGGCTCATTCGACTACCCCGTCGTTGTCAACGTTGTCGGCGGCTATCAGTTGTCACCGCGATGGGACGTCTCGACTCGACTCGCCTATCTGGCCGGCCGACCCTTCACGCCGTTCGACGTCGCGACCTCCATGGCGCAACGGCGAGGCGTGTACGACCTCACACAAGTCAACGCCCAGCGGGCGCCGGACTACTTCAGGCTCGATCTGCGCGTCGATCGTCGGTTCACGGTGGGCGGTCGAGAAGTGTCGGCCTTTGCCGGAGTCCAGAACGTCACGGGCCGGCGCAATGTCGCGAGCTACGGTTGGGATCGCCGTCAGAACGTGAGTCGAGTCAACGAGCAGCTCGGGGTCTTCCCGATCCTCGGGCTCGACTGGCGATTCTGACGTTCGGCGTTCACCACCCACTGACGCGAAGGAGGACGGGGCCCAAGACTGGCGAACCGGGTGCGATAGCATAGCGTCGTGCTGTTGACGGTGCCCATTCGTGACATCGAGCCGGCAACGCCGCGCGCCAAGGTCGTGCGACTCGACCTGCAGGGCCTCGGGTTTCCCTACGCCGCGGGACAGGCCGTCGCAATTGCGACTCACGGAGTAGCCGGCCGCCGTCCGTACTCGATCGCCAGCGCGCCCGAGGATGCTGCCCGCGACGGCTGTCTGGAGCTGCTCGTCGGCATCGATGCAGACGGCACACCCGGTCCTCACTTGACCCTGGCGGTCGGCACCGTCGTCGATGTCGAAGGACCGATGGGCGGCTTCATCTTTCCACACCGCTCGGGGGTGGCTCGTGCGCTCTTTGTCGCCGGTGGCACTGGCATCGCGCCGCTCCGCGGGATGATTCGACACGCGCTCGCTATCGGCGTCGGCGATGTCGGCGTGGTTTACAGCGCGCGTACCTCGGAAGACTTCGCCTACGAAGCGGAGCTGCGTGAGTTGGCCGCCGCGAGACGGATCGCGCTGCGACTCACGGTGACGCGTGAAGCGGACTCGCGGTGGAGTGGTCTGCGCGGGCGCATCGACGCGAACCTGCTGGCTGATCTTCTGCACGACCGTTCCACGTTGTGTTTCGTGTGCGGGCCACGCGCGCTGGTCGACGACGTTCCACGCACGCTGGGCGCACTAGGCGTGGCTGCCGATCTGATTCGGGTCGAAGAGTGGTAGTCCGCTACTTCGAGCGTTTGCGCCCGTCGAAGCGACGGGCCTGACGAGCGGACTGTGGCGGTCGATTGTTCCCGCCCCGCGACGGCCCGCCACGAGCGGCGTTCCCGCCTTGGCCTTGGCGGTTGCCGGAGGACATCTGACCACCTCCGCGCTGGTTGCGTGGGCGGAATCGAGGAGGACGGCCACCGGACGGCGTGCGAATGGTAAAGTCGGGCGCCGGTCGGGTCGTCGGCGGCTGTCCTTCAAGTCGCGGCAGTGTGGCGCGTATCAAACGTCGGTGCGCGGGCCCTTCCGACTCGTGCCGCACACCAGCGGCGGCGACCTGGTCGGCGGCCTCTTCCTCACCAGACTCCTCGGGTGGCCGTGCGGGCGGAACAGCTCGTGCGCTTCCTGGGTCCTCTGGCGGGCTTCCTGCCTCCGCGACGGCGTGAGTCCCTGGAATCGCCAGCGCGCGGCGCACCGCGTCGACAGACAGCGGCGCGTCCTCGTGAAACACCAGGGCCTCGGAGGCCTCGACGCGATCCGCCACAGAAGGCGCGGCGCCGGGTGTGACTCTCTTCGGTCCGGTCGCGGGCATCTGCGGCGGGAGCGCGGCTGGCGTGTCTTTGCGACGCTGCCGGGGCACTCTGGCGTGCTTGTACTCGTGCTCGGCATCGCAGGTCACGCACCGCGTCTGCTTCACGACATCGCCAATAATCGCGACGATGGTGTGATTCGTCAGCCGTCGCTCGCGCGGACAGTAGTCGTCCAGGATGTCACCGAGTCGAAGCTGCCGCTGCATCACGAGCTCCCGAGGAACCGCACTGGCGGGGAAGGGCGCGAAAGGCGGTGCAATCTTAACAGAGCTCATTTCGCAGTAGCAACACCGACCGGCAGGCCGAGGCCCGCTCGGTCCACCCAGGTCTTGAAGTCCGCCAACGTCCGTTCGACAGCGTGCGGCGCAGTCGACTGCGGCGTGCACTTGGCAGCCACTGACGCCCGAGCCGTCACCCGCGTCACCACGTCCTCCCCAAAGAGTTCACTCGCCGCGCGCCATTCCGCCATGGAGAGCGAATCGAAGTCCCGCCCCTCGGCGACTAATCGACGGACGAGGGCGCCCACGATTTCGTGCGCGCGACGGAACGGCACACCACGTCCGACGAGATAGTCCGCCACATCCGTAGCGAGGAGCAAACCCGATGCCGCGCGAGACGTCCGCTCGCGGTTCACGGTCAGTCCGGACACGACGGCCTGCACCACGCCGAGACAGCCGGCCAGGGTGTCTTCAGCGTCGAACACCGCCTGTTTGTCCTCCTGCAGGTCCTTGTTGTACCCGCTCGGGATTCCTTTGAGCGTCGTCAGCAGCGCCATGAGGTGGCCGATGGCGCGCCCGGTCTTACCGCGCACCAGCTCGAGGGGATCGGGATTCTTCTTCTGCGGCATCATGCTGCTGCCCGTGCTCAGCGAATCCGACAGCTCGAAGAACCTGTGCTCGTCGCCGCAGAGCACGATGAGATCCTCGGACAATCGGCTGATGTGCACCATCGTGAGCGAGCACGCGTAAAGGAAGGTCGCGGCGAAGTCACGATCCGATGAGGCATCGATGCTGTTCTCGACCACGCGCGAAAAGCCGAGGTCGCGCGCGAGCTGCACCACGTCGATCGGATAGCTGGTACCCGCAACCGCGCCCGATCCCAGTGGCAGGGCGTCGGCTTCCCGGGAGGCCAGGGCTAGTCGATCAAAATCGCGCCGAAGGGCCGACGCATGCGCCAAGAAGAAGTGCGCCACGAGCACGGGTTGGGCCGGGCGGAAATGCGTAAAGGCCGGCATCAGGGCATCGTGGGCTGCGGACCCCGCCGTCAGCAGGGCGTGCACCACCTGCCGGACTCGTTCCTGCACGAGCGGGATCCGCCGTTTCAAGTAGAGGCGGAGATCCAATGACACCTGTTCGTTGCGCGAGCGTCCGGTGTGAAGGCGGCGACCCGTGTCTCCCAGCAACTCGACCAGATGGCGTTCGACGAAGCTATGCACATCCTCGTCGGGCCCGTTGACGAAAGAGGGCTCGGCCCGACCCCGCGCCAGCAGGTCGGCGAGTGCGGTGTCGAGCGTCGCTGCCTCGCTTGTGCTGAGCACACCTGCGAGAGCCAACGCTCGTGCCCAGGCTCTGCTGCCGGTCACGTCGTCCTCGAATAGTCGACGGTCGAACCCGAAAGACGAGCCCCACTCGAACGCGGCCGCATCGGGCGCCGACTCGAACCGTCCTGACCAAAGCGGTGTGGCTTCAGACATATGAGAGCTGAGAGCTGAAGGCCGTCAGTTGAGATGGCATTGTACCGTCAGCATAACAACGCCAGCGATGCATCGTCGAACGTGTGGACGATGGGCTCTCCACCGGCGACCGACAGGGCGAGCACCACAGGCTGACCTGGGAGGAAGGCGGCGGTCGCGAAGTGGACCTCTCCCTGGTGCATCACGCCGCGAGTACCAGTCCCGCTGGTGAAGGTCATCGGTCGGAGCGTCGAGTACACCGGGCGCACCAGCCTTCCCGCACGCGTCAGCGTGACCGACTCGATATCAGGTGCCCCGAGGCGGTGTGGCTCGACGTCCACGATTACCATGCTGCTCCACGCGACTCGGTCGAGGCGGCGGCGCTCCTCAGGCAGTCTCAGCGCGTCGATGAGACGACGACGAAAGGTCATGTAGGGGGCGGACACGGTAACCAGAAGGTCCTCGCGCTTGACGATCGCGGAAGCCAGCGCGTCGAAGTCGCCTGCGGCGTCGCGCACGCGCCGATCCAAGGCGAGCACCAGATCGGTGGCGTCGCCACCACGGGACTCACGTGCCGCTTGGCGGACCAGCGCGCGCACGTGCCCCTCGGTCAGCGGCCGATGCCGATTCGGCGGAGCCTCCGCCACGGCCGCGGTCGGGAGCCAGACGATCGCCACTACCCCCCACAGGTTTCTATTGACCACCTTGCGTCGAGGCTCTATCGTGCCCCGGTAGACCTGTGTGCCCGCCAAAAGGGCACGGTCGAGCTCGCGTCGCGACGAGCGGTCCCAACAAAGGAGATTCCGCATGTTGTTTGACATCGACCGCAGGGCGTTTATCGCCAGTCTAGGCGGAGCCGCCGCCGTGAACCTCATGAGTCACGAAGCGCGAGCCGACGCGCTCGAAGAGTACTCGATCCGGAAGCTGGACGAGGACGTGGCGTCCGCGCAAAGCGGTCAAGCCCGCACGTCGTCCGCCGCGGCCGGGCAGGCCGAGAAGTTTCCTACGATGGCCGACATCGAGGCCCGCATCGACGGCAGCCCCACTCGCCGAGGCGTGGGCAATCTGTTCGTTGGAAGCAGCACGCGGCCGATCACACGCCTCGAGCCGATGCCCAAGCGCCCGACGCTGACCGACTTCTTCGAGAAACGGTTCAAGGTGGCGGGCTCGTACAACCACGTGCTGCAGAGCGCCACCAGGGCGCTGAAGACGGGAATGACCGAGGAAGTCATCCTCGCCTGCCTCCTGCACGACGTCGCCCAGGCCATTATGCGAGTCGATCACGGCTGGTGGGGTGCGCAACTGTTCGAACCGTACATCCCCGAAAAGAGCGCGTTCGGGATTCGGTATCACCAGGCCCTCCGCTTCTATGCGGATGAGGCGAACGGGTACGAGTACCCCGACCTGTATCGACGTACGTTCGGCGTCGATTACACGCCAGAGCCGTACATCGAGGATACCTACAAGATGGTCCGTAAGCACAAGTGGTACATCGAGCCACGCATGGTGACCGTCAACGACCTCTACGCCTTCGATCCAAACGCGATCGTCACGATGGACCCATTTGTCGACATCATCGGCCGCCACTTCAAGCAGCCGAAGGAAGGGCTTGGCTTCGACAATAGCCCAGTGGCGCACATGTGGCGAAGCATCGCGTTTCCGGATCACCCGCTCTAGAGCAGACTCTGCGCCATGTCCTGTGAGTTGTGAGCTCCTCCCGCGGCCATGGCCGCCAGGCTCAGGGGTCACTGTTGACAGAGTCGACGGTCACTTCCGCGCGGCAGACGCGCAACGCCACGACGCCGGTGACCTGGCGCTGTGATGACTCCACACTTGCGTCCAGCACCTCGCGAACCGGCCGGAACCAGCCGCCCCTGTCGATGAGCTCCGCGTATCGGCGGCTCAACGACTCCGCGAACTGACGGACCTCTTCATCCCAGATCGCTGCTTGCAGCGCACTGTGCGCCATCAGGAGCACTGTCGCAGCGGGAGCCTCCACCCACGCGCTGCCCTGCCGGCTGCGTCCCACGCCGTGGGCGCCTGCAATGGTCTCCAGGCTCTGCAGGAGGTCCACGAAGGACATTGGGACGCCGTTGAGCGCAGTCGGCGTTCCGCGGTCGAAGCGGACCTGCAGCTCCGCGGGCTCGGCCGGCCACGCCGTGGGCGGACGCGTCATCGCGAACGCGGATTCGGGCCATCCCAAGGGCGCCGCCTCACCCTGCTGCCGCCACCACATGGTCCTCCCCCAGATGTTGGCATCGACCACCGTCGAGTCTGAGACATCGCCGGGGAGCGGCAGCCTTTGGTCGCGCGCTCTGGCCAGGATGTCAGCGCGGCTGGCCGGCCACTCGTCGCCGACCGCGATGGTCGTCGTCGCCGGATGCAGTGCGTGAAGGGCTGACTCCAGGCGGATCCGATCGGGGCTGTTCGCTTCGCAGGCGTGCGCGACGGCCACCGCTCGTTCGATCCGTGCGATGTCCAGCAACGTCGGCCCGAGGGCGGTCTGGCCAAGGGCCCGAGGCTGGAGCGCACCATCCGACACCGCGGCGCTCGTGTCGCCGTCGCGGCTGGCAGACGCAGTTCGGACATCGGCGCGCAGGGCCGGCAGCACCAGTTCTCGGGCGAAACCGTCACGTCCGTCCACGACATGTGCGCGGACGGCACCGGCCGCGAGGGCCCGATCGCGGACCGCCTCCAGCGCGCGACCGTAACCAAGATCGAGGGTTACGGCCACCACATCCGCCCGCTGGCGAGCGCGAAGCCACGGGATGGCTGCAGTGGAACGCAGTCCGCCGGAGTAAGCCAAGACGATGCGCATGGACAACGAGATCGCAACCGACGGACTCAAACCGCCGCGGCGTCCGGCCGCCCTGGAGGCGCGCCTCGCCTAGTGGCCCGCATATCGCTCGAGCCGCTTCGCCAGTGCGGCTGCACGACGGTCGTCTTTGGCGATCACGAGGATGGTGTCGTCGCCGGCAATGGTGCCCACGGCCTCCGGGAGCGACGCGCGGTCCATCGCGACAGCCAGTGGCTGCGCCTGACCGGGTCCGGTGCGCACGACCACCAGCTGCTTCACTCGATCGACGGTACGCAGGAACTCCGAGGCCGTGTGCTCGAGCGCGCTCATGGGCGAGCGCGCGGGCGCGCCGCCATTCGGACCGGGCCGCTGATACGCGCCATCAATCGCTCGCTTGACCAACCCGAGGTCGCGAATATCACGAGAGATGGTCGCCTGCGTCGTGTCGAAGCCGCGCGCCTTGAGGCGACGGCGCAACGCGTCCTGGCTGGCGATCGCCTCTCGATCGACGAGCTCCAGTATGAGATTCTGACGCCGAGATTTCATGGGTCCCCGCCGTCACGATACATCGGAACAGACCAGCATCCGATACGAAATATGCACGACGCACATGGAATTCTGTTGAATCAACCGCGTGTCGACTGTATATCTATACTCTCTCATGCATAGCCCGGTTGCAACAGAGACAGCCTCGACGACGAGCCGTCCGGCGGCCCTCACGCGCGTGGCGGTAGCGGGAGCGACGGGCTACGCTGGCCAGGAGCTGCTCCGGGCGCTGGCGAGACACCCTGGCGTCCGCTTGACCTTGGCCACGTCGTCCACGGCGGAGTCGGCCGCGCGGCCGCTCCCGGCGTTGGCGAAGATCTGGACGGGGTCGCTGTCGCCCTTGGACGTCGACGCCCTGGGGCGCGATGCCGACATCGTCTTTCTCGCGCTGCCTGATACCGCGTCGGCCGAGCTGACGCCAGCCCTGCTCCAGGCGGGCGCTCGCGTGATCGACATCTCGGGGGCGTTTCGTCTGCGCGACGCCGCCTCGCGAAAGACCTGGTATCCGGAGACGGATACTCTCCCGGCTGGCACGGTGTACGGGCTCACCGAGTGGTCTCGGGCCGAGCTTCCCTCGGCCCGAATGGTCGCCAACCCGGGGTGCTACCCGACCACCTCGCTGCTGGCGCTTTTGCCGCTCCTCAAGGCCGGGCTCCTCCTCGAGGGCTCAGACGTCGTCATCGACGCCAAGTCCGGCGTGTCGGGCGCCGGAAAGGCGCCCAAGGAACACACCCACTTCTCGGAAGTCCACGGCAGCCTGTCTGCCTACGGGGTGTTCAATCACCGGCATGGGGTCGAGATCGAGCAGGGGCTTGGACGCGAGGTGACGTTCACACCGCACCTGGTGCCACTCAACCGCGGGATCCTGGCCACCATCTACGTCAGGGTGCCGCCCGGCATGACTGAAGCGCGGCTCGGAGAGGTGTACGAACAGGCCTACGCACAAGCGCCCTTCGTCCGTCTCACCGGCGCGGCTCTGCCGGAGATCAAGCACGTGGCCCACACGAACTTCTGTGACATCGGCTGGCGGGTTCACTCGTCGGGTCGGGCCATCCTCGTGTCGGTGCTCGACAACCTGGTCAAGGGTGCGGCTGGGCAGGCGGTGCAGAACATGAACCTCATGGTTGGGCTCGACGAGCAGATGGGACTCCTCTAGCACATGGCCGCGCCGCTCGTCGTCAAGTTCGGTGGAGAACTCCTCGAGGACCGGTCGCATCTGGCCACGGTGACCTCGGCGATGGCACGTGTGGCCGCCTCCGGTGCGCCGCTGGTCATCGTCCATGGCGGCGGCAGGGAAATCGACGCGGCCCTGAAAGTGGCCGGGATCGAGAAGCGGCAGGTGGATGGACTGCGGATTACCGACGAGCCGACGCTCGATGTGGTGGTGTCGGTGCTGGCGGGTGCCGTGAACACGCGCTTCGTGGCTGCCCTGACGACGGTGGGCCCGCGTGCGGTGGGCCTGACGGGCGCCGACGCGGGCTGCGGCCGGGCAGAGCCGGCTCCAGCACACCGCACGGTCGACGGCCAGGTCGTGGATTTGGGCCGCGTGGGTGTCCCGGCCAGCACGGCGGACATGGGTCTGTTCCGGACGCTCACGGGTGACGGATTCGTGCCTGTGGTCGCTTGCATCGGCTCGAGCGCGGACGGGCGGTTGTTCAACGTGAACGCCGACACGTTTGCCGGACATCTCGCGGCCCAGCTTCGGGCGCACCGGCTGGTCATCGCCGGCACGACAGCCGGTGTTCTGGACGAGCGTGGTGCGACAATCGCGCACCTGGATCCGGCCGCTGTAGAGCGACTCATTCACGATCGAACCGCGACAGCCGGCATGATCGCGAAGCTGCGCGCCTGCGCTCACGCGCTCGCCCACGGCGTGGCGGACGTCGTGATCGTCGATGGTCGTGACGGCACGGCGCTCGAGCAGGCGGCGGTTGGCGCAACGCCACCGGCAGCCGCGACGCGCCTGGCGGGATCGCTCAGCGGTGTGAGGGCATGATGACGACCACGGTAGTCGACGACGTTCAAGCCCGAGAGCTGCGGCATGTGCTGCAGACCTATCGGCGTCAGCCCGTGACGTTCGTCCGTGGCGAAGGCGTGCGCCTGTTCGACAGCGAGGGTCGGGGCTATCTCGATCTGCTCTCGGGTATCGGCGTGTGCGCGCTTGGCTACGGTCACCCGCGTCTGGTGGCGGCCATCACGGAGCAGACGAACAGGCTGCTCCACACCTCGAACCTCTTCTACCATTCCCTCCAGGGCGAACTGGCGGAGCGGTTGACGACGCTCTCAGGATTGTCGCGCGCCTTCTTCTGCAACAGCGGAACGGAGGCAAACGAGGCGTGCCTGAAATTCGCGCGCCGCTACTGGCACACGCGCGGCGAGAAGCGCACGAAGATCGTGGCGCTGGAGGAATCGTTCCACGGCCGGACGATCGGCGCCCTCTCGGTCACGTCGGATGAGCACTATCGCCAACCCTTCGAGCCGCTGTTGGGCGACGTGACCTGGGTGTCGAATCAAGACCCAGCGCAGCTCCTGGCCACCGTCACGGGCGACACGGCCCTCATCATCGTCGAGCCGATTCAGGGCGAAGGCGGCGTGTATCCGCTGACGCCGGCGTTCGCGGCAGCGATCAACGAGGCCTCCCGAAGAACGGGCGCCATCGTCATCGCGGACGAGGTCCAAAGCGGATCCGGCCGTACGGGCTATCCCTTCTACTCTGCCGCCATCGGCCTCAAGCCCCACCTGATGGCGCTCGGCAAGGCGCTGGGCGGCGGCATCCCGATTGGAGCAACCCTGATTGACGACGAGGTTGCACGGACCATCTCGTTCGGCGACCACGGGACGACGTACGGTGGAAACCTGCTCGCGTGTCGAGCCGCGCTCACCGTCGTCGACGAGTTGGTCGGCGGAGGCCTGATGGCTCACGTCGGCCGTCTTGGCCAGCATATCGGCACGCGCCTTCGTGCACTCGCCTCGCGGCACTCGTGTATCGTTGACGTCCGCGGTGCAGGGGCGATGTGGGGACTCGAGCTGAATCGCGACGCGGGGCCAATCGTGCCGCTCGCGCTCGAGCGAGGCGTGGTCGTCAATCGGACCGCCGAGCGAGTGATTCGCTTGCTACCGCCGTACGTGATCACTGACGCAGAGTTCGACGAGGGTCTCGAGCGGCTGGACGCGGCCTTGGCCGCCTTCGGAGTCCAAGGATGACCCAGCGTCGTTCGATGGTGTTGCGGACCGCCGGCCCGGCCGACGCCAAGGCCATGCACGCGCTCATCCAGACCAACGTGGCCGAGGGGCACTTACTGCCCCGCACGCTCGAGGAAGTCCGTTTGCACGCCTCTCGTTTCGTCGTGGCGACGCGCGGCCGCAAGATCGTGGGGTGCGGCGAGCTGGCGCCTCTCAGCAGCCGGCTGGCCGAAGTTCGATCGTTGGCCGTGCACGCGGACGCCCGCCATCGAGGCATCGGCACGCAGCTCGTCACCGAACTCCGCCGCCGTGCCCAGGCGGCCGCGTACGAGCAACTGTGCGTCATGACGCACGCGCCCGAGTACTTCGCGAATCTGGGCTTCTCGATCGTTCCCCACTTGTGGGTGCCGGAGAAGGTGTTCACAGACTGTGTGAGCTGCCCGAAGTTCCGCACGTGCGGGCAGTTTGCCATGGTGGTCCCGCTCGAATCGCCGGTAGACCACGACCGCGTGCCCGACCGTCCGGCGATCATCGCGTTGCAGGTCGCATGAGCACATCGACGCCGCACACGTTGGCGATGGTCAGCGGTGGTGTGGCCACGCCGTCCGGCTTCCGAGCGGCTGGCATCAGTGCCGGGATCAAGGCCAGCGGCAAACCGGATCTCGCCCTCATCGTCTCGGATCGGCCCGCCACGGCAGCCGCGGTGTTCACGACCAACAAGGCGCAAGCAGCACCCGTTGTCGTCTCGCGCGAGCACCTCGCCGCGTCGGGTGGTCGGGCCCGTGCCGTCATCGTCAACAGCGGATGCGCGAACGCGTGCACCGGAGTGGACGGCGTGGCCGTGGCGCGAGGCATGGCGGAAGAGACGGCCAGGCTGCTCGGTTGTCCGACGAACCAGGTGTTGGTTGCGTCCACCGGCGTGATCGGGGTGAATCTCAACCTCGACACCATCAAGGCGGCACTCCCGCGGGCGATGCAAGCGCTCGCCAGCGATCAGAGCGCTGCGGTCGCGCAGGCCATCATGACCACCGATCCGTTCCCGAAGGAAGCGGCAATCCGGGTGTCGATCGACGGTCGTGACGTCGCGATAGGCGGCACCGCCAAGGGCTCCGGCATGATCGAGCCCATCATGGCAACGATGCTCGGGTTCCTGACGACCGATGCCGAAGTGCCCCCTGCAGTGCTTCACCGCGCTCTGCGCGAGGTCGTCGACAACACGTTCAATGCCATCACGGTTGACGGCGAATGCTCGACCAACGATTGCGTCATGATGCTCGCCAACGGAGCCAGCGGCGTCACCATCAACGAGGCGAGCTATCAGACGTTTGCGCACGCACTCGAAACCGTCTGCCTCCGCCTGGCGCTCGGCATCGTGCGCGGGGGCGAAGGCGCGACGAAGCTGATCACGATCACGGTGACGGGCAGTGCGACGGCCGCCGAGGCGCGCACGGCGGCCAAGGCCATCGCCAATTCACCCCTGGTGAAGACAGCCGTGCACGGCGGCGACCCGAACTGGGGCCGGCTCATCGCGGTGGCAGGTCGAGCGGGCGTCGAGTTCGAGCTCTCGCGCGCCGCCGTGGCCATCGGGTCGATCGTGCTGTTCAAGGACGGTCGGCCCTTCGACGAACGCGCCCCTGAAGCCGCGAAGTACCTGCGGAATGACGAGATCAACATCGCGGTCGACCTTGGCGCCGGTACTGCGTCCTCCACGGTGTGGACGTGCGACCTGAGCGCGGAGTACGTCCGCATCAACGCGGAATACCGTACGTGACACCACGACGCGCCCCTGCTCCCACGCTGCCTACGCCGACGATCAAGACGCCGAAGGACTTTCTGTCGCTCGTCGACTTCGACGCGGCCGCGCTCGACCGCTGCCTCGAACTGTCGGCGCAACTGAAAGCGGGACGCGTGCTGGGCCGCGATGCTCCCACAGCGCAGGCACTCGCCAGCCGGCATGTCGCCATGCTCTTCGAGAAGCCATCGCTGCGGACACGGACCACCTTTGAGGTTGCTGTTTGTGAGCTCGGCGGTCACGTCATCGGCCTGACACCGGACGTCGCGCTCGGCAAGCGAGAACCGGTTGCTGACGTCGCGCGGAATCTCGAGCGGTGGGTCGACGCCGTCGTCATCAGAACGTTCTCCCAGCGGCTGCTCGAGGAGTTCGCGGCGTCTGCGCCTCGGCTGCACGTGATCAACGCCCTCACGGACGAGGAGCACCCGTGCCAGATCGTCGCCGACTGTCTGACGATGCGCGAGCGCTGGGGCACCTTGAGGGGGCGGACGCTCGCCTTTGTGGGCGACGGGAACAACGTGGCCAGCTCACTTGCCCTCGCCTGCGCCATGTGCGGCGTCAACCTGCACGTGGCGAGCCCCGACGGTTACCATCTGCCGACGTCGGCCGTGCAGAGGGCCACAGCCATCGCGCGCCATGGCGCTCGACTTCGCCTGTTTACGGACCCCGCCGACGCGGTCGCGGGCGCTGACGCTGTCTACACCGACACCTGGACGTCCATGGGTCAGGAGGCCGAGGCCGACGCCCGTCGCCGCGTCTTCGCGCGCTTCCAGGTCAACGAAGAGTTGATGGCACTCGCCCGGCCCGATGCCATCTTCATGCACTGCCTGCCCGCTCACAAGGGCGAAGAAGTCACGGCGGAGGTTTTCGAGTCACCGGCATCGGTCGTGTTCGACGAGGCCGAGAACCGGCTGCACTGCCAGAAGGCCATTCTGCTCATGCTCCTGACCTGGGCACCCGACCTTTGAGGGTCGGGCTCGGCGCCGAACCCGGGGTCGGTCGCGCGCGGCCTTGGGTACCACATTCCGGTCGCGCAAAGGGTCCGAAGGTATAATCGCGACCGCATGAGCGCGCTGACGCCTTGGCTGACGCACTACGACTCCGGTGTCCGACCCTCGCTCGGAGCCTACCCGAATCGCACGCTCCTCGACTACCTCGCTGATCACGTTCGTGAGCGACCGACGGCGCCGGCACTCCTCTTCAAGGGGACGACCCTCACCTGGCGCGACCTCGATCGGGAGAGCGACGCGTTCGCCTCAGCATTACGCGCGATCGGCGTCACGCGTGGAGACCGGGTCGCGTTGCTCCTTCCCAACTGCCCGCAATTCTTCGTCGTCGAGTTCGCCGCCTGGAAGATCGGCGCTCTCGTCGCCCCGCTCAATCCGATCTATACGGAGCACGAGCTCGAGGGGCCGATCCGTGACAACGGCATCGGGACGATCGTCACGTTGACCCGCTTCTATGACCGCATCAAGCGGGTGCAGCGCAAGACCAGCTTGAAGCGGGTGATCGCCACCAACATCAAGCACTACTTCCCGTTCGGACTTCGGCTGCTGTTCACGCTCTTCCGGGAGCGGAAGGATGGAGACCGGATCCGGCGAGCACCCGAGGACCACGACTACGGTCACCTTCTCAGGACGTATGCCGGCAAGAGGCCTGCTCGTGAGCCGATCACGGCGGACGATCCGGCGGTACTGCTCCTGAGCGGCGGCACCACGGGCACGCCCAAGGGCGTACTCGGCAAGCATGGTGTCTACACGATCACTGGCCTGCAGGTCCAGGAGTGGACCAAATCCATCCTCGGGATTGGCGACAGCCCGATCCTTCTGCCGCTCCCGCTCTTCCACGTCTACGGTCACGTGGGCGTACAGGGGCTCGCCGTGGTCACAGCGAACCCGGTGGCGCTCGTACCAAATCCCCGAGACCTGAAGGATGTCCTGGCGACGATCAACACGGTCCGCCCGAAGTTCTTCAACGGCGTTCCGACGCTCTATGTCGCGATGCTCAACCACCCGGACGTCCAGCAGGGGAAGGTGGACTTCAAGTCGATCAAGATCTGCTTCTCGGGCGCGGCGGCCCTCATGGCGGAGACCAAACAGCGGTTCGAGACCTTGACCGGTGGCCGCATCGTGGAGGGGTACTCGCTCACGGAAGCCATGATGGCTCTCGTCGTCAATCCGGTGGACGGGCCCAACAAGACCGGCTCGGTCGGCATGCCATTGCCGGACGTCATGGTCCGGATTTACGACGGTGATGAGGGCAATCGGATCCTGCCGCCCAACGAAACTGGCGAGATCTGCGTCTCAGGTGCGCAGCTCATGGTCGGTTTCTGGAACCGTCCGGAGGAAACCGGGCTCGTGCTCCGCGATCACGTGGATCCCGATGGGACACGTCGGTGGCTGCACACGGGAGATCTGGGCTACCTCGACGAGGACGGCTATCTCTTCATCGTCGACCGCAAGAAGGATCTGATCAAGACGAGCGGCTATCAGGTGTGGCCGCGCGAGATCGAAGAGACGCTTGTTGCGCACGAGGCCGTGGCCGAAGCCGGCGTGGCGGGAGTCATCGACGAGACCAAGGGCGAGGCCGTCCGTGCGTGGGTTGTGCTCCGGCCGGGGCACACGGCCACGGAGACCCAGCTTCGCGAGTTCTGTCGGGAGCGACTGGCCGGCTACAAGGTGCCGTCGAAGGTGGAAGTCCGCGCCGAGCTGCCCAAGACGATGGTCGGCAAGGTACTGCGCCGCGCGCTGCGCGAAGAGGCGGAAGCGGCTCTCGCGGCCGAGCGCCGCTGATCGGTCAGGCCGCGGGCGCCACGGTCACCAAGCGGCGAGCCCGGCGTCGCCAGACTGCGATCACCGCCAAGAGCCCCGCAGCCGCGGTCGGCGCCCAGAACACCCACGCGGGTCGGTAGTCAGCCACGACGATGGCATCCGGCCAGGCGCCGAGCCGAGCCCCGTCCCGGTCCAGCGATCGCTCTCCTGGCGCCACTGCAGCGCTGGCGCGCTCTCGCCGGGCGTCAGGGCTCCACTGGGCAGGAGGACGGTCAGATTGACCGCCAGGTCTCTCCGCACGGGTGGCATCGCGCACCGGCGCTCTTCGGACGCGGTCCCCTGCGGCTTGTAGGTCACAGTCGAGCGAAACCCCTCACCCACCGACGAGACCTTGCAACGTCCGTCCGAGAGGAACTCGATGGTCACGGCAGCCGTGCCCGGAGCCAGCGAGGCTGCGGCGGGGTCGCCAATGACGGCGGCGTGTCCCTCCAAGGCATTGAACCGAAACGCACCTCCCCTGCCAATACCATAACTAATGTGAAATGAGCCACTTGCGAGACTGATCGGCCGGATTGAGCCGCCCAGAGGGCCTTTCGCGCATTCCGAAGTGAGAGGAGCGTCCGCATGTCATCTGTATCGGCTACAGCCACCGCGGCCCACATCCGCGACCATCGCAGCGTCCTGGCGGCAGCAGAGAAGCGTCTGCTCATCGCGATTGCCCGTCGCCTGCCCTCGTTCGTGAACTCGGACCATCTGTCCGCCCTCGGCTTCGCGTCCATCATCCTCACCGGGGCGTGCTTCGCGTTAATGTCGGTCACGCCCCTCGCGGCGTACGGCGTCCCAGTTGCGCTCGCCCTCAACTGGTTTGGCGACAGCCTGGACGGCACGTTGGCTCGCGTCCGAAACCACCAGCGTCCGCGCTACGGGTACTACGTCGATCATGTGATTGACATCGCCGGAACCACGGCCCTCATGGTGGGTCTCGCGTTCTCGACGATCGTTCACCCCGTTCTCGCCTTGGCGCTCTTGTGCGCCTACTTGTTGCTCTGTGCCGAGTCATATCTCAGCACGCACGCCTCCGGCATCTTCAAGATGTCGTTTCTTGGGTTCAGTCCCACCGAGCTGCGGCTGGTCCTCATCGCTGGCGCGCTCAAGGTGGCGAAATCACCGTTCGTGTCGGTGCCCGCTCTGGGTTCGGTGCGTCTGTTCGATGTCGGCGCCGCCGTCGCGCTGGTTGGCATGACTGGTGCGTTCTTGATCTCTGCAGCCAGGACAACGCGGCTCCTCTATATCGCCGAGCCGATACCCACGTCTGCCCGTCCACCGCACTCGCTGAACGACCAGATCCAGCCGGGGCGTGCCGCATGAGCGCGCGCGTCCGTGCGTTCGTGGTCGTCGGCGCGATGGGCTTCGTCACTCAAATCGCCGCACTCGCGGTGCTCACCCACGTTGGCGTACCCCTGCCGCTTGCCACGGCGCTCGCGGTCGAGGCGGCCGTGCTGCACAACTTCGTCTGGCATCAACGTTGGACATGGCGCGATCGCGAGGGTCACACCGGCTGGGGACGTCGCTTGGTGCGTTTCCATTCGGCGAATGCGGTCGCATCAATCGTTGTGAACGTGATGCTCACGTGGGCAATCGCGCGCTGGTTCAACCTTCCGGCGCCGGTCGCCAACGCGTTTGCAGTCGTGGCCACGGCAGGGGTGAATTTCATGGCAGCGGATCGATGGGTCTTCGCGCGACGCGCATCCGCCACGGCCGTGGTGGGCCTCCTGGCCGTCTCAAGCGGCGAGGCCACGCCACCACCCAGCGCGCTGAGTGCCTGGGACGCCTACGTCCGTGAGGCCGAGCAGCGAGGGACAGCCGAGCAGGACTGTCGCGCCGACGCCGAGCCCGCCGGGGATGCCACGCAGGTTGACGGCGGCACGATCTATCGCTGGAGCGGCTGCACGCTCATCAAGGGCGCAACCGTGGCAGCTCTGGTCAACGCCCTCGTCACCGCCGGCACCCCGCCTCCGCAAGACGACGTGCTCGAGTCGCGGCTCCTTGGACGTGAGGGAGAGCGGCTTCGTGTTTACCTGAAGCTTCAGCGGCGCTCACTCGTGACCGTGTCCTACGACACCGAACACGACGTCACCTTCAGTCGAACATCTGCGGGGCTCGCCACGAGCCGGAGCGTGTCGACGGTCATCAGGGAAGTTGCCGGCGGCGATCGCGGCTTCCTCTGGAAGCTGAATTCGTACTGGACCTATCAGCAGGTCGGCTCGGATGTCCGCGTGACCCTGGTGTCGCTGTCCCTGAGCAGAGACGTCCCAACACTCCTACGACCGATGGCGGGGCCGATCATCGCAAGCGTCGCGCGCCAGTCGGTGGTGCGTACGCTGGGCGCCGTGAAGCAATTCGCCCAATCGAGCGTTGATTAACGAAGCTCTTATCCAGCCTGCGGCCTGACCGTTGAGAATCTGTCCCTCAAGGCGGAGTCCGAGGACATCACGGCGGACACACCGTGACGCCAGAGGACTCCAGAGTCGCACGGATCCGGGCGGCACGCTGAGCGGCCCCGGGTGTATCACCATGCAGGCAGATCGAATCGACTGACACATGGATCACGCGCGCGTCGAGCGTGACGGCCTCATGATGAAGTGCCAGTCGAAGCGCCTGACCTACGGCACGCTCATCGTCATCGATCACCGCGCCGGGAACCTGTCGAGGCACTAGGCGCCCGTTTGCATCGTACGCGCGGTCCGCGAATCCTTCGTGGACAACGCGAAGGCCCGCAGAACGGCCGGCCTTCGCCAACTCAGACAACGGTTGCGCAAATAGACCCAAACTTCTGTCGAATGCCGTAATCGCACGCACGATTGCGAGCGCGACCGATGGGTCCTGTGACGCTTGGTTGTACAGCGCGCCGTGCGGCTTGACGTGACGCAACTGAGCGCCCTCAGCCTTCGCAACACCTGCGACTGAAGCGATTTGATACAACACGGCATCTTCTACTTCCCAGTCGGACATACGCATTTCGCGGCGTCCGAACCCGAGCAGGTCCGGGAACGAGGGATGCGCGCCGATGGACACGCCTCGAGCTGCAGCTTCGCGCACCGTTCTCCGCAGTACGGAAGGGTCGCCGGCGTGAAAACCAGCAGCGATGTTCGCGGACGTGATGTGCGCCATCAGCGCCGCGTCGTCGCCAATGACGTAGTTTCCGAAGGATTCGCCGAGATCGGCGTTCAGATCGATGCGCACGGCTGCTGGGGCGCGGTGGCCGAAGCGAAGTGCATAGCGTGCGAAGGCAAGTGTACAAAACAAGAGGGCACCGCATATCTGCGGCACCCGCCCGTGCCCATCGGCCTGGCTCCCCCAGCATTCACGGCGCCCTGCCGTAATCAGACCGACGAACGCTGATGGGCGTCGCAAGGCTCATGCCCACTTCGATTGGGCGATTTGTCGAGCTGCCTGCGGTGCGGCGCCCGCAGAGCTGCAAACCGGTCCGTAATCGAGGTTACGGATCTGCGCGCGACGCCTGACCCAGGCGCTCTCGGTCGTAGCGACCGGCTTGGATCTTCGTGCACCAGTCCCGATGCTCGATGTACCACGCGACCGTTTCGTGCAGCCCCTGCTCGAACGACCGTGCATGTGACCAGCCCAGTTCTTGCCGAATCTTCGTCGCATCGATCGCATACCGGCGATCGTGTCCTGGGCGATCCGACACGAACGTTCGAAGATCGCGATAACCGCGGCGCTCCAGCGCGGCGTTGCCCGCCGCCGGAACGCACGCTTCGAGCGCCGCGCAAATCGCCTCGACGACCTGGAGGTTCGTTCGCTCGTTGTTACCGCCGATGTTGTACTTCTCGCCGGGCCGACCACGCTCGAGCACCAGCATGATGCCGGCACAGTGATCGTCCACGTGGAGCCAGTCTCGAACGTTGCCGCCGTCACCGTAAATCGGCAGCGCACGTCCCTCGAGGCCATTCAACACCATCAGCGGGATCAGCTTTTCTGGGAACTGATACGGTCCGTAGTTGTTCGAACAACTCGTCGCGAGGACCGGCAATCCGAACGTGTGAAAGTACGCCCGAACCAAATGATCCGCAGCCGCCTTGCTCGCCGCGTACGGCGAGTTCGGCGCGTATGGAGTCTCCTCGTGGAAGCGCCCTTCGGGCCCGAGTGTGCCGTACACCTCGTCTGTGGACACGTGCAGCAATCGAAACGCGGCGCGCTCGGCATCCGGCAGCGCGCTGGTGTAGCGACGCGCGGCCTCGAGGAGCACGAAGGTGCCGACGATGTTCGTGTCGATGAACGGCCTGGGACTGTCGATCGATCGATCGACATGGGACTCCGCGGCCAGGTTCAGAATTGCCCGGGGGCGCTCGGCGGCGAACACCTCGCGCATCGCCGCTTCGTCGCAGATGTCAGCGTGCACAAAGCGTACGCGCGACGAGTCGATCACGCCTTCGAGGTTGAGCAAGCTCCCTGCGTAAGTGAGCTTGTCGACGACGATGAGTCGCTCGGTCGAGTGTGTGAACGCATGGCGTACGAGGTTCGACCCGATGAACCCGGCGCCGCCCGTGATGACCAGAGACAACGACCTAGACCGCCGCGCCCTCGGGATACTGAAGCGCGAGCTTCAGCTCCTTGGCCAGAGACTCGACGGTGGTGCCACCACGCTTCCACTGACCCTCGGTTTCGAAGCGAAGATCGCCGATGCGTCGCCCCCACGGCGCGATGACCCGTCCGATGGCGCGGAAGTCGGATCGCTCGGCGTGCTCCTGATCGAGACGGCGCAACACGTCTGGAGCCACGCGAATGAAGGCGCGAAGCGCCGACGCGGTACGGATGCTGTACTTCCGACCGTTCCAGGCACCATTGAAGACCAAGGCGATCTGCTTGACGTAGTTCACGAAGAACTTCTTGGCCTCTTCATGAGCGTCGCCACCCCGGCGTCCGTTCAGTCCGTCGGCGGCGAACAACGTCTTGAGTTCCTGAGCGAGCGGCGCCTGTGCGACTCGCCCCTTGCCCACGCCGAGGAGCTTGATCTCATTGTGCAGCGGCGAATCCTCCCGATCGTTCAGCGCCCGCACCACGTCATGGGCCGTCGCCAGGGCATCGTCACGATAGAGCTGACGGCCGGACAGGCTGACGAGATGCGATGCGTTCAGCCTTGTATGTTTGGCGTTGATTGTGACGAACATCTGAACGACGTGGTCTTCGGGCAACCGGTCGAAAATGATGGCCGGGACGCTGAAATCCTCACCCTCGAAATGGTCGATGTCGGCGTGTAGCGCGAGCAGACGGTGCTGGCCGTCAATGGCGCGCAGAATCCCCTCGCGCTCCGGAACCTTCAGGATCCCGAGCTTCGAGTTGGAGTCCGATGGAGAAAACGTAAGTTTCTCGTCGCAGCTGATGATCACCGCCCCGGGGATAGAGGGGAGGTCACGAGCCTGCCGGCATTGCTCGTAGTACTGCACGAGCTCGTCGATTTTCCGACGGATGATTTGACGCTGGTAAGCCTTCTCGCTGGACGCGATGCGGCCTTCGAGGAGGTCCCAATTCACCTTCGATGGGGCGGTCCCTGGCCGAGGACGCCCGCCGCGGACCCCCGCCTGGGACCCGCTACTGACGTAGTTCAAGACTTCGAATCGAACCAGCTTGTCGATATCACTCGCAGTCAGAGAGGCCTGATAGAACTGAACCCCAAACTGCTGCATCCGGATTGCAGCGACGTTGATCATGGGTGCACTTTCGCCGATCGGCCGGGAGGGCCTGCCTTCTTGAGAGGCGCGGGCGATTGTAGCGGCCGTCCAGCGGCCATCTCAATCGTTTTCTGCCGGATGACCTTTTCGGGGGAGGTCTTATGCCGAGGCATCGCGGGGCCGATCCGAGTCGAGGCGTCGCTGAGGGAGCCAGGTGGATCGGAGCCGGTCCCGCATCGGAATGATGTGGTACATCGCCAAACAGAAGATCACGTACGCCGCCGCCAACTGACTCAAATTGAGCTCTTTATGCAGCGGCGACGCTAGCCAGCCGTAGGCGAGCTGGACATGAATCCAGTAGACGAGCCGAGAGGCTCGTCCGAGCTTGCGCAGGACAGCGAGGCATGTAGCCGGTCACGAGGCCCAGACCGAGTACGGCCGTGCCGGCCAGCGGCAGAACCAAGCTCATCCTTGAAAGTACCGCCACCTGGGCAGTTCGACCGTTCGCCCTCAGACTCATCAGCGACGGCCACGGGTTTGGCAGCACGATGGATTCACCGGAGAACACCAAGGACACGCCGGCGAGCACAAGAACAGCGGAGCGGCGAATCCGCCAAGAACGGTCAGGTAGCGGAATGCCACGGTGGTCCGTTCGACGGGCGCCGTTCAGGCATCAGTGACATGCGTTGGATCATGATCAGCACAGCCAGTCCGGGAAGCCAGTCGATCGAGGCAAGCCGGGACGAGCGGTCCGCGGTGTCGTTCGGTAGCGTGACGGATCGCTACTGTGCGAGCTCAAATGTCACCTGGAACTCGATGTCGGGCCGCAGCGAGTGCCAAACCGAGCAGTACTTCTCGCGCGACAGTTCAATGGCCCGCTTGACGGCGCTCGGGGGAACATCGCCAAGAACGCGGAAATGCAGCGTCGCACTCACGAGACGACGTGGTTCGGCATCCGCTCGGGCCGCCTCGAGCCGGGCTTGAATGTCCCGGAGGGGATGGCGGCCTCTCGTCAGGATCAACGCAAGGTCGATCGCCATACAGGCGGCGAGAGCGCCCGCCAACGCCCCCACCGGCGAAGGTCCCGCCTGACCGGCGCTATCAAACACGAGGGGCGGCGGCGCGGGCGCAGCGGTCGGGCCCTGGAGATCGGCGCGAAACCGCAAGTCGCCTTCCCATGACAGGTTGACGACCACGGGTGGCTTTGCGCTCACCGGGCAAATTGTACCGGATTCGGTCCTGAACGCACCTGCTGGGCACGGCGAGAGGAGATCCGCTTGGGGAGAGTACGGTCTGTCCGCACGTTGCTGTAATCTGGATTCATGCGAGTTGCCGCTTTCGTCCGTCGACGTTGTGGATCTACCCGGCGGGCGCGGACGCTCGTCATCTTGATGACCACGGCAGGAGTGCTGGCAGCCCTGCCGGCGCTGCTGCCCGCGCAGCCCACCTTTAGGGCCACCACGCGCGTCGTCTCGATCTTCGCCACTGTGTTCGATGGCAATGGCCGCCTGGCGCCCGACCTCGTCAAGGAGGACTTCGACGTCTTCGACAACGAGAAGGCACAGGAGATCATCCTCTTCGACAACAAGATCCAACCCATTTCGGTGGTCGTTCTGCTCGATACCAGCCTGAGCGTAACAGGCAGCATCAAGCTCCTTCAGCAGGCGGCCGAGCAGTTCGTCTTGCGTCTCCTACCGGACGACAAGGCGAAGGTTGGCGCCTTCAACGACAAGATCGAGGTCAGCCAGGAGTTCACGAGCAATCGCGATCACCTGATCTCGGATATCAAGGACCTCGACTTCGGCAACGGTACACGCCTGTGGGACGCATTGGGCGTGGGACTCGACGAGCTCAAGGGACTGGACGGCCGACGCATCGTCCTCGTGTTCACGGACGGAGCTGACGCCGGTAGTCGAACGCGTCTCGGCCAGGTCGTCGAGCGAGCGCGCGCAGAAGAGGTGATGGTTTACGCTATTGGTTTGGAGAGCAACTACTTCGACGGTTTGCGCAACGTCCGAACCAAACCCGATGGCGGCCTGAAGCGGCTCGCCGAGGAGACCGGTGGCGGCTACTTCGAGATTCAGGCAGACTCGGAGCTGGCCTCCACGTTCACGAAGGTCGCTCAAGAGCTGCACAGTCAATACGTGCTCGCGTTCGAGCCGAAACAGCTGGACGGCAAGATCCACAAGCTGGCGACGCGAGTCAAGAAGCCATGGCACTACGCACGCGCGCGCCGCAGCTACCTCGCGGCGCCCGATAGTGCGCGACCCACGGGCCAGTAAGGCTGGCGCGTTCTCACCCAGGCCGTAGCGCGGTGTATCCATGTCCACTCTCACCGAACAGGAGTTCCGCGTGCTGAGCGACGAGGCCATCAACGAAACCCGCCGCGCCCTGCTGCCACTTGCCGACGCGGAGGGGTTCGAAGTGGAGCTGCACGACGGGGTGCTCGACTTGGTGTTCGAAGAGCCCTCAGACGAGAAATTCGTCGTGTCCCCGAACGCGCCTGTTCGCCAGATCTGGGTGTCGGCCATGGCGCGCAGCTACAAACTCTCGTGGTCGGCTGATCGAAAGGCATTCGCGCTCGAGAACGAAACACTCGTCGACCTACTGAGTCGGCTTGCCAAGACGTTCGTCGAAACGTGACGCACCCGAGTGTCACTACGTCCGAGATGCAATTGGAGGAATCATGGTTCGCGAGTGTAAGGCGGCCTTGGCCGTCGCAGTATCGGTAGTCCTGGTCGCATGCGGAGGCTCGAGTCCACAGGACGAAGCGGTCAAGCAGTTCGAGCAGGGCGCGAAGGAGCTGGAAAAGGCCGCGGAGGGCGCCGGCGTAGACGGTCAACAGTTCGCCAAAGGCCTCGAATCCATGGCGAAGGGCTTTGGAGCGCTCGCTGGTGCAGATCCGAACGCCAAGCCGGTGGATCCGGTGGGTTTCCGCGACCTCATGTCCGTGTTCCCTGAGTCGTTCGGCGACTGGGAGCGCAGCAAGCCGACTGGCGAGCGGATGTCGAGCCCGGTCAATTTCTCCCAGGCGGAGGTACGGTACACGAAGGGCGAATCTGAGCTCGAGCTAAAGATCACAGACTCGGCACTGAACCAGATGCTCATCGCACCGTTTGCCATGTTTCTGACAGCCGGTTACGAAAAAGAAACGGAACGAGGCTACGAGAAAGCGGTGAAGGTGGGCGAGTTCCCGGGCTGGGAGAAGTAGGACACCGAAGGCAAAGATGGGACGCTCACCGCCATCGTCGACAAACGATTCGTCGTCGAGATCGACGGTCGCAACGTCGAGGGCGTGAAGGTGCTCCATCAGCTTGCTGCAGCTGTCGACTTGAAGAAGCTCGGCGGCCTCAAGTCGAGCGCGCAGTAGTCTCGAACCCACGAGAGAAGGGGTCGTCGTGGGCGGCCACGAAGCGGTGCTCGCCCGTGACCCATGCCGACCCTTCAATCTCCGGAGTCACCGCCGGCAGGTCGCCCACCATCGTCCGGCTCGCAATGCGTCCGGTCAGCCGCTCACCGGACAGGCCCTCTAGGGCGAAGGGTTCCTCCTCGGTCATCACGCCCATCGCGTCGAGCACCGCCAAGATGGCGGACAGGCCTGTGCCGGATGCGGCGCGGCCGGCGCCGCCGGTGGCGAGCACGGTCACGTTGCGGAGATGGGCGTTCGCACCTGTCGCCGGCGCCGTGAACATCGTCCCCGCGAGCCCGGTGACTCGATGATCGAGCGGGTGCGTGACATCGACGACCGATTCGATCGCCTGGACAATTTCGCGACTGAACTGACGCAGCACACCGAGGTGCTCGTACCCCGCCGAGAGGCCCAGGGACTCGGCGTCGACGATGGCGTAGAAGGCGCCTCCGAACGCCACGTCGGCCCTGACCTGGCGACCGCTGGCCTTGATCGAGAGCCCGCCGGCCAGGACGAACGAGGGCACGTTAGTGAACGACACACGAGCACCAAGCGCCGAAACGGCCGAGGCTTCGACATCCGAGCGGGCTGGACCAGATGCTCCGCCCTTCACGGCATCGTCGATGATCCGGGCTGGAATCCGACCGGCGACCGTATCGTAGGTGAGGGAGCGCCCGTCACCGCCCGGTACGATCAGGCCGCGCGAGACTGCGAGCAGCGTCGTGGCGATGATGGCATGACCGGCCATCGACGCGTACCCATCCGCATGCATGAAGATCAGCCCGGCGTGCGAACCCGGCGAGACAGGCTCGGTCAACATCACCCCTGTCATGTCTCGGTGGCCGCGGGGCTCGAGCATCAGGGCGCGCCGCACGTGGTCTGCTCGGCGCGCCATCCACTCCGTCTTCTCGCGCATCCCGCGACCGCGCGGCGCGGGTGCCCCCGCAGTGATGAGTCGCACGGGCGTGCCGCCGGCGTGCGCATCGACGGTACAGGTTTCGTTCATTAAGATAGTCCTCACTGGGGCAGTGACGGCCGTCGTCAGAGGAGGCAACCGTGGCGCTCATCGAGCCCGGACGCAAGGCACCGACGTTCACGTTGAGAGACCAGGACGGCAAGGTTCACAGGCTGACTGACTATGTGGGGCACCCCGTCGTGCTGTATTTCTACCCGAAAGACGATACCCCCGGGTGCACGAAGGAGGCTTGCGCGTTCCAGGACACGCTGTCGCGGCTCAGGAAGAGCAAAGCCGGGATATTCGGCGTGAGCATCCTGGACGAAGCGAGCAAGAGGAGATTCGCGACGAAGCACGACCTGACCTTTCCGCTGCTGGCGGATGTCGATCACGAGGTTGCGGAGAAGTACGGGGTGTGGCAAAAACGGTCGCTCTACGGGCGCAGCTTCATGGGAATCGCGCGGACGACATACCTCATCGACGCTGATGGAAAAGTGGCGCGCCGCTGGGACAATGTCAAGGTGGATGGACACGCGGACGCTGCGCTGGGCGCGGTCGAGGCACTCTAGCGCCGCGCGCCGACTGGCCGTCGCCACGGTCCTGGTGCTCGTGTGGGCGCTGCAGCCGGTGTCTGCGAACGAGCAGTCCAAACGGCTGATCGCGGACGCAAGCGCCCGACTCTACAACGTGGATCTCGAGCCTGCCGAACGGCTGTTTCGTGCCGCGGTGGCTGCGGATCCGAACGACTCGGCCGCGTACCGTGGGCTCGCGACGGCGCTCTGGGCACAGATCGCCTACCGCCGAGGCACCATCACGATCGACAGCTTCTTCGGACGCGTCAGTGGCCCGACCGTCAAGGCCGCTTCTGTTCCGCTGGCGCTCGCGTCGGGCTTCCGCGATGCCGTCGAGTCAGGCGCGACCCTCGCACGGGCGCGATTGGACCGACAGCCAAACAACGTGGACTCGATCTACGAGCACGGCGCCTCGGTGGGGCTGCGTGCCTCCTACGCGGCCACGATCGACGGTCGCTTCGTCGGCGCGTTTCGCTCGGCTCGCGCGGCCTTCGACGCGCACGAACGCGTGCTGGCACTCGATCCCAGCCGCCGGGAAGCGGGCCTGATCGTCGGCTTGTATCGGTACCTCGTCTCAGGCCTGTCGATGCCGATGCGGGTGATGGCCTACGCCGTGGGCTTCGGCGGGGATGCGCGCCGGGGCGTCCAACTCGTCGAGGGTGCAGCCAATCATGTCAGCGACAGTCAGACCGATGCGCGGCTCGCGCTGGTGTTGATGTACAGCCGAGAACGTCGCTTCGACGATGCGCTGGCGATGATGGCTGTTCTGCGCGACCGGTATCCTGCCAACCGGCTGCTGTGGCTCGAAACGGGCTCTACGCTCCTCCGCACGCGTCGAGCGGCGGAAGCCGAACGGGTGCTGGTCGAAGGGCTCGCGCGGTTCAAGGGCGACAGTCGGCCGAAGATGTTCGGTGAGGAAGCGCTGTGGTTCTATCGGCTCGGCCTGGCGCGGCTCGCGCTCGACCGCGCGCCCGAAGCCAGTGCGGACTTGCGGCGTGCGTTGACGGTCGAAGGGCGCGGGTGGGACCACGGCCGCGCCCAGCTCGAGCTCGGCAAATTGGCCCTCGCTGCCGGTCGCTCGAGCGAGGCGCGGACGGCGCTACAGCGAGCCGTCGAACTCTGCGAGGATGACTACGACCCTCAGACGGCAGACGAAGCCCGGCGTCTCCTGAAGCGCTAGCGCGCAGTCCAAGCTCCCGGGCATCAGCGGACCTTCACGTACTTGATCACCCGCTGAGGTCGTGGTTCGCCGGCGAACACGTTACCCTGGCGGTCCACCGTGACCGCCTCGGCACCGCTGCCTCCCGCAGTGATGGGTGGGTTATCGCCTGTGTCGAGGATGAAGGACTCCACCCACCCGGTCTTGACGTCGCCGATCCTGATCCCCTTCTCCCAGCCAGGGTTTTCGTTCATGTCGGACTCGGAGTCCGCGACGTAGATCTTGCCGTTGCCATCGATGGCGATGTCGCTCGGCATGCCGAACTGAGTCCAACGCGTCAGATACTTCCCGTCCTGGTCGAAGATCACGATGCGCTGGTTCTGGCGGTCAGCGACAAACAGCCGGTCGCCGGCGTCCATCGCAATCGCGTGCGGTCCACGGAGCTGGCCCGGTCCGTAACCGGTCGAGCCGAACGCCTTGATGAACGTGCCGTCCTTGGAGAACTTCACGATCCGATTGTTGCCGTTCGCGTTGTGGCCATCGACAACGAAAATGTCGCCGTTTGGAGCGGTCAACGACATCGCTCGGGGCGTTGAAGTGCGAAGAGTCGTTGCCGGGAACGCCGGCCTCACCCAGCGTCATCAAGAGCTTCCCTGTGGGTGAGAACTTGAAAACCTGATGGCCGATCGGCTTGGGGGGGTTGGGTGCGCCGGGCGTGTTCTGTCCGTTCCCCGCCTCCGTCACCCAAAGATTGCCGTCGCGATCAACGTGCAGCCCGTGCGGCCACGAGAACATCCGGCTTCCGAACTGCGCCACCACGTTGCCCTGCGGATCGAACTTGAGGATTGGATTCAAGTCCGAGCCGTCACAATACGTCTGGCTCCCGAGCGGCGTGCCGTCGTTTCCGCAGCGGATGATGGCCCACAGGTGGGCGCCGTCGACATCGATCTCGATGCCGCCAGGTGAGCCCATCTTCCGGCCCGCTGGCAGCTTCGCCCAAGGCCCGCCCATCCGTCCCGGCCCCTGACCGGCCTGAAGCCCGTCGACTGGACGATACGGATTCGAACCGCTCTGCGCGGGAAGACCTGTTTGAAACGCGATGGCGATCGCCACCGTGACACACAGCAACACGATCACGCGGCGATCGCCCGCCATCGGCGTCTGGATGCTCCCGATCCTCGTCATGATTTCACGCTCCCTGGAGTCCCCCTCTGGCTCTTGGCGCGTGAGTGTAGCTGATTCCACCGAGGTCAGGTCCCCTCTGCCCTGTGCAGGGGACAGCGCGGTTCCGTGCGGCTCAGCTCGGGCGTCGTGATCTGCCGGAAATGCCAGGAAACGGGCCGATCCCGCGTCGCATCTCGATTGAACCACCCCAATGCAGGGCGCTGCGGCGCAGGCAGCTCAAGGAATCGCTCATGCTGAAGATGCACCCGCACGTTACGGTTCTCGTTCTGGCCGGGGTCGTCGCTACCACCACCCCCGCCTGCGCGTCATCGAGCAGGTGGTATCGCTATCCGACAGGCCGCGTGGTCGTCGAGAATCGGGCCTGCGACATCGGCTATCGCGAGGGCTTCGAGCACGGCCCTGACGACGCGCGACGAGGCCGGCCGTACGACTACTCGAGGCATGGCGACTACCGCAATGCCGATCAGGGGTACCACGGGGGCAACCGCAACGCCTACCGACGCGTCTATCGGGACGGGTTCGTCACCGGGTACGGCGACGCGTATCGGCAGTTTGCGCGCGGGTCGGGCCGCGATGATCGCTGGGGCGGCCGGTATCCCGACTACCGCGGGTATCCAGGGTCCCGCAACGACCGCCGATTCGGGTCGCCCGCGTTCGACACCGGCTACCGTGATGGCTACGAACAGGGCCGCGACGACGCCCGAGATGGGGATCCGCACGATCCGCGTCGAGCCAAGCGGTATCGCGACGGCGACCGCGATTACAACGACCGCTACGGCTCGCGCGACCTCTACAAGCGCGAATACCGCGACGGCTTCCAGCGCGGGTACGACCAGGGCTATCGCGAGGCTCGGCGGCGCTGAACTTCAGAGATCGGTGAGCCCCTCGAGCTTGCCGGTGCTGTCACCAATGGAGTCGGCGGGGACGCCGATCGTGTCCAGCATGTTCATGAAGAGGTTCGTGACCGGCGTGTCCTTCGGGTAGACGATGTGACGCCCGCCTTTCAGCCGTCCACTCGCCCCGCCAGCCAAGACCAGCGGCAGGTTGTCGTGCATGTGGATGTTGCTGTCGCTGATCCCCGACCCGTATAGCAGGCATGAATGATCGAGGAGCGAGCCGTCGCCATCGGGCGTATTCTTCATCCGCTCGAGGAAGTACGCGAACTGCTTCACGTGGAAGGTGTTGATCTTCTGCAGCTTATTGAGCTTCTCGGGATCGTTCTGGTGGTGCGACGTCGGATGATGGGAATCAGGCACGCCGATCTCGGGATACGCACGCCCGCTGACCTCGCGTCCCAGCATGAACGTGCCGATCCGCGTCAAATCGGTCTGGAACGCGAGCAGCAGCAGGTCGAACATCAACCGCGCGTGCTGCTCGAACGTCGCGGGGATGCCGGCCGGGCGTTCCACGATCGGCAGCTCGCGCGCGCTCTGCGCCTCCGCCATCTGGATGCGCCGTTCGACGTCGCGGACCGCCTCGAGGTACTCGCCCATCTTCAGACGGTCCTTGGCCCCGAGCCCACGCTCGAGCTCATGGACACGCTCGGTGACCGAGTCGAGAATGCTCTTCTCTTTCGCGATGCGCGCGACACGTGCCGCCGTGTCGGTGCTGTCGCTTCCGCCGAACAACCGCTCGAACACGGCGCGGGGCTCATTCTCCATCGGTAACGGGACTGTCGGGCTCCGCCACGAGATCGTGTTGGCGTACGCGCAGCTGTACCCGGAGTCACACGCGCCCAGGAACTCCACCGACTCGATGGCGAGCTCGAGTGAAGCGACTTGTGTCTCACGGCCCAGCGCCCGGGCGGCGATCTGATCCATCGAGATGCCGCCGCGGATGTCGGCGCCTTCGGTCTTCTTCACGTGTACGCCCGTGAGGAAGGTCGCTGCGGCGCGCGCGTGGTCGCCGGTCCCCTCGTCGCCCTGCGGCCACCCGTACCTGTCCGCCAGACCGCTGATGATCGTCAGCGTGTCGCGATACGGCGCGAGGCCCTCCAGGATCGGCGAGAACGCGAACGTGGTCCCTTCGCCGCGGGGCGTCCAGTTCGGCATCATCATGCCGTTGGGCGTGTAGATCACCGCCATGCGTCGCGGACCCGCCGCGGGCGTCCTGCCCAGCGCGGAGAGCGCCGGGACCATGCCGTCGAGCAGGGGGAGGGCGAGCGTCGCCCCGAAGCCTCTCAGCACGCTCCGTCGAGACACGTGCATCCTGGTGATGATCATCGCTGCGCGACCTTCCCTGCCGCCGACGCGGCCGGCCCCGAGCTGTTCGCGGGAACGGCCCTCATGGTGAACGGGACACTATTCGCGATCCCCGCCATGATAGCCGACCATCGGTGTCCGCTGGCAGCGGATGCTCGAGTGATGCTCCGGACGACCGGCATGTCGTACGACTCGAGACCGCGACCGAGAGCGTACGTCAACAGCTTCTCGACCACCGTGCTGACGAAGTCCTCTTCTTTCCCGAGCAACGCCTTACGGAATTCGGCAGGCCCCTGGAAAGACGTCCCGTCCGGCAGCGTGCCCGACGCATCGACGCGCTTGCCCGTGTCATCGGCATCGCGCCAGCGGCCGATCGCATCGAAGTTCTCGAGCGCGAAGCCCAGCGGATCCATCCGGGCGTGACATGCGGCGCAGACCGGGTTCTTCCGATGCGCCTCCAGCCGCTCCCGAACCGTGGCAGGCGCCTGCCCCTCTTCGTTCTCCGGCAACGCTGGCACATTCGGTGGCGGTGGCGGAGGCGGCGCTCCGAGCAGGTTCTCGAGGAGCCACTTGCCGCGAACCACCGGCGACGTGCGGTGCGCGTACGAAGTCACGGTCAAGATGCTGCCCTGTCCCAACAGACCGGCGCGACGGTCATCCGGCTGGGCGATCCGACGGAAGTGGCTGCCGTAGACGCCCGCGATGCCGTAATGACGCGCGAGCCGCTCGTTGACGAAGGTGTAGGTCGCGCGGAGCAGATCGATGACCGGTCGATCATCGCGCAACTGGCTCTCGAAGAAGAGCTCGGTCTCGCGGCTGAAGGCTTCTCGGAGGTTGTCGTCGAAGTCGGGGAACAGATTCGGATCCGGCGCGTGGCCGCGGACGTTGCGCAGGTACAGCCATTGACCGGCGAAGTTCCCGATCAGTGCGCTCGACCGCGGATCGGCCAACATGCGGGCGACCTGCTTCGTCACGGCGGCCGACGTCGAGAGCTGCCCAGCCTCCGCCGCATCTCGCAGCGCGTCATCTGGAATGCTGCTCCACAAGAAGAATGACAGGCGCGACGCGAGCTCGATGTCGGACACTCGGAAGGGCGTGCCGGGCCTTGCCGTGGACGGATCGCGCTCCACCCGGAACAGGAAGTCCGGCGACACGAGGACGCGCTCGAGTGCCCACTCGATGCCCTCTTCGAACCCGCCCTGCGCCCGTCCTTTGTCGTAGACGCTGAGCAGCGCGTCCACGTCGCCCACACCCACGGAACGACGGTACGCGCGACGAGCCAGAGTCCCGATGATCTGGCGGGCACACGCGCGCTCGGCGGCCGCATCGGTGGACGTCGGAGTGCACACGAACATTCGCTTGCGACTCAGGCTCTCGACGGGACGAACGCCGTGATAGGGACCAATGACCTGGATCGAGTCCACCGACGCGATGGTATCGGCCTTCCCCGAGTGCTCGAAACTCGCGAGGGGGGCCCGGGGCTGGAACACGCCTTCAGCCACCTTGGCCTCCCTGACAAACGCCGCGCCGATGCTCGAGACGCCAGCCCTGACGGTCACGCGGGCTTCGAGGTTCGCATCACCGTTGCGGAGGTGCTCCTGGATTTCTGTCGGCGTCGAGCCAGGCGGCGCGCCGACGGGGAAAAACTTCACCAGGCCGCGGTCGAGACGTACGTCGAGCAGGTGCGGCTCGGCCAGCCCGCGAATCAGCTCGGTGTACGTGCGCTGCAGGCGAACCTTGATGACATATTCCCCATCCACCGGGAAGTGATGGCGAACGGCGAGGCCGCCACGCGAGCCGAATGGCAAATCCTCGCTCGTACGATCGTCCTGTGCCAGGAGCGTCGGCACGCGGTAGGTGGCAATGCTCGGTTTGATAGTCGGATCGCCGAGGGCCAGCCGACCGATCTTGCCGGCTGCGAGCATGTACCGCTCGAGGAGCCCCGGCGACACCGACAAGACGTCAGCGATGTTGTCGAACCCGTACCCCGAATCATCAGGGGGCAGGTACGCCCGAGCGTCGACCTCGACGCCGAGCAGATCACGAATCGTGTTCGCATACTCCGCGCGATTCAGTCGATGCACGATGCGGCGTCCGGGATTCGGGTGCGCGGCCGCGTGACGGTCCAGCGCGTCCTCTACCCATTTGGTGAACTGTGTGTACTCCTCCGCCGCCGGCCGCCTCGTCGTCGTCATCGGCGGCATCGTGCGAGATCGCATCTTCCGAGCAACCTTTTCCCAGAGGTCCGTGTTGCCACCGACGTCCGCGGGGTTGGCGAGGTCCTTTTCGAGCACGATGCCGGCTGTCTTCAGTCGAGCGTTGTGACAGGTGACGCAGTAGCGGTCCATGAGCGCACGGGACGCAGCGGCTTCAACGGTCGGAACTGCAGCAATTGGGGAGAGCTTGGTGACAGGAGCCTGGGCGGCGTCGACGCGAACGACGAAGGTCACGGCCGCGAGGGTCACGGCAACGACCCAGCGGAGGATCGCCTGACCAATCCGACTAGAGGTTCGCAGTGCGTGGTGACCCGCATGTTTCCGCATTGCTATGTGACGCAGCCTAACACAGGGATCGCACGACGGCGTGGCGGAGGCCGTGCAATCCAAGCATGACCGTGAACCGGTGAACATCGATGGCCGAGCGCTCGAACCCCGAATCGACCCGATGAACCTCACGAACCCGCGACCCCTGAACCTGCTATATTCCGCTGAGGATGCGTCACCTGGGTTGGGCGAGGCTCGCGTTGATCAGCGCGACCATGCTGGTGGGAGAAGCGAGCGGTTCCCTGCGCGCCGCGGAACGCGACGCGCGCCTGGCCGATGCGATGCAGCGCCAGGACGCGGAGGCGGTGCTCGCGCTGCTGGCGAAGAAGGCCGACCCGAACGGCCGCCAGGCCGACGGCGCGACGGCGCTCTCCTGGGCGGCACACTGGAACGACCTGGCCTCGGCGGATGCTCTGCTCAAGGCCGGCGCCGATCCCAATGCTGGCGACGATCTCGGTGTAACGGCTCTGGCGCTGGCCTGCCAGAACGGCAGCGCTGCGATGGCGGAGAAGCTGATCTCCGCAGGAGCCGATCCGAATCGATCCAGGCGCACCGGCGAAACGCCGCTGATGACCGCGGCGTTCACAGGGAACGTGATGCTGGTGGGACTACTGCTGCAGCACGGCGCAGACGTGAACCGCGCCGCAACCGACTCGAAACAGACGGCTCTGATGTGGGCGATCACGGAACGGCATACGGGGATCGTCGCCACGCTGATCGACGCGAAGGCGGACGTTCGCGCGCGCACGACCGGCGGCTTCAGCCCCCTCCTCTTCGCCGCCCGTATCGGCGACACCGAATCCGCCCGTCGGCTGCTCGACGCGGGAGCGGACCCCAACGACAGGGCCAAGGACAATAGCTCGGTTCTGGTCGTCGCCGTCGCGAGCGGCCGTGAAGACGTCGCCGAACTCCTGCTGGCCCGCGGGGCGGACCCGAACGCGAGCGGCAGTGGCTACACGCCGCTCCACGCCGCGGTGCCGAAGGACCTCAAGCGTGCGATCAAGGCGCTCCTCGCAAAGGGCGCCGATCCGAATGCGAAGCTGAGAACCGCCCCAGCGGCGCTCTTCGGACCTGGTCGCGGTGCGGGCAGCGAGGTCCCGGCATGGCCAGGCGCGACCGTGCCACCTCCTACTCCGGCGGGCAGCTTCGCCGGCGCGACTCCGTTCTGGCTGGCCGCCAAGCACGTGAACGTCGACGTGATGGACATGCTGCGCGCGGCAGGCGCCGATGTGACCCTCACCAACGACAACGGCACGACACCGCTGATGGTGGCCGCCGGGATCACGCAGGTTCAGGGTCCACGCGCGAAGCGCGGCGACGTGTCGCAGTTCTACTCGAACTGGGGCGAGGCCGACGCGCTCGACGCCATCCGCTATCTGCTCGAACGAGGCGCTACGCTGGACGCGCGCAACGCGTCGGGACAGACGGCGCTGCACGGCGCCGCCTACATGGGCGGCAAGACGCTGGCGACGCTGCTCCTCGACAAGGGGGCCGCCATCGACGTCCAGGATTCACAGGGGCAAACACCGTATCGGCTTGCCGAGGGCCATCTGAACGTCGCGTCGCAAGGCGTGACGTCGTGGCCTGAAACGGCTGCGCTCTTCAAGGCGCGGGGCGCGAACACCACGCTCGGCGTCGACGGCCGCACCATGCTCCGGCAGTACGTGTCCGCGAACGGCACCGTTCCGGCGAGTCCTACGACCACCTCCCCAGGCCGGTGGGATGGCCCAGCCGGCGGCCCAAGAACCGACGCGCGGGCGGAAGCGGACCGACTCGAACGGATGGGTGTTCGAGAGAGCAAGGGTCATCGGTGACTGCTGTCCCGAGCATTGCCCGAACCCATGAGTCTCATACCCTTGAGTGAGACCGAAATGGGGTCCTGCAGGAGGACACTGGTGACACGTGGCCACGGTGCGAGCTTGGCGGCGTGTGTAGTCGGGGCGCTGGCCATCCTCGCAGCCTCTAGGGCGATCGCATCCCAAACGCCGTCAGGTACCGGCACCGGCGCTCGAGCGACCGGTACACCGTCGTCGACCATCTCAGCCGAGCAGCCCGCGACGCTCGTCAAGCACTACTGCGTCACGTGTCACAACGAGCGCTTGAAGACGGCGAACCTGATGCTCGAGGGCGTCGACACGGCGCAGGTCGGGGCGGCGGCGGAGACCTGGGAAAAAGTGCTGCGCAAGGTCGGCACGGGGACCATGCCACCGATCGGCGCACCCCGACCCGATGCCGCCACGGCCGAATCATTCACGCGGTGGCTCGACGGCGAGCTGGCCCGCGCAGCGGCCGCGCATCGACGACCGGGCCGCAAGACTCTCCACCGCTTGAACCGAGCCGAGTACGGCAACGCGATTCGCGATCTCTTGGGCCTCGAGATCGACAGCCGGTCGATGTTGCCGGTCGACGATGCCGGATACGGGTTCGACAACATCGCGGACGTGCTCTCGGTGTCGCCGGGCCTCCTCGAGCGATACATGAACGCCGCACGGCGCATCAGCCGTTTGGCGGTGGGTGATCCCACGGTGAAGCCGTCCCGTCAGGTGTACAGCGCGCCGAAGTATCTCGTCCAGGACGATCGAGTCGATGAACAGCTGCCGTTTGGCTCGCGCGGCGGCATCGCGATCCCGCACTACTTCCCGCTCGACGGCGAGTACACCCTCAAAATCAAGCTGCAGCGCACGTGGCGGGACGAAATCCGAGGCTTGGGACGTCCGCACACGTTGGACGTCCGGCTGGATCGCGCGCGCATCAGGTCGTTCACCTTCGGCGGAGACGGTCAGCGGGCGGTCTGGCTATCCGGGCAAGCGGTCCCCAATCCGAGCGAGTATGAGCTGAACGCCGACGCCAGCCTCGAAGTGCGGTTCACCGCCAAGGCCGGGCCGCGCGTCATCGGACTCTCATTTCAGAAGCAGACGGTCGAGGAAGAGGGCTTCCTGCGACCGCACCTGCCCGTCACGAGCTTCGAGTACGCCGGCAACCGCGACATGGACCCCGGAGTCGATTCGGTGCAAATGGGCGGTCCGTACAACGCCATCGGATCCGGCGACACGCCGAGTCGGCGGCGCATCTTTGTGTGTCGTCCCACTGCTGCGGTTGCGTCCGAGACCGCTTGCGCCCGGCAGATCATCGGGACGCTCGCGCGCCGCGCCTTCCGGCGTCCGGTGACAAGCGCCGACGTCGACCGGTTGATGAAGGCGTACGTCAGCGGGCGGCAGAATGGACGCTTTGAGAACGGGGTCGAGTTCGCCCTGCGCCGTATCTTGGTCAGTCCCGAGTTCGTGTTCCGCATCGAGCAGGATCCCAAGGGCCTCGCGCCAGCCACCGCCTACCGCATCAGCGGCGTCGAGCTGGCGTCACGGCTGTCGTTCTTTCTGTGGAGCAGCATCCCCGATGACGAGCTGCTCGACGCCGCGACGAAGGGTCATCTGCGCACCGCCACGGGTCTTCAGTCGCAGGTGCGGCGCATGCTGGCGGACCGCCGTGCCTTGGCGCTCGTCTCCAATTTCATCGGTCAGTGGCTGTACGTGCGAAACCTGCGGACACACGCCCCCGATCCGCACGCGTTCCCCGACTTCGAGGACAACCTGCGACAGGCGTTCCAGAAGGAAACGGATCTGTTCGTCCAGGCCAATCTTGCTGAAGACCTCAGCGTGCTCGACCTCCTCCGCGCCGACTTCACATTCGTCAACGAGCGTCTGGCGCGCCACTACGGCATGCGGAACGTGTACGGCCCGCACTTCCGACGCGTGACGATCACGGACAAGTCACGCGCCGGCCTACTGGGACACGGCAGCGTCCTGAGCGTGACCTCCTATCCGACTCGGACGTCGCCGGTCTTGCGCGGCAAGTGGCTGCTCGAGAACATCCTCGGCGCGCCGCCGCCCGCCCCGCCTCCCAACATCCCCGCATTGCAGGATACGGGAGAGGGTGGCAAGCCGGCCTCGGTTCGCGAGCGGATGGAGCAGCATCGGAAGAACCCGGTGTGCGCGTCGTGCCACGCGCGCATGGATCCCCTCGGCTTCGCGCTCGAGAATTTCGACGCGATCGGAGGCTGGCGTACGACGGACGCCAACACCACGATCGACGCGTCCGGTGTCATGCCGGACGGGACACCCTTCGATGGACCTGAGGGGCTTCGTCGCGTGCTGCTGGCACGCGGTCCGCAGTTCGTCCAGACGATGGTGGAGAAGTTGACGACGTACGCGATCGGTCGCGGCCTCGAGGCGTCTGACATGCCCGTGGTGCGTCAGATCGCGCGCGATGCCGCGCCGCGCGGCTACAGGTGGTCTGATGTGATCGCGGGCATTGCCTCGAGCCTCCCTTTCCAGATGCGCATGACACCGAGCGCGAACGATGGGGTCACGCGCGCGGCGGCCGTCGCACAACGGTGATACGAGGAACACACCCGATGTTCTTGTCGAACAAAACACTTCCACGCCGGACGTTCTTGCGAGGGCTCGGCGCCACGGTGGCACTGCCACTGCTCGACGGCATGGTTCCCGCCCTCCGCGCGGCGATCCGTCTCGATGGCGCTCGTCGCTTCGCGGTCGTCTACGTGCCGAACGGCGTCATCATGGACCGGTGGACGCCCACGGCGGAGGGCGCGGCATTCGAATTGTCGCCTACACTTCAGCCGCTCGAACCGTTCCGCGACCGCCTCACGGTGCTGAGTGGCCTGGACAACCAGGTGGCGAATCCACGACCAAACGAAGGCGCCGGCGACCATGCGCGCGCCGCTGGGACGTTCTTGACTGGCGTCCACGTGAAGAAGACCGAAGGCACCGACCTGCAAGCCGGCACCTCGATGGACCAGCTCGCCGCCCGCGAGCTGGGGAAGGCAACCCAACTCAGCTCGCTCGAGCTGACGATGGAGTACACCGAGATGCTGGGGGCCTGCGACGCGGGCTACAGCTGTGCATACTCCAACACGATCGCGTGGCGGACACCGACCACTCCCCTGCCGATGGAAATGGACCCGCGAGCCGTGTTCGAGCGGCTGTTCGGGGATGGTGACAGCACGGACGCGGCGACCCGCGCGGCGCGCGTCAAGGAGGATCGCAGCATCCTCGACGCGATCGTTGAGGACGTAGCGCGGATTGGTCGCTCGCTCGGCTCACGCGATCGCGCCAAGCTGGACCAGTACCTGGAAGCGATCCGCGATGTGGAGCGCCGCATTCGGAGGGCCGAGGAGCAGAGCACGCGAGAGATGCCGGTCGTCAGCCGTCCGGCCGGCGTGCCGGAGTCGTTCGAGGTTCACGCGCAGCTGATGTTCGACCTCCTGGCGCTCGCGTATCAGGCCGACTTGACGCGCGTCGCGACGTTCATGATGGGTCACGAGGTCAGCTCGCGCGCGTATCCGGAGATCGGTGTGGCGGACGCGCACCACCCGATCTCGCATCACCAGGGCGACCGGTCCAAGATCGAGAAATGCGCGAAGGTGAACCTGTTCCACATGCAGTCGTTCGCGTACTTCCTCGACAAACTACGTTCCACGCCGGACGGGGATGGTGCGCTGCTCGACAGCTCGCTCATCCTGTACGGGAGCGGCATGAGCGACGGCAACCTGCACGCCCACCTCGACCTTCCGGTCCTCGTGGCCGGTGGTGCTGGCGGGCGCCTGAAGGGCGGGCGCCACCTGCGATATCCGAAGGGCACACCGGTCGCGAACCTGCATCTGACTCTGCTCGACAAGCTGGGCGTCCCGATGGACGCGTTCGGCGATAGCACAGGCTCGCTGACCGAGCTATCGCTGTAGCACGGCGCGTTCGGCCTCCTGACAGGGAGGCTCACGCGGCACCTCCGAGGTTACCGGCAGGATGGGCGTCAGTGGGCAGCTGCCGTAGGGCACCGCTCGCGTTGACACGCACGTGTTCACGTCGACTTCATGCTGTGGCGAATAGCCTTCGACCCCCTGTGCTTCCAATCGAATGAGGCGGCAATGAGGCGGTCGAAATCGGGCGCGTATCTGTCGCAGGTGTACAGCTTCCTGGCCGGTCGCCGTACGTCAAACAGGATGAAGGGCGCCGGCGAGGGTATCGAACTGCTGCCCGGAGGCAGGTATTTGTTCGTCTACCCCTTCACGAAAACTCGATCGTAGTACCGTCTGTCGCCGCACGCGCGGGATGACCCTCAGGAGTTCGTCGATCTGGTGGGTCGGCTCCGCTATACCGAGGCGAGCCTCTACACCCAGCGGGACACGCCCATGTTCACCTGCGTCAAGGTCTGCATCGAGGGATCCTCGCGCAGCTCGCGAACACGGATTAGGCTGTTGGCCTGTCGGGGACGTACCATTGAGAGCCAAGGGGTGAACAGCCGGACGACCCACGGATGTCCGGCAACCGCGCGCCGTTTTCCGGCGCAGAGATCGCGCGTATCGGTTGATCAGCCGCTCTCCTCAGTGGCACGCTCTTGGCACGAGGGCTCGCCGACGCCAGTGGCGCGTCGAGGAGTCCGCTAGTGTTCCATCAACCTGATCCTGAGGTTCTCGTCGTCGGTGCCGGTCCGGTCGGGTTGGTCGCCGCGCTGTTGCTGAAACAGTTCGGGGTGAATGTCGAGATCATCGACACGCACGAGCGGACGACCCAACACAGCTACGCGCTCGCGATCCATCCGCGAACGCTGCGGATTCTCGACGAGGTCGGGCTGTCCGCAGGGCTGGTCGCCGCTGGGCGGAAGCTGACGAAGGTCGCCTATTACGAGGGGCCGGAGAGGCGTGCCGAGATCGACTACTCGGTCCTCTCGACGCCGCATCCGTATCTGCTCATCGTTCGGCAAAGCCTGCTCGAGAGGGCGGTTGAACAAGCGCTGCACGCGGCGAAGCTCAAGGTTCTCTGGGGACACCGCCTCCAGTCCCTCGCCCTGGACGGCCCCATCCGCGCGGAGGTCGCGAAACTCGACCAGGTCGCCACGGGTTACCCCATGGCGCGGACCGAGCAGCTCGTCGTGCGAACCGACACGCTCCGGCCTGCCTACGTCATTGGCGCGGACGGCTATGATTCGGCCGTTCGGCGAATGGCTGGGATCGAGATGGCCGACCACGGTTGTGGCCAGATGTTTTCGGTCTACGAGATCGAGGCGACGGGGGAGTTGCCCGCCGAAGTGCGCGTCATCCTCGATCCTGATGTCACCAGCGTGTACTGGCCGCTCGAGGAGGGGCGATGCCGCTGGGGATTCCAGATCCCCGACGCCAGTACACACGAGCCATCGATGGAGCGGCTGGCGCAGTTCATCGCCGCGAGGGCTCCGTGGTTCTCGGCTCGGTCCACGCGGATCTACTGGTCCACTCTCGCCGTGTTCGAGTGGCGCCTGGCGCAGACGCTTGGGAGGGATGGCGTCTGGCTCGCTGGCGACGCCGCACACCAGGCAGCGCCTGTTGGGGTGCACAGCCTCAATTCAGGGCTCATCGAGGCGCGCGAGCTGTCAGCGCGGATCTCGCAGATCAAACGCAGCACAGGCTCGCCGTCGCTGCCCCAGGAGTGTGCCGCGGCAACGTACGACCAGTGGCAGCGGCTGCTTGGCGCAGGCCGAGCCGTGCGCGCGCTTCCCGGGGCGACGCCGTGGGTCCGGGCCGCTGCAGCGCGCATCGTCACGTGCATTCCTGCCTCAGGAGAGGACCTCGAACCGCTGCTCGCGCAGATCGGCCTCACGGCTGCGCCGTAACCGCGTGCCGGGGACCGCTGCCTCGCCTCCGCGCGCTGTCGGTCGAACTCCGTTCCGGAAGCCTTGTGTCGCGTGTCGGCCGCCGCGGCGTGCACCCGCGAGCGCTTGACTCCAGCGATGCGCGAATGATAAAAACGTGAGGATTTCCACACTCACAGCGGGGAACACTGTTTGGCCCAGACGGAAGCGGAGCTGCTCGATAACCCTGTCGCGGGCGAACCCACTCTCATCCTGCGCTCGCCGGATTTCCACTCCATCACCGACGCTGTCGCGGAGCCGGTGGAGCGACCTACACCCAGGGCGTGGTGGTATTTCTTCCTCCCGTCGGTGGCGGTGCTGGGCCTGCTTGGCGTGTCGGTCGCGTGGCTGGTCTGGGAGGGGATCGGGATCTGGGGGCTCAACGTCCCAGTCGGCTGGGCATTCGACATCACGAACTTCGTCTTCTGGATCGGGATCGGGCACGCGGGGACGCTGATCTCGGCGATCCTCTTCCTCTTCCGCCAGAAGTGGCGCACCTCGATCAATCGGGCGGCAGAAGCCATGACGATCTTCGCGGTCATGTGCGCCCTGACGTTTCCCGGAATCCACGTTGGGCGCATCTGGGTGGCCTACTGGATGTTCCCGCTCCCGAACCAGATGGGCACCTGGCCCAACTTCAGGAGCCCTCTCCTCTGGGATGTGTTCGCCGTTAGCGTGTACGGAACGGTTTCCGTTCTTTTCTGGTACGTAGGGTTGATTCCCGATCTGGCGACTATGCGGGATCGGGCGAAGACCCAGACACGCAAGTTCGCATACGGCCTCTTCGCCCTGGGGTGGCGCGGCTCGGTGCGGCAGTGGCACAACTACGAGTCCGCCTACCTCGTGCTCGCGGCTCTCGCGACGCCACTGGTCCTCTCGGTGCACTCGATCGTCTCGATGGACTTCGCGGTGTCGGTCCTCCCGGGTTGGCACACGACGATCTTCCCGCCGTACTTCGTCGCGGGCGCCATCTTCTCCGGCTTCGCGATGGTACTGACGCTCATGGTGATCTGCCGGACGGCGTTCGGCCTCGAGCACATCGTCACGCTCCGGCACTTCGACTACATGGCGAAGATCATGCTCGTGACGGGGACGATCGTCGGCTACGCCTACACCACCGAGTTCTTCACCGCCTGGTATAGCGGGAACCCCTACGAGGTCTACACGTTCGTCAATCGCGCGTTCGGGCCGTACGCCTGGGCGTACTGGATCATGTTCTCGTGCAACGTGATCAGCCCACAGATCTTCTGGTTCAAGAAGGCTCGCACGAGCATCCCGATTCTGTTCGTGGTGTCGATCGTCATCAACATCGGCATGTGGTTCGAACGGTTCACGATCATCGTGACCTCACTGCACCGCGATTTCCTTCCCTCGTCTTGGGATTACTACACGCCGACGTTCTGGGACCTGTCGACGTTGCTCGGGAGCTTCGGGCTCTTCTTCACGATGTTCTGCCTGTTCGTGCGCTTCCTGCCGATGGTGGCGACCGCCGAGGTCAAGACGGTCCTGCCACAGGCCGATCCGCACTGGCATCGGGGCCCCGAGCGCGAGAGCAAGGACCACCGAGCGGCGCTGCGGCACGGAGGGACGCCTGATCCCGTGACCGAAGGAGCTTCGTAATGGGGCTTTTCACGCCGCAGCTTCCCAAGGGACCGTACTTCGGAGTCCTGGCGGAGTTCGCGACCCCGGCTGACCTGTACCACGCGTGCGAGAGAGTGCGTGACGCCGGATTCACGCGATGGGACGCCCATACGCCGTTTCCCGTCCACGGCCTCGAGAAAGCGATGGGGCTTGGGCGCTCCCCGCTTCCCTGGATCGTCCTTGGCGCGGGATTGACCGGCCTTGCGACGGGGTTCGTCCTGCAGTGGTGGGTTCACACGAGTGCCTACCCGCTCGTGATCAGCGGTAAGCCGCTGTTTTCGTGGCCCGCGTTCATCCCGGTGACCTTCGAGTTGGGTGTGCTCTTCGCCGCCTTCGGTGCCGTCTTCGGCATGCTTGGTCTGAACCGGCTGCCCATGCACCACCATCCGCTGTTCCGCTCCAAGGTCTTCGACCGCGTGACGGACGATGCGTTTTTCATTTCGGTCGAATCGTGGGACCCAAAGTTCGACCCGTCGGCGACCCAGAAGCTCCTGGCGTCCCTGGGTGCCCGAAGCGTCGAGCTGCTGGAGTCCTGAATGAGCGCCCACCGCGATCACGTCGAGCTGCGACCCGAGCAAGTCGCGATTCCGCCCGGCCACTCGTGGAACCGGTTTCCGGCCATTGGCGCCGGCTGTGCCGTCCTGGGCGTGGTCCTGTGCGCGATCTTGGGGATGGGGAATCCCAAGCAGTTCCTGTTCTCGTGGCTGGTGTCGTTTCTGTACTTTCTGAGCCTGGCGCTGGGCGCGCTCTTTTTCGTCCTGATCCAGTACGCGGCTCAGGGTGCGTGGGGCGTCGTGCTGCGACGAATCGGCGAGACTATCTTCGCCACGCTGCCGGTGATGGCAGTGCTGTTCCTCCCGGTCGTCTTCGGTCTCGGCGTGCTGTACGAGTGGGCCCATCCCGGGGCCGCGGAGCACGATGCGCTGCTTCGCTGGAAGTCGCCGTACCTCAACGTGCCGTTCTTTCTGATCCGGGCCGCGTTGTTCTTTGGCCTCTGGTCCGCCATTGCTCTGTTCTACTACCGCGGATCGAGGGGTCAGGACGCGACGGGCGACGCGAGCGTATCGGCTCGTCTACGCAAGTTTGCCGGGCCGTCGATCATTGTGCTCGCGCTGACCACGACCTTGGCCTCGGTCGACTGGATCATGTCGCTCACGCCGCACTGGTACTCGACCATGTTCGGCGTCTATTTCTTCGCCGGCAGCTTCCTCGGGTTCATCGCGCTGCTGTCGCTGCTCGCGGTGAGGATGCGGGCGGCCGGTCTGCTGGACACGGTCATCAGCACCGAGCATCTGCACGATGTCGGCAAGCTGCTGTTCGGGTTCACGGCGTTCTGGGCCTACATCGGCTTCTCTCAGTTCTTCCTGGTTTGGTACGCGAACCTACCGGAAGAGACGATTTGGTACAAGCCGCGGATCGAAGGGTCGTGGTTGCCGATAGCGCTCCTGCTGATGGTGGGACACTTCATCGCGCCGTTCTTCTACTTGATGGGCCGCTCGGTCAAGCGGAACGGATCGACGCTCTCGGTCGGGGCGGTGTGGCTCCTCCTCATGCATTACGTCGACCTCTACTGGCAGGTCATGCCGACGCTCCATCCCGAAGGGTTCAGTCCATCGGTGCTCGACCTGGCGGCGTTTCTCGCCGTGGGCGGGTGCGTCATCGCGGCCGTGAGCTGGCTGTTGCGACGCCAGGCGTTGGTGCCGCTGCGCGACCCGCGGATTGCTGAATCGCTGGCCTTCGAGAACGCGTGAAACGGACGCCTCGCGGCTGTGGACCAGGGGTTGTGCGGAGCGCGGGCCCTGGTGTAGAGTTGGAATTTTGAGGATGAGGTGGTTCGATCTATTCACCGTAGCGGTAAGAACGGCGCTTCATACAGAGGTGTTGAGAGGTTTGCAATGATCAAGAAGTCGAACACGCAAAGAAGGAACGGGTTGTGGCTGACGGCTGGGCTCGTCGCCGTGTTGATCTCGCCGAGCGTCGGGTTTGCCGCGTCGACCGTCACCGGGACCATCACCTTCGCTGGGAAAGCCCCCAATCTCAGGCCGCTCGCGATGGACGCCGACCCGGCGTGCGCCAAGAAGCACTCCGGACCCGTGCCGGCCGAGATGCTCGTCATGGGTAGTGGCAACGCGATGGCCAACATCATCGTGTGGGTGTCAAAGGGGCTCCCGGCCGCAAAGACCTATCCCGCACCGAAGACGCCCGTGACGCTCGATCAGAACGGTTGTGTTTACGTACCGCACGCGATGGGAATCATGGTCGGTCAGCCCTACCGGATCCTCAACTCTGACGGCGTCCTCCACAACATCCACACGCTTCCCAAGGTGAACGCGTCGTTCAACCGCGCGATGCCGGCGAATCTGAAGGAGACGAGCACGCAGTTCGACAAAGCGGAGGCGATCTTCCAGGTCAAGTGCGACGTCCATCCGTGGATGAGCGCATACATCGGCGTCTTCACGCATCCGTTCTTCTCGGTGACCGGCACGGACGGGAAGTTCACCATCGCGAATCTCGACGCGGGTACCTACGAGATCACCGCCTGGCACGAGCGACTGGGGATACAAGCGGCCTCGGTCACCGTCAGCGGCAGCGACACGAAGACGCAGGACTTCAAATTCAGCACACCCACCAAGTAAAAGCAGTAGCGATCGGGAGATCGGGGCCCATGAGCCACCCAACAACCGTCGACCCACACGGACCACACGTCGGGCACGAGGCCCATCACGAAGAGCTCGGCTTCTGGCGAAAGTACGTCTTCTCCGTGGACCACAAGGTCATCGGGATCCAGTACGGCATCAGCGGCCTGCTGTTCCTCTTCTTCGGCTTTTGTCTGATGATGCTCATGCGCTGGCAGCTGGCGTACCCAGGTGCCCCGCTGCCGATCATTGGCGCGCTGTTCGGCGAGGCGCGCATGCCCGGGGGGTCCATGCTTCCCGAGTTCTACAACGAGCTCGGGGCGATGCACGGGACCATCATGGTGTTCATGGGCGTGGTACCGCTCGCCGTCGGCGGATTCGGCAACTTCGTGCTCCCGCTCCAGATTGGAGCCCCAGACATGGCGTTCCCGCGGCTCAACATGTTGAGCTACTGGGCCTTCTTCCTGGGCGGCGTGACGATGCTGGCGAGCTTCTTCGTGCCGGGCGGCGCCGCGCAGTCCGGGTGGACCTCTTACTCGCCTCTGGCCATCATCGCGGGTTCAGGTCAGACGTGGTGGCTGGTCGGGATGATCTTCCTGATTACCTCGTCGCTGCTCGGCGCGATCAACTTCATCACGACCACGATTCAGCTCCGCGCCAAGGGGCTGATGTTCATGCGGTTCCCCTTCTTCGTGTGGACGCAGTTCGTCACCGCGTTCCTCCTGCTCCTGGCCTTCCCACCGCTGGAGGCTGCGGGCGTCATGCAGTTGATGGATCGCGTGGCGGGCACGAGCTTCTTCCTCCCGAGCGGCCTCGTCGTGAGCGGCCAGCCGCTCCAGGTGGCGGGTAGCGGCAACGCCCTCCTCTGGCAGCACCTTTTCTGGTTCCTGGCGCACCCGGAGGTCTATGTCTTGATCCTCCCCGCCATGGGCATCGTCGCCGAGATCATCGCGAACAACACACGCAAGCCGTTGTGGGGTTATAAGCCGATGGTCTACTCGCTCGTGTTCCTCGGCTTCATGTCGTTCATCGTCTGGGCGCACCACATGTTCATGACCGGCATGGGGACCGCCATGGCGACGTTCTTCCAGACGACAACGATGATCATTTCGATCCCGTCGGTCGTCATCCTGACGGCACTAATCCTCTCGCTCTGGGGTGGGTCCATCCGGTTCAATACGCCGATGCTGTTCGCGCTCGGCTTCCTGCCGATGTTCGGGATCGGCGGCCTGACCGGGTTGCCGCTTGGCCTGAACGTGTCGGATATTCCCCTGCACGACACGTACTACGTCATCGCCCACTTCCACTACGTCGTCGCGCCCGGGACGATCTTCGCCCTCTTCGCGGGGGTCTACTACTGGTTCCCGAAGGCGACTGGGCGGATGATGAACGAGACGCTCGGCAAGATCCATTTCTGGGGTTCGATGATCTGCATGAACATCGTCTTCATGCCGATGTTCATCGTGGGGATGGCCGGCGTGTCACGGCGGCTCTTCGACGGCGGGGCGACCTACGACTTCGCGCAGCCGATTCTCCACTGGAACGCCGTGTCGTCTTGGGGCGCGTGGATCATGGCGCTCTTCCAGCTACCCTTCATCTACAACTTCTTCTCGAGCATGTGGAACGGAGAGAAGGTGGGAGACAATCCATGGGAGGCGACCACCATCGAGTGGGCGGCTCCGTCGCCACCGCCGCACGGAAATTTCAGCACGGAACCGGTAGCCCACCGAGGTCCGTACGACTACAGCCTTCCCGGCGCGAAGAAGGACTTCGTACCGCAGTGTGAGGCCTGATCACCATGGAGATCCCGTACACAGTAGAAGCACGGCGCGATACCGGCCTGAACAACGGCAAGATTGGGATCTGGCTCTTCCTCGCGTCGGAAGTCATGCTGTTCGGCGCGCTGTTCGCATCGTACATCCTCATCCGAACAGGGTCTTCGAGCTGGCCTCGCGGAGACACGATCTTGAGTGTCCCGTTGGCCACCTTCAACACGCTCGTCCTGATTTCGTCGTCGGTGACGATGGTCATGGCGTGGGCGTCGCTGATGCGCCGCAAACTGGGGACATTCCGCATGTATATAGGGGGAACGGTCCTGCTCGGGTTGGTCTTCCTCATCGTCAAGTACTTCGAATACAGCGACAAGTTCCACCACGGGCACTTCCCCAGCACCGACAACTTCTACGCCATCTACTTCACGCTGACCGGTCTGCACATGCTGCACGTCGCGGGCGGCATGGCGGTGAACGCGTATTTCTGGGGTCCCGGCGCGAAGCAGTATTACACCAACCCGGAGTGGTTCACGAACCGGGTCGAGAACTCCGGCCTCTTCTGGCACTTCGTGGATCTGGTGTGGATCTTCCTCTTCCCGACCTTGTATCTGCTGTAGGCAGCGTCTATGACGAGCGATCACGCAGTTGATATCGACAGACACGTTAGGGTCTACATCTCCGTCTTCGTCGCACTCATGGTGCTGACCGTAATTACGGTGGCGATCTCTCGTCTCCATCTGTCCGTGCCCTTGGCGGTGACCGTCGCGCTGGTCGTCGCCATTGTCAAGGGATCGCTGGTCGCGTGCTACTTCATGCACCTCATTTCCGAGAAGAAGCTGATCTACGCGGTGCTGGCGGTCACCGCTGCCTTCTTCGTCGTACTGCTGGCTCTTCCGGTCGTCACACACAGCAACGGTTATTGGATTCCCGAATGAACCTGCGCTGGTTCCACGCGCTGCTGATCTTCTTCTCCGCGGCGGTCGCCGTGGTGTTCGGCCTCTGGTGTCTGTCCCAGTACCGGCAGGACGGCGAGATCGGTAGCCTGATTGGGGCCATCGCGGCGTTTGTCGTGTCGTTCGGCCTGGTCGTCTACGATTCGTGGTTTCTCCGCCAGACGAGGACACTTCGATGAAGACACCTTCAAGACGTCTCGGGGCCATGCGGGTGCTCGTCACAGCGGCCGCCCTGGTGTCGGGTGGTGGGTCGACCGTCTTCGCGTGTCCAGTGTGCTTTGGAGCCGAGGAGACGACGATCATCGACGGGACAAGACTGGGTGTCTTTGCGCTGTTAGGCATCACGCTGGCGGTGCAGGGCGCGTTCCTGGGCTTCTTTCTCTACCTTCGCAATCGCGCGAAGCAGATCGCTGACACCGACCTCGATATCGAGTGGTCGGAGCTCCAAAAGGGAGCGTCTAGAACATGACTGAGTGGCTTGGACTTCCGAGGCTTGCCGCAACTCACGGCGCGCAGATCGACAACCTGATCGGCTGGATACACATTTTCATGCTGATCCTGTTCATCGGGTGGGGGGCGTTCTTCCTCTACGTCCTGGTTCGTTTCCGCAAGTCGGCACATCCAGTCGCAGACCATCACGGCGTCCGGTCACACGCGTCGAGCTATCTCGAGGGCGGCGTGCTCCTCGTCGAACTCGTCCTTCTCTTCGCCTTCTCGATTCCGCTGTGGGCCGCGAGGGTCGACGAGATCCCCTCTGATAAGGAAGCGCTGGTCGTTCAGGTCACGGGCGAACAGTTCGCGTGGAACATTCGCTACCCAGGTCCCGACGGGGTCTTCGGCCGCACGGACATCAAGATGATCGACGTCCAGACGAACCCTCTCGGGCTCGATCGATCCGATCCGGCCGCGAAGGACGACGTGACGACGCTGAATCAGCTCTATCTGCCCGTGAACAGGCCCGTCATCATCAGGCTAAGGAGCAAGGACGTCATTCACGGCTTCGGCGTACCAGAGTTCCGCGTGAAGCAGGACGCGGTGCCCGGCCTGACCATTCCGATCTGGTTCATCCCGGACGTCACAACCGCCGAGATGCGGACTCGAACCGGAAACCCCAACTTCCAATACGAGATCGCCTGCGCACAGCTCTGCGGGCTCGGTCACTTCCGGATGCGAGGATTCGTCACGGTCCAGACCGCAGAGGAATTCCAGAAATGGATGGACGAAAAGGTCAAGGAGGCGGTCGAGACCGCTGACGACCCGTTCGCGCAGTAGAGCCCGTTCGAGCTATCCGAAGAACTTCGGGGTCGGCATTCGCGCGCGGATCCGTTCGAGCTCTTCCACCGTCACGCGGTCGAGGCCGTTCTTACGACAGGAGTCCTCGACCGCCTTCATCACCATCCCACGCACGAACGCCGGAATCTTCTTCATCCGCGCGGCGGCGGCCTCGTCCCACGCGATGGTCGGCGCTGATTCAGTGCCGTACTGAATGCCCTGTATGGGCGGCATCGCGCGGCCCTGCTCCCAGCCCCCGTCGTTGGCTCGGATCCCTGCGCCCAGCTGCGCTCCCGCGGATGGCCCACCGGCCAGCGTGAGCAGGGGCGACCCCGCGAACTTCCCGGGCGTGTGGGTGCAGAGGGGGTCCTCGGCCATCAGGTCGCCAACCATACCGTGGGCGCGGGCACGGCAACCTCCGCAATGGCCGTTCATCTCACAGGCGCCACAGCGTCCTCCGAGCGATGACCGGTGGCGAACGTCAGTGAACAACTCGGATGACGTCCAGAGGTCAGCCAGACTCGAGCGGCGAAGGCTCCCCGCGAAAACCGGGAGGTACGGGCACGGCGTGACGTCACCGTTCGGCCGAATCCCCATGTAGTGCGTCCCCGCTGGACATCCGCCGGCCCCGCCGGAGTACGTCCGTATCGGAGACAGACCGGACCCCAAAGCGCCTTGCCCAGCAGCGGCGTCGGCTGTCATCGAATCTGAGGCGCCTCCGCTAGAACTGACCTGCTCGAGCACCGTCTTGATGTAGTGCGGTGCGCACTTCGCGTTTACGAGCATCCGGCCTTTGTACTTGGTCTGGATGCGGAAGAGCGACGCGAGCACTCCGTCGTACTGCGCCGGGGTCATGTCCGAGACGAACTGCCCGCGCCCGGTCGGCACCAGGAAGTAGAGGTTCCAGACCTTGGCGGCCAAGTGCTCGTACGCGAAGTCGGCGATCGCTTCAAGCTCGCGAAGATTGTGCGAACCGGCCGTGGTCTGAACGATGAACGGAAGCCCGGTTCGGTTGAGGATGGCCGCTCCCTCGACGGTGTTCTTCCAGGCGCCACGCACTCCTCTGAAACGATCGTGACGCTCCGCATCGAGCGCATCGAGCGAGAGGGACAGGCCACGGGCTCCGGCCTCTGCCAGCCGGCTAGCGACGTTCTCGCTAATTCGCACGCCGTTGGTCCCGACGACCACCCAGAGGTCGCGCTCCGCCGCGCGCTTGACGATCTCGAGGATATCGCGCCGAAGAAGTGGCTCACCGCCTGTCAGAATCGTCAGGCATTCGGGTGCGAAACTGGCGATGTCGTCGATGACACGGAAGCATTCCTCGGTGCCGAGCTCGCTCCGATCGGCGAAGTCTTCCGTGGTGACGAGCGGCGTGCCGCCGGCGTCGAGATAGCAGTGCTCGCAGGCGAGGTTGCAGCGATACGTGAGGTTCCAGGAGATGACGTAGGGCCGTGCGAATCCCTCGACCTGCCGCGGGGCGTGGCCCGCGTTCTCGCTCGGGACAGGCTTGTCCATTCGGCCCGCTTCACCACCTGGTTCGCGACGTCGAAGGATGAGCGGGAGCGGACTGGTCGTCGATTCCGACATGTTCCTCTCGGTGTGGCTGTACGAAACGGCGCCTTACATGCCGAAGAACTCGCGGGCGGCGTCGAGGATCTGCTCATCCACTTCGAGAACGCCCCTCTCCCGCGCGAACGTCTCGATTCCCGTTCGCGCCATCGGACGCACGAACGCGGGAATGTTGGCCAGCCGAGCCTCGGCAGCCGACGTCCAACGTACGGCGACTTGTGTGCCGGCCTGCCGGGGTTTTGGCTGTTCCGCCCCTGGTATCAGCGCGGTGAACGGGCAGCGGCTACCTTCTGCTGATCCATCCGAAGGGCTCGCCGAGGGGCCAGCGGCGGCATGAACGAGGCCAGCCTGCGCTGAAGCTTCGGCCGGTCCGATTCGCACGCCCAATGATTGAACGACTTGTGTTTCGTACGCATTGGTGAGCATCGCCATTTCGTACCCGCACTCGGGGCACGCGTAGACGACCGACAGCGAGCCACGCTCGGGCGGACCCACGGACTGAAGCTTCATCGGGCTGTCGCAGGGCACACACAGGAACTTCATGGTCGGACATCCTTGTCGACCCTCGGCTCACCAGCGCGAGCAGAGGTTCGCTGCTCTAACTGTATCGCACCCGCAGGATCAGCGGCCGGCGTCGACTCGAGAACGGCCATAAGGCGCTCCGCGATGTGGGTCAACGCGTGGCTCACCGGGTTGTCGTTCATCACCGCGAACGGAAGGCCCTGGTCGCAGCGCCGAGCAAGTTCGGGATCGAATGGGACGGTCCCGAGGCAGCGGATTCCCAGCGTAGACCCTCGGTCTTCGCTCTGAGCCTGGTTGGGGGGCCTGCCCCAGGTACCGGCCAGGGGCGGGGATGAATCGAAGAGCGGCTTGATCGCCTTGCAGTCGCGACAATAGTAGCCGCTCATGTTCTCGACGTATCCAAGGAGGCGATTGGGGCCCTTCGACAACGCCGCCACCGAACGCGCGACCACCCCTCGGGATACTTCGGAAGGAATCGTCACCAACAGAAACGCGACCTGTGGACCGAGGAAGTCGGCGTACTGCACGGTCCGGTCGGCTCCGGGCGGCAGATCGAGCAGCAGCACATCCAGCTCTCCCCACTCGAAGGACCGGAGGATTTCGCCGAGGAGCGCGAACTCTCTCGTGGCTCGCCAGGTATGAGACTCCCCCTGCGCCGCACTGTCGAACTCGAGCGCCTGCGACTCGGGAATCAGCGAACCCATCGAGAAAACCGCAATCCCGTTCTTGGTGCGTGGGAGCGACACCTTGTGGCTGCCCGGAACGAACAGCGCTCCCTGAACCCCAGCCATTCGCGCCTGCGTAGGGCCGTTGAAGTCTGCGTCCAGGATCCCAATCCGAAGGCCGCGGTCGCGCAGAGCGCCCGCGAGGTGCACGGTCAGCGTGCTCTTGCCGACGCCCCCTTTGCCGGAGCCGATGGCCACGAGATGGCGCACCCCGGCGAGCCCGTCCGCGATACGAGCGCGCTGCTCGGCGACCTGCTCGAGGATTCTGGACCCGCCGTCGCCGACGATGTCGTGGTAGCTCTTCATGCTGCTGACGTTCAGCGGTTTTGACTCTAGGCGGACCTTCTTAGCTTACACTCATCCGCACTGCACCGAAGAGCGCCGTCCGGACACGCGGTGCGGCTGACCCAGACGTCCGACGGGTTGGCCAGTGGGTCGAGCCGGAGAGCGCCCGGACCGGAATGTTCAGCGGGAGAACCTGAGCGTGCCCCGCGACGATGATAGCTCGAGCGTGACGCCGGTGACCCGAGTGATGGTGCTCTCACCCGAGAGCAGTCCCACATACGTGCTGGCGAACGCCTGCGTCAGGCACGCCGCACGAGCGCACGCGAGCAGCGGCCCAATGGACACGGTGGTGCCGGACACGGCCACCGTCCCGTTGCACGTATTGCAGTCGGCCAGGGTTGTGACGCGCTCGCCGGCGAAGGTCAAGGTGTAGCGCGCCGGAATCGGTGTCGGCTGTTCCGGCTCGCCCGCCGGTTGCAGCGAAACCAGCGTCCAGGTTCCCGACAGCCGGTCCGTCAAGACCCCCGAGGGCAGAGTTGCCGGGGACTCGTCGCACCCGACGAAAACAGCCACCAGCAGGCACAGCACGAGGGCACGCCAACCCGAGACTCGCCGACCGGACGGAGCTGCTTCCTGATGGCCGTTCATATCTCGTCCTTAGTTCGAACGTGCCCTCGCCGCGTGGAGGAGATGTTCGCCGCACGGACGGAACCCGACCGACTCCAGGATCTGCTTGGAGATCTCCGCCGGATGGACCTTCGTGATGCGGACGCTCCTCCGATCCGGGAGCTGTGAGAGCAAACGCCTCAGACGAGCTCCACCATCGTCGACCATGGAGCGGAGCGACACCAGCTCCGTGGCAGGCGTTCTCGCCTCATCGTCCGGCTCTGCGGCCACTTCGCGCTTGAGGTACAGAAGATACGCTTCAATGCGTTCGTCGTTGGCGATGGCGAGTCCGGCGATTTCGGCTTTCCTGGCGGTGAGCGTCTCGACCGAGCGCTCCCAGCAGAGCAGTGGCTGGGTGTCTCCGAGGAGGCCGTTTGCAACCAGATCGTCAACCGTGACGGGAATGACCAGGCCACCGACCCCCTGAGCAGGCACATCGGACTCCACCCAGTCGAACGGCCGCGCGTAGTCCGTCAGGACTGCTTCTTGGGTGAAGCCGCAAGCTTTGAACAGCTCGCGGGCGGGCGTGAGCTGTTCAGGGACCTCGGCGACGATCCGAGGTGGGCCGAGGATGGCGAGCTTCGAGCTGAGCGAGGTCAGCAGGTGTCGTCCATGACCCTGTCGGCGGTGACTGGGATGGACGGCGATCCTGTGGATCAGGGTTCCAGTGGGCCGCTTCCCGCCGATCAGGACGCCAATCGGGTCCGCACCGACGAACGCCACCATACAGCTGCTGCACCAGACCTGCAGGTCGCGGATCGACCGCTTGAATGTGGTCGGCGTCTCGGGCGGTTGGTCAGGTACGTAAGGAGACCAGCAGCGATTCAGCGCGTTGACGAGCAGACCAATATCGTCGGTGCGGCAAAATCGGTACGCGGACATTGCTACCTTGTGCGGCTCCGCCTCGGTACCGGCGCGCACAGCGCTCCGGGATGGAACGGTACAGGGCACGGGGCCCCCGCAAGCGACCGAGCCGGGTCGGGGCAGAACCCCGACCAATCAGTTCACCCGCTTCGACGACAGCGCGCTCACCTCATTCAGGTACCCGCCTCTGTTGACCTGAGCGGGCGCGCCTGACGGTGAGTGGGTAGCAGACTCTCGCGGCGCCGTTCCGTTGCCGGTATTCGCAGTCGGCGGCGTGTAGTTCGCGAGCATCTCGGCCATCATCTTCTTGCCGATCTCGATGCCCTCTTCGACGAGGCCGAGGTCGATGGTCGTCACGGCGCGCTCATGCGCGAGCTGCTCGATTCTCTCCTGCGTCTGGCCCCGCATGAAGCCGGCCGGGACTCGGAGGATCCGCTGCGCGGCGTCGCCGGTCCACTCGAACGTCGAGATCAGCGGGTTCTTCCGGTCATCGCGCGCGATGAGCTTGGCCTCGCCCGTTGAACCATTGCCGTTCGCGGTGGCCGAGGACCGACCTGCGCCGCCTGCGCCGTGGGCCGACGAGGCCTTGATATCGAGCGGCGTCCCCGTCTCTTCTTCGATCACCTGCCGTGCGAAGTCGAGCGTGATGGCGTCGAGCTTCATCATGCGAGCGCGCTTCTCGACGCGCGCCTTGACGCGGCGGCGCTGATAGGCGTTCTTCATCGTCCAGAGGCCCTTCCGCGCGTCGTCGGTCCAGCGAAGCTTCCGCCCGTCGTAGGTGGTCTCTTCCTCGAGGCCACCTTCAACCTCTGCGATCCTCTCGATCATCTCCTGGGAGATGACTTCGAAATCCGAGGCGCCGCAGACCGTGCATTTCACGGGATCGCTCTGCGTCGCCGTCACGCCGCACGCTCGGCACATCGACACGGGACCGGACTTCGCGCGCTCGAGCGCCACGGCTTCGGCCAGCGCCTTCGTGGCATTGGAGGCGCTCTTCGGCATGAACCGATCCATCGCGTCATCGATCACGGCGCTGGTGATCACCGAATGCCCTTTCTCGAGCGCAAGACGAAGAACGCCCGTGCGGGCGATGCCCTTGACCTGATCGGGCACGTGCTTCATGCGCTCCTCGGCCTCTGGCGTCCACCGAATGGTTTCCTCGGCTCGCACGTCGAGGCGTGGCACCTCGAGACGTGTGGAGAGGAGTACGTCGCAAGGCGCCGCTCGCAAGACGTTCTCTGAGTTGCTCCCAAGCCCTGCCTCGTCCTTCGGGCTGTGGACGCCGATGCGTCCCATCACGATGAGCCACGGATTGGTCTTACGTGCGTGGTCGAGAATCTTCTGGAATGGCTTACCGTCGAGGAGCGTCTTCTTGATCGTGACGCCCTCTTCGCTCGCCATCCGCTCGCCCACTTCGAGATGCGACTGATAGATCTGCGCCAGCCCGGTGTCGATGATCTCCTCGTGGAGCTGATTCTGTTCCTCGAAGCGGAACACCTTCGCCGCCTGCTCCGTGAGGACGTTGACGATGCCGTTGAAGACCGAGTAGTGCAGATAGGGGTCGTACACGGCGATGGCTTCAATCTTCTTGTCGAACTTCCGTGCCAACTCGATGGCCGTCATGAGCGCGCCGAACGACTGCGGGCTGCCGTCGACACCGACGAGAATCGTGTCTCGCTCAGCTTCGCCCGGCTCGGGGACGTGCTTGACCACCCACACATCGCGATCGGACTGGCGAGCCACGCGTTCGCACACCGAGCCGATTACGCTGTCGCGCGCGCGGCCCACGCCCAGAGCCCCAATCACGACGAGGTCGTGCTTCGAGCCGGTGAGATCCTTGAGGATCTCGTTGTGATGCTTGCCGTCCATCATCCGCGGCTCGAACGCGAGGCCCGATTCGCCGCAGAGACGCGACATCCCATCGAGATAGCTGTCGGAGATGAGCTTCAGACCCATCGTGATGAGGCTGTCGTGGATCTTCCTCTGGCGCTCGAGCTCCACTTCATCGATGTACTCTTCCGGCAGGGTGTACTCCATCTGCCGAAAGCGGTAGTCGTGCAGCTGTGCCGCGTACACGTGGCAGCCGACCAGTTTGGCGTCGAACGCCTTGCCCAGGGCGACGCTGCAGGCGACAGCACGATTGGAGTGGTCTGAGTTGTCGACGGGAACGTAAATGCTCTTGTACATCGGATCCTCCGGAAGACCCTATCAGCTCAACTGCCCATGGCCGGCTGCGGTCTTCCCTCCCCGCGAATCTCGTTGCGGGCCTGCGATCGGAGACGAGATCGAACCCAACCAATGATTGCCAGCTCTAACCCGAAGATGATGAGCGCCGTCCTGATCATCGGGCCCGCGGCCGACGGGACCGTTTCGGGCTCCATGTACAGCGAGTACCAGACGGAGAGCGCTCGCTTGTTGCCACGCTCCCGCGCGGATCCGTCCCAGGCGGACAAGGCGATCGGCATGAACTGTCCAGGCGTGAACGGGGCGCCGGAGCTGGCGCGAAGCGGACGCCTGAAGATGACCGACCATTCTCCGTCGCTGTAGCTCGCGACACCTGTGACGTCTCCCGCATCGTTGACTGCGACGTCCCCGCTTCCCCGACCGATGAACTGGAGGGGCTCGTTGCGCGCAAGGTCGAAGAACCAGAGGTCCACGGAGCTCTGGGAGTCGCCAAAGATGAAGTAGGGCTTGCGGGCGCCAGCTGGCACGGCTACAGGAAACTGGACCGCCACCGCGTCGGAGAACTCCGCTGGCGGGGCGACGGTGTCCTCGGTGGTGTCGGCAAACGGATCCGCTTCGGTCTCCGACGCCGCCGGTGCCGCGGACGGTGCCTCACCACCCGCTTCCTCCTCCGGAGGGATGGGCAGTGACGGACTGTTCTTGCCCGTCTTGTCCGCTCTCATGTCGTGCCACTTGACGAGGAGCGCGATCGACTCCGCGTCGTAGATGGCCTGCACGGTGACGCTGGTAGCGGGCGGATGGAACGAGCGTCCGGGTTCCGTAATCTGTCCCAGAAGCGGGAACCGAGCGACGGGTGCGGACGCGAAGCTCTCGGCGCCCTTGGCCAGGTCGATCGGATCCTGAACGGGCCTGGCGACGATGAGGTTGGTGTAGCCCGGCCCATTCGTGTCTGAGAGCGACGCGATGAAGTCCGTAATCGCCCACCGCTGCTCCGGCGGCAGCGCTTCTAAGTACGACGGCATCGGCGTTCCGTTGAACCCCGTACTCATCGTCCTGAAGATGTCCTCGCGCGACGAACCTCCCCGGAAGGTCCAACTGTGCGTGAGGTTGGCCGGGCGAATCGGATTGCCCGCCTCGTCCTTCAAGGTGAGGGCCGAAGGACCGTCGGCGCGACCCAGCGTGCCGTGGCACTTGATGCAGCCGTTCTCTTCGTAGAGCTTCTTCCCGGTCTCAATCGACTCGGGCGTCGATGCCGGAGCGCTTGGGAGGTCAATGGGCTTCGGAGCCGCCTCAGGATTGGAGAAGTCCGCCGAGAACGTGGTGATGAAATAGGCGAGGTTCGAAACTTCTTCCTCAGACAGACCGGGCCAGGAAGGCATCGACGTGTAGGGCATGCCCTTCCTGATGATGTTGACCAGATCCTGGTGCGTCGGGAGCGCGCCGCTGCCGGTCGTCCGGACCTTGAACTTGCCCGAGGTGAAGTCGCGAGGTTTCGGGAGCACGTTCGGCGTCGCGTACCCGGCGCCGTCCCCCTTCTCGCCGTGACACTGTGAGCACAGCTTCATGTACAGGACTTTGCCCGCCTCACGCTGCGCCTCGGTGCCGATGTCAGGACTCTGAGCGCGCGCCAGTCCCGTCCCAACACACAGGACGGCCAGCCAGGCAAGGGTCAAACCCCGTGCGATCTGACGCGTCGTCACTGGTGGACCTCCTCGCGCGCGCGGGGCCGCTGGCCCATGAAGTCATAGAGGAAGAGGATCACGTCCCACATTTCTTCTTCCTTCAGCATCTTCTCCCAGGCCGGCATAGCCGTGTCCCAGGGCGCTCCCTCTTCGGGCATCCCAGGGCCGCCCTTGGAAACCCGCCAGAAGAAGAAGGTCTCGCGGAAACTCGGGAGCGTCGTACCGTCAGCGAAGTTGGTGGGAATCGGGTTCAGCGCATGTGCGTACATGCCGTTGCCCCCGAGGTTGTCGCCGTGGCAGAAGAAGCAGTTCTGATAGTAGACGCGGCGGCCGTTCTCCACGTGCTTGCGGAACTCATCCGGATTCGACTGCTCGAGCGCGCGATACGGGTTGTCACCCGAATCGATGGAGATCCGCTGGTCCTGGACCGTGATCTCGGTCGGCGATGCCGGGTGGATCGTGCGCGGGAAGAAGGGCGGTTCGATCGCGACGTTCATCTGCACATAGACGTTCGCGGCGGCCAGCGCCGGTATGGCGAGGACTGTGACGGCCAGGAACGGGGTGTGCCGCCGCTCTGTCATGAACCGGACGAGTGGGCCGAACACTTCCTCGCGGCGCTCGTCGCTGGAGGACAAGTACGCCAGGATCGCGAGCGTCACGATCCCCATGTAGATCGAAATGACAGAGGCCGGAATCGGGACCCGGAATCCAAATCGGAGCAGGACGTAGATCCCCACCCACCACGCACCAGCCCACAGGAGCAGGTGAGCCTTCATGAAGCGAAGGGCCACGAGCACCGCGATCAGCGCGAGGAGAACCGTGATGTTCATGATGTGAACGCTCCACCGAGATGAGCCGCCTGGGGCTTCAGCTGCGCACTCTTCGCGGGCGCGGCGGCTGCGGGCGCAACTGGCGCCGCCTTCTGACCCGGTGCGGCGCCGTTCGCCGGAGCCTCGCCCGGTGCTACCGGCGCAGCACCCGCCGGGGTGTAGTACTTGTGGCTGGTCTGCATCGTGACCGTCGGCGTGCCGCCGAGCGACTGCAAGTAGGCGATCACACACAGGATTTCTTGGTCTGTCAGGCCAATGGGAGGCCTGTTGATCGCCGGCATCCCGGGGTTGAATCCTGGCACGATGAAGGAATCAGGCTCGTAGAGCGATTGAGCGAAGTATTCGATGTCGGTTACGCCGGGCGCGCGTTCCGACACGCGACCGGCGATGCCTGCCAAGTCGGGGAACCGGAGCGCTCCACTCCGGCCGATGGTGTGACACGTGAAGCAGAGCCCCTTGGCATCCATGATCTGCCGCCCAGTCGTCACCATCTCGGCGGTTGTCAAGTCCGTTCTGAGCACCGTCTCTTGCGGAGGCTGCACTTCGTTCTGAGGCACCAGCTGGCCGACATAGGCATAGAACGCTGTCGACGCGAGGATAAGGACGCCGATCCGACCAATGAGAGGCACCGCCATGGTTACTGGGTTCGCCCTTCGAAGTGCGAGGCGCGGGCGATGCCCGGCTGATGGCCGAGCGCGCCTCCAAGCACGACGTCAGCGCCCGGATGCGTGACCGTCTTGGCCGATGGCACGAAATCCGGTCGGTCGTGCAGACTCGTTATCCAGAACACGAAACCGATCAGCACGAAGAATATGAGCACGGTGACCGAGACGACCTGCGTGGCGAAGCCGAGTGTGGGGGTGAACGCGTCGGGCGACGTGTCCCGAATGACGCCGTACACATGCCAGTGCTGGCGGAGCCCCGAGCGCACGTAGCCCATCAGACCCATCAGCCACGTGAAGGTGACCGCGATGAAGATCAGCACGTACTGCGAGATCGGCGGAATCTTGCCCCAGCGAACGTCGCCGGTCATCTTCGCGCGACGGAACAGAAACACGTCGATGATGGTGATCGACACCATCGCGATCAGCACCGAGCTGACCTGAGGCACCGACAACCCGATCCGCACGGTCGCCTCGACGAAGTATCCGTAGATGCCGAGGAAGATGACGATGAACGCGGCGGCCGCGAAGATGGTGAGCTGTGCGGCATGCCCCGTCTTTGCCCACGCCACCGTGGCGATCTTGCCTGTGCGGCGATACAACAGGAAGCTCATGAACGTCGTGAGGATGAGGATGTTCACCGCGGTGTTCTTGGCGGACATCACACCCAAAAAGCCCAGCATCGGGTGAGTTGACCCTCCCATCGCGCGAATTTCGGAGACGGTGGCGAGGATGGACCGCGGGGTCGCCCAGATGGCGAAGCAGAGCGCGATGCCGATGAGCAGGTACTTGATGAACTTCTGAAGCGGCTGCCGGCCCTCGACGCGCCCCATCCCGAGCCAGAGGTAGTAGTTGGCCGCCAGGAAGAGGTTCCCAATCAAGACGGCCTGGATGATGAAGAGCCACGAAAACGCCCCACCCATCATCGTCAGACCGAGCGTCTGCGAGAACGCATAAATCTCTTTCGCGAGCCAGTAGCCGGCGAAGGGGAGGGGCAGGAACGCGAGGATGGCGACGAAGTTGCCGATGTAGCCCATCCAGTCGTAGTGCGCGCGCTCTTCGTCGGTCTCCGCCTGCAGGAACTTGAAGGCCGCGTATGCCGCAGCCACCGAACCGCCGAAGGCCACGTTCGCAATGATGCGATGGATGTTGATCGGCATCCACGTGAAGTTGTAGACCGCGTCGTAGAGCGAGATGAGCGCCCCCGTATCCGAGACACCGGCCGGCGACGTCATGAACGTGAGCCAGGAATTGGCAATGAGCATGATGCCCGTGCCCACCAGGTTGAGACCGATCCCTAGCCCAATATGGACGAGCGGATGGAACTTCCCCCAACCGTAGTAGTACGTGTAGAGGAACGCGGCCTCCGCGAAGAACAGCAGGACGTACGGGAGGAACGTCGGCGAGAACACGCTCATCAGATAGTTCGTGAACTTCGGATACAAGGCGATGAGCAGGAATGTCAGGAACGCGCCGAAGGTCGCCGTGAGTGAGAACGAGACGGAGAGGAGCTTCGTGAACTCGTGCGCGAGCCGGTCGTACCGGAGGTCTCCGGTCTTGTAGCCGATGATCTCGATGATGATCGCGAAGAGTGGGACCGCAAGCACAAAGGCCGCAAAGAGCAGGTGCAGCTGTGAAACGGCCCAGACGGCCACTCGGCTTCCGATGACGGGGAATTGACGGTACTCGGCCTCGGCGTAGGGCGTGGCTTTTGCCTTCGCCTCGGCGTCGGCCGCCTCGGCGGCTACCCCCTCCACCCTCGGCGTGGGGTCGACGACGGCGGCAGGAGCGCGATACGGCTGGGCATACTCGCGGTTCGTCAGGAACGTCGCGATCAGCACGACGCCAGCAAACATGAGCACACCGGTCACCGGCCCAAGCACTAGGGCCAGCTTGCGATTCATGGTGCCGTTCATCCCGTGGCCTCTCTTACTGGGTGGCTGCCGGCGCGTTGGCGGCCCTCGCTTGTCGATCGCGCTGCAGCGTGCGCACGTAGGCGACGATCGCCCACCGGTCAGCCGGGGGGATCGGCCAGCGGTAGCCGGCCATCAGCCCTTGCCCGTTGGTGATGACGTCGAAGAGCTGCCCATCCGTGTATTGAAGAATCTTATCCTGGTGGAACGAGGCCGTGGGAACGTTACCGCGCTGGAACAAGATCCCCTTGCCATCTCCTCGTGCGTCGTGACAGGGCGCGCAATATATGGTATAGCGCTGGCGTCCGCGCTCGACAAACGCTTCGTCGGTCGTCCTCGGATTCGTCGCCACGTACTCGCCGTCCGCAGTTCTCCCCGTGAAGAACGCATCATCTTCCTTCAGACCGCCGATCGCGACCGTACCTGGCACGGGCACGCGCATGGACGCTCCGTCGAAGAAGAAACCGTTGCTCGTCTGCGGGCGCACTTTCGGCTGATCGTCCATGCTCGGATTGATATGGATCGGCGGGCGGCTCGACGTACAGCCGCGCGCACAGCCGATGGTTACAAGCGACATGAGGGCGATAGCGCCCAGGCTGCGCGGTGTGCGGGCAGTCATTGAGCAGCGCTCTCTGTGGCCAGGTCGGGATTCGGGTTGCGAACCTTCGCCAAGTAGGTGGTCCGGGGCTTCGTGTTCAGATCCTCGAGCAGCGCGTAGTTGCGGGGATCCGCCTTCGCCTTCACCACGCGGCTCGACTCGTCACGAAGATTGCCGAACTCGATCGCCGAGGCGGGACACGCCTGCTGGCAGGCCGTCTTGACGTCGCCGTCACGCAGCTCACGGCCGGCGACCTTCGCGTCGATTCTGGCGCGATTGATCCGCTGCGTGCAGTAGGTGCACTTCTCCATGACGCCCCGCGCGCGAACCGTGACGTCCGGGTTCATCGCCAGCTTGAGGATCTTGGGCGTGTCCTTGGTAAAGTTGAAGAAGTTGAACCGACGCACCTTGTAGGGACAGTTGTTCGAGCAGTAGCGCGTTCCGATGCACCGGTTGTAGACCATCACGTTGAGGCCCTGCGCGTCGTGAACGGTCGCGGCCACGGGGCACACCTGCTCGCAGGGTGCGTCCTCGCAGTGCATGCACGGGACCGGCTGGAACACGATCTCCGGGTCACCAGCGGGATCGCCGGAGAAATAGCGGTCCACCCGCAACCAGTGCATCTCCCGTCCCTTGGCCACCTGAGCTTTGCCGACGACCGGCACGTTGTTCTCGCTCTGGCATGCCGTCATGCACGCACTGCAGCCGATACAGGCGTTCAGGTCGATGGTCATGCCCCACTGGTGGCCCTCGTCGTAGCTGTGCTCCTTCCAGAGTGAGAAGTGATGCGTCTCCGCCGGAAAGACGCCGTAGGGCGTGAGGTGGCCTCCGCCGGACTGCGCAGGTTCTCCGTGTCCGGGTTCCTCGTCGTGTCCACCCTCTGCGTGTGCCGGCGCGGACGGTTTCGCGCGAAGTTCCGCCAGCGTCGATTCATGGACGATCGGGCGACCCTCCATGCTGCCGTGATTCTGCGTCGCCGACAGCGGATATTCTCGCCGGAGACTGGTGAGGCTCGCCCCGCGATCGAAGTTCAACGCCTTGGCGCCTCGGACGCTGAAGGCGTTGAACCCGACGCCAGTCCCCACGCGTCCTGCGCGCGGCCGACCATACCCCAGGGTCAGAGCGACCACGCCGTCGGCCATGCCTGGGAGCTCCCAGACCGGAAGCTCGAGTGACCGACCGCCGTACTCCAGGCGGACCATATCCCCGCCCTTCACACCCGCGGTCTTGGCGGTCCCCGGACTCAAGAGCGCGGGGTTGTCCCACGTCAGCTTCGTGAGGGGATCAGGCAGCTCCTGCAACCAGGCATCGTTCGCGTACCGGCCGTCGTGCAGCCACGGGGACGCCAGGAACACGATCTCGAGGCCGTCGGTGCCCGGCGCACCGGCCACGAGGCGCCCGAGCCCCGCCAGCGGCATCGTCGCGCTCAGATCGGGTGTGACTTCGGGCAGCTCGCTGCCCTGGAGCAACCCGTCATGGAGCACGCGGTTCCACTTCCGCTCGAACCCATCACCAAGGATCGGTTTCCACGTCTCCTGCACGATGTCGTAGCCGGGTCGATCCTTGTCGGCGACCATCAGCCCCAGCACTTCGATCGGGGTTCGGCCGCCGAACAGCGGGAGGATCAGGGGCTGGACGATGCTGAGCACGCCGCCGACGGCACGCGCGTCGCCCCACGACTCGAGGTAGTGCGCGCGGGGAATGTGCCAGGTCGCCTTGCTGCCCGTTTCGTCGACCGAGTGCCCGAGAACGACCACCTCGGGGACCTTTGCCAACGCCTCCGCGAAGCCCAGATCCACCGGGGCATCGAAGAGCGGATTTCCGCCGAGCACCACGAGCGTCTTGATGGTGCCCGCCTGCATCGCGGACAGCAGCGCGGTCAACGAGCTGACGCTCGGCAGTGCCGCGTCTTTGGTCTCGTAATAGCTGACCGTCTTACCGGTGTTATCAAGATACGCGTTCAGCGCGCAGACCGCAGCGTGCACCGCTGCGGGCTGGCGATCGCCGGCCACGATGAGACTCTGGCCGCGGTTCGCCTGCAGGTCTTTCGCCAGCGCGTCGAGCCAGCGGGCGTCAACGCCCGGAACGGCGGCGGCGGTCAGATTCGCGGCGCCCGCTTGCCCCGAAGCGACCCGCGCCACGAGCGCCGCGAGGAAGCGAGCGATCTGACCGCTCTCGAGACGGAGCCGATGATCGGCGGTGGCGCCCGTCAGCGAGTACACCGCTTCAACGGCGTAGAGACGGTTCATGGTGCCGCCCGAGGCGCCGGCTCGCCGGCCGTCCGCGAAGGCTCGGGCGTGACGGACCATCTCCGGGTCGGTCAGCAGCGGGTCAGCGTCGAGCGTCAGCACCACGGAGGCGCGATCGAATCGCAACATCAGGTCGACGTCGCGGCCCGTGGCGAGCCTGAGTCCGGCGAGTCGGTTCTCGTCGCTGACGGCGTCGTAGGTCGCCCACTGCGTCTTTGGGTAACGGGCGCGGAACTCGGATGCCAAGCGCGCCAGCGTCGGTGACGAGAACGACTCCGAGAGCACCGCAAGGCTCGCCCCGCCGTCCTCCCCGTGAGTCTTGGACAGCTCTCCCCACGCCTTCACGAAATCGTCCCAGGTCTTGCGCTCACCCTTCTGCGTGATCGTCTGGGCGCGATCGGGGTCGTACAGGCCAAGCACGGATGCTTGGATGCGGGTGCTCGACGCGCCGCGCGTCGAGGGATGCGAGGGGTTGCCCTCGATCTTCGTCGGTCGTCCCTCGTGGCTCTCGACGATCAGCCCATAGGCGCTGCGCTGGAACGGCATGGTCGTCGCGTAGTATCGAGCGACACCAGGGACCGTGTCCTCTGGCGCGGACACATACGGGACGATCTCTTCGGTGGGCCGCCGACACCCGACGAGCCCCATCAGCGACATGGACGCGCCGAGGAGCGTCATCATGTCGCGGCGTGTGACGCCTTCAGGAAGCTCCGAAGCGCCTTCCGGGAACTCCCGCTCGAGCGCATCGCGGAATTCTGGACGCTGCTCGAGTTGCGCAAGGCTTCGCCAGTACTTCTTCACCGGTGGCACCCCGAACAATCCGTGGGTGGATGAACTGGTCGATCGCGATCGAGTTGCTCGACGAGGGCGGAGAGGTCCCGGGGTGGGGTCCATCGCATGTTGGTGACCTGAGAAACCGGGCGCCTATTGGGCCCGGGATTGCGGTGGCAGTCCAGGCACCAGCTCATGCTGAGGGGCGTCATCTGCGTGACCTTCTCCATCTCGTCGATGCGACCGTGACAGGTGACGCAGCCGATGCCCGCCGAGACGTGGGCGTTGTGCGCGAAGTAGGCATAGTCGGGCAGTTTGTGCACGCGAATCCACCGCATCGGCCGGCCGCTCTGCGCGCTATCCCGGATGGGGGCGAGCACCGCGCTGTCCCTCTTCACGGTCTGGTGGCAGTTCATGCAGGTCTGCGTCGGCGGAATGTTCGCGACCGGGGACGTCTCGACCGAGGCGTGACAATAGCGGCAGTCGAGACCGAGATCCCCGACGTGGAGCTTGTGACTATACGGGACCGGCTGCGCGGGCTGATAACCCACGTCCGTGTACCACGGGGAGAAGTAGTACCAGACACCCGCAATCGCGAGGGCCGGGCCGAGAACGCCCGCAATGGCCGCCACGATCGGGAGCTTGTTCCACCCAGGGGGAAAGATCTGCGCCAACGGCTAGGACTCCGCGGTGCTGGAGCACAGAGGCCCAGCCTGCGAGCTCCCGCCGGAACTATGATGCCACATCGTGCGCCACCAAAGAATTCGTCGCACGGGAACGCTCGAAATCCCGCTTATTATGGCCGGCAATGTTATCCATGAACTAGAAACGCGTCAAGCGCGCGCGTCCGCCAGGTGGACCATCCCCACCGCGAACGACGACTTCGCGAGCTGATTGACCTGGTAGGAAAGCGCCACCACCGTGACGAACGTACCGGCTGACGAGACGGCCTGACCGATCACGAGCCTGCGGTACGCCGGGTAGAGCATGAGCGGTGTAGGGCCGGGGCGATCCGGCTGAGCCAGGACATCGGACCTCAAACTATCACTCGGCCCTGGAGACGGTATACGACGCCGCGCCTCCGCGTCGCCCTTGATGGCGTGCAGACGAAGGCCCACGATCGCGTGGAGAACTGTAGAATCGGGGTCGAATGCGTCCGGATGGGACCCGTGGCTGCCGGCGCGCGCTGGCAGTGGCCGCCCTTGGCTGCGCTGTGCGGCTGTCGGGAGTGGACGCCTACGCGCAGTCGGCCGGGAAAGTCGACTACGACACGGCCCGGTTCGACCGGCGACTCCCGGCCACCAGGGCGAGCGGCCCCATCACCCTGGACGGCGCCCTCGACGAGCCTGCGTGGCGCGACGCTCCAGTGGCGAAGGGGTTTCTCCAGAACGAGCCATACGAGGGCGCGCCCGCGACGCTCGACACCGAAGTCCGCGTGCTCTACGACGACCGCGCGCTGTACTTCGGCGTCTTCGCGAGAGACGACCAGCCGTCCGCGCTCATCGTCAGCGAGTTGAAGAAAGACTTCAATCCCGCCGCCGGCGACGGGTTCACCGTCGTCGTCGACACGTTCGCGGATCACCGGAACGGGTTCGAGTTCGCCACCAACCCTGCGGGAGCCCGGTGGGACGCACAGATGTCCAACGAGGGCCGCGAGACCAACGTCAACTGGGACGGGGTGTGGGACGTGCGCACGCGGATCGCTGAAGACGGGTGGTACGCCGAAATCTGGATCCCATTTCTCACGCTGAGGTTCACCGATCGCGATCCGCAGACCTGGGGCGTGAACTTTCAACGTCGCCTCCGTCGCCGGAACGAAGAGAGCTTGTGGTCGCCTGTGCCACGGATGTTCTCGGTGGAGCGCGTCTCGCTGGCGGGGTCGGTCGAGGGCTTTCGTCGTCTGCGGCCCGGCCAGAACCTGCGTCTGAAACCCTATGCGGCGGCCAGCGCCAGCACCGTCGGCACCCGACCGAGTGTAGGAGACTTCACGGGGGGCGTCGACCTCAAGTACGGAGTCACCAGCGGCCTGGCCTTGGACGTCACGGTCAATACGGATTTCTCCCAGGTCGAAGCCGACGAGCAGCAGGTCAATCTGACGCGCTTCAGCGTCCTCTTCCCGGAGAAGCGCGACTTCTTCCTCGAGAACTCGGGCATCTTCCAGTTCGGGCTGCCATCGACCGGGACGGCCACGCAGGGTGGCGGCAGCTTCGCGGCGAACGGGCGACAGAACTCACCGCCCGACGTGCGCATGTTCTTCAGCCGCCAAATCGGCCTGTCGGAAGCGGGCGCGGCTATTCCGATTCTCGCGGGATCACGGCTCACCGGTCGGGTGGGCAAGTATTCGATGGGCGCGTTGACCATGCAGCAGCGCGCGCAGGGCACTGTGACGGCCACCAACTTCACCGCGCTCCGCCTGCAGCGCGCGCTCTTCGCGAACTCCGACGTGGGCGTGTTGCTGTTGAACAAGGACGCGCGTGGAGCCGCCGACAATCGCGTGGCAGGCGTTGACACCAATTTCCGGTTCGGTCAGCTGAGTCTCGGTGCGTACGGCGTGAAGTCGCTGTCACCCGAATCGAAAGTCCGAGGGCGCGGAGACGACGCGTCGCTGCGTGCGAACGTCAACTATCAGTCACGCAGTTGGATCCTGCGCGGCGCCTACGAGACCATCGGCCTGAGATTCAACGACGAGCTCGGGTTCGTTCCACGGGTAGGCGTCAATCATCGAGCAGCGTACGCGCGTTACAACGTGAGGCCTCGCTGGACGTCGGCGCGTGGGATTCGGGAGATCGGCCCTCACCTGCACTTCGATCGGTTCGATCGCCGCAGCGGAACGGGCATCGAGTCCCGCTATTTCGATTGGCACCTGGTGCTGACGATGAATGACGGCGGGTTCTTCGAGACGGGCGTCAATCGCAACTTGGAGGGCAATGTCAGGCCGTTCACATTGAACAGCGCGCGAGGCGTGCGGATCGCGCCGGGCGTCTACGACTTCGACGAGTACTTCGTGCTGTACCGCTCCAACAACTCAGCCCGCGTCTCGGTCGAGGCGCGATACTCGGACGGCGGGTTGTTCGATGGCCAGCGCCGAGGCTACGCAGTGGCACCGACCCTTCGGATCAACGAGCACTTCAACGCGGCGGTGAGCCTACAGGTCAACGACATCGACCTCCCCGTCGCGTCGTACACGTCGACCCTCGTCGCCACACGAGTCAACTACAGCCTCAATACGCGGGTCTTCGTGAACGCCCTGATTCAATACAACACCGATATACGCCAGTGGAGCTCGAACGCGCGGTTTAACGTCATCCATCGCCCGCTCAGCGATTTCTTCTTCGTGTACAACGAGCGCCGACTGGACACAACCGGAGATCTCGTAGACCGATCGGTCATCGCCAAGCTCACATGGCTCGTGGCGTTCTGACGACTCGATGCTCTACCTGGGCATCCGCGCCGCGGTCAGAGAGGGTGATCACCGATGGCGGATCATCAGGTTGCCGCAGCCGCCGACCATCTCGAAGTCTTCGAGGACGCTGGCCACGCGGTTGGTACGGCTGAAGACTTCGGTGCCGGCTTTGACCCAGCCGTCACGGTAGTACAGGCCATTGTTCCGGCTCTTGAACAGGACGTGTGCGTAGACGCTGCGTGCGCCACGGCGCGTGCTGGGGCGCGTCAAGAGTTGTTGGCGTTCGTCCACTCGCGACTGCGTCTCAGCAACGAATACGTCGTGGAGGTCTTGCTCAGCTAGTCGGACCGGTCACTGGGCAAGACTCGCTGGCTTGTCGGCGACCGGGTGCGCCAGAGACCCGCCAACACGACACCCAACATAATGGTTGTAGGACACCGTCAGGAGGCTGATAATGCCGCCGCGTGGATCGGCCGTCCGAATTTCAGCAGGGAGAATGATCATGAGCACCAGACGGACACGAGACTTCCTCACTGGCGTCAGTCTGCTCGCCGTGGTGATTGCGCTGGGACTCGTCGCCGCCCTACTGGACCGCAGCACGGCTGCGCAGGGCAAGCCCGCGGTTCAGGCGCCCATGTTCGAGGTCGATCCGCTATGACCCAAGCCGCTGCCGAACAATTGGGCGCTGGGCAACGCGATTGGGATTGCCGTGGACAGCCAGGACCGCGTCTGGATGATCCACCGCACCGGTGGCGTCGATAGAAACTTCACCACGCCCGGTGGCACGTGCCGCACGGTCGCGCCGCCGATCCTCGGGTTCGACCAGGCAGGGAACCTGGTTGGCAGCTGGGGCGGACCAGGTCAGGGCTATGAGTGGCCGGATTCGAATCACGGGCTCTGGATCGATTACAAGGGCAACTTCTGGGTCGGAGGCAACGGCGACAAGGACACGCAGGTGCTGAAGTTCACGGCCGACGGGAAGTTCCTGCTCCAGATCGGCAAGCACGGCGTGCACAACGGCAGCAACGACACGGCAAACCTGTGGAAGGCGACCGACGGCAGCGTGGACAGGGCGACCAACGAGGTCTATATCGGCGATGGATACGGGAACCGGCGCGTGATCGTGTACGACTCCGAGTCCGGCAAGTACAAGCGGCACTGGGGCGCCTACGGCAGCAAGCCTGACGACACCGACCTTGGCAACTACAATCCCGACGCCCCGCCGGCCAAGCAGTTCCGCAATCCGGTGCATTGCGCCGAGATCTCGAACGACAATCTGATCTACGCGTGCGACCGCGCCAACGATCGCATCCAGGTATTTCGGCGCGACGGCACGTTCGTGAAGGAAGCGTTCATTGCGAAGCAGACGCGGGGTTCCGGGTCCGTGTGGGACATCACCTTCTCCCGAGACCCACAGCAGAAGTACATCTACCTGGCCGACGGCGGGAACCATACCATTCACATCCTGCTCCGCGACACGCTCGAGGTGTTGACGACGATCGGCGCCGGGGGCAAGCAGCCGGGCCAATTCTTCGGTACGCACAACCTCGCAACCGACTCGCGCGGCAACCTCTTCGTGGCAGAGACGTACTCAGGCCGCATCCAGAAGTTCGCCTACAAGGGCCTCGGTCCCGTCACCAAGAAGGACCAGGGCACGGTGTGGCCACGTTCGACACGGTGACCTAGAGACGGTGACCTAGAGGTGACGTAGAGGACGATCACCGTCGGCCTGCTGGCCACGCGAGACCGCTCATTCACCACGCGGACGTTGTAGATCGGGTACGACCGGCCGTGGTCGGGAGCGGCGCCCATTGCCCGACCGCCGTGTGATCGCTATCGACATCTCTTCCGATGGCCGGTACCGGCCGGCCGCTAGCGTGTGCGACCGCTTCGGAATTCCGCCTCCGCGGCGTCGATGAACGCCCGGTAGCCCTGAGGGTCGATGAACGGATCAGCCGGGTTCTGCGCTGTCTGGCTTGCGACGAACTTGCGGTACCGGCCCCACCAGCGTGCGTGCGCGGTCACCCAGATGTCGGCGGGAAGACTCCGCAGCCGGCGGAAACTGCGCTCGCGGTCGGCCGCCTGTTCCGGATAGGTCGACGTTGCGAGCACTCCCGTGTCGCACGCGCTCACGACGCTCAGAATGCGGTCGCCATCCTGGACGGGGAACGACCACGAGGTGCAGCCGCGCGTATGCCCGGCTGTGATATGCGCGGTGAGCGCGATCGGCCCAACACGGATTGTGTCGCCGTCCCTGAACCGATGGTCGACGCGCGGGGGCGGGTAGCCGAGGACCCCGATCCAGATGAGGGCCCTCAACGCCAGGACGCCGTCGGGATCGTCACCGCCGGCCTCGAGGGAGTCGGCGCTCGGGTCGCTGGCCCACATCTGCGCACTCGACGCCTGCTGGAGCGCCGCCAGCCCGCCCCCGTGATCGGGGTCCGGCTCCGAGTTCAGGAGCACTCTGACGTCCCTGATGTCGAACCCGAGCTTCGCGATGCTCGCCATGATCATCTGCGCGGTGGTGGGATAGCCCGCATCCAGCACGACGTGCCCCTCGGGCCCGGCGATGAGGAAGGCGGAGACATCGGTCGCGCCGACGTAGTAGAAGTTGCCGGCGATGCGAAACGGCTCTGCGGGCCCCTGCCCGCCGACTTTGTTCGCGTTCGCCCACCTGAGGACGAACACCAGCGTGACGATGATCGGCAGCCCCAGCCCAACCGCGACACGCCGCCTGGCGAGGTGCCGAAATGTTCGCCCTCCACATTCCCACATGTGCGATTCCGCGGCTTCTGCATGATCCTCGTTTATGCCGCACAAGTCCTCAGCATTCGATGACCATTGTAGGAGCGGCGCTGACAGACGCGCCAGAGCGCCAAGAGTGGCGCTTCAGTGTCAACGAATCAGCACGACGGACGGACGAAGCCACCGATGGCTCGTGTGTGGGGGTTGCGAGATGTCGATCGCGACGTGCCGCGCGGACGTCATTCGATGTCCTCCGGCGACCTGATCGGGCTCGTGCCGAACAACGTCGGGGACGCGCCGCCGCCTGCCCCCCGAAGTTCCTCCCGTTGTTGAATCAACGCGAGGTCGGAGGCCGAGCAGCTCCCGCGGCGGAGACCGCCGCCGAGGAGCATGGCGTGGTCAGCGGGCGACGCGTCAACAGACGCCGCCACTGCTCCGGGGACAGCCAAAAACCAGACTTCAGCGGCGATGGACATCCGGCGAGTCGAAGATCAAGCCGGAACGTAGGTCAACCTGATCACATCCTCGCCGATCCGGTCATGAGTCATAAGGCGGAGCGGCGGCCGGGGACCGGCGAAATACGGCTTGCCGTGTCCAAGTACGACGGGGTGCAGGTAGATTCGATACTCATCGATCAGGCCAAGCTCAGTCAGGCTGTGCGCCAAGTCCGGGCCAGCAACTTCGAGCTCCCCGTCGCGCTTGGCCTTCAGCTCGCGGATCGCGCCCTCAGGATCATCGCCGATGAGCCTAGCGTTGGGGCCGACCGACTCCAACGAGCGCGAAACGACCCACTTGGGCTGGTTCCGCCACGCCGCCACGAAAGCGCGTTCATCTGCATCCCATTCAGGATGATCGTCATCCCATTAACGCATGACCTCGTACATGTGGCGACCGTAGACACTGCCCGTCTGCCCCTGCGTCTCCTCGATGAAATGGCGGAAGAGCGTGGAGCTTGGCCCAAACGCCATATGGTCGACGTAGCCGTCCAAGGACTGGTTCATTCCGAACACGAGCTTGGCCATACCACTTCCTCTTCAGACGGCACATCCGCGTGCTTCTGATTGCGTTGTGCCATCGGCAAGCGAGATCGACTGATTGTGTCGTCATCGGTTCTTGGAGTGCACCTGAACGCCTGGATCAGCGTCTTCCCCCCGGTGTGGAGTGCCCGAGGAACGGATTGAGCTCGTCGTCACCGCGGCCTACGAGCGAGGCTCGCGTTCGTACTTCATGGCTCCGAGAACGTTGCCCTCGGTATCCTCGAACGTCGTGAGCACCCCGACCGTGGGAATCTGAGCCTTGGCCATGATGATGCGGCCGCCGTGCACGGACACGGCATCGGTGACGCCGTCGAGGTCGTCGACCGAGATCGTGCACTCGAAGCAGTTCGGTCCGCCGGTGCCGCGGGGTTCCTGTCGCTTGTGCATCAGCCCCTGGATCCCCGGGTGCTCCGGCGGGCCGGTGTGAATGAGATAGAAGTCCGGCGGCCCCCACGGCTCGAACGTCCATCCGAAAACGGCCTCATAGAATCGCCGACACCGCTGTATGTCGTCGGCGTGAATCGCGAAGCTCGCAAGGTTGTTGGGCATGCGAGCAGGTTATTGCAGCGGCCGGAACGAACGCAATCCCGCACGACTTGCGGTCGTTGCCGATGCCCTCGCTCGAACGTCCGCAGCCGCGGAGCGCGAGCGCATTCGTCGCCGCATGCGAGACGGTGTTCGACGTTCGCGCCCGGCCAGTACTTCTCGAGCCGCTCTCTGGACGCGGCCGAACACCACACCTGAAGCCGGTGCGAGTCACAAGGAGCGTCCGTCGCCGCAGTGATGTGGGGCCCTACTATCGTTGTGGCGAGGCCGCGGGTGTGACGGCCGGCCCATCGGTGCCTTCGGCGCCGAGCGAGCGCAAGAGGGCGACCGTGTCCTGAGCGTTGCGCGCTTGCGCGGCGGCGAGTGGCGTCTGACCGCGTTTGTCTTTCAGGTTCAGATTCGCACCGCGCTCGGCGAGCAACGTCAGAATGCGGTCGAACCCCAACCCCGCGGCGGCGTGCGCGGCCGTCTGACCGTTGGTGTTGGTCGCGTCAACTCTGGCGCCAAAGTCCAGAGCCACACGAACCGCCTCGAGCAACGTTCGCTCGGGCACACTGCCAGGCCCCTGCGTTTGGCCAAGACCCGACGCCACCATCAGCGGTGTCACGCCATCCGTGTTCGCGGCCTCGCGGTCGGCGCCCGCGGCGGCTAACGCGCTCATGACGGAACGGCTCCCAGCCTTGGCGGCCAGCCAGTACGGGGTAGCCCCGACAAGGCCAAGTTGAAAGAAGTACGAGCCAGCGACAACCGGCGGATCCTTCGCAATGCGAGCATCGACCGTCGCGCCTCGCGCGATGAGCGCGCGCACCAACTCCGGAGAGCCGTTCGAGCGGACTAGGCCTTCCTTGGCGCTCGGCTTCCAAACGGTGGCGTGCAGCGGCCCGTAGCCGATGTCGTTGACGAGGTTCGGGTTCGCGCCGCGGTCGAGCAAGAGCATTGCGACGGCCTCCTGCGCGCTGGCCACCGCGACGAGCAAGGGCGTGCTGCCATCGGGCGCGGGCTCATCGATCGGCGCGGCCCTGTCCAACAACGCGCGCGCCGACGCGACGTCTCCTCCGCGGGCGGCGAACAACAGCGGCGTGAAGCCGGTCGCTGAGCGGGCGCGCAGGCTCGCGCCAGTCTCGAGCAAGATCGAGACGACATCGGCATGCCCTTGTGCCGCAGCCCACATCAGGGCAGTCTGTCGTTGCACCTTCTCGGCCGCCGTCACGCTGGCGCCGCGCGCCAGGAGGGCCTTCACGGTGCGCGCGTCCCCGGTACGAGCGGCTGTCATGAGCACGGTCTCGCCCGTGCCCAGTGCGGCATTGGCGTTCGCACCGGCCGCGAGCAAGCGTTCGGCAATCTCGGCGTTCCGATTCGTGCACGCGAGCCAGAGTGGCGTGACGCCGTAATCATTCGCCGCGTTGACGTCCGCGCCAGCCGTGATCAGGCGCTCCGTCGTGCTGAGGTCGTCCCAATGCGCGGCCCAGTGGAGCGCTGTCGCGCCATCGCCTTGCTTCGCGTTGACGTCCACGCGCTGGCGCAGCAACTGGTCGATTGCCACCCGATCGCGACGTTCGACGGCATCCGCCAATCGGGCAGCATCCGCTCCGAGGGCGAACGACGCGCTCGCCGCGTTCAGCAACACGACGCCGAACGCCGTGAACACAGAGCCGCTCATCGCGCAGAATTATACTGCGGTGAGCGTGGGCACTCTTCTTCCCCAACTCGCTTCCCTCGCGCGGTCGCACTTGAATCGGAAGGCGTGGGCCAGCGGGAACCGCGTACGGACCGTCGCCACCACACTGGTTGTGTTCATCGCTGCGGGTGTCGGCGGGGCACACGGCGCTGGCGGTGCGCGTGGACAAGCCCACGCAAGCCACGCCATCCTACGTGCCATCCCGCTCGAGATTCTCGGGCGACCGCTCACGAAGCGGATCGGCATCGGCGTGGCGCACGAACCCGTGACGACACGCTCGCTTGAGGCGCAGGGCTGGTACGACGAGGGGCTCGCCCACCTCCATTCGTTCGCATGGCTGGATGCCGCGCGCGCGTTCAACATGGCTCTGCGAGCCGATCCGCAGCTCGCGATGGCACACCTCGGCCTCAGCTTCGCCTTCGGTGGGCTGGGCTCGCTAGAGGGCGCGACCACCGCGCTGAAGCGCGCGCAGGCGCTCGAGACGTCTGCGGGTGCGCGCGACCGCGCGCGAATCGACCTCCGACGCCGGCAGCTGAGCGCGTTGATGGATCCGAGGGATGGCGCGGGCTACGCGGCCGCATTGGACAGCGCCCTTCTGCGCTATCCAGAGGACGTCGAGCTTCTCGTGCTTCGTGGCAAGGCGGCGAGCGCAAGCGGCGGAGCCACGGGCACCGCCACCAATGGTGCGGCTGTCCCCTTCTTCCGGCGGGCGCTGCAGGCCGCGCCCGCGGGGTTCGCTGCCCTGCACTATCTCGCGCACGCGTACGGGAACAGCGGACAAATCGACCTCGCGCTACAGGAGAGCCAGGCCTACGCGAAGATGGCGCCGTCGGTGCCCCACGCACATCACATGCTCGCGCACAGCCTGCGACGCGTGGGCCGCGTGCGCGAGGCGATAGCCGCATTCGAACGAGGGGACGCGCTCGCAAAGGCCAGGTTCAAGGCGGATCCCGTGCCGCCTGAGTATGACTGGCACACCCATCACAACACGAGCCTGCTCGCGGGCGCGTACCGCTACGTGGGTCGACTGAAGGCGGCCGAGGACCTCCTGCGTCCGGCGTTCCGTGTTTCGGCACCGCTGCTGACCGAGGAACTCGGGAAACGAGACTGGCCGGCGTTGCTCCTCGCCCGCGGTGCGGTGGCCGACGCGTTGTTGGCTTCGCTGCAGCTCACCAAGCACGCGGACCCCGTCGTCCGTGCCGGCGGCCATTTGGGAGCCACCCAAGGGCATGTGGGCTGGCCGGTTGTCAGACGCGAGCCGTGAAGCCGACGCCGCCCTGACCGCCCTGAAGGCCGGCGGCCCCGCGGCTTCAGAGCTGGCGCCAGACCTGCGACTCGCCCAGGGAGAGTTCCTCCTGTGCAGCGGCGACCGTGAGCGAGGCCGGTCGATGATTCGCCAGGCGATCGCGAGCCTGCGCGCCAGACCTGACCCGGACGCATGGGGTCAGACGTTGTTCACGCTCGAGGCGGCGGCAAGGGCGGCACGACAGGCGGGCGACGCCGGGCTGTCCGCTCAGCTTGCCGACGAGATGCGCGCGCACGATTCCAACTATGGCGGGACGTCCTTCGCGCTCGCGCTCGCCGCCGACGCGCGCGGCGATCGCGCCGCCGCCCGGCACGCGTTCGAGGAAGCGGTCTAACGCTGGCGCGACGCCGATTCGGATCATCCTGCCCTCGTGCAGGCACGCGCGCGCCTCGCGCAACCGTAGCGCCACTGGGCCCACAGTCAACGATGACTCCTCGGGCCCGCGACACTTGGGCTTGACGTGATCGGGCCCAGCCGGAATACTCTCCTGTCTCGCATCCAGCGAACACGCGCCCAGTGGGTGCGCCGGAGGCTCAGGTGATGGTCAGGTCTGTGTTCGTGCGCGCGATCGTGACGGCAATCGTGCTCACGCTGCTCCCGCTGGCGGTTCACGCGCAGGAAGTCACCCTCTCGGGTTCGATCGCCGATTCGACCGACGCCGTCCTCCCTGGTGCGACCGTCACCGCGCTGCACGTCGCTTCGGGTAACGCGTCGTCCAGTCGAAGCTTGGCGGCAACGTCGACTCACGGCAGCTCTCAGAGCTCCCCGTCAACGGGCGCAACTGGATGGATCTGACGATGCTCGCGCCCGGCAACAACACGAACGCCGTGGGCGAGTCGCCGGTGGCCACGGCGAATCGCGCCGAGCCGCGCGCGGGCGAGTTCCAGCTAAACCTTGACGGTCAGCAAGTCAGCAACATGATGGCGTGCGCTCGCTGGGGACAACCGAGATTCAGTCGAGACGCCATCGGCGAGTTCGAATTCATCAGCAGCCGGTTCGACGCGACGCAGGGTCGATCGATTTGCGTCCAGGCCAACGCCGTCACCAGGGCCGGCACGAACAACTTCTCGGGCTTGCTGTCCGGGTGCTTCCGTGATGATGATCTCAACGCCAAGGACTTTATCTTCGATCGGGTGCTGCCGTACTCGAACCAGCAGATCAGCACGACATTTGGTGGTCCGATTCGCACCGATCGCAACCATTTCTTCGTCAACTACGAATTCGAGCGTGACCCACAGACCTACGCCTTCAACGGCCCCTATCCACGGTTCAACGTCACGGACCTCACGGGGACGCGAACCGAACACAAGTCTGGCGTGCGCTCCGACAACCAGCTGAGTCAGTCGCTGCGCCTGATGACCCGGGCCAACCTCTGGCGGTTCTGGCAACCGTACACGGATGCCGCGTCCGGCGGCAGCACGGGCGGCAACACGTTGCATCCGTCACGGGCCAGCAGCAAGCGGCTCGAGAGCAACACGTGGTTCGCCAACTTCACGAAGACTTTCGGCAACCGCATCGTCAACGAGCTGAAGCCTGGCTACAACTACATCACCTCGCAGGACGGGCAGGTGGTGCAGTCGGGCTCGATCAGACCAGCGTACCCGGAGCCGACGTCACGGCTTCGGGAAACGCCGCCTACCCCGGCAGGATTCGCCGCGATGGGTCGATCATCGATCGCAACGACATCAACGTGCCACCGCTGCACCGCGTGCCGTCTATCTCAGACCCGTGCGCGACGCAAACGTCTCTTATGCGCCTCGGATGGTGCAGGTCGGGTTCCGGATGGTGTTCTAGGAATCGATCGGCAGCTATGAGCTGCGAGCTATCAGCTGTGAGCCGGAGTCTTGAGTTCTGAGCTCGGTGAGGAACGCCCCGCTCCGAGCGGGCGCGTCATGATGGAGGCCAAGATGCACGAAGAACCGGTCGTCGATCGGCGTCACTTCCTCGCGGCGTCGCTTGTCGGAGCGGCGGGATCGCTCGCCTTGCCGAGCGTCGCATCGGCTGCGGGCATGACCGCCGCAGAGAAAGCCAACGTAAAGGTGGTGAACGAGATGTGCGCGGCGTGGAAGGCACCGGTCGATTTCGACAAGATCGGAACATTCCTCGCCGAGGACTGCGTCTTCCGCCCATCGGAAACGGCGCAGCCGATCAAGGGCCGTCAAGCGATCGTCGACGGGCTGAAGAAGATGCTCGGGTCACCCGAGCGGGCCGAGTTCAAGATCGTGCAGACGTTCGCGAGGGGTCCAATGGTCGTCAACGAGCGGTTCGATCGGTTTACACTACCGAATCGCAAGATCGACTGGAACGGCGTCGGCGTGTTCTTCATGAAGAACGGCCTCATCGCCGAGTGGTTGGACTTCACCGTGAAGGTGGGCTGAGGAGAGGCACCCATGGAAAAACATCAGGGCACCAACAAAGGCCGTGCGCGTCGAACCGGACGACGGGAAATGCTGCAGATGTCGGCTGCGGGTGGTCTCACGCTGGCGACAGGCCTCTTTGGCGCGCTTGTGGCCGAAGCGGGGGCGGCTGCCGGCGACGTCGGATCGATCACGCCGCAGAACGGCAAGCTGCGGAGGGTCGTGAGCGCGCTCAATGCCGAAGGCAAGTCGTTCATCGGAACCGATGACAGCGTCGAGCTGGCCAATCTCTTCTCGACACCTGCCGGCAAGGTGATGGGCGAAGGCGCCAAGGGTGAGCCGGCGCACGCGCTCAGCACGGCCACGGGTCAAACGCGCTGCTTCGTCGCGTCAATCCCGCCGCACACCGATAAGAAACCGACGATGCAAAATCGGATCGGTTTTCACAAGGGCGCCGGCATCTCGTATTGCCTGATCCTGAACGGTGGGCTCACCTACATGACCGACACACAGGAGACGGTCGTCCGAGCCGGCGACTTGGTCGTCGAACGGAGCACGCTGCACTCCTGGCGCAACGACAGCTCAGCACCCGTCTCGATGTTCATCGTCTCGGTCAACGCGTCCTGATCAAGGCGGGTAGGCAGGTAGGCAGGAGGGGCGGGTAGCTTTCCTATCTCGCCTAGCTCCTCTCTACCCGCCTTATCGGATCCACCGGCCCTCCGGCTCCTCTCCGGTTTCCCCCCTTCGACAGCGTCACCTGATCGAGCCATCGCCTGGCTCACCGAGCACCAGGTGCGCACCGACGTGATGCTCGAGGAGTGGGAGGTGGCGGACTTCCGCGCTCGGTTCGCGCCCCAGCGGCGCACGCGCCTCCTGAACGAACATCCGATTGGCGAGTTTCACGAACCGGGTCACGCGTTCCTCTTCGACTTCGACGAGCGCACAACGCCTCAGAGGCGCCGGTGATCGTCCGTGTTGGGTCGCACTCCTGGGTGATGCCGCCACCGGTGCCACTAGATCCGCGGCGACTCGAGTTCCGCGATGTCAGCATCCCGTGAGAAGCAGGCCCGGCGCGGCCGATCCGGCTACTTGCCTTGGCCCTGCGGGCTCGCGTCGTGATCGAGCTCGGCACGCACACGATCCAGCACCCCAATCTGGCGCTCCTTCTCCTCCGCGATCAGTTCACGCGCTCGATCCAGGCCGGTCATGGCGCTGCTATCTTCGTCGCACTCGACGATTCCGGCGAGGCGTTGGTGCACAAAGAACGTTAGTCGGACTCGGCAAGCGCACGGAGTGTGAATCTCTCGCACCGGGCCATCGGGACGCAGCCACCGACGCTATTTCACTCGCCAGTCACTCGGATAGCCCGCCAGCGACCCTAAATGGCGCGCCGACGACGAGAGAGCGCCTACCACCAACTCGAAACGGCTCGCCACCGACTCGAGACGGTGCGCCACCGGGCCGAAACGACATGCCATCGAACCGAAACGCTCTGCCACTCACTTAAGACGGCGCGCCATCCAATCGAAGTGACCTGCCACCCAGCCGAGAGCGCTGGCGTCAGTGTCCTCGTTTGGCGTGCCAGTGAGGTCATCGAGGCTGCGCGGCCCTATTGCGGAGGCGTCTGCGATCTGCGGAAGGGCGCCTGCTCGAAGTGGACGGGTGCCTTGCGCTTGCGGAGGCGTGACAGGGCTTTGCGCGTGCCTGTCTTTACGTTGTGCGACGCTGCCTCAGGCTTTCGTCAGGCTGACTGTGCCTCTCGAAGTGGGCGGGTACGGCGGGCGTGGTGGAAGGAGAAGGGCGGGTGGGGCAGGTGGGCTGATAAGGTAGGTGGGCAGCCAAATCACCTGGGTGCACGCTGAGGTACTCGCGCATTTCCAGCTGCATACGATTCGTTGACGATCATCACGCCTCCAGGTGATCGTAGGCAGCATTAGCGGGGGTCTGGGTTAACCGAACGCGCTCGCGCCCACGGCTCGCTCCACTCTGCGCGACTAGCCCCGTAGCTCCCTAGCTCCTACCCGGGTAGCCCCCTAGATCCCCGAGAGATCGACCCCGCGCACGTTGTCCTCAGAGTTGCGGTCGATGCGCTTGTTGTAGGGGTCGATCCCGACAAACGTCGGCTCGACGGACACGGTCACGCGAAGCTGCTGCGCGCCTGAACGGATCGGGCGCCGTTCGAACAGCACCACATCGCTATCGTCGAAGCCCCTCCGGCCAGGTTCCGCCGTGAAAACGCCGACGTCGAATGGCTCGTCGAGCGTCGCGTCGGTCTTGCGTCCCTCTCCGTCCGCGTACAGCTTACGCGCATCGACGTCGACGACAACATCCCACTGACCGTCGCTGCGGTGCGTCTTCACGGCGCTGGTCACCTTCGCGTCGTAGAGCGTGATGCGCTCGAAGAGATCCGTGATGAGCGCCTGCTGCTCGGGGTTTGCCTGCGCGCGCAGATGACGAATCAGATCTCGCGAGGTGGGATACGGCGCAGCCTTGAACGCGTACTCGCTCAGCAGCCCACGGAGCGCGCGATTGACGGCCTCAGCCCCGAGGACGTCCTTCAAGAGGCACATCGCCACCGATCCCTTCTGATAGTGGATGTACTGCTGGTCCTCGACCCGTTCGAGGGGCAGCTCCTCGATCAGCTCCCCGCCCCGGCTTCTCAGATAGTTGTCGAGCTCGAACTTCAAGAACTTGCGGATCTGGTGCGGCCCGTACATCTGCTCCATCACCATCAGGGCGGAGTACTGAGCAAGCGTCTCGACCAGCAACGTCATCCCCTGCATGCCGGCACCGATGATCTGATGGCCCCACCACTGATGCCCCACCTCGTGCGCGGTGACGTAGGTCACGAGGTCAATTTTGTCCGGCTCGTCGTAGGTCGCGACGAATCCGATGCCCTCGGAGTACGGAATCGTGTTGGCGAACGACTGCGCGAACGATCGATAGGCCGGGAACTCGAGGATGCGCAATTGCTTGAACTGGAACGGGCTGAAGCGCTCCGTGAAGTAGTCCAAGGAGCCCTTCATGGCCGTGACCATGCGGTCCACGTTGTACGCGTGCGTCGGGTGGTAGTAGACCGCCAGGTCGACGTCTCGCCATCGATCGCGCGTGACGGCGTACGCGGCCGACTGAATCGAGAAGAAGTGCATGATCGGTGTGTCGTTCCGGAAGCGCACGGTGCGCCGCCCGCCCTCGACGGTGTCCGACACACGGTCGCCAGGGGCGATCGCTTCCTAGTCCGCGTCCGTGGACACCGTGATCGTGCCCGTCACCCAGTCGCTGTCGGGCCGCAGATAATGGCTGACACGCGCACTCTCGTCCTCCAGCTTCGGAAGCCTGAGCTCCGGCGGGAGGCCGTACTTGCGGCGCTTGGCGCAGTCGCGCAGGACGAAATCACGCCAAATGCCGACCAGGGGCGCGATCGCGCTGTTGTCGACGAACGTGCCGTTGAAGACGATGTCGGTCTGGTTGCGCCGGTTTCGAAACCCGCGCTGTCCGCGTACGGTCTCGAATCGGAGATCGATGCGACCGCCAGGTGGCAGCGCGGGCTCGAATGCGTAGACGCGGTAGTTGAACTCGCCCAGTCTGGCGCCGGCGTGGCATCGACCATCTCGTGGAGCCGTCGCTCACGCTCCCGCCACACGAGCTCGCCCGCGTAGTAGATCGAGACGATCAAGGGGATCAACGTGAACGCGCCGGCGAGCGCCTGGACCATGATCCGCGTCACCGGATGGAATCGGTCGCCGTACATGTCCTCGGCGAACCAGAGCCCGCCGAACGCGTTCAGAAAGCCGATGCCCAAGAGAACGAAGAACGCGGGGCTCCGAAAGACGGCCGCCATGTCGAAGCGCGCCAGGGCCACGAGCTGCGTTCGGCTCGTCGCCGCGTCGAACCGGGGAACAGGCAACGCGGCGGCCGTGCGCGTGTCGATGCTCTGGGGTGCGTCCGCAGTGGGTCGCGCCAACGCCTTCTTCGAAGCGGCCCGCGCGCGGCGGAAGAGGAACCACGTTGTCCCAAGCAGCGAGAATCCGGCTCCGAGCCAGATCGCCCGATTCCAGAGCAGCACGCCGGCCATCGCGGGCAGCTGCGTGTTGCGCTCGGCCGTGGTCCAATACTTCGTCACGTACGACACGGCGCCCATGCCGAACGGCTCCACAAGGCCGACGATCCACTCGTACTCGGGGCGCGTGAAGTACGCGGAAGCGACGAAGTAGATCATGAGCAAGCCGACCAGACCGACGTAGGTGCTGACCATCGATCGCGTCATCGTGGCCAGCGCGAAACAGAAGGCGCCCATCACGAGTAGCGTCGGCACGCACAACACGGCGTAGGCGTAGAGGTAGTGCCCCAATCGCGTCGGGCCTAGCGTCTCGGGGTCGATCCACGGCATGAACGACCCGAGCAGCATGGCGAGCGGCACCCCGGCGAACGCCAAGCAGCCGGCCGCGAACGCACCCGTGAAACGACCGAAGAGGTAGTCGAACGTCGAGACCCGCGTCGAGTGCACGATCGGCGCAAAGCCGGTCTCATCGCCTCGCACGATCACGTTGGCCACGAAGGCCGCCATGATGAACACGGCAAACAGGCTCATCACCTGCAGCGTCTGCGCGATCGCGTAAGGTGAGTTCTTCTTTACGTTACCAATGGATCCGACCTGCACTTGATCGGAGGTGATCGCGCCAAACGTCAGAAGCCCGAACAGCAACGTGGTCACCCAGAACACGGGCGATCGGAAGTGATAGCCGAACTCGAACGCGGCGACGTGCCTGAACATGCGGTGTCTCCTGTACGGCGCGCACGGCGCGCCCGCGAAGGAACGGAGCGGGGTGTCGGGCCCCCGCGTAGCGACTGCGCCGCGCGCGGCGGCAGCGATGGGCGTCGTCGCTACGGCGGCCAAGGCCCATTCGGGGCAGAGCCCCGAGTCATTATGCCGCGCGCCGGACGGTGGAGAGAGCGGCGAAGTAGACGTCCTCGAGCCCGCTCTTCGTCTGCTCGAAGCCGGCGCCGGGCTGGCGATCGGCGAGGACGTGAATGATGGTGCGTCCTCCGAAGAGATGCGTCGAGATCACGTCGTGTGCGCTGCGATGGGCGTCGAGCTCGCGATTGTCGATGGTCTTCCGCCACACCTGACCGTCGAGCTCCGCCATCAGGTCGATCGGCGCACCGGCCCTGACAATCCGCCCTGACGCGATGATGGCCATCCGCTGGCACAGGTTCGACACGTCATCGACGATGTGGGTGGAGAGAATCACGACGACTTGCTCGCCGATCTCCGAGAGCAGGTTGATAAAGCGGTTGCGTTCCTCGGGATCGAGGCCCGCGGTGGGCTCGTCGACGATCACGAGGCCCGGGTTGCCAATGAGCGCTTGCGCGATGCCGAAGCGCTGACGCATCCCGCCCGAGAAGCTCGCCAGCGCGGTCTTCCTCACCTCCCAGAGGTTCACCTGCTTCAGCAATGCCTCGACGGTCTGGCGGGGTTGCCTCGGCTCGCAAGGCCCTTGAGCACCGCCAAGTGATCGAGCATGTCGACGGCGGTTACGCGCGGGTAGACGCCGAAGTCCTGAGGAAGGTAACCGAGCGTCCGCCTGAGGGACATCGGATCGGCCACCACGTCGATCTCGCCGAAGCGGATGGTGCCGGATGTCGGGATCTGGAGCGCAGCGATGCAGCGCATCAGGGTCGACTTGCCCGCGCCGTTGGGCCCGAGCAAACCGAACATCCCGCAAGGCACCTCGAGCGTGACGCCGTCAAGCGCGCGGGTCCCGTTCGGATACACGTGCGTCAGCTGAGCAAGCGAGAGCATGACCGGATCATAGCTCTCGGACGAAGGCAGGTAGGCAGGTAAGGGGCTGGGCTGGTAGACAGGGAGGGAGCTAGGCGGGCGCGCGAAAGTCACAAGTCGTCAGTCACGTCGTCGGCGCGCTCAACGCGCGCCCATGTCAGATATGGGCGGGCCATTCGGCCCGCCGCCGGACGTGACTTGCGACTGGCGACTTGCTGACTTGAGACTTTGCCGACTACGTCGTCTGCGCCGTGGTCGTGCCACGGAGCGCGCGCATGACCAGGTTCCGCATCAGCGGCACCTTGTAGCCGTTGTAGCGCAGCGGCACCGCGCCCTCCACCGCCACCTCGCCGGCCATCTGCGCCGTCTCG